>Ga0209777_10000156_pt1 | contig 116918 bp, 104 predicted proteins | sample FrelakmetHBP12HB_FD_187147 | JGI IMG/M metagenome (GOLD analysis project Ga0209777, IMG submission 187147) | Freshwater lake sediment microbial communities from the University of Notre Dame, USA, for methane emissions studies -HBP12 HB (SPAdes)... | ecosystem: Environmental > Aquatic >...
TTCCGATCTTCATAAACCTTCTCCAGTCACGGGGGAGGTTTTTTTTTAGGGGCAGGCCATGACAGAACAAAAAATAATCATGGATACAAGCGATATCGACCGGACGCTCAACCGCATTGCCTTTGAATTGTGGGAGCATAACCGGGGCGCCGAAACTTTTGCTTTCATAGGAATTCGCCGGCGTGGCGTGTCTATAGCCAACAGGCTCTCCCGGAAGCTGCAGGAATTCACTGGTGTCCGCATACCGGTCGGCGCTCTTGATATAACGCTGTACCGTGATGACCTCTCTGAGATAGCATCCCACCCGGTGCTGAAAAAAACCGAAATACCGTTCCCCATCAAGGGCACCAAGATTTATCTGTGCGATGATGTGCTGTATACGGGTAGAACCATCCGGGCGGCGCTTGACGGCATCAATGACCTGGGGCGGCCAGAGGCCATACGCCTGGTCGTGCTCATCGATCGCGGCCACCGCGAGCTTCCCATTCAGCCCGATTATACGGGCAGAAACATAACCACTACGAAGAATGAACGCGTTGAGGTGCTGCTGGAAGAAGATGACGGCATCGATCAGGCCTTCATTACAGGAGGTGCGTAATGGAGCTGCGCTGCAAGAACCTGCTCTCGATAGCCGATCTTGTCCCTGCGGAAATCACCCATATTCTTGATACCGCCGCATCCATGAAGGAAGTGTCTGAGCGGGACATCAAAAAAGTGCCGACGCTTCGGGGCAAGACGGTCATCAATCTTTTTTTTGAGCCCAGCACCCGCACCCGCACCTCGTTTGAAATAGCCGGTAAACGGCTTAGCGCCGATGTGGTAAATATTTCTGCCGGCAGCAGCAGCGTGGTGAAAGGCGAAACGCTCAGGGACACGGGCGAGAACCTGCAGGCCATGCACCCGGATCTCATTGTCATCAGGCATTCCTGCGCCGGTGCGCCAAAAATTCTTGCCGACGCGCTGCCCGCGGCCATCATCAATGCCGGCGATGGAGCCCATGAGCATCCGACGCAGGCCCTGCTTGATGCATTCACCATGCGGGAGCGCAAGGGGGCCCTTGCGGGGCTGAAGGTGGCCATTATCGGCGACATTACCCACAGCCGCGTTGCCCGCTCCAATATTTTTCTGCTTACCATGATGGGAGCGCAGGTGTGCGTTTCGGGGCCGCAGACCATGGTGCCCCGTTTTATAGAATCGCTGGGCGTGACGTTTATCCCATCGATTATCGATGCGGTGCGGGATGTGGATGTCATCATGATGCTGCGGATTCAGCTTGAGCGGCAGAGCCAGAGTCTTTTTCCGACGATCCGGGAATATTCGCGGTTTTTTGGGCTTACCAGAGCAGTTCTCAGCCATGCGCGCCCTGACGTATTGGTCATGCATCCGGGGCCCGTCAACCGCGGCATAGAAATGTCGGCCGACGTGATGGACGGCCCGAAATCCATAATTCTTGAGCAGGTGACAAACGGCGTCGCAGTGCGCATGGCGCTTATGTACCTTCTGATAGGGAAATAAATTATGGCTCTGCTTATTAAAAACGGACGCGTGATTGATCCTGCATCGGGAACCGACGGGATTCTTGATCTGCTGATCGACGGCGGAAAAATACTTGAACTGCGCAAGCAGATTGCTGCAACCGGCAGTATGCAGGTGATTGACGCCGCGGGGCTGCTTGTGGCGCCCGGCCTTATCGACATGCACACGCACCTTCGTGAGCCCGGGCAGGAGTACAAGGAAACTATATATACAGGAGCCCGTGCTGCTGCTGCGGGCGGGTTTACCAGCATCGCATGCATGCCCAACACCAGCCCCGTCAATGATAATGCCTCGGTTACCAATTTCATTGTGAACCAGTCTCGCACAGAGGCATGCGTCAACGTGTATCCCGTTGGCGCCCTTACCAGGGATCTGAAAGGCGAGGCGCTTGCCGAGTATGGCGATATGAAGGAGGCGGGCATTGTTGCTCTTTCCGATGACGGGAAAACGGTCAAAAGCGCTGAGGTAATGCGCCGCTGCCTTGAGTATGCAAAAACGTTTTCTCTCCCGGTCATCTGCCACTGCGAAGACGCAGATCTTGCGGCACGGGGCATGATGCATGAGGGTATTGTTTCGACCCGTCTGGGCATGCGGGGTATTGCGCCCGCTGCCGAAGAGCTGATTGTGGCCCGCGAGATAGCTCTTGCCGAATGGGTCGGCCACCCGGTCCATATAGCCCATGTGAGCACGTCGGGCTCGGTGCGGATTATACGGGAGGCAAAAGCCCGGGGCGCTGCCGTAACCGCCGAAACAGCCCCGCACTATTTTACCTTAACAGATGATGCTGTTACCTCCTTTGATACAGCTACGAAGGTGAATCCGCCGCTGCGCACGCAGCAGGATCTGGAGGCCATCCGGCAGGGTCTGAAAGACGGGACACTGGATGTTATTGCAAGCGATCATGCCCCGCACTCCTCACTTGAAAAGGATGTGGAGTTCGACAATGCCGCATTCGGCATGATCGGCCTTGAAACTTCGCTGCCCCTGGCGCTGGAGCTGGTTTCTGAAGGAGTGCTGACTCTTATGCAGGCTTTTGAGAAGTATACGATAAATCCGGCCCGCATTCTGAACCTGCATAAAGGGCGTATTCAGGCAGGCTGGGACGGCGATATAACCATTATCGATACGGAAGCGGAGTACATGCTTGACCGGGACAGGCTCTTTTCAAAAAGCAGCAATTCACCTTTCCTGGGCAGGCACTTGAAGGGCCGGGCAGCCTACAGCATTGTCGCCGGTTCAATCATCTATCCTTTTGCGGGCTGACAGCCGCACCTGTATTCTCAACGCTGTTTGTGCTATGATGATGTCGTAGCGGCAGGGGGCCGGTGCTTGGAGCGCCAGGCTGAACAATTACGTTGCCCATGAAAGATGTGCGTATGCCCAAAATTCTGATTGTTGATGACGAGCAGAGCATCAGGGAGATGCTGGAGATCTATCTCCAGCGTGAAGGATTTGACGTTACGTGCGCCTGCGACGGGCAGGATGCTCTGGCCTGTTGTGAGCAGGAACCCTTTGACGTGATTATTGCCGACATTAAAATGCCCCGCATGGACGGTATCACCCTGCTGCATCGTGTGCGGGATTTTTCACCGCAAACAATTTTTATTATGATTACGGCATTTGCATCCTATGAGACGGCCCGCGAGTCCATGCAGGAAGATGCCTATGACTATATAACAAAGCCGTTTTATGTGGAGGAGATAAAGCGCAAAATTGAAGCCGCGCTTGAAAAACGATCTCAGTCCGCAGGCTCCCGGCTTGCGGGCACGGTTTTAGATGCGCAGGCACAGGGGCCTTCCTGCGGCATGATCGGCGAGAGCCCGCAGATGAAGAAGGTGTCTGACCTGATCGGACGGGCGGCCTCAGCAAAGAGCAATGTGCTGATCACTGGTGAGAGCGGTACCGGTAAGGAACTGGTGGCTCGGGCGATTCACAGTCGCAGCAATCGCGCCGGACTTCCGTTTATCGTCATCAATTGCGGCGGCATCCCCGAGACGCTTCTTGAAAGCGAGCTGTTTGGCTATAAAAAAGGGGCCTTTACCGGCGCGATCAAGGATAAAATTGGATTTCTCGAGGCGGCTCACGGCGGCACGCTTTTTCTCGACGAGGTGGGAGACCTGCCGCTTTCGCTGCAGGTAAAGCTGCTGCGCATGGTGCAGGAGAAGACCTTTACGCCCGTGGGCGGCACCGATGAGCTCAAGGTTGATGTGCGCATCATATCCGCCACGAATAAAAATCTCGCAGCCAAGGTTGCCGAGGGAATATTTCGGGAGGATCTTTATTACCGCTTGAACGTCATCAATATCGCGCTTCCGCCGCTTCGCGAACGACGGGAGGACATTCCGCTTCTGGCACGCTATTTCCTTGAGAAGTCCGCAGCCGAAACTGGAAAAAATGTCAGCGAAATTTCGGATTTTGCCCTTGACTGCCTGATGCAGCATGAATTTCCCGGCAATATCCGCGAACTTGAAAATATCATAGAGCGCGGCGTTGCCCTGGCAACAACCAGCATCATGCTGCCGGAAGGCCTCGGCGTTTCATTCGCCAGCAGCGCCTTCGGGGGCAGCCAGGAGGCAGCGGATCATGCAGCGGGCAATTTCAGCATTCCCCAGGGCGGCATTATGCTCGACGGGCTTCTTGAGCGTTATGAGAAGGGGTACGTTGAAGAAGCCTTAAAACAATCCAGGGGTTCGATAAAGGGTGCGGCGCAATTGCTGGGCATAACGTTGCGGTCGATGCGCTACAGAATACAGAAGATCGGGCTTGATGAGCGCGCATTAATGCGGGACTGAAACCTGCACGTCATAGCGATTGTGTTTTTAATGCTGGCATGTATATGAACTCACGTGAAGAGACTCAGTACCTGAAAGGCAAGCTCCAGTGGCTCATGTTTTTCAGGGTTCTGGTGGCGACCTTTTTTCTCGGCATAGCCACAGTGGCGCAGCTCAGGCGAAGCGAGTCCTATGTCACCATCCATCTTGTCTACCTCTATGTCCTGACTGGCAGCGCTTTTGTCCTGACGTTCATATATGCCCTTATTCTTCCGTATGTCCGGCGGCTTGTTTTTTTTGCCTATCTCCAGATAACGGCGGATATTTTTTTCGTTACCGCCCTGCTTTTTATCACCGGCGGCATAAACAGCGTTTTTTCATTTCTCTACAGCATATCGATCATTTCGGCAAGTATCTGCCTTTTTATATCAGGCGGCCTGTTTGCCGCAACCGCTGCAAGCTGCCTGTATGCGGCGCTGCTCATCCTGCAGCAGTATCACCTTATCACACCGCTTCATATCGGCGCTTTTACAGCTACGGGATATGATGATGTCCGTCTTTTGTATCCCATTATCATTAATGTCGCGGCTTTTTATCTGGTAGCCGTTCTGAGCAGTTTTCTGACCGAGCAGGCGCGAAAATCAAGGCAGCAGCTTCAGAATAAACAGATAGACCTTGAGCAGCTTGAAGCCCTGAATGAAAAGATAATACAGCATATACCCAGCGGTCTTTTAACCCTTGATCAGTTCCGGCGCATCATAACATTCAACCGTGCGGCCCAGGATATCACCGGCTGCACCTTCGACCAGGCGTATATGAAAGACGTGGAAGAGATTTTTCCCGGCATAAACGCTGCCGCTGCCGCGCATTCGTCAGCTTTATCGGGTATGGCCTCAACTGCCGGCTTTGAAATGGGCTTTGCCAGACATGATGGCAGGGCCCTGTGGCTTGGCTTTTCAGGCGCAAGCCTCAAGGACGGATCAAACGAGGAAATCGGCAATATCCTCATCTTCCAGGACCTCACCGATTTCAGAAACATGCAGGAGCATTTGAAACGAGTGGACAGGCTGGCGGCTGTGGGCAGGCTTGCCGCCGGCATAGCCCATGAAGTCAGAAATCCGCTTGCTTCTATCAGTGGATCCATTCAGGTGCTGCAAAAAAGCCTGCAGCTCAATGCCGCCGATGTGCGCCTCATGGACATAATCATCAGGGAGAGTAAAAATCTCAGCAGCCTGATTTCGGATTTCACCCAGTACGCGCGAGCCGAAGCCCAGGGCAAGGAGCGCATCGCATTAAAGACGATAGCTGACGAGGTTGTTGACCTTTTCAAAAACAGCCCTGAATGCAGGAGCGTTTTTTCCATCAGGCAGCGTATTCCGGCGGAGCTCACCATTACGGCAAACCGGCAGCAAATAAAGCAGGTGCTGTGGAATCTGATCCTTAATGCCGCACAGGCCCTTCCTGTAAGCGGCGGATCAATATCTTTTTCGGGAGAATTGATGGAACATGGATTTCAGCCTTATAATTCGGCGACATGCAGCGGCCAGGCTCCGCCGGCACATCCTGACGTATCATGGGTTCACTTTAATATCGCCGATGACGGATGCGGGATCAAGAAATCGGAAATCGGGAGCATTTTCGACCCTTTTTTTACAACCAAAGATGACGGTATCGGCCTTGGTCTGGCCATTGTATATAAAATTATTCAGGAACATAACGGCACAATAGCTGTTGAGAGCCAAGAGGGCAAAGGGGCAACCTTTTCCGTTTTTCTGCCCGACAGAAAAAGTGCAGACATTGATGAGCAGTAAAATGCGCAGGCAGACATTTTTTGTAACTTTTATGACATTTAACGGCATCCAGCTTTCCTTTTTCGTTATTATTTTTATATTTTACACAAAATAGCAGTATTTTGATTTTGGCATTCGTTTTGCTAATAGAAGTAGATCGAAAGGAGGTGTGAAATACACATTTTAAAAGCTTTACTTCATACTACTAAACCACAAAAGGTATAAACAAATAATACAAGGAGGAAGAAACATGATGCTCAAATTAAGAACGGAAAAAGGTTTTACCCTGATCGAACTTATGATCGTTGTGGCCATTATCGGTATTCTGGCCGCAATTGCAGTGCCGAACTTTATTGCATACCGCAATAAGTCGCGTGTTGCAGCGTGCGTGTCAACATGCGAGTCTATGAGAGGCTGCCTTGCCGGTTATGCAGCCGACTCAGATGGCAATCAGTTTCCTGATAATGTTCGTGCAGCAACTTATTTGCTGTTTACTGGTATATGCAATAGTAATGGAGGTACTCTTGCAAGCACTTCGGCTTTGCAGGGCTTTACGAATTTTGCTTATGTTGGTCGTAATACTGCTGATACTGCCGATTGTAATCTCGCCACAGGACCTGAGTGCGGTCGGTATCAAGTTACAACAGACTGTCTGGGTGTGCCCCAGACCATGAGAGGGGCCAGAATTGTCGTTACCGCGACAGGTGTTGCAAAGCAGACCTTCTAAAGAACACGAATCAGTATGGGGTTTTTAAAACAGAGGCTCATAAGGCCTCTGTTTTTTTTTACACTGTGGTGCTTTCGAAAAAAATTCAAAAAAACTATCCTGAACCAGCCAGTGGCGGCTAAACTGCCCGAAGCAGTTAATGGAGTCACAATTGCCGGATTCTTGACGCCGCGGCTGAATGAGCTTATCCGCAGCAAGCTGCGGGAGATTTACCTATAAGAGATTAATAATGAACACATAGAGTGCTTTTAATTTTTCACTTACAAACATTTTGCCTGTTGACTTAAGAAACTATCGTTTGTATGTATTACCAGGGACATCGCACAGCTTCAGCTAAGATTTGTTTTCCGGATATCCCGCGTGCACAACCCTTTCATGAGTAAGCAGGTGATATGACTTCCCTTCGTATGATTCTTCAGAGCATTATCAACATCTGCCTTTTTTTTCTATTGGTTCTTGTTCCTTTGATGGTAAACCCTACGGCCTATGATTACTTCTACCAGCCGAAAATTGATTCGGTTTATGGGTTAATATGCATAATCTGCGCTGCGGTGATTGCACGGTTTTTTATTTGCAGGGTTGCGTTCTCCCTGCCCAGGCTTGCGGGCACTGTTTTTTTGTTTTTGTACGGCTGTTCGGCCGTCATATCAACCATTCTGTCAATTGACCGCAATCTGAGTCTGCGTGGCGATTTTGGGCGATTTGAGGGGCTGTTTACGCTGCTGGCCTATGTATCTCTGGTTGTCATTTTTGCCGGGCTTGTTGAATCCCGCATGCAGGCCGAGCAGCTTGTGAAATGGCTGCTTGCCAGCACTTTTTTAGTGGCTCTCTACGGCATCATTCAGTACCTCGGCTTTAATCCGACACGACATTTTATTGCCTCGTTGAATGTTAACAATGTGATCAACAGCACCATGGGCAATGGAAATTTTCTCGGCAAATTTTTAGTGCTTACGGGGCCCCTTTTTGCCGGGTACTGCCTGTATAAAAATGAAAAAAAAATATGGTTCATGTGCTGCGGGGCGCTTGTTTTTGTTGTGATGGCGCTTGTGCTCAGCATGGCCAGGGCAAGCTGGCTGGGTTTTGCCTGTGCGGCCCTGCTTTTTTTGTGCCTGGTTTTCCGATACGGTGGCGCCGAGCAAAAAAGGCATGTTGTTTTTTTGGGGGCCGCTATTGCCGGTGCGCTGCTTGTATTGGGAGCTTTCGCCGCCAGCGGTCTGGGCTCATTCAATATCGGCACCAGGTTTGCAGCCAAGGCCGGTTCAACTTTTAACTTGCAGGCTGGGCAGGGCTCGGCAACAAGGCTTTTCATCTGGGGGAAAGCGGTACCCTTGATACAGGAGCGACCCTGGTTCGGCTACGGGCCTGATACGCATGAGAAAGTGTATAAGGGATTTACGTTTGAAAGTTTCAAACGGTTCAAGACCCCAGGCATCATTGACCGGGCGCACAACAATTATATCGATATTTCAATTGCGCAGGGCCTTTTCGGTTTGTTTGCCTACTGCGGCGTTGTGGTATCTTTTCTTGTTTTGCTGTGGCGGAGGCTGAAAAGCGAGCCAGACAATCGGCTGAGAATGCTTTTTTGCGCTATATTTAGCGGATACGCGGGCTATATGGCCAATGATTTTTTCAGCTTCAGCGTTGTCAGTGTTTCTCCGACCTTCTGGGCTCTTATGGGTTTGACCTATGCTTTACAACTGGCAGATACCCGCGGCGAGATGCCGCCCAGTATGGCTGTGGGCATTTGATGGCAACCTATAAAATGCGTACGGTGAACGCGAGTTCGCGTTATGCAGCCACTTCTTTTCTCAGCATGGTAGAGTTGAATGGATTCCTATGACGATCGCTGATGCCACGAGCAGCACGGTTTTGTTTGTCAGTCGCTATTTTTATCCTTTTATCGGGGGCATGGAAAAGCAGGCGCTTACTGTCGCCGCAGCCCTTGTCGAGAAGGGCTGGCGCGTCGAAGTTATAACATGCAGGGTTCGCAGCTCATGGCCGGCACGGGAGGAACTGCAAAATGTTTCTATTACCCGCTTACCTTCCCTTCCCTTGAAATATATCGGCGCTACAATTTTTCTCATAAGCCTTGTCGTTTATCTTTATAAAAAAAGATCTTCCTATGAGATCATTCATGCGTTTCAGGTCGGGTACACGGGTGCTGTAGCAATGATGATGGCAAAAGCGCTCAAGAAAGCGTCTGTTCTCAAGCTTGCCTGCAGTGGTGAGGGAGGTGATGTCCAAAGGAATAGGCGGTCATGGGTGGGCAGGCTGTTTTTAGCCGGATGCAAAAAGGCCGGCGCTGCTATTGCTTTAAATGAAGAAGCGCAGCAGGAGTTTATCAGTATAGGATATCCAGCTGAGCATGTATGTGCACTACCGAATGGCGTTGACACGGCAGTTTATTGTCCAGTTGAAAATCGGGCAGCTCTCAGGCAATCGTTGGATATGCCTGATGGAAAGATCATTGTTTATACGGGACGCATACTGTTTGTTCAAAAAAGACTGGATTGGCTGGTCAAAGCAATTTCAAAAATTAACTGTTCGCAGCCTTTCAGGCTGTACATAATCGGCGAAGGGCCGGACGCCGCTCTTCTCCGCAGGATTTGTGAGCAGTTGTCTTTGAATGAAAAAGTGCGTATTGTGAATAACGTTGATAATATTGCGCCTTTTTTGCAGGCAGCGGATGTTTTCATACTGCCGTCTGAATATGAAGGGATTTCCAACTCAGTTCTTGAAGCAATGGCATCCGGTCTTGCCGTTATCGCAACCGATATCCCCGGAAATAGAGAGCTTATTGAGGATGGTGGAACAGGGGTTCTTGTGCCGTGTGGTATTGAGGAGAAATTGATCAGCGCTCTCGAATCCCTGATAGTAGATGATGCAAAGGCTGCATATCTTGGGAGAAATGCCCGGGAAAAGGTCTGCCGGCATTATGCAGTGAAAACAGTTGCGCAGAAGTATGGGGAGCTCTACGATCGCCTGATCAAAGGCCAAGCCGCATAGCAGCGGCTGCTTTCAGTGCGGTTTGAGCCTTTTCTGAAAAAGAACCCTGCAGATGAAAAATATGAACCCTTGAACAAAACCGGCACGGGGAGATTTGTATGCGCTATCGCCTGCTCAATTTTCTGGTTTGCCCCCTCTGCGGGAGGCCCCTTCAATTGACCGTTTTTGAAGAGGCGCAACGGGCACAGCGTGCAGGCGTGCCTGCGGCGCGGTGCAGCCCATGCTTTCTGGCTGCACAGGATTCCAGCCTTGACGGCTGCTGCGATGACTGTGCGCAGGCAGAGATCATCCATGGGCTTTTGCGGTGTTCATGCGGGCGGATGTTTCCGATAGTGCACGGAGTTCCCGTGATGCTGCCCGAGAATAGCGGGCCGCTGCTCAAGCTCCACGATACCTATCCTGAGCGCTTTGCAGTGCCCGCCGATTGCTCAGACAGCCCTAATAACGTTTCACGGGAAGGAAAAAAAACTCAGGAGCGCTTCGGCTATGAATGGATGCGCTATCCAGCCTGCTTTGATGGCGAGGAGCGTGGGATTTTTTTTGAAGAGACGCAGCTAGCGCCGGCTGAGTTTGCCGGCAGGCTGACGCTCGACGCCGGTTGCGGCATGGGACGCTTTACACGGGTTGCCGGCGCGCAGGGGGGAGAGGTTATCGGCGTAGACTTGAGCGAAAGCGTGTACCGGGCACATGATCTCACAGAGCATATGCCCAATGTGCATATCGTACAGGCTGATCTGATGTGCCTGCCCTTTAATGCCGGGTCTTTTGACATTATTTACAGTCTTGGCGTGCTGCACCATACGCCCGATACGCGGAAAGCCTGTGCGTCAGTGGCGGGGTATGTGAGGCCGGGCGGCATACTTTCCATCTGGGTATATGGCACTGCTGGCAGGTATGCTGATTTTGCGTCCAACCCGCTACGGCCCGAGAGACTCCGGTTCGTAGAGTCTGAGTGTGCAAAAAGACTGTACTGGCTGCTGGTGCTGACAAGGGAGCAATGCTCACATGCGCTTCGGCGCATAACCGTCCGTATGCCCCACAGGCTGCTGTATGCCTGCTGCTACCTGCTTGCGCTGCTGGGTAAAGTGCCCCTTGTAAAATATTTGACCTTTTCCGCCCACCCTGACTGGCACGTTCGGCTTCTCGAGAATTTCGACTGGCTTTCGCCGCCTTTTCAGCATCACCACACCAAGGAAGAGGTTACAGCTTGGTTTAGCGAAGGCGGGTTTGAGGATGTAAGCATGCTGCGGCATGGATTTATTCCAAAGGTGGGTATTCTTGGCAAGAAGCTTTCGAACAGATGAGAAGGAAGGAGGGCTTTACTGCCAGCAGCCTTACGGGCTCTGATAGGTTAAAACTATGAAAATCCATCAACCTCAATTGGGAACGTACAGAGACAGATATGCTTTTTTTCTATTTGCGATGTTGATTGCTATAGCAGCTTTCGTAATCAGCTATATTTCTACAAAAAACTATTATACGCCGGAATCCGTTTTTGCCGGACTATTAAGCTCCTCAGAACACACGTCCGCATATCCCCCCGGTGTTTTTCTGATAGTAAACTGCTTTCAAAAAATATCAGGGCTTGCAGTCAATCACTACGTGTATAAAAGCATCATGCTCATACTGTGGTTCTGGACAGCTTACTCAGCTGCGCGATATGTTTTGGGTAAAGGCTGGCTCTGTTTTTTTGCTGTTTTTGCAATGATGCTCAATCCGTATTTTGTCTGGTCTTGTCTCTTGTCATCTTCTGCGGCCAGTGAATGCTTTTTTTTGTTTCTGTCATTGTATATGCTGATCCGATTGCATGATAGCGTCTCCGATATCGACCGCCACATTATTCTTTATTGCCTCGTGGCTGTTGTTCTTGCAATATCTGCAATTGTGCGATCTACAAATTTCGTGATTTTGTTTTCCCTGTTGGGATTTTTTATTTTTGCCGGGAGAAAGAAAGCAAAAAAGTATTTTGCGGGATTGCTGCTCCTTTTTTGCATCTATACAGCTTTGTTCTGCTTCTATAACTATAAACGGTCCATGTCGTTTGGGCTGGGTACAACATTCGGGATTAATTTTTTTATCGGCAACAACCGGGCCTACCTCCACGGCCATCCCAATTATGATATTGATGTTTTTTTTGAGAAAGAAATTCTTGCCGGTATCAAAAGTGAGATCAAAGGGCTTAATGAGGCGCAACAAAATGAGTATTTTTTTAGGGCGGGCATACATGAAATATGGCAGGATGTGCCGGCTTTTTTATATCGATGCATGGTGAAGTCATTATGGCATTGGTTGAATTTCGAAAAGATACCCCGTTTTACCGCGCCTGATACGTATCTCGGCAGTGATGGAAAAACAATACACGTGAGCGGCATTGTGATTCTGCCCGCCTTGATGTATGTTATGTATAAGCTTTTTTATATCCCTCTTTTTGCCGGCGCTCTGCTGCTTCTTTTTTGCAGGAAACTATCCTTAAAAGAAGCGGTTTTTTTTGTTCCGTATTTTGCGTTATGGCCCGTTGTTATTTTGCTTTTCCCTGATACGCGATTCAAAATATGCGCAGAGATCATGGCGGTTATCCCGATGATGCGGAGTCTGCAATATTTTTTCCGCAGACGCTGTGATGGCTGCAGTTAAACTGTGCGATTGTATAATTGATGAAGCGAAACCTTATGCACGGAAGGCGGCTACCATATATTTTGAATAAACTCGCCATAGTTAATGTCAGGGATAAAATTATAAGGCGGGTAAAATCTGCCATGTCTTGAATATAATCCGTATATAAATGCAAAAGGCTCCCCGTAGATTTTTGTCGGGGGCTGCATGCTCCACTGGATAGGAATAGACGCGTCTGCAGCTGATTGCATGTCTTTAATTGATACAGGGTGCTGGTCTTTATCAGTTGATATCCACGGCGCGTTCGAATCCACGACTAACCAGCCGTTGCGCGTTAAGACCTCAGTAATGGAATGAGACGCAATATCAGGTGTTGTCAGTGATTTAACGGAAGATTTAGCGGCTTTTTTTGAGTATATTGAAATATGTCTTGTCTTAAAACCGGAATACATTAAAATTTTTTCAATAGCCCTGCTTCTGTCATAACACAGGCCTGTTTTTGCAATATATAAATCCTTCGGCTCCCTTTGTTGGTCGAATGGCAGCCCCTCATTTTTGGGCGCAACTTTGAGAACAGAGCGCTGAACCGAAACTATAAAAGTTATTTCTTCTGTATAGGTGGGCTTTTCGGGTAAAAGCGCTATTCCCTCCAGATACCTTGGTATGTACCGTTTGTCTTCTTTTGACAATGAATTATCAACTCTGTTGGCATACAGGGTCGCTATAGCACAAATAAGAAAGGCTCCAATAGCACATGCGGCGGCTGTTTTTCCGGTTGGTTTCATGGATCTCCTGGCGCATTCGAGCACATTTTTTTATGCCTCAAAGGAATCGGGATTTTTATTTGGCAGCTTTTTATGGTACCGGCGGAAAAAATGCTATGGTTTGGCAAGGGCCCTCATGCCCATACGTGTTGAAAAAACATCAAATTCATGCTTCAAATGAATTTTAGCAGAAATCGGGCAATGGTACAAGCGATGATGAAAGGCGGTGCGGAATATACATGCGAAGATTAATGCAAAATCTGTTATTGGTCTGCACCAGTATTGCTGCAACTTTAATTTTTTTAGAAATTTTTTTGAGATGTATCGGTTTCTCGTATCCCAGCTTTTATATGTACGACAAAGCTACGGGGTCGGCCCATCGGCCAGGCGCGGAGGGTTGGTGGCGGGAGGAAGGGGAGGGGTTTGTTAAAATAAATCGTTATGGCATGCGGGATGACCGGGAGATCAGTAAAAACAAATCTCCCGGCATGTATCGCATTGCAATACTTGGCGATTCATTTGCGGAAGCTTTTCAAGTGGATGTCAGGGATACTTTCTGGCGTGTTTTGGAAAATAAGCTGAATGCGTGTTTTGCTTTTGATGGAAAAAAAGCAGAGGTTTTGAACTTCGGTGTGGCTGGCTATTCAACGGCACAAGAGTTGGCCACCCTTCGCAGTAAGGTCTGGGATTTTCAGCCTGATATGGTCCTGCTGGCATTCCTGTCGGGGAACGACGTGCGTGACAATCATCCGGCTCTCTGCCAAACAAACACCGCAATTTTTTTTACTTTTAAGGACGGTTCATTGTCGCTGGATAACGCTTTATTGCATTCCTTGGCATTTCGTGTCAAATCCAGTCATCCGTATCAGCAACTGGCAAACATTTTGGACCATTTTTGTCTCTATCAGTTTGCGAAAAAAATTAGAAGATCGTATCTGCTATTATTTAAAACACCGTCACCCAAACTAAACCCCGCATACACACGTGCCGAATCCGGTAAAGCCACGGTAAACCCGGCTTCCGCAGCCTCAGGGCCGGCCGGGAAACAAGCCGTCATGAATATCGGACTTGATAACCATATCTACTTCTCCCCTCAATCACAAGAATGGGATGAAGCCTGGCGGATTACCGAAGCTTTAATTGAGCAGATGCATAAGGATGTTATGGAGCGAGGTGCGAAATTTCTTCTTGTCTCATTGGCAAACGGCATTCAGGTAAACCCTGATCCAAAAGTCCGAGATGCATTTGCTAAAACAATTGGAAGCGGGGACCTGCTGTACCCTGACAGGCGAATTGAATCCTTTGCAGTTGCTCATGGAATTGACGCCATCATTCTTGCTCCAATCATGCAGAAGCATGCCGAGCAGACAAAACAATATTTTCATGGTTTTCCCAACACCATTATGGGGGGAGGACACTGGAACGAAAAAGGCCACCGGATAGCGGGTGAAATAATTGCCGAGTATTTATGCAATCAGGAAATGACAAAATCTGTGATTAAATAATGCGAGCGAGAGATGTGCGGATGGATGTAATGATGTTTTTTTGAAAAAACGGATATGGCAGTTAAGCATTAATGCTCCGTATTTCTGCATATGCCATCTGCAATAAAAGGAGGAAACCGCTTACCAAATAGGATGCTTGCAGCATGTATAAATAAAGGCTGGAGCACAGCAGAAAGATGTCAGAGCAGCTTTGCCGGGGTTTAATCAAGCTGAAATTCTTCCCGCCAGTTTTCCTTTTCATTCCAGCCTGGCTGGTCATTTTTTTTAAACAGATAATCCCCTAGCACCAAATAGTCCATCTCAGTGCGCATGAAACACTGGTATGCATCATGAGGGGTACACACAATCGGCTCTCCGCGGACATTAAAACTTGTATTCACAAGCACGGCGCAGCCCGTCTTTTTTTTGAAAGCATTCAGCAGAGACCAGAAGCGCTCATTTGTCGTTTTATTAACGCTCTGAATGCGGGCTGAATAGTCAATATGGGTGACGGCCGGTACATCCGACCTTGCATGATACAGGCGATCATACATCTGCAGCTCATCATAGTTCGGCGGCAGCGGCTTTCTGCGGTCTTTCCGAACCGGGGCCACAAGCAGCATATATGGAGAAGGCCGGTCAAGATCAAAATATGCCGCAATCTCTTCCTCCATGACTGCCGGAGCGAAAGGCCTGAACCCCTCACGGTATTTTATCTTCAGATTTAATTTTTTTTGCATATCAGGTAGGCAGGGACTTGCGAGAATACTCCTGTTTCCCAAAGCGCGCGGCCCGTATTCCATACGGCCCTGGAACCATCCAACAACATTTCCCCGGGCGATAAGGTCGGCAACATAATCGCACAGATGATTATAGTCAGAGTAATAATGATACGGCGCTTTATGCACCTTTGCCGCATGTTCAATATCCCGGGCGCCGTATTCAGGGCCAAGATATGATCCATTCATGGCATCCCTGCCCTGGGTGACACAACGCTGTCTGCCGGTTCCAATGTAGGCGGCTGCATATGCTGAACCGACTGCCCCACCTGCATCGCCTGCGGCAGGCTGAATCCAGACATCACGGAATATGCCTCTGCGCAGCAATTTACCGTTTGCCACACAGTTCAGGGCAACACCTCCGGCCATGACAAGATAGTCGCTTTCGGTAAGCTTCTTTGCCGCAGCTGCAAGCAGAAAAACAATCTCCTCTGTTATTGTCTGGGCGGCAAGTGCGAAATTCATATAGTGCTGAGTCAATTTCGTCTCTGGCTTTCGCAGGGGTATGCCGAACAGCTGTTCCCATTTGTCTTCATGACACATGGTTAGCCCGACGGCAAAATTGAAATAGTCCATATTCAAAAGGATGGAGCCGTCTTCTCGTATGTCTATAAGATTATTAAACATCTTCTGTTTGAATCGTTTCGTCTCCTCGGCATCGTTTAACCCATACGGGGCAAGTCCCATAAGCTTATATTCGCCACTGTTCACTTTGAATCCACAGTAATAGGTCACAGCGGAATAAAAAAGGCCCAGTGAATGAGGGAAGTCAAGCTCACGCAGAACCTCTATTGTGTTCCCCCTGCCGTGGCCGATGGTGGTGGTGGCCCACTCCCCAACGCCATCAATTGTCAGAATTGCTGCGTGTTCAAAAGGAGAAGGATAAAAAGCACTGGCTGCATGGGAAAGATGATGTTCTGGGAAAAGAAGGCGGGGCTTGCCCGGACCTATTTTCATGAACTCATCGGCGAGCATGTTACGCATGAAAAGCTTTTCCTTGACCCAGACAGGCATTGCCGAAAGGAAGCTTTTTAACCCCTGAGGCGCCAGGGCGTGATAAGTTTCCAGCAGCCGTTCAAACTTAAGATAGGGCTTGTCATAAAATGCAACCGCGGAAATATCTTCAAGGGTAAGGCCCGCCTCATGAAGAACATAGCGCGCCGCATGCACAGGAAAAGAGCTGTCGTGCTTTTTTCGAGTAAAGCGCTCTTCGTGGGCTGCTGCTATAATAGCGCCATCTACCAGAAGGGCCGCAGCGCTGTCATGATAATAGGCTGACAAACCCAGTATCGCCTCAGTCATGCCGAATCCTTGTTTTAAAAAAGCGTATAAATAAATGGAGCGACCGCAGAACCGCTGGTAAGCACGATCAGTGCACCGAATAAAAGCAGCGTTAGAATAATCGGCAGTAACCAGAATTTTTTGCGGGTTTTTAAAAATCCCCAGATGTCTTTTAAAAAATCCATCAAATCTCTCAATAGGGGTTTTTCAAATCAGCGGAAGAAAAAGTATGATTTCTCACCCGGAATACAGAAGCGCGGTCTTTTTTCCACTTTTTTAATTGCAGAGGGTCAGAGCCCGTTAATCTTCTTATTAAGCCTATAGGCGTGACTATGGTAAAAAAAAGTATGCTGAGCAGTATTTTCGACATCACCGTTCCGAGCACATACGATAGCCCAAACCAGAGTCTGCCAGCAGGCTTGTAGAGGTTAGGCCATGTCATCGTGAGAACCAGTAGCAGGATGGCCCATCCAATAAAATACTGTTTATGGTAAAAATACCCTATTAAAATAAAGATGAGGGTCATTGCCATGCCGGTATCTTTGGCCTGATCCCCAGTTATTTTTTTTGGCATAAAGCCGCTGCTTTTTTTTCTGATTATATCAATCATATGTTTTGAATTTATGTTTTGTACGGTTTGTAAATTTTTTGCATGAGTTCAATTATAATGCGCGCTGTTTTTTTGCTCATAAGTTGCTTGCTTCCGGCAAAGCAGCAGACTTGTAAATGCGCATCGCCGGGTCGCTCGAAGCGAATAAAAGTACAGTAGCATTCTATAGGGCATTTTTTTATTTATATACCGTAGCTTGTTTTTGAGCAATAGTTTCTTGTATAGGGCTGATACTGCAGTTTTCTTGCGGCTATCTGTGTGCTTTATTTCCCAAATGCTTACCTGTGCGTCTGTCGGACTTTCCAATTAAAAAAAGCGGCTTTCAAAAATTCGCTTCTGCGGCGTTTTTCTGAAAACGAATGGTTTGACACCCCTAAAATTGAAGTTTTTTAAAATCGCCTTAAGCCCTACAGCCTCCCTGTTTAATAATTTGGTTGCGGATCTGGGGTGAGGAATCTTTACAAGTTAAGCATAACCTGGTACAGTTTTCCGGAAACGTGGTTGAGTTGTCAAATACATGAAAGTCATTATACGGATACCCTGCTATAACGAAGAGGCGACGCTGCCTGAGACGCTGCGCGACCTTCCCAAATCCCTGGAGGGGGTTGATGCGGTAGAGTATCTTGTCGTCGATGACGGCTGCCGACCAGATAGGCAATATAAACCGTAGCAATTCCCGGAAATGCTGAAACCTTGAAACCTAGCGCGCAAAAAAAAACAGAGGGATTCAGAACAAAGGCTAGTTCAAATTCGTGTGCGGATTTATATATACCGAAGCAGTAGCAAACACTAAAATATTACCCGTTGATAACAAAAGCATAAATTGAATAAAGGTGCCATACTAAAAACGGTGAGGGTGTAAAAATTTTTCCCTTCCAAACCGGGAGCATGATTGATAACTTCAGGTTCATCGCCATGGAGGAAACTCTGGAGACCGAAAGAATTTCACCATAACCTCATCGACAGCCGGAACCCCAGAATACACCAGCGCAGCCAATAATCAGAGATATGAATTGCTAATTTTATTACCATGGTTCTTCACACGGGTTAGCTGTGCCGAAAACCATGCAGCAAGCAGTCGGTAAAAAATATTACTCATACAAGTTGGCGAAAATATCGCAAATAATTCATTGTTAAAAAAACCCTTTACGGTACGTGAATTGAGAGTATAATCGTAATAAAAGATGCAGAAAAATACATAATTTTCTCATAGCAAAATTAAATTCCACATGAAAACGATCAGCTTTATCATTCCATGCTATAACGAAACACCTGCGATTGTGCATAAAATAATAGGGGATTTGCAATCCGTACTGAATAAACTACCTGATTTCTTATATGAAATTATTCTTGTTAACGATTGTTCGACCCGTTATTCATATCCCGAATACGAGAACCCTGCTGCCCGATTAATTACGCATATCCGCCATAGGGGTTACGGAAGTTGCATTTATAGCGGCATAACTCATGCTCAATACGACTGGATCGGTATTGTTGATGCTGACGGGACATACCCGGTCGAAAAGTTTATTGAAATGATCCCCTATACAGATGCATTTGATATGATCATAGGGCAAAGAAGCTGGAGAGATATTGAAGTAAAAAAGCGGTTGCCGAAATTCATACTGCAGAAATTGGCAAGCTTTCTTGCCAAAGAGGATATTCCGGATTTAAATTCCGGCATGCGTCTGTTTAAAAAACATATCGTACGGAAGCATAAGAGAGTTTTTCCCCAGGGTTTTTCATTTACCAGCACACTTACTATGATATGCGCTACTCATGGGCATCCTATACAGTACATACCCATTGCATATTTAAAAAGAATAGGTTCTTCACATATTAGCCCCGTGCAAGATACAATTGGTTTTTTTGCTCTTGTTTTGAGACTTTCGTTATATTTTCGCCCCTTGCGTTTTTTTATTCCGCTCAGCTTATTTTTTGGATTTCTCGCCGTGGCCAGGGGCGTCAGGGATGTGCTGAGCAATAATTATTTTGGCGGGCTTACACTTGTTCTTTTTTTTATTGCTTTCCAGATTTTTTTCTTTGGACTCATTGCGGAAATTATAAATAAAAAATAATATGTTTCAAAAAAATGGCGCCCCCCTCCCGTTTTATTTCGTGCCGGCTGTTTATATTCTTGCTGGCGTGCTCCTTCCCTGTATGCTGATTTATTTCTTTATTGCCCCCCTTCAAATACATTCATCTTGCATCGATAAGCGGTCTATCGCACACGAAGAGGGATACGCTTATTCTTTTAGCTATCCGTCGGATTTAGACAAACATGATCTCTTCTCATTCCTCAAGGGACCAGTGTATATTGATTCTCTCGCTGTTGTTTTTGAGAATGGTGTTCCGCTGTCTCCACAGGGAGGTGCGGTTATCAAAGCTGAAGGGAAGGGAGCATTTTTTTTCTGCCTGGGGAAACTTTATTTTTCTTCCAGTGACAATACTGATCCGCGGACCAATGATAAAGCATATACTTTTTCGGGTCCGGCAAAGCAGGGTTTTAGATCCTCAAAGATTTTTCATATGGCAACAGTGTTTTTGGGCTTGCTGTTTGTGCTGATTGCGCAGCGAACAAGACATTATTCTCGAAAGCTGTACTGCCTGAGCGGAGGATGGGCCATGCTTCTTGTTCTGGGACTTCCTGTCCTGTTGGGGTCATCCCTGTTTACCTATATGCCTGATGAAATCAGCAGCAGAACCAGTATAAGGGGGGCTGTGTTATGGAATTCTGTGATTGTCAGTCCCGATACCCAAAGTTATGTCAGCGGGTCGACTATACGGACAGGGGGGTACCCTTTTTTAATTTTCCAGGCTGCCCGCAGCAATTCGTCAAGTATTTTACAGGCGCTGTCAGCGATGGAATCCAGAAATGCTGCCGACCACCCGCTCCTGCCGGTAGCACGAACTCAGATTATGGTATTCCTTGCAGCGGTATTTTTACTGGGCATTGTGCTTACCCGTTATTTCAATATCATCGCCGCTTACGGGACCGGTATACTGCTGATTCTTTTCGGCTGGATGTCCGTAAGCTATCTTTCCCGCATCATCCCGGAAGGTGTTTTGCTGTCTGTTGCCATCGGAATGGCGGCTGCAGGCTTCTACGCAGGCAAAGGGCGCTCAGTTTCGGCTAGCCTAGTGCTTGCGGCAGTTTTTATCTCCGGGCTCTGGCTGCATCCGCGATCTATTGCCTTTGGGCCAGTGCTGTTCATACCTGCCGTAAGCATATTTATTGCAACCAGGAGTATGCGCTCCAGCGCGCATCCTGCCGCATGGCTGCCTGTTTTCATTCCGGCTGTATTTTTTCTTTCCGTCTGCGGCTATAATAAGCACCAGTATAATGCTTTTTCACTGGCGCCCTTTAACGGGTTTAGCTCGATCAGCATAGCTCTTGAATTTGCAGATCCGGGTAATGAGGCCCTTTTTCATGACCCCAAGGTGCGGCTATTTGTAGAGCGCTGCCTGGAAAGAGTCTCTCTGTCGCATTATCGGTGGCCGGATACAAATTTTGTCAACTACAATGCCTGGAAGGTCGCTGTTCCTGTATGCCGGGACATGTTTGCCGGTGATGCCCGCTTCTCTTCAGGGCCGAACCCGTCAGTCGATTCAACCTGCAACTCGATCTTTGCCCAGGTAAGCAGTGTTCTTTTAATGCATCATCCGGACCGGATGCTGCGCCACATACAACAAACCATGGCTGCTGCCGGAAAGGTGCTGCCGGGTGGGCATGCGTTCTGGATTGCGCTGTTTTGCGGGCTGGTATTGCGCGCGGCACTCTGGCGCGATACAACGGCCGTGGTCTGCGCACTTCTGATCGCCACGCATTACAGTTCCCTGCTGTTCACGGGAGCGCTGCAGGGATATCTTGAACGTTATGCGCTGACCACGCAATGGCTGCTTCCGGTATCCGCATGGCTGTTTGTCATTGATATGACAGGCCGAAAAGCCACGAAAACATAAAAAGAGAAGATCCTCATGCAGAAGAAACAGACTGAATGGTTTGAACAGTGGAACCTTTTTTCAGACGATGAACATAGGCTGTTTAAAGACTGGATATACCCGACGGTACTGGATGATTTTAGAGGAAAGACGGTACTGGAATGCGGCTGCGGAGGCGGGCAACATACGTCCTTCATTGCACCCTATGCCCGGCATGTCACGGCCGTTGATCTCAATACGTCAGAAATCGCGAGACGAAAAAACAGCTCATTTGGAAATATTGCTTTTTTAGAAGATGATATTGCTCGGATGGACCTGCAGCAGACCTTTGACATAGTGTTTTCCATAGGTGTTGTGCACCACACCGATGATCCGGATAAAACGGTTGCTAATTTAAAGCGGCATGTTAAACCAGGCGGAAAACTTATTATATGGGTATATGCCCATGAGGGAAACTTTTTGACCCGCAGTATGGTAGAGCCTTTTAGAAAGCTGTTTTGTCAAACCATCAGCAGGGAAAAGCTCATCGTTGTATCCAGGATTATAACAGGGCTGCTGTATATCCCCGTCTATTCGGTATACCGGCTGCCCCTGGGCTTTCTGCCGTATTACCACTATTTCAAAAATTTCAGAACACTTTCATTTCAGCGGAATTTGCTTAATGTTTTTGATAAGCTCAATGCGCCGCAGGTCATGTTTATTAAAAATGAAACCATGCAGAGATGGTTTAATGTGGATGAATTTAAAAATATACATATCAGCTTCTATAACGGCGTAAGCTGGCGTGGCTCCGGAATAAAAAAATGAGCCCCTCAAAGCCAGCATCACCGCGCCATACTCCTTCAATGGCAGCCGCTATCGGTTTTGCTGCCAATTATCACCGCTGGGTATTTACTGCCATCAGAAAACACATAAAGACCGGCGCAAACGTGCTTGAAATAGGAGCAGGCCACGGCGGCTTTACCAGGCTACTGAGTTCTGTATCAGCCAAAGTCATTGCAACGGACATAGACCATGCAATGGTACTGAATATCAATGCGGTCATGCAAACGCATCAGAATGTGACAGCAGTTGAGATGGACGGCATTGAGCCTGATAAGCTTCAGGACCCGATTGATACCATTGTGGCCATCAATATTATCGAGCATGTACGGGAGGATCTATTTTTTTTAAAAAGCTGCTTTTCCGTGCTCAATCCCGGGGGCAGGCTTATTGTATTTGCCCCGGCCTTTCCGGTCCTTTTTTCAAATATCGATTCTGAAGCCGGCCACTTCAGGAGATATACCAGGGAAAATCTCACCGGGCTGCTGGAGAGCGCCGGATTTAAAATCCGCGCTGCACGATATTTCAATTTTGCCGGATTCTGGGGGTGGCTCTTCAATAAATATTTCAAAAGCGGTGTCGATTCTCCGGCAACCAATTTTCAGGTCATGCTTTTTGACCGGTGCGTGTGGCTACTGCGGCTATTTGATATCTTTTCTTTTTTGTGCGGCCAGTCGGTCATTGCGGTCGGCGAAAAACCGGGCGGAATCAATAAAGAGAAATACACATGTGCGGTATAGCGGGTTTTTTCAATTATAAAACCAGATTTCCTGCTGACAAGGGGCGACTTGCGGCAGTGCTTGAATCAATGCGTTATCGCGGACCTGATCATCTCGGCTGTTATGCCGGGGGCGATATTGCGATCGGCAATGTCCGGCTTGCCATTCAGGGCCTGTCGCCTGCCGGCAATCAGCCCCTCTACAATGAAGACAAAACCGTTGTGGTGGTCTTTGCCGGGGAAATCTATAATTATCCCGATTTAAAAGCACGACTTCAAAAAAATGGCCATGTGTTCGGCTCAGATACCGATACGGAGGTTCTTGTGCACCTGTATGAGGAGTGCGGCGCTGATTTTGCCGGTGAGCTGAATGGCATGTTTGCCTTTGCTCTTTTTGACATCAGGACCCGGCAGCTGCTGCTGGGCAGGGACCCGGCAGCTCAAAAGCCTCTTTATATTGAGCGCAATAAGCAGGGTATATTCTTTTCCTCGGAATTAAAATCCATGCTCCCCTGTCTGGAGCACCGCAGCCTTGACCCTGAGGCGGTACGGACCTTCCTGAGCATGGGCTATGTACTGGAGCCGCAGACTCTGCTGCGGGAAGTTGAAGCCATGGAGCCCGGAATCGTTCAGTCGTTCACCTATGGTGGCGAGTCCAGCAGAAAATACTGGCAGATTCGCTGCACGGCGCCAGAGTCAATTGAGGCGCAGGAAGACTGGAACGAACGGGCTGACGAAGTCCTGCGGGGCGCCGTACGGCGGCATCTGCTGAGCGACGTACCGGTAACGCTTCTGCTGAGCGGTGGCGTGGACTCAAGCCTGCTGGCACTTTATCTTGCCGATGAGCATAAAATCACCAAAGCATTCACGGGGAGCTTTGTCGATAATGCCAGCCATGACGAATATAGCTATGCCCATGAGCTTGCCCGGCATTGCGGCTTTGAGCTTGAGCGGGTCCGGTTGAGTAACAGAATGCTTGCAGATAACCTGGAGCCATTTTTGCAAAGCGCTTCGATGCCGCTGGGCGATAATTCAGCCATTGCAGCTTACTGCATGGCAAAGCAGATCTCCCGTGAGTTTAAAGTAGTGCTCGGAGGGGACGGAGGCGATGAGCTTTTTGGCGGCTACCCGACATATATATTCCCGTATCTGAGACAGATATTTCCAAAAGTTCCCCGCGCTGTCATTTCCGGCCTGCATCGTCTGGCAGCGGCGGTTTCCGACAAACAGCGGTATTTATCATGGGGGTTCAAGCTGCAGCAGTTTTTGCTGGCCTGCGACCAGCAGGATAGCCTTGCCGCTCATTTCTCTTTAAAAAATTTTTTACCTGACCCGATCGCCGACAGCATTCTGTCGAGATCGTTTTTTTGTGAGGCATCGATAAGCAGCGCGCAATCCATAGCGCGTTTTCGCCAATTTGATGCCGCAGATGCCTGCGACAGCATAAAAAGACTCTGCGCCATTGATTTCTGCACGTTTCTGCGTTCGGCGACCATTCCGAAAGTTGAAAGAAACTGTATGCTCTCAAGCCTTGAAGCCAGAATGCCGCTTCTTGACAAAAACGTGCTCGAACTCAGCCGTCAAACCTCCCCGGCATTGATGGTCAGCGCATTCAGAACCAAGAAATGCCTGAAAGCGCTTTTGCGAAAAAAAATGCCCGGTTCGATCAGTCTGAATCCGATAAAGCAGGGATTCACACCGCCGGTGCATGCCCTGCTGGAAAAGGAGCTGCGGGCCTGGAAGGAACACTGGCTTGAGTTTAAAAGCCCGTTTTTTACAAATGGCCTTTCTGCAAAACTCCTGCCCTGCCGGTCTTCAGGATGGGATCTGCACAGGCTTGATTGGCATATTTGCGTGCTCAATGACTGGTGCTTCCGCAATAAGCTACTCTAAACGCAAAAGCCTGACGCTGTTTACAGAACCGACAGGAAGTCAACAACCACCCGCATAGCAGGGCGGCTTGATTTCGCCTTGAAAAGGCGAAACACGAAGTGCTTGCGTTGTTTTCTTCAGATAATATTGCCAAGGCGATGGTTATCCTGTATTTTTTGAATACGGAAAATAAAAAATCATATAAAAACGCTTATGATCTTCAGCAATTGTCAATCCCTCAGGCATTATGGATGCACCACCATCAAAAAATGCCGCTCTGTAATGCGTACCGTTGATGGCTGCGCTGAAAAACTGATTATTTCCCATCAGGGAGGCGCACAGGTTCAGCTTTTTTGTCTAGATCTTCTGCTGCTAGGCCTTCCGCTGTTGCTGCTGGCTATAGTAGCCTATATGGTTGTCGCACCAACACCCCTGTTTTTTCGGATAAACTTTCTGCTATTTCTTTTTTTTCTGCCGGGCTGGTTTATAACCAGGCGGCTCGCAGTGCCGGGCTCTGATCTCCTGGATCACTATGTGCTTACGGCCATAATAACCTTCGGCATCTATGGACTCATAGGGGTCATTTGCTCTTGGTGCAGCCTTTCCTTTACCGTCTTTTATTTTCTTTTCCTGGGGGTTTTAATCCTGACATGCGGGATCGCATGGAAAACTTATGGCCGTTGGGGCCGGCCGGCAACATGCTCACAGGCAATACTTTTGTTTTTAGCCCTGATACCAGTGCTGCTGCTGATAGTGCTTCTCTACAGATCGCCCTGCTTTAATGATCTGGGTCAGTTCAGCGGCATGCTTTCAGATTTTGAAATCAGGAAAGATTTCCGTTTCAGCACCTATGGAGCAGAATTTTTTGGTCTGGCAGAGCCCATGCCCCGGTATCGAACCCATTTATTTCATATTCTTATAGCTCTCTTTGGCGATATCGGAAAGATGAGCGTACATACGGTCAACCAGGTCCTGCTCAATGCACCCTATGGTGTACTAATGATGCTGGCTATGTTTTGCTTTGTACGATCCATAGTGGGCCGCAGGCCACCCGCTCCCCTGATGATTTTAGCTATCCTTGCCCCGATTCTACTGGAATGGAATGATTTTGCTGGCTTTTCGGCCTATGATTTAAGTTTTCGCATTATGAATGGGCCAACAGTTGATAAGGATTTTTGTCTTTTTTTTATTCTCCCGGCATGTGGCTATCTTGCCGCCGAATTTCTTAAAACGGGGAAAAGGGCCTGGTTTATTCTGCTGCTTTCAATGACCTTTCCGGTGTTGTGCTTTCATCCCATGACGTCGGTATATATGCTGATGCTTTCTATTGTGCTGGGATGCGGGTTTTTCAAAGGCGCACAGTATCAGCGTTACGGGGCAGTCTTTCTGCTGGCTTTATCCTGGTTCATTATTTGTTTTTTAAGCGGCACTGCGCAATCTGGCCATGCAAGCATTGATTTTATCGCCCAGCGCAATTTCTATAAAGGCTTCATGCATTATTGGGCTGGACACTATTCTTCCGTACCGGGATTCAACCCGGGCGGCCCTGTTCGATGGATTTCATCGATTATGGTCCTTGATTATAAAATTCTATGGTATTCAAATTTTATAAAAATTTCTCTGGGTGCAACTGGTATTTGGCTGCTCCTTCTTCTGCGAAGGGCAACCAAAATGCGCCGCTGCTGCCGTCCTTTTCGAATTGCAAAAACCGAGGTAGCCGCGCTGCGGGTGCAACTGGCCTATGTGTGTTCCCTGGCAGCCATTTTTCTTCTGTCCCCTGTATTTCTTAATTTATGGCCTCACCTTTGGCGCGGATATGAGAGGCTGCATTGGATGTATCTAGGGGTTTTCGCCTTTGTGTTTGTGTTTTACAAATTAGTTCAGAAACTTCGCTATGCTATCGGGGTATGGGCGATTGCCGCAGTCTATTTTTTATTTTTTCTTATACTAGCTGATCAGACACAAGCGTTTTTATGGGAGCGATCAACGTATGCGAGTCGCTTCTTTCTTTTTCGGTCAGTAGCAGACGACAAGACATATCTTAAAACGTATCCCAATTTACCTGCGCTTTCCTTAAAGCCAGGCCCATTTCCTTCTCCCGCCTGGCTTCGCGATGATGATCGAATAGCCCCTTTTCTTACTCCACCTGTAACCATTTCAAAAAATGTAATATACTGGCCAGAATTATACGGCGAGGCTTGGGCATTTGAAAAATTTGGCAATGCTTTTTTAGATGACTATGATGGGTTTCACGAAAATTACGAGAGCTACCTTAAGGGTTATCTAAGAAAAGAAGCCAAGGAATGGCTTATGAGGCAAAAAATCTCAATATTATATCTTGGGAAAAACGAAAACAGCGAAAAATATTTTAGCGCTTTAGTTGATGCGGGATGTCTTCTTGAAAAAATTTCATCGACTATCTGGCGTATTAATGGCTGGAGCCCCGACGGTCTAAAGAAATGATGCAAAGCTATTGGTCTGGCTAAATTTAATTTTATATTTTAATAAATGTATGCAAAGGGGTGAAAATAGAGGATAAGCAGGCAGGCGGTGAGCAGTCGGGCTGACTCTGTGACCCGAATAGTCGTGTGAGAATATACCGTGATGGTAATAATTTATGGCCATGGCTAAATTTTAGGCTGTGTCAAGATTGGATTGGTTTATATCTGATATGATCATAGCGGCTCTCCAAAAAAAGATCCCTATAAAAAACAAAAAAAATTGAGCGCCTTTGTAATTTTTTCTAAAGACGGCGGTATTATTTTAAGTATAATTTTATCTTGATGAGATGGAAGATATTAGCAAGTCTACACTCTCATTATCCGATATTCATTGCTTTAAAACGGAGATTCTTTTCCCCGCCCGGACACAGCTATAATAGATCGCGCTGGCGCAGCATAGAGCTATGACAGGATAGGCGTGTGCAGTCAAACGCTGTTCCAGCCCGATGCTGCCGGCGATAAATGATGTGTGCAGTTGCAGAGAGACGATGCAACTGCAGATGAAAAGCTGACGATGAGCAAGCAATAAAAGAATGCCCGCAACAAGCGCCAGTGCAAGAAATGCAGCCAGGCAATAATCCGCACTATCTTTTAGTGTAAGCGCCGTCAGCCAGCTGAAACAATCATGCCAGCCGGTCGGGGATGTGTTGTTTTTTAAACAGGGAAATGTTGCAAGTATCTTTTTTTGATTCCCTTTGCCGCTGGCAAAAGAGAACGGCATTGCAAAAGTTGTTTTGCAGAATCCGATGGCGCTTTTAGTAGCTAATTCCAGAGGTGTGTGCAGTTTGAAGTAATATTCAAAAGGGGTAATTGTAGGACCTGTATACAGTCCCTTGACGGCTATTTCTTCTTGTGTCGGGAATCCCGGCCGGCCGGCGAATTCAAGGTTGGCATAGAATCGGGTATGTTCATTGACTGCATAAAAAGGATTGCCGTACTGGCGGTAGGTGCTGTACAGGTGCGGGGAGAACAGCGCGACCCCGATACAAAGTGCCGGAAGAACGGTTGCCCATGTCCAGGCCTTTTTATTAAACACCATCAAGCAGACCATGACGGCCAGGATAAGCGGAAGCGTTTCGGAGCGAGTCAACAGGAGTGCGCCAATTGTTAAGCCGGTAGAGAGAGTCTTTGCTATAGAAGATTTTTGGGGGGAGTCCCGGCCAGTGTTGAGCAGCACGAGCAACAGGCAGGTAAACACCTCTTCGCGCAGTCCACGAGCGCCCAACTCGATCAGATACGGATGTGCCGCCAGAATTGCCGCTGCCATCAGGCCAATTGGCTCTGGAAGCCATTGTTTGCCTGCCCGCCATGATAAAATCACTGCCAATACGGAAAATATGAACGAAACATATCGCAAATGCGTTTCAGTAAATCCGACCAGTTCAAGAACGGTTTTGGCTATGAACAGGTACATCGGTTCCCGCGTTCCGAACTGAGCTGAAAAAAATCCCGTGGAGCTGAAAAGATCCATGATGCGGGCATAGTGGAAATAGCCCTGCACATCGCTGTCAAGAGCAGTGCCGGCAAGGCGCATAACTTCATTCCAGCGCAAAGAAAAAGCAGTAAAAACGATACAGCATAAAAGCCCGCGGTATAAGAGCGCTTTTATGCCTGTGGTACGGTGCAGCATTATATAGGCGATAAAATAAAAAATAAGAAAAAGAGCACATGGGGTTTTGAGATCAGGCAGAACCGGTACAGGCGAGCCGGAGGCGCTGATACAGATATCTAAACGATCTAAGATAACATTAGGGTACGGAGCATTATTTTTCGCCGTGATACGAAGAATGAGTTTTGTTGCGGGGGAGGCAAGGGTGCTTATATCCAGTGCCTTGCCGATGCTATGCGCATTCTTTATGATGGTGGTATATGTCGTTCCGTTATCCAAAGATATAGCCAGAGAGCCGGGGCGTTCATCAGCACAGTAAAGCCAGATTCTGAGGAGGCACCCCTGCCCCTTTTCTTTCCTCACAGAGAGGTGAAGACTGCCTTCTTCTTCCGCCCCAAGCATAAGGCCGTTGGGTGATTCAACGAATCCCTGCATGCGAACTAGGGAAGCCTGCACAACCGGGATGCTCCCATGAAACAGGAACTGATAGCTTTTTATTGTGGCCGGATCAGGCACACGCAGGTCTCCAATCACGTTTGGGAACAACAGAAAAACGGCTATGCACCCAGCCAGCAAGGGAAGGGTGGCTTTACAATAAGATGGCAGAGCCCGGTTCATTGGCAGCTCCTATCGCTTTTACTGAGTAAGGGTTTGATAGAGCGCAAGATAGGCATCGGTTATCCGGTCAAGCGAGAAGAGCGATTCGGCATCCATCCTGGCCTGGGTTCCGATTCTGGCCGCAAGGTCGGGATCGGTGAAAAGAGAAGCAAGGGCCGAGCTTAAGGCCTTGATATCATCAGGGGCGATGAGCAGCCCATTGCGTCCATTTTGGATGATGTCGGGAATTCCGCCAACCGAAGCGGCAATAACCGGTACTCCGCAGGCCATTGCTTCGAGTACCACATTAGGCATGCCTTCAGAGCGTGATGGAAGAACAAAAACGGCGGCAGTATGTAAATGCCGGACAATGTCTGAACAAGTGCCGGCAAAAACAACCTGGCTTTCTATATTTAACTTTCTGGTCAAGCTCTGCAAACCCTCTTTGATTGGCCCATCGCCGACAATGGTGCATGTGGTTTTGAGCCCACGCTTTTTGAGTTCGGCGATTGCTTCTAGCAGGATATCTACACCCTTCATCTGATCCAATCGGCCAACAAAAAGAATATTTTGTGATAATGCAGGCGGCTGGGTTGCGGGGACGAAAACGGATAGGTCGACACCATTGGGAATATGTATGATTTGGTGCGGGTTGAATCCCGCAGCTTGCGCTTCTTGTTGTGACTGGCTGCACAGGACGATAATTTTTTCAGCTTTTCGAATGAGGCTAAGAAAAAAATTACCAAACAGGCCTTGCCGTAAAGTCAGGAAATCACTGAGGGGACCGGTTGCCGAAATGCGGATGGCCACTTTTTTTCTGAAAAGGTATTTCATGATGACGCTTGGCAGGCAATGAAAAGCGTTCAGAATATAGCACTGAATAATATCGTAACTATGCCGCTTTTTAAAAAGAAACCAAAAGCAAAATAAAAAATAGCTGATACCGAAAAGCTTGCCCGCGGGTATGGTGCGTATTGAGCGGTACACCTGCACCCCATGAACTAGTTCCTTTTGCTGAAGGTCTGGGAATTGCCGTGTAAGCACGCTGACTGAAATGCCATGCTTCTGCAGTTGCTGGGCTACAAGCAGCGCCTGTCTTTCGGCTCCGCCACAGAAAGGATGAAACAATGATGTAATAAAAAGAATTTTCGGCTGCATAACAGTTTTGACTGCTTCACGGAAGCATTGCGTAGGCGTTTGCGATTTTACCTGATAGCGAAGATGCTATACATTCACACGCATAATGCAGAAGGTATGATGGTACAATAAAGAAAACGTCGGAGATAATGCTCCAGCATGAGCTTTTGCGACCCTTTTTGCATCATCGCGTTGAGATCAGCTCCAGGTATTGCTGAGCAACGATGTCAAGGGCGTAGTGCTTTGCGATATGCCGTCGCGCATGAGCACCCAGTCGTATTCGTAAATCACGGTCTTTGATAAGTATTAAGATGGCCGATGCAAGCCCTGCTGCATCCTCCGGGTGAACAAGAATGCCATTATCACAGAGCGTATAGCCACTGCTTGAAACCTCCCCTGCAGCGTCAGGATTAAGCGCTTCAGGAATCCCTCCTACGGATGCTGCAATTATACCCAGACCGCTGGCCATACCTTCAAGCAGCACCAGCGGCAGCCCCTCATCGCGTGATGGCAGAACCAGTATGGTTGTTTGGCGATAAAATGGCGCAGTGTCCTGCTGCAGCCCTGCAAAAGTTATAAAGCCAGAAATCAAGCACTGTTCAGCCAGATCTATGAGTTCCTGCTTGATTGGACCATCACCTACAATAACGGCCTTGAATGGTACACCGTTATCAAAAAGCTTTTTTAAAGCCAGCAGGAGCAGGTCAATTCCTTTTTGCCTATCGAGTCTGCCGATGAAGCTGATACATGGCACATCTGAAATTTCAGCATTACGTAAAGGGGCAAACCGTTCGGTGTCAACAGAGTTAGGAATGCGGACAATTTTGTTTGGGGAAAAGCCGTTACACAGAAGCTCGTGTTCAATCTCATTGCTTATAGCAAAAAAACGATGCGCCCATTTTGCGCAGCGCAAGATGAATTTTGCCGACTTCAAATGAGCTAGTCTTTGAAAATCACCAAAAACGCCGCTACATTCAAGGCGAAAAAAAACTTTTTTGCCTGTGCATCGACCAAACAATATGGCAGGGGCGGTATAAAGATAGAGGCCGAAACAAAGTATATGATCAAAACTTTTGCGATGTCTCCAGAGCAGCACTATCACAGAAATCATATAGGTGAGCTCAAATACATGCCAACCACGAATTTTCCTATATACAGGGATGCCATCAACAATCTCAAACGGCGGCAGTCCGTCAATGTACCCGGTTAGAACGGTCACGGAATGTCCCATTGAAATGAGCTTTTTTGCAAGATTTTGACATTCTCGTTCAGCACCGCCGATAAAAGGGTGGAAAAGGCCGATGATCAGGAGTATTTTTTGCGGTCGGGATTTTGGGATGTCTTTTTCAGGCATGAGAAGAAGCTATTTCTCCATCATGAGTCTGTCATAAAGCGCGTACATTTTTTGCGCTATCACAGACCAGTCGAATGTTTCAGCGGTTTTTCGGCATGCCGCTGACATGGCCGTGCGCCGAAGGGGATCATTGATAAGCTCAATAGCTTTGAACGCCATTTGCGCCGTATCGCCGGGCGGAATTAAAACGCCTGCTTCCGGCGGGAGGTACAAACCGATACCTCCTGCGTCGCTTGTAATCACCGGAAGGCCGCATCCCATCGCTTCAAGCACCGCGTTATTGGCAGTGCAGTCAAGCATCGGCAGCAGCAGCAGCGTCGATGTTCGGTAGAGGCGCAGCAGCTCGTCCTCGGGGATCACGGTAAGCAGCGACACGTTGCGCAAGAGCTTAAAAAGAGGAAAATATTCAGCTGATGTAACAATGCTGAAGGATATGTCGGCATCAAGGCGGTTCATGCATGAAATCACCTCGCGCAAGCCGTTAAAGTCCCTCAGATGCGTTCCGACGAAAAGACAGTGCCGCGGATGTCTGGCAACCGGATCCCCTGGCGTGAAATAGGCCGTATCTATGCCATGGGGGATAAGATGAACGCGCTCGGGCAAAACGATGTCCTTAAAAATAGCTTCTTGATTAGGCGCAAGTATCACCACGGCATCAAGCATTTTGAGATGCCGCGTGCCGCAATTGATCGCATGAAATTTTTCGGGGGGGCAGTGATAGGTGGCAACAATTTTGTTGCTTCGTCGAGGATTAAGGTATCCGGAATAGTGATAGCTGTCCTCGCCATAGAGGTAGTGATAAATCTGGTTTTTTTTTAGAAAAAAACCAGGCAGGTTTTGCAACTCCCTGCGCAGGGCATATGAGTTGTACCAAGTGCCTGCCGTGCGCCGAAACTGTGCCAGGATGCGCTCCGGGCATAAGCCAAGAAGATGATATATCTCTGAGGGTTCAATAACATCACATTGAATATGGTTTGTCAGTTTATCGTAGCCCGAATGCGTTGCATGATGCGGCATTCGTTTAAAAATATATTTTATGTGCATTGTCGACTAGCCGATATTTAGAATAGGTATTCACATGCTATTGTCAGTTTCCAACCAAATCCTGCCGCGCCTTTTGCAGTGCAGATAATGTCGATAGACCTTCACGATCCTCAAACTCACCATAAACAATGAGAGTGCAGAGGCTGAAAACCCCTTCATGTCAAAATCCATTGCCTGAACAATCATCCTTTTTGTCCATGAGAGCAGTAGCCCGGCGCAGCTGAAAATAAATATGTGATCAGGCCTCTTTAAAAGATAGATGAGCTGAGAACTTAATTTTTGATACTGTTTTTTAAATGACATTGCGGGTATATCCATGCTGCCCATTTGATGATAAGCAAAAGCACGGGGGACAAAGCCGATTTTCAACCCATGTACACGCGTCCGATAGCAATAATCGTTGTCTTCGGAATACATGAAAAATACAGGGTCAAGTCCGCCGACTTCTTCAAGCGTCTGACGCGGCAAAAGCCAGACAGCTGCATTGATAAATTCTGTTTCATAAACGTCCTGCGCTCTACCAAGAAGTATTGCAGTGGCAAAAAGGCGATGGTCCTTAATAAAAGCAAAAAAAGCCGGCTCAATCTCCCCACCGTTATAGGTGAGATGCATCGGGCTCAGTATGCCGAAATCAGGATGTTGTTTTGATGCTTCAATCAAGCGCCCCACCGTATCAGCCTGTACTTTTGCATCCTGGTTGAGAAGAAGGACATAATCGGCTCCATGTGCAAGCGCATGTTGAATACCCGTATTGTTGGCTTGGGCAAACCCGAGATTTTCATTAAGGCTAATAAGCAGGACATTCTGAAATGCTTTCCTCACAATCGCTGCGGTCTCATCGGTAGATGCATTATCGATGATGACGATGTCGATGGAAACTGATGATTTTTGCAGGCTTAAAATTGCCTCGGAAATCCAGGCAGCACCGTTCCATGTCACAATAACTGCAAATACTTTTTTATCAAAGCCGTTCATTATTAGGACCAATTATTTTTTTGTAGATATCCGATAGTTCTGCAGCATGAGTCTGAATATCTTTTATTGCCGGGATTTGAGCGGCAAAAGATTGTATCAATTGAGGATTGTGAATAAACATATTTATTTTTTCTGAAAGGGCCTGTGCATCGCCGGCAGGGAATGTAAAACCTGTTCTTTCATTTTGCACAAGCTCTGCCATGCCGCCCAGATCAGAAACGATTACCGGGGTTTTTGCCATGAAGGCTTCACCGATAACAAGAGGACAGTTCTCATAGCATAGCGATGGCAGTATAAGCACATCTATATCTGAAAAAGCTTTTTTTTTATCTTTTTGTTTAAGAGCTCCCATGATGTGAATGAGGGGATTCTTAATCCTTCGCTGAAAGTCCTGCCGAACGGAAGGATTGACATCACCATATATTTTGAGCTCATGCGGCGCTGGAATAAGGTTGAATGCAGCTATTAATGTATCAATGCCTTTATGGAAATGTATCCCCCCTATAAAGGCGAATCTCAAAGCTGGATAAGATGTTTTTTGAATATCGCGAAAAATTTGGGCATCGAATCCATGACGGCAAAATACTATTTTTTCTGAGGGGACTCCGGCCCGGACAAACTTTTCGAGCAGAAAGTGCGAGGGAGCGATAAAAAGATCAATATCATGGAAAATTTTATCTATTAAAGACGGACGCCATGAGGCAAGACTGAAATAGAGGAGCTTTTTTTTTGCGTAATTAATCCCCTGTTTTGCGGTCTGCTTAAAAAGGCGTATTGGCAACGCTCCGCGGCTGTGAGGATTATGATAGCCTGTCCGGTCCGATAAGCAGTCACTGCAGCGCTGAGCGTCATAACCGGGGCAAAGCTGCATCTTTTGATTCAGCAAAAAATTTCGGGGGCACAGCAGCCAGAAATCATGGAGTGTAAAACAGCAAGGAATGCCGAGCTTTTTTGCGACGCGGGGAAGCGTCAGTGACAGATTGATAAGATGCTGGAAGTGTACAATATCGGGTTTGAATGCATCGATTGCTTTACCAAACTCCCGCTCAACCCATCTGCTGCATTCATGAAACGGGTGATCAAAATTAAAAAAATTTTTTTTGAGCGCCCAGTATGGTATGCCGTTATGGCGGCCCTGCAGAACGGTTTTATTTGTACCTTCGTCAGGGACAGTATAAAATAGACGGATATCATGACTTGCACTAAGCGCTTGTGAGAGCTGGTTGGTATACGCCTCGCTACCGCCAAGGCCTGAAGGAGGAAAGTTATGGACAACTTGCAAAATTTTCATGCAGGGCTATACCTGTTAGAATATAATTTGGGGAAACGTAAAACTTGCAAGTGCATTTTAACGAGCTGGGGTCATTTTGTTGTATAAATAAACCAGCAGTCTGGGCCTCACGAATGTTCGCAGCATGATCATCAGCGTAGCCCAGTTGAAATAGAGTGCGCCGGTCCGCAGGTAATTAATAAAAGCCTTTCGGGCAAAAGCATAGTCCCTGTTGCTGTAGTGCAGCAGCGCACAGCGCATTGAATAAAATGAATTTAATCTCCGCAGCCCCCTTTTACTGTATGAGGACCAGTGCACCGCTTCCAGATACTCACTCTTATGTGGAGCAAGTTGTTCAAGAATAAAATCCGGTAGTCCGGATTCCTTGGCCAGTGAATAAATTAATGCACCGCGTTCTTTTGAAAACAATTCGGGTTCAGCCATGGTTTTGCTGGCGTGATGATAACGGAATTTTGCGATATGGTAATCAGCTAGTTTGATCCTTTTGATTCCAAAATTAATTAAATAATGAAACCACAATTCCACATCCATAACATAGTGGAGTTCAGAATGTATGCCGCCTAATTGTTTAATAATAGAGAGTCGAAAAAAAGTTGCAGGCTGGTTCATCCTAAAGTTTGCTATTGTTTCTTCAGCGGATTTTCCGACAAACATACGGTGGTCGGGTTTAACCAAATCACCGAATTGCTGCAGATAGCCACACACGATATCGCAAGCATATTCAGTTATGGTCTTGCCTATATTATGCAGGCTGTTTTCAAACAGAAGATCATCGCTGTTAAGCCAGTTAAAAAACTCCCCCGTGCATCTGGCTAACCCTTTATTAATTGCATCGCTTTGCCCCTTGTCTGGTTCGCTGACCCAGTATGCGAGATGATCCCCGTATTTTTTTATTATTTCAACTGAATTGTCAGTGCTCCCCCCATCAATGATAATGTATTCTAAATTAGGATAATTTTGACTGATTACCGACAGGATTGTTTCCTCAAGGAACAGACCTTGATTATAGGAAGGTGTAACAATGGATATTTTTGGATATTTATTATTCATTTGATTTCGACACAGCCCTTAAAACTTTCTTATGAAGACCTAGGTGTTGTCGTCTCAACTTTGAGGCTCAATTTTTACGGAATTTGGCTCCGAGATTGTAAGATTCCAGCACTTCTTGAAATTAACGATCTCTGCATGGATATAAAAATGAGTCATGCGGAGGCACTGATAAATTTTGCTCAGCCCTTCGGAGGAAACAACAGATTATTCGTTGTCTGCTCATAAAGCAGAAGATGCTACACAATCACACACGAGTTGTATCACCTCACTGTCATGACTTATATCGCTGCTGTTCGTGATTAAGTGCGGCAATTATTTTTGCTGTCTGCCAGAGAAAAAGTCTTATTCAACTTCTTTTATTTGTATTGTGAGTATGAAAAAATTGTTGAATTATTTCTGCAGAACAACAAGTCCATTTGCCAAAATGCTTTGTCATAAAGTCTGAGCATTGGATCAGCAATATCATAGCAACTGAACCCGAGCTTTTCCAGATGACAGCACATCTCGTGGAATTTTAAGGCATGCTCGGTAAATTTGAAATTATATACTTCCATGATAATAATATTTGTTTTTTCTAGAGTTTCTTTAGCCCCATTGAGAATTGGAACCTCGTAGCCGTGCGTGTCAAATTTCAGCAGGAAAGGACCGGATAATTTTTTTTCAGCTACAATAGCGTCAATTGTCTTGACTGGCACCTTTCTTTCCCGAGAACCGTTCTTACCATTTATCGTGCTGCCATCAAGGTCGTCGGTTATGTTTAGGGTAACCTGTTGGCCATCGACATTGCCTGCAGCGCAGAGGGCATAATCAAAGTTGCGATGGCTTTGTTTGAAATTCTCCAGTTCCTTTTCTCTTTCAGCGAGTGGCTCAATGGCTAAAAAAGATGCGTGGGGAAATGTTTTCATCGCTGCCATGCTCCAGATGCCATTTGATGCTCCTATGTCGATTACGCTCCTGATAGGTAGTTCATGCTCAAGAATCCGTTGAACAGATGCTTGCATACTGAAGCTGTCCGGCTTGATTTGGGGGATTGCCGCGCCGTACCGCATTAAGAGAAAATTCGCTGCCTTTAAAAAAAATTTGTTCATAATAAATCCCTCTTGTGGAACTAAACTATGTATTGGCAATATCGGCGGCACTGACCAGATCCGGGATCAATGGCAACATGCATGGATTTATCGGCTACGTATTGAGATAGTCCAGGGAAAAGCTCAGCCAAAATCGAACGCGTTCGAATGTGAAAAGAAGAAGGCGTATGGTGAGCATATCTTTGTAAGACTGCACCTGCTTCCTCTACATAGCTCTGATAATCGTTCAAAACCTTTTGATTACCGTGATGACGCCATCCGCCAAGGGGTACGTTAATGCATACAAGGTCGCTGAATTCCCAGAAACGCGCCCATAAATCAAAATCGCCAGCGTAGTCGATATCTGCATGTACACACCCTCCACTGCGAAGCCAAAGAGCGCGCCGCCAGAAAGTCGATTCCTGCTGAATGTAAAAGCGGTAGTAGTGATTCCTTTTGATATTCCGCCCTTGATAGAATGTTTTTTTAGAAAATCCATCAATAAGCCCGGCTGCAATGCAGAGTCCCGATTGCGCCCAGGTTACCGGTCTGCTGCTCGTGAGCCATTCAATATCGGGGCATTGCCTGAAAACGGTAGCAGCTACATGGAAAGCCCAGGGACAAAGCATATCGTCCGAGTTCAGCCAAAGCATGATCTCCCCGGTGCTTTTAGCAAAACCTTTATTGATGGCGTCGTATTGTCCGGCGTCTTTTTCGCTCACCCAAAAGGTGAGTTGATTTTCATATTTTTTTATTATTTCGACTGATTTATCTGTGCTTCCGCCATCTATGATAATATATTCCAAGTCAGGATATTTTTGATTAATAACAGAAAGAATTGTCTGTTCAAGGAATTCCCCCTGATTGTATGAAGGGGTCACGATGCTTATGCGTGGCCAGGGAGAGCTATTCTGGCATGAAACAGATTGCGTGCAAGTCATATATTGCTTCCTTGATTTTATGCATTCCTTTCAGGCCATCGATTTAAAATATCATTATACCAATCTAAATATGCAGAGGCCTGTTGATCAAGATTGAAACGAACCTTTGCGTCTTCTGCGGCAGCTTGTCCCATACGAAGACGAACTTCAGGTGAATTTAGAAGATATTCCATCTTATGGCCCATTTCCATACTGTCGCCAGGTGCAACAAGAAAGCCGGTAACCCCATCGATAATTTGTTCTGGAATACCTCCAACTGCTGTGGCGATAACAGGCGTACCGCAGGCAAGTGCTTCAAGAACTGCGCATGGGAAATTATCAGTTTTTGCTGCATGCAGATAAATATCAGCAGCCTGATAATAATTGGCCACAATTGCAGCATCGTTTTGGTAGGAAATAAAGCGTATAACAGCATTACCGGAACATTCCTCAGGGGCCTCTTCCCCAAGAGCTAGAAACAGAAGCCGCCTGTCTGGTTTTTTTTGCGACACAATGCTGATCGCCTGGCGTATGGTTTCGTAATCTTTGAAAATGTTTTTCCGTATCTCATTAGCAACAAAAAGCACGGTATCAATATCCTGTGGTAAATTGAGCTGAGCTTTTGCTTTTTGCTTGTCTTCCGGATGAAAATAATAAAGATCTACACCATATGGAATAATACGTTTTTCTACAATGCCGCCTACAAGCATGGACTGTTCAACTCTATCCATGAGCCATTTGCTCGGAGTCGCTATATAGAGACGACTTCTGGAGTAGATGCCTTTTTTGCGCTTCCAGTTGCAGGCGGTTGCATCACGTCTTATGCTCGGATAAATTGATAAATCCGGGCATGAGCCGCAACCTGTCCGCCACCGATCACAGGTAAATGTGTACGCGCAATGGCCGCTTAGAAGCCATTCGTCATGAAGCGTTATGACTGTCGGGAGTTGATAGCTCAATTTCGGCAGCATCCGTAAGTCAAAATAATCCTTATGGAGATTATGGGCATGAAGGATATCCGGCCGCTGCGGCAGCAGTTGCAGGAGCTGTCCGGTGCCAGAAAAATTGAAATCCTCCCGGCCCAACTCCCGTTCAATCTCCGGGATTCCCTGCGCCATTATGCGCAGCCATTCACAAAGCCGACTCACACCCCCGATCCAGGGCTCGATTCGAACCAAACGCCCGTGCAGCAGCCAGCACAGGGGCGCCCAGGGCACCGGTGAAGACAGTCTTGGAATTTCCAAAACATGCGGGTCGTGCACATTTTTGCGCCCCACGGCAAGCCAGGAGCCGTGCCCGCGTTTCTGATAGGTTTTGAAAAGATCCCACGCTACCTTTTCAGCACCCCCGGCATAGTCGTAGGTGCTTACCTGGAGGATATTCATTGCTTTGTCCGCCACTGTGTCAAATTTCCGCCGAACTTCGCCATCACGGTCTCGCAGGAGGAGTCAGAAGGAAGGCATTCAGCGTGTGGTGATGTTCTGCTCCCTGCCTGGAGAGGGGGGCTTGCGGGGCACGATCCGGTCACTTACCTGCCGGGGTTTTTGAAAAGCCCGCCATACCAAAAAGCTTGTATAGTATTCTTTTCATTAACGCTTGGTCAGTTTTTTTTTCTTTTTTTTCGTCATCCGGGATAAAGAACCTATTTTTTAGAATTGCCTGCAAAGCTTCTTCTGAATGGATTATGAATTCAGGATGTTTTAAGGGCATATCAATTTCAAAAATTGCTCTCATGCTAAAAGGACATATTTCCTGTGTATGGGTCGCCTCAGGGCCAAAACCTATATTGCGCACTAAATTTATATTGGAATTTATGCATAACCCACTATTGCAAAAAATGGTATATGTCCAAATATAAGCCCATGAGTCAATTGCACCATTTTTAACTTTCAAAAAAATATCTCCCCAATATTTTTTTTGGTTGTTTGTAAAAAAAACACTGCTCAAAACGTTATATTCAATAAATTTATCAAAATTATTCATATTTACATCAAAGTACCTCCAGGCCCGTTTCCACGTAGCCCATCCCCAGCAGTGTTCTATTTTTGAAAAATAGTAACTGTCTTGAGTAACAGGATAATCCAGAGGATTTTCGCCTGATATGTGCATGATTCTTTCATCGTTCCGGTAATGCTCAAGTAATTCCTGGCAATACTTAAAAAAACTCTGTGATGGCACAGTGTCGTCTTCCAGAATTATTCCCTCTTCCGCATGTTCAAATAACCAATTAATTGCTTCGCTGACAGCTTTTTTGCATCCCAGATTTTTATCTCTAAAAAGCGTTTTTACATCGCAGTCCCAATCAATCTGCTTAATGATGCTGCGCGCGCGTTCACACAGAATCATCTCAGCCTCATTTCTGGGGCCGTCTGCCGCGACAAAAAGACTCGAAGGCTGAGCCTTGCGAATTTCTCTAAAAACAAGCTCAGTTAGCTCAGGCCTTTTAAAAATTAAAAATAAAACGGGCGTATTCAGCATTTTTGCATTATCGCAAGTGGGTTAGCGGAAAATGTTTATAAAAAAGCGGGCTCGACGTGCCAAAGCGTAAAAAGTATTGCGTATAAGCGAAATAAACGGACTAAACACCCTTAGAAAAATCTTCTGAAATGTATGAAGGCGAGGATGAAGAACCGGCCGGGTTTCCTTACATCGCTGCACATGTTCCGGCGTTTTAGGTCGGCTGAACCCTTGGCGAGTTACTATCCAGTTGGCATCAAGAATTGAAAAAGCGTTTTTGTAGCCTCCGGCTAATGTTCTGTTTTGTTCTGCTTCAGGACCTTCCCATGCCTCTTGTTTGCCTTGCTTAAGGTGTGCATAGCTGTGATTTTGATGTATCAGCGTTACCACTTTTGTGGCGTCAATAACATGTTCCCTCTGTGCCCGCGCTTGGTAAATCATCCAATTATCCCACATTACCCGCCCGACAGCAAATGGAGGGATATTACCCCACAGACCTTTAGTGAATAAAAAAACATCTATTCCTGTAGGAGGATGCAGTGTAGCCTCAGAGGCTAAACGAAACCGAAGCTTTGCTTCCCAGTCAGGTTGGTTAAAATTCAGTGGATGATCTATATCTATATCCCAACGGCTTCCCACCATAAGAAATCGTTTAAAATTAATTCGTTGTGCCGCCTCTATAAAATCATTCAGCAGAATAATGTCTGCATTGAGATAGCAAAGCAACTTGTGTGATGCAAGGCGCTGTGCTTTTTCAAAGATATCATTGATTAATGGCGTGCCATAGTTGTTGCAGGCAAAATCAGCAGAATGCTTTACTCTGTATTCCCGCGCAACATCTGCCACGCTAGGATCATTACCAAATAAAAAAATATCACATGATGGCCGAAGGCGTAGCCAGCTTTTGATGGCATTGCGCTGGATAACATCAAAATGACCCTTAAAGGGTTTGGGTATGGTGAAAATTGTTATCAATTTTTACACTTATATTGATCCGCGACATGACCTCGCCTCGCTTTTGATGATTTCGACAGTGCCGTCAGCTGAACCGTCATCAAAAGTGATGTGCCCAATATCGGCGCACTGCTGTTTAATGACGCCCATAATTGCGTTTCATAAAACATAAAGCGTATTTCGGTGCGGATCGAAGTTGCCATGGATACTATGAAAGGCATGACTCCACAGTCAACGGCCTGTGGCACTTTTCTTTTTACATGCTTCAAGGGCCTTTTCAAAAGATATCTTCGGGAAAATATTCAGCTTGCCTTCACAGGTTGCATCATAGATTTTCTTCCCGCTCCTTGTGAAAAAAAAACGGGCAAGAGAATATGACAATTCAGATGCATCAAGATCCGGTAATTGCCATGCCTTACCACCGAAGTAATCCGGATGAAAATGGTTAGCATCGATCCCTTCTATGGTTTGCACTTCATTTGGTTTGCCTTTACATATATAATTATGGTCTACACCGATTAAATAGATAGTATCAAACCCCATATAATAGGCAATTTGCATCGCAACGTACGTGACCGTATAGCCCTCGTAAATTTCTTGAATAATATTTTCGCTGAATGTATGTGGCCCGCCGGTTGCTAGAAAATAAATATGGTCTAGATCTTTAATTATTTTTCTACTCGGGCGATAAGAAAGAAACGAAGGGCAGGACAGCTTTTCGAATTCTTTGGCCCCCTGCTCAATAACCAAAGGATTAACCGCAACATGATAGCTTATGTTCAAATCAACCTTATCAAACATCAAATAGATCTTGTTAAGGCCGAACGTATGGTAGTTATTGAGCGGCCTTAAATCCATCTTGTTGAGAGATGGTCCGTTGCCAATTATAAAGCAGTCCTCACCCTTATGGATGTTTTTAAACTTTAAAAGCTTATGTGCGTGATTATAATGCCACTCAAGATATTCTGGATCCTGAGAATGATTAAGGTATACCCGCATTTTTTCTTTTAAAGACCAGGGGAGTTTCTTCAGTATAGAATACAGCATTTCAGCCTCCTGTTCATTTTGCCGCAGTTTGATTATTCGGTGCTCAGCCGCGCAGTTGCCCCACCATCAACAATTAAGGACTGTCCGGTAATGAAGGCAGATCTCTCGTCAGCTAAAAAAAGAATAGCCTGCGCAATCTCCTCCGGTTTACCTATTCGTCCCATAACTGTTTTGTCAGCCAGGCCAGCCATAAGACCATCAAGATGTATCCCGGATACATGCCCGCGGTCCAAGCCAGCCCGTAGCATTTGGGTATCAACTGCTCCAGGTATCACCGAGTTCACGCGGATGCGGTCCGGGGCTAATTCTATTGCCAGGGCCCTTGTCAAAGCCGCCACAGCTCCCTTGCTGGCAGCATAGGCAGCAATATTGGCCGACGTTGCTACTGCATGCACTGAACTGACATTAACAATTGCGCCACCATGGATTTGCATCAATGGATACAGATGATAAACAGCAAGATAAACCGAACGAATATTTACTGCCATAACCGTATCCCATTCCTGGGGCGTTGTCTCAAGTAAGGGCTTGCAAATCTGCACAGCCGCATTGTTGACCAGAACATCTAGTCGTCCAATCGTCTGCTGCAACTCTGACGATATTTTCTCCCAAGACTCCACATGGGAAACATCTGCGCATATGTAGTCGTGCAGCCAGGGCGTTTCCGCCGTTTCGCGTATGTCCACACCAATCACGTTCCAGTCTGCCTCAGAAAAAATTTGTGCGGTTGCACGGCCGATCCCTCCCACAGCACCGGTAATAAGAACCGTGCCCTTCATTTTTTTACCCTTTCCAGTACGTACAGAAGATTGTGGATAGAATTTTGATGCACCTTTTCCCATGCTTCATGGCTGCTATTGGAATTATGAGGCGCCAGCAACACGTTGTGCATTCGGCATAGCGGGCTTTCAGGCGGCAATGGTTCGCTCTCATATACATCAAGTGCTGCTCCGGCGATCCGTTTTTCCAGCAAAGCATGTACCAGGGCCGATTCCTTGATAATTGGACCACGCGCAAGATTTATCACCACAGCAGCAGGTTTCATTATGGCAAATGCAGCTTCGTCCATTAAATGAAAGCTGGTAGGGTTTAAATCGCAATTAAGAGTGACAAAATCAGCCTGTCGCAGCAATTCTTCTTTGCTTACCATTTCAATGCCGGTCTGATTCAGGAAATCCTGCGGCATATCTTTAATGTCATTGCCCAGAATATGCATGCCAAACCCTAAAGCTCTTTTTACAACCGCCTTGCCTATATTGCCGACACCAATCACCCCGAGCGTGCATTCGCGCAGAGCAACCCCTGGAATTTTTTGCCAAATTCCATTATGCATGGCCTGGTCCATCCATGGCAGCTTTCGTGCAAAACAGAGCATGTACCCGAGAATTGAATCCGCCACCGGCTCGCTGAAAGCGTTTGGAGTATTCCTCACGGCTATTCCCAAACGCCTGCAGGCTGCCTGATCTATAGAATCAATCCCCGTACCCCATTTGGAAATAACTTTAAGCTTAGACGCCGCGTTCAAAACCTTTTCGGTAAATTTGTCATCACCGCAAATTACCCCATCTATGTCTTCAATGAGGGGTATAAGTTCATCTTCCTCAAGGCGTTCATTAACAACTGGTATACAGAGTTCGATGCCGTGTTCCATGAAAAGAGGCCGAAACCTGTCTATCACCAGCTGCATATACGGCGCAGATATTAATACTTTCAATTTTATATTTTCCCTTGTAGCTCACGCTGTCTTTCAAGAAAGGCGAACTCCGCTATTCTAAAGTCATATTCCACATCGATATCCAACGCTTCCATGGGATCGATTTCGTACATGAACGGCCTTTCCCCGATACGGTTCTGCCGGGACTCAAGAATATTTTTCGTGAATAGGTACAACGAAGAGTTCTCTACATACACCGGCGGCAGATCCTGGGTTCGCAGCAAAATTGAAGGATTGTGATTAATGGCCCTTGTCAGATGATCCCAGAGGCGGGCCTTTATACGGGTAACGGAGAAGAGCGAATCGTATATTGGGTAGCTTTTCAGAAAGCTGGTGATGGCGCGGGAAATTGTGTCGGAAGTTAATAGGGGGTTGGTGCTGTGGGTTTGAAGATAATAATCAGCCCTGATCTGGCTAACGGTATTGATCAAGACATCATTCATCGACACCGTGCCTGCCCTGAGGTGCTCAGGCCTTTGCAGTAGTTTAACAGTGGGAAAATATTTTTGTGCGTCATCCAGAATAAAAGGGCTGTCTGTATCTATAACAACCGTCTTTATGCTCTGGCAATCAAGCAAAGTTTCAATAATAGTATGATACAAAGGCCGGTTGGCAAAAGAGCGAAAATTTTTGCCCTTAACCCGTTCACTGTCATGACGCATAGGCACTAATGCCGCAATATCAGGGGCCATAAGGTTTCTCCGATGTACAGTGCTGTAGATTTATTGGCAAAGACCGTAATACAGCGCGAACTGGCGCACCTTCGGCTCCTGCCAGATTCAGGGGGAGCGCGAGCAGCTCATAGTCTCCCGGTACCACGCTGTCCAGATTCAGCCCTTCCAGCAGAACAACTCCATTCTGCAGCAGTATCTGATGGACCTCAGGCCCATCATTAAAGCGCTGGACGGACAAATAATCAATACCAATAAGCCGTATTCCGCGCGCAACAATCCACCGTGCGGCGTCTTCAGTCAAGGCAACATATTCCCGATGAAAAGTTTTGCACTTCCTTGCCCAAAGCAGCGAGTTGGCAGTGCGCAAAAGCAGTCGCTCGGTACCAAGCGCAAGGTCGAGAGACTCAAGGTTTTTGGCGCAAACAGCCGGGCAATCGGGGAGATGTGCAACAACCGCGGGACCGATCAGGGTCTTCAGAGATATCTCATCAACCGTTGCGGCGCCATTTATGAAGTGCGAGGGCGCGTCAATATGTGTCCCGAAGTGCACCTCGCACTTCAAGCGTGACACGTTGGCCTGTGCCCCCGATTCAAGCTGTTTGACGCGCTTCAGACAAAAGCTGCTACTGCCCGGCCACGCCGGCAGGTCGGCGCTGAGAGGAAGGGAGATGTCGATCAAATCGCTCACTTGCTGTCTCTGTCATTCAGAGTGGAGTAGTCGATGACAGGCCGCAACTCCTCCGATTGAGCCGGCGTATATTTTTTTCGTGATAGTTCATTCGGATAATAGAATTTTTGCTTTAGCTGCCTAGTGACCAGGCCATGCTGGACAAAGCCCCGATAGGTTCCCCAGAACTGCATCAGCCGAAAGATGAGAATATTGGCAATATTGCCCCACAGAACGCCTCGCTGGCCAGCATGGAAACAGTCGCTGAAGATATTCCGCACATACATTCTGATAAAGTCCCAAAAGCAAAAACTTTCGTGGGGGAAAATGCCCTTCATAGCTATAGCTTCCCGGCGATAACGGTTTGAGATGGCCCGGGGTGTTTCGTTATGCACGTGAATTACTTCCGCACTTGCCTCGTAGGCAATGCGGTAGCCTGCGCCAATGAACTTCTTGGCACAGGCCAAATCCTCAAGGCCCGTCAACGTCTCGTCATAGGGGAACCTCTCCCAAAGGCAGCGGCGTATTGCGGCATTGGCGTTATTGCAGAAAGGGTACGCCTGGTTTCCATCAGAATGATCTGGAAACCACCGGGCATAGACCTGATGTTCAGAAAAATTGGTTTTTTCATTGCCCCTTTGTTTGCCATAAACTAGGGCGACTTTATCGTTTTGGAAAGGCCTCAGCAAGCGCTCCAGCCAATCGCGATGCACCGGATACACATGCGCGCTCGCAATCACCAGAAAATCGCCGGAACTAGCGGCGCAGCCGGCGTTTAACGAATAGCCGAAAGAGAAATCCTCCTGTTTGATCGAGATGATTTTGACAGGATAGCGGGAGGCAATTAATAATGTTGCGTCGGTCGAACCTGAGTCTACAATTATGATTTCAGTATCTTGAACAGTCTGAACCATGATGCCTGAAAGAAGTCGTCCAATATGGTTCTCTTCGTTATAGCACCTGATAATCAAAGAGCATGCCGGCTTGCGTTTTATTTCTGTATCTGATTTGTCCATGTATATCTGGCCCAAAGAGTTCTGTCTTGCATCAGATAGCTTTTATCTCTTGCTGTTTAATTCTTTATTCGCAATCTGTCTAACGGCGTATATTTTGAATTTTGTTTACATAGTAGAGCCAGCGTTGTCAGCGGATGAAAATTGCTTTTACATTAGACTTGTACATCGACATAACTAAAGGTCACTGGCGTGGTGGAGCGCAGCGGAACCACGTCCAGTGCAGCGCATTCGTTATGCGTTTGTTTTTTCCGCAATTACCCTTACCTGAAACCATGAGCGTTCAATTCTTCCGTAAATACGGCACGCTATCTCGAATAGACTTCGGCCGCCCAATCTTGCGATGAGTCGGTACTTTGGAGGCCACTTATGTATGTATGCTCTGGATTCAATCACAGCAAATCCCGCCTCAGTAAACAGGTTACCGATGCACATTGGGCTCCAGCTATAAAGATGATGGTTGACGTCATTCGGCTTGTAACTGTATGAGATTGATTCGCACGGAACCACAAAAATGATTTTTCCGCCATTCCTCAGCTTTCTATGTAGCAACTTCAGTTCTTCGAGAGGCTGGAGGGTGTGTTCTAAGGCATTATTTGAAATGATGACATCTACATAATCATCAGGAACTTCCGCCACACTATAAAATACTTCAATGCCTTTACTTTTTGCCGTTTCAGCTGCTGATGGGTTGACTTCAACACCTACTTTCTTACCACAATGCAGGCCACTTAACAGAAAGCCTCCACCGCAGCCAAAATCTAAAACATCACTTTTGCTTCCAATATATTCAAGAAATTTTGTCTTGTTCGCCCATCCGCCAAATTCTCCGATGGAAAATTGCCAGTCGAAGTATTTTTTGTCGTAGTGTTTGCTTACGAGTTCTTTCATGAGGTTTTCCTTATCTTGACGCATATATCTGGCGAATGACAGACTTAATATTCACGTCTTTTTTTTCATTTAGAAACACACAGTCATGCTGCGAGTCAAATGTACCATGGGGTGGAAACTTTTTTACCATATGAAAACCGAAATCTGCAAGAAAAGCGGCTACTTCATCAAGTAACATTATACCCTCATACATGGGCACCACGAAAAGCTCCAGATGAAGTCCGATACAGCTATTGGCAAGCAAGGATTTCGCACCTTTTAATATATTGTACTCAGCTCCCTGGGCATCTATTTTCATGAAGTGGAACGGGGTATTGGGGAATTCTTCTTTTAGTATGTCGTCAATTGGGCGGCATTTAATTTGTTTTGTTTCAACAAGTTCTGAACGATCGAACCATGTTTCCGCCAGGGATGAAGGCCCATGTTTTTTCAATACCTCAAAGTTTTTGCTCACATAGTCAAAATTTTGCTTAAACAATGAGGATCCCGTTCCGTTTAGACCCTTATATATGTAGAATGGCAGGGTTGCTTCCGATTCCCATAAAGCCGTATTATAGGTCATAAAATTTGAACCGCGTTTCGGCTCTTCATTTGGCTCAAAATTAAGGAGAAATCCTATTCTATGAGTGTTTGAGCTCCATGGCTGAGGGAGTCCGCCAATAGAGCCGACATCGATCAAATGAATCATGTCCTGTTTATGATAATGAGACCTGTGTCTAGGATACAATTTATGGAGTAGAGTATCGGTTATAAATTTTTTAGCCTTGCTGATGTGCTTTTTCGTATTCAAACAGCCACATGCCTTTAGTGTTAGTAATATATACAATGGAATTGGTTGCTGCTTGTACAGAAGGAATATCTGAGATTGCAACCGTTAGTAGTATCCAGTAAAATGGAGTACGCAGCCTTTTTTGTCAGCAGGTCTTTAATGGTACGTATAGCGTTAAATTTTTTTATTAGTCCTTGCAACATATGATTGCGTTATCGCCTCTTAAAGCATGCTAAAAAAAAGGAGTGGTGCTTTTTAATTGCCACTCGGGTAAACGCAAACAAGTTGTTCAGCATAAGATATTCAAAACATATCCCCCTCCCCCCGCAAAATTCGCAATGCTAAACATCCAATCAAAACAATGAGATGAAAGTTTTTTAAAAAAATCTTTAACAGTGTTTATTTTCTGAAGATACAGTGCATTTGAGCACTTCTTTCAGTTTTATAGCTCAAGGTATATCCTGATTTTAGCAGCACACCTTCGGCCTCTTCTTCAGATGAACCAAAATGCTTGAGAAAATCCGGATGAACTTCCAAAAAAACAGCTCTTGGGCCTTTACTCGATGCAAGCAACTGCTGCATACCACGAAGAGCCAATATCTCCGCGCCCTCGATATCCAGCTTGATAATATCCGGCGTGAGGATTTCACCTCTGCTTAAAGCATTTTCGATGGATCCTGTTTTCACATTGACGCACCCTCTCTCTCCGATTTTTCTCAAGCTCGGAGACAGCCCACCCGCACCATCTGTAAAGAGGGAAGCCTCACCATCGCCATCTGATACCGCCCATTCTATCACCTTTACCTTATGCAGTCTGTTAAGATTCAGATTGATAATAAGTCTTGAACGATAGAAAGGATCAGGTTCAAAAGAATATACAGTAGCACCTTTTTTTGCAGCATGGACACTGACAAGTCCTACGCAAGCTCCTATATCATAGACAATATCCCCAGCTCTCACTTCTTCAAGGATCATGGTAGTAAACGCCTCTTCTCCGCCATACCCCTCTACCCTGTACAACTCCATAGGGGTTGAGACCTCGAACATGCATCTGCCCGGGATGATTTTGTTAAGAGTGATAACTCGAGGAAAAGTACTAACATGAGGCTGTTTTGTCTTAAATAGAGGTTTAAAATGTTTAAAGATGCCTGACAAAACCATTGTTTTGATCTCCAAAATACGCTGGTTTTTACTCTCAGAGAAAAACTCAGAGAATGTTTTTTTTCCATACACTGCAGACGACACCTTCCAAATGAGATTTGTGTGTTGCCCCTGTTGATTCCAAGGGGATATTTCTCCAAGTCACTTCCCCCTGGACGTCGTCGTCCTGCCAGGTTGTCGAGTCAACAAATAAAGGAGCAACGAATTTTTCAAAAATTTCCTCTTTAATACCCCGCTGGCGCTTCTTCATATGAAGGTGCTTACTTTGATACTCATAGTATTCGATATGGGTAAGATCTAGAATTTTTTCAAATTTTCTTATTGATTCAACAGTATAGTTGCGAGCCTGATTTCCAAGGATGAGCCCATCTGGCAACCCAAAAGGGACCGTCATTATAAGTTCACCGGCTGGCTTCAGTACCCTTGCCAGCTCCCTAACTGCCTCCAGATCACCGTCAGTATTAACGCACGGCAGAATTTTAGCAAGAACTTGCGGGGATTCTAGGCCGACATGCTCGATAGTTGAAACCGCTATAACTTTGTCAAATGAGTCATCCGGTAGTTGAAGCCTTCGTATATCAGATTGATGAAATTTTATATTTTTGAACGGTTTAAAAGGTGTGTCATAGTCAGTAGCATGCACCTCTATCGGCAAATTTTCCAGCCAGGCAATCCATGCAGGGTCAGACTTGACGGTGCCAACATCAAGAATGACTTTTGCATCGCCTAGCCGTGAGGCCGCAAAGGGATACTCGATACAGCGACTATGCAATTTGTCGAAGGGACGATGGAAAAGGGGTGTTGGTTTTATGTGCCCCCTTTCATCAAGTTCATATATGGGGACCGAGACACAGTTAAAGCTGTTCATATCGCTTGATAACATTAAGAAAAATCCTTCACCATTTTTGTTTCCCAGTGTAAAGGTACTGCCAACAACCCTGGTCGTTTGTCAGCATAGCTGAGCAAGGAAGATGGTTTGGAATATAGCTCAACTTCAAACGTCAAAATATCTTCCAGCCTTTGATGTGTGCATGAATTTGCAATACCGATGTTTGTGGTTATAGTGTATTTGCCGGACTTCAAAAGCGGGCACGGGAGTTCAACGCGGCTTCGGTAAAGTCCAGGTGTTCTGGAGTAGCACATGTCTATATCAGTGTCTGTATCGAATGAAAGGAAAATTGTGGTATTATTTTTTTTAAGCTCAAAATTGACAACTGTGCCCGGTATTTCTCTGTAAACACAATATTCAAACTCTAAAATAATTTTATCAAACACATCAAATCTTTCCTGGGGTTCGTCATTTTTGTTTATAATTTTGCCCCTTAATATTTGCAACTTCAAATCGGGGTTCTCCTTTTCCTCGAAAAACGTCAAGTTTTTTTGTTTATTGAAAGATTGAAAGTAATCAGCCATAACTTTTTCAGTTTCACCATGTGACAACACAATGCCTCGGTTGAGAAGTATACAGTTTCTACAAAGTGCTCGGATCATATCCATATTATGACTGACAAAAAGAACGGTTCTTTCTTTGGTTTTACTCACATCCTGCATCTTACCCAAGCATTTTTTCTGAAATTGCACATCTCCTACCGCCAGCACTTCATCAATAATAAGTATATCGGGTTCAAGATGGGCGGCAACGGCAAATGCCAGCCGTACATACATGCCGCTTGAATAGCGCTTCACCGGGGTGTCAATGAATTTTTCAACGCCGGAAAAATCGACAATTTCATCGAATTTGCGCTGAATCTCATTGCGCTTCATGCCCATGATGGTGCCGTTTAAAAAAATGTTTTCGCGCCCGGTTAATTCCGGATGAAAGCCGGTGCCGACCTCAAGCAGCGACCCTACACGTCCTTTAATGACTGCTCTGCCGTTTGTGGGCTCGGTAATGCGGGAAAGTATTTTCAGTAATGTTGATTTTCCCGCCCCATTCGGCCCAATAATCCCTACGACCTCACCCCGCTCCACTTCGAAGCTGATATCTCGCAGCGCCCAGAAAACCTCCTCTTCGCTAGGTTGGCTGAGTGTGCGGCTCAGATAGGCAATCGGCGAAAGGGCCGCCCGCTTTAACGTGCCGGCACGTGTCTGCGGCTGCTGCTCTTTTGCCACGATGCGGTACATTTTGCTTAAATTTTCAACCCTGATTGCAGTAGTGTTCATGCTTTTGATGCGTTTGAGAGCAATTACATAATATCAACTATCGTGCGCTCTGTATAGCGGAAATAGAATGCGCCGCTGACGAGCACAAGCAGCGCTATTGCTACTGCCCAAGCTGCTGTCCAGTCCGGCCCTGCTCCCACTCCGAGCAGAGCCCAGCGGAATCCTTCGATAACTGTCGCCAGTGGATTAAGATGATACAGCGTTTGCCAGCGCTCAGGAATCAGGCTCGACGAGTAGACGACTGGGGATAAAAACCTCAATGCTTCAAGCGCAAACCCCAGGCCGATAGCTGTGTCACGGAACTTAACGTTCAAGCCCGCAAGCCACAATCCGATGCCCAGTCCCAGCATGGTCGCCAGTAAGAGAAAAAACGGCAGCGCTATGAAAGTCAAAGCCGGTGTGATGCGAAAAAAAAGCATCATGATCGCAAGCACGACAAGGGACGCAAGAAAATCCACCAGGCCTGAAAGCACGGAAACCAGTGGGATAATCAGGCGGGGGAAATATATCTTGGAGATAATAGCCTTCTGATTGACAAGACTGTCTGCTGTTTGCCGCGTTGTATTGGCAAAGAATTGCCAGGGCAGCAAACCAATATAGGTAAAGAGCGCATAAGGAATACCTTCCGAGGGCAGGTGGGCCACAACGCCCAGAAGCACACTGTAAACAATCATCTGACCCAGTGGAGTGATAATCATCCACAATGGACCAAGCGCCATTTGGCGATAACGCCCTTTTATTTCCCGCCAGAGCAGGAAAAAAAGCAGATCCCGGTATTCCCACACATCAGCAATACCAAGGTAGGGCAATCCCCGCGTGCTTTCAATAATAGTTTCATGGTTATTAGTTTGTTCAGCGTCCATTTTTCTAATGAAAAACTTTAAATGAAAGGAAAGTTTTAGAGAAGTTTTCAGCTGTACTTGTGAATTCGGGGTGGTTTTATGCAGCTCCGCCCTCTCGGTTACATCCTTCCACGCGAACGGGATGGATATGCCGTTTGGCCGTGTATCGTCTGCATTTTTTTAAAACAAGGCGCTCAAAAAAATAGTGAAATATGTATTTTATTATGATGGTAGAGTGAATTTTAGTCAAGCATTTCAAATGCAAAACTTTAACAAAGTTTTGTGTAATTTCCCCGCAGGAAGGTTGAAAGCCTTTGGCTATATCCGTGACAGAGAAGCTTTTTTTATTGCGGAGGCCAGATTTCTGAAGGGCTACATTTTGCACATTGCAGCAGCAGTGGCTTTGCGGGGGATCATGACAAATGGCCGTAAATAACCCCGGATTATTTGACAGAGTTGATTCATCCCCCAACGTATTCATTAGCCCTGATAGGGGTTCCCTGAATGGCAGGTGGTGCGAGGGTTCCGTCAATAAACATGAGATGCCACAGCTCAAGCATCAAAAGGTTCCAGATGTGATAGTGCCACTGTTCTCCGGCCTGGTGTCGCTTGAGCATCTGCTCAATGTATGATTTGTTGAAATAACCCCGCGATATGGCCCGTGTGCTCAGAAGGGTGTCATAGGCCATTTCCCTTAGATCGTTGCGAAACCAGTAGTCAATCGGCACTCCGAACCCCATTTTCGAGCGGGAAATAATCTCATCCGGCAGATATGGCTTAACAGCCTGCTTGAAAATGTATTTGCCCACTTTGCCGTCCTTCAATTTTAAATCCGATGGAATTCTTGCAACAAACTCAACAAATTCATGATCAAGCAGCGGCGAGCGGGTCTCAAGGGAGTGAGCCATTGATGCTATGTCGACCTTTGTCATTAAGGTATCGGGCAGATAGAGCTCGAAATCCGTGAGAAGCGTTGCATCAATAAAATTATCAGTGCCGGAGTGGAGATACTTATCAAGCATTATATCTATGGAAAACATATTTTTTGTTCGCTGTTTCATGCTGGAGGAATAAAGGTTCATTTTATACAGCTCGTGGAAATGCGTAATACGATAGTAGTATAAAAGACGCTGCTGTGTAAGCGCCTTGAGACGGGTGAAATTTTCCCGGAAGCCGCCAGCAGGCTCAATAAAGGCAGGCCAGCTGACTTTACGGGAAAGCCAGCGTTTCAGAGAAGATAAGAAGCAGATATTTAATGTGAATTCGCCGCTGTTTGTATATCGAGGATAGCCTGCAAAGTTTTCATCTCCACCATCACCGGTGAGAATGACTGAGACATATTCTCTAGCGAGTTTTGACACATAATAGGTCGGGATTGCGGAAGAATCAGCAAATGGTTCATTGTAAAACCATACGAGTTCAGAAAAAATGCTTTTTGCATCAGGTTTTACAATGAATTCATGGTGTTCCGTCTGATACCGTTGAGCTACCATACGTGCATACGGTAACTCGTTATATTCATCCTCCTCAAAGCCTATCGAGAAGGTTTTAACCGGCTGTTTGGTCAAGTTTGCCATTAGTGCCGTGATAATGGATGAGTCAATTCCGCCAGAAAGGAAGGCACCTAGGGGCACGTCGCTCATGAGCCTTTTTTTAACCGCTTCGCGCAGCCGCACAATGATTTCTTCCTGCAGGCGCACCGATGCCCGCTCGTCCTTGATTATAAACTGGTCTGCATATGAAAGCTTCCAGTAGCGCACCGGCTTTTGCAAGGAGCCATTTTTTATGAGCAGATAATGGGCCGGGGAGAGCTTGTGAATCCCCGCAAAGGCTGAAAACGGGGCGGGAACAGACTGGTATGCAAGATAATGGTGAATTGCCTCTATGTCCGGCTCCTTCTTGAAATCGGGATCACAGAGAATGGATTTTATTTCGGAGGCAAAGATGAACCGGTCTGGAAGCGCAGCATACAACAATGGCTTTTTGCCGAACCGGTCACGGGCAAGAAACAGCGAGCGGGTGTTTGCATCCCAGATGGCAAAAGCGAACATGCCCTGCAGCCGATCAACGCAACGCTCGTGCATTTCCTCCCAGAGGTGTACAATTACTTCGGTATCGGTATGCGATTTAAACGTATGTCCCCGTTTTACAAGCTCGTCTTTGAGTTCGGGGAAATTGTATATTTCGCCATTGAACGTAATCCAGACGCTTTCATCCTCATTTGACATGGGCTGGTTGCCTGAGTGGCTGAGGTCGATAATGGAAAGCCTCGTATGGCCAAAGCCGATATTGCCGCCAATCCATATACCTGCATTATCCGGCCCCCGATGAGAAAGCACAGTGCACATTTTACGCAGGAGTGCCTGATGTGGTTGGCGGGAATGATCATTATAATAGATGCCGGTTATGCCACACATGCTGCATGTAATTTTCTAGCGTTTTTCAGCGACTATAAAGCACGAGGTTATTTTCAGTTCATCTCTTGAATAGTTATTAAGGCTGGAGTCAAGACAGGAGATTGCATCGTTTAACACTGTATCGGATACCGACGAATTCGGTGTGAACTCCAGTATGCGAAACCCCGCACTTTCAAAAATGGTGAGAAAATCCCGAGCCCTCAATCGGTTCATGTATCCTAATGGATCGCGCGAGCAGTATTTTTTCATTATTTTCTGCCATTGACTGTCGGAGTACTGCAAGAATTGAAGCGGTTTGCTGAAGTCCCTGTGATCGCGGAGATCTATCTGATGCGCAGTAAGTCCTTTTTTTGTAAGTATCCGATGTGCTTCGCGGATGCATTGCAGAGGATCTCGCACATGTTCCAGTACAGCGTTAGAAAACAGAAAATCGACAGATTCATTCTGTAATCCGGTGTTTTCAAACGTGCTGTTCGGGAAATGCTGCATGACGCTTTTACCTATGCGGTATGAGCCGGCAGCTTCAATGGAATGCTCAGGAATGCTTAAGGGGGCGGCAGAGCAATTGTTAATTGTTAGAAAAGAGTTTAAGACCTCATAGAGTTTTTGCAGCGTGGCGATAAATTTGATGAAATCAAATTTAGGACAGGTAGAAGGATCAAGGGACCATGCTTTTTTGATGCCGCTCAGGCAGAGGAGCGCCTCACAGCCCAGTGAGTCGCCTGGCCCGATTTGCAGCGTCGTTTCAGGCAGCTTTTCTGAATATTTATGCATTGTGCGGCTAAATTTATTGAAAATGGAAACATCGTAGAGAATGGTCGAGCTTTGATTGAGGCCATATGCGAGCATTTCGGAAAAAGCCGTATTGTAATCTTCGTCATTATACAGGGCAATATGATGGTTTCTAAATTTAATAAACATTTTTCGCACCGCAAGAAACTATTATCGCCTACATTAATCAGCCTTATTAATCGAAAAGAGAATCTGCTGGCATTAAACAAACTATGGATATGATCGCTCTAATCGTTTTGCAGCGATCTTCGGGGGTTTTTATAAGCCTTGATGTCAGAGCGTTTTTCCAGTCAAATAAAAATATGCGCTAAACGAATACATATAAAAACTGTACATATTATTCGGTTTGCCGGAAATGATGCTGATCCGTATAAGAAATGCTATGAAAATATCAACACATTTTATTGGGCTTCCTTTAGGAAGAGATACTCGATGTTCGCTGAGCCAGTTTTAACCTTTACCGTTCGCAGCCCCAACTGCCGTTCACAGAATGTGCAGACCTCTTCCTGTGTGGCAGGCTCATAGGGCCAGCCGCCGAGCCAGTCTCTGGCATCCGTCCAGCACTCCATCCCACGGCTTTTCTGATATGTTTTAATATAGTGCAGTGAGGCCTTGAAATTTGCAAGTGAGATGGTTTTAAAAAAAGGTTTCACGACATATATAAACTCCATGAGGCGTTTGGTGATTTTGGATGAAGCATTATATGTTTTTTTTGTCTTGATCCAGAAATCGGTATTCTTGCTCTTTTCATAAATGGCAATATAGAAAATCCCCCCGTGCTTAACAAGAGATGATGCATTTCTTATTGCTCCCCACAAGTTTCCCGTATGGTGGAGGACGCCCCATGCATAGACAATGTCTGCCGGATCAAGAGAGGAAATAAAATTATTGTCAAGTACGGAACCATGCAGCACAGCCCAGTTTGATGGATTGTTATACAGCTCTCTGATTTTATTAGTTGCAGCAACAGAGGAATGATTATAGTCGAAACTTATAATTTTTTGTGCCTCTGCCTTTAAAACTGCCAGAGAATGGAGTCCGCTGCCGCATCCGATATCAAGAAAGTATTTGCCCTTTAAATCTTTGACCTCAAGAAAATCAAGGATATGCTTCTGCGCTATTGCAACCCGCTCTTCACTGAAATAATTGTTTATGAAATTTTCCCAGTTTTTTCCAAAAGAGAAAGGCTCGTGTTGCGTCATATTGATTCCGTGTTTCGTGCTTAACGGTTTTGAACAACTCTAATTGCTACGGGTCAATTTCCCGCAGCTTGCTGCGAATGACCTGTACAACTAAAACATTTTTGATTCCCCGCTGCTTGCGGAGGGTAGTTCATTTAAATTTTTCTGCCGACTCGTTTTGTTATTTTTTAATTGAGGCCGATCAGGGCATGCCTGGATTGTTTACAGCTTCGCCCTCTCGGGAACAGCCTGTAATATGAACAGGAGCGGCAGTCTCTTTGTTGTGTAGTATAAAATAAAATTTATACATTTTTTGAAAAACAGGCTGTAAGAAAACAAAGCATTTCATTTTTTATTATCGTGGCATAGCGGATTTTAGTCAAGCATTCAAATGCAGTAAATTACGGGCGGGCGCCGATTATCGTGACGATCTTCATTGAAGGTATCTGGATTTAGATGAAATAAGCAATTTATGCACCATGAGCAATGACGACAGCACCGTTTTTTTCATATTGTTCCCCGCAACGTTCACATTTCGTGCAGGCTGTGCGGTCTCCCGTAGCAAATGTTAATTTGTCTCCGCACCGGCACACCCATCCCTGAATTCGTGCCGGGCTGCCATACACCAGGGCATAATCAGGAACATTATGCGTAACCACCGAGCCAGCACCTACAAAGCAGAATCGACCGAGGGTTACTCCGCAAACTATCGTCGCATTGGCGCCGATGCTTGCACCCTGCTTCACCAGAGTCGGCTTATATTCATCCTTGCGGGAAACGCGACTGCGCGGATTGATGACATTTGTAAAAACCATGGACGGTCCCAGAAAAACATCGTCCTCAATGGTCACACCTGTATACATTGAGACATTATTCTGGATTTTGACATTGCTGCCGATAAACGTATGCTCAGCAATAAATACGTTTTGCCCTATAGTACAGTTTCTGCCAATATGGGAGCTTTTCATGATATGGCAGAAATGCCAGATTTTCGTCCCCGGACCTATGTCCGCGCCGTCATCGACATAACTGGATTCATGTGCAAAATAGTCAGGCATTCCGGCTCCTTTTTATCTGGTGGGTTTTTTAAACAGCTGAAAGTTATCACGAAGAATCGGATGCGCCAGGCTGTCTGGAGGAGAAGGCTGCGCAGTGCGAATGCGATGCGTCAGCTCAATTGACGGGAGCGCATCAGTGATGCCAAATCCATGGCCGGCCAGAGTCTGCTCGTAAACACGTGTGTGCAGGTCCGTAAATCCTTCAGAGAATTCAACCTCCTGCCCATCAACGCTGATGGACCGGTACGTATTTTCCCCGGCTGGCGTATGTGCCAGGGGCAAGTCCCCCGGGTTCACTGAGAGAAACCATTTGACGCGGGCATGCTCGAGTTCAATAAATCCTGACATGCGGTATTGATCGGCATGGTATACGCGAACATCGCCTGCAGCACCAAACAGCCACAACAGCAAATCAAAAAAATGAATGCCGATATTTGTTGCAATGCCGCCCGATTTTTCAGGCTGCCCTTTCCATGAGGTATGATACCAACTCCCGCGAGCTGTAATATAGGTCAGCATTACTTCATGCTGCTTATCAGCCTGAGACTGTATGCTTTGTCGCAGCTTGAGCAGCTCAGGATGAACCCTGAGCTGCAAAGTCGTATGTATTCTATGGCCGGTTTCCTGCTCCAGTTCCTGCAGAGCGTTCAAGTTCCAGTGATTGATCACTAGCGGTTTCTCACAGATGACGTCAGCCCCCAGCCGCAAGCCGAGGCGGCAGTGCGCATCATGAAGATAATTGGGCGAACAAATCGTAATGAAATGGGTGCGGTTGTCTTCCGGGCCGCGGCGCAATTTCTCCAGGTGGCGGTCAAAGCGTTCGATCTCCGTGAAGAATTTGGCATTAAAATCATACTGATCCAGCACGCCCACCGAGTCTTTTGGATCAACCGCAGCGATCAGGCGATTGCCTGTATCACGAATAGCCCTGAGATGACGCGGCGCGATATATCCCGCAACACCGATCACTGCAAAATTTTTTGACATTACTGTCTTCCCCTAACTGTTTGTTTTTGGCGTAAAAACATTTCTTGCCATCCCCGAAGCGCTACAAATCATGGTTTTTGCGCCAGGGCGACGGCTCCGGTTTCAGGATCATAGGTATAGAGCTCAGGATCTATTTCTTTAAGATTGAGATCATTTAAGCTCTGGGGGAATTCACCTCGCTCGGCTTTGTACCGCATAATTTCAGACCTGATCGTAAGCATGTCGGCCAGCACTTTCGCCCTCTCAGCTTTTTTTACTGCTCCGGTAAGTGTGGAGCCATATTCCCGCACGGGATTTTTATCATCTGAGCAACCTGTCTCCAACAAAATTGCCAGGGCGATGACCAGCATGATTCGCAGCATAACACTACCTCTCTTCTCAAAAGTTCTTTGGTTTTGATCTGTAGCAAATCCGCGTCAGTGCAGCAGGTGTCATGTGCTGTTTCTCATTGTTAATAATAGGCTATGATGAAAACCCTGTCAATAAAGCATCACGTGTCGGCGATCAGGCAAGCCGTCGCTCGCCTGCCGCAAGCTCATCAATGGCCCTGCGGTCGCAGATACGAATGTGGCGTTTGTCGTCTGATTCGATGATCGCTTCTTTGGTCATGCGTGCAAGTATGCGGGAGAGGGTTTCAGGTATTGTTCCCAGTATGCTTGCCAGCTGTGTTTTGGAGATTTCAAGATTGATGTCGTCAGTCCCCTTGTCGCGCTCGCTTAAATATAATAAATAAGCCGCGAGCCTGCCCGGCACCTCCCGCAGCGACAGGTCTTCTATAAGGCTGGTGAAACGCTTGAGGCGCAGGGAGAGCACCGAAAGCATGCTGAGGGCAACGGATGGCTCGGTGCGGACGAGATTGATAAAGTCGTCGCGGGGTATGAACAGCGTATTGGTGTCGGTGATGGCTTCGGCATAGGCCGGGAACCGCTGGCCGGTAAACACCGGAACCTCGCCGAAAGGTTCTCCCTGGCTCATGATATGCAGGATCTGCTCCTTGCCGTCGGGCGAGGTTTTGTAGACTTTTACCCGTCCCGTCGTAATGATGTGAAAACCGGCGCCGGGATCGCCTTCGGCAAATACGGTCTCGCCACGTTTGAAAAATTTTTTTATGGCGATGCGGGCAAGCGTTTGCAGGTGCTGGGGCTCAAGTCCCTGAAAAAGGGGGATATGAGAGAGCTGTTTTGCAATGTCCATGGGCAGCTGCTTCGTCTGTGTTTACGGTTTAAGGTCTTTTCAGCAGATTTTTTTTGGTTTTTTTTCATACTGTGAGCGTATGTGCAGCAGATTTTTGCCGCGATGTGAAAAATAACATTTTCCTTTGACCTACGTCAAGGTTTCTCGGGCCATAGTCAGGTATAGTTAAGTCATAAAATACAGCGGCGATCAGTATTTTTTATGCTATACAAAAAACATTCCCGCTAAAACTAGTCACCTAAACATACAAGGAGGTAAGAATTATGGCACAGAAAAACATGTTTTGTTACCAGTGTGAGCAGACTGCAAAAGGCGAAGGCTGCACCGTCGGCGGCGTATGCGGCAAATCACCCGACGTGGCGGCCCTGCAGGATCTGCTTGTGTACGCCCTGCGCGGCCTTGCACTGTATGCTGGTGAGGGCATTAAGAAGGGTGTGAAGATTCCAGGCCAGGATGTATTTACCGCCGAGGCCCTGTTTGCCACCCTCACGAACGTGAATTTTGATCAAGACCGGTTTCCGGCCTATATCAAAAAAGCCGTTGAACTGCGCGGCCAGCTCAAGGCAAAGACCGGCGCAGAGCTTAAGGATGCTGCGGCAACATTTACGCCTGCCGCTGATCTGAATGGCTTGATCGAGCAGGGTGCTGCAGTGGGCCTCAAGTCAGACCCATCGGTTCCCGCCGACCTGCTGTCGCTTCAGCATATCGTGCTGTTCGGCATCAAGGGCGTTGCAGCCTATGCCTATCACGGCCAGGTGTTCGGGCAGGAGGATGAAAAAGTATATAATTTTCTGTATGAGGCGCTTGCAGCCCCCTTCAATAAAAGCCTTGGCGCAAATGAATGGGTAGCTCTTGCATTAAAGACAGGCGAGATCAACCTGCGCGCGATGGAGCTTCTTGATGCGGGAAATACCGGCGCTTTCGGCCATCCCGTGCCCACAAAAGTGCCCTTGGGTGTAAAGAAAGGCAAAGCAATTCTTGTATCGGGCCATGACCTTAAGGACCTTGCGGAGCTTTTGAAGCAGACCGAGGGCAAGGGCATTACTGTGTATTCGCATGGCGAGATGCTGCCCTGCCACGGCTATCCGGCACTCAAGAAATACAGCCATTTTTACGGCCATTATGGCACGGCATGGCAGAATCAGCTCAAAGAGTTTACGGAATTTCCGGGCGCTATTCTCATGACCACCAACTGCATCCAGCGGCCTGCCGAGAGCTACAAGGGTAACATTTTTACGACCAGCATGGTCGGCTGGCCGGGCGTGGCGCATATCAAGGGGCAGGACTATGCACCTCTTATCAAAAAGGCGCTGGAGCTGCCCGGATTTACTGAGGACAAAGCAGGCAAATCGGTTATGGTCGGCTTTGCCCGCAATGCTGTCATGGGCGTAGCAGGGGCAGTGATCGACGCGGTAAAGAGCAAGGCCATCCGGCATTTTTTCCTGGTGGCGGGATGCGACGGCGCCAAGCCGGGCCGCAACTATTACACCGAATTTGTGGAGAAGGTGCCCAAAGACTGTGTCGTGCTGACGCTTGCCTGCGGCAAGTTCCGGTTTTTTGACAAAGACCTTGGCGATATCGGCGGAATTCCTCGTCTACTTGATATCGGTCAGTGCAATGACGCCTACTCGGCAGTGCAGATTGCCGTGGCCCTGGCAGGCGCTTTCAACTGCGTGGTCAATGATCTGCCCCTGTCCATGGTGCTGTCATGGTATGAGCAGAAAGCAGTGGCGATACTGCTGACACTGCTGCATCTTGGCATAAAGGACATCCGTCTCGGGCCGTCGCTGCCGGCATTTATTACGCCGGGGGTGCTGGATGTGCTGGTGAAGACTTTCGATATCAAGCCTATCAGCACGCCCGATGCTGATTTGAAGGCGATACTGGGATAAACTGATTTTGGATTTTAGATTGCGGAGTTGCAAAGAAAAAACAAGTAAGGGATTGAAAAGTTTGTAGGTTTCAGGGGCACGGCATGCCGTGCCCCTGAAACCCTGGAGATATTTTATGAAATGCCCAGGACAGGACACCCGGTACTGGAAGCCGTCAGACATATTTGAAGCCCCATGCCCAACATGCGGGAAGACTGTGGAGTTTTTCAAGGACGATGCCTTGCGCAAATGCGGCGGCTGCGGCTCGCGGGTGGCAAACCCGCAGCTTGATTTCGGCTGCGCCTCTTATTGCAAATTTGCAGCCCAGTGCCTGAAGGAACTGCCGCTTGAGGTGCTTGCACAGCAGAAGCATTTTTTTGCCGAGCGCGTTGCCTGCGAGATGCGCAGGTACTTTGGCGACGATGAGAAGCGCATACGGCATGCAGAAAAAGTAGCGCAGCTGGCTGAACAGATAGCACAGGCTGAGGGCGCCGATATGGCCGTTGTTCTGACTGCTGCTTATTTGCACGATATCGGCATCGTGGATGCTGAAAGGATATACAACAGCACCGAAGCGAAATATCAGGAAGAGCTGGGGCAACTCACGGCTCGCGGCATTCTGCAGGGCATGCATGCCGAAGAGAAGCTCATTGATGAGGTGTGTGACATCATCGGCCACCATCATCATCCTCGGCCGACTGAAACATCCAATTTTATGGCGCTCTATGATGCCGACTTCATCGTAAATATTCAGGAGGGCGATATTGAGAAGCCCCGGGAGCGGGATGCGCTGGCAGCGCTCATAGAATCGCGCTTTTTGACAGCATCCGGCAAGCGTGTTGCGCAGGAGGTGTTTGAGCTGTCGAATACGCAGGCTGAACGGTAGGATGTATTCTAAACCTTGTACTGTATTTGAGAGTACAGCGGAAAGCAGGACTCTATGAAATTAAAGCGCAACATAGTCGAGATAGACCAGGAACGCTGCAACGGCTGCGGCGCTTGTGTGAGCGCCTGCGCAGAAGGGGCCATCGCCATTATGGACGGCAAGGCGCGGGTGATTTCAGATACATACTGCGACGGCCTAGGCAACTGCATCGGCGAGTGCCCGCAGGACGCGCTGAAGATTGTTGATCGAGAGGCCGACGATTTTGATGAGCAGGCCGCCGCCCGGCATGTGAAAGCTCAAATCCTTCGTTCAAGCGGCTCCGGCGCCTCGTGTCAATGCCCATCGGCGGCGGTGCGGCATATGGAGCCGAAAGCAGGGCTTGCAGCAGAGCCGTCAGTGAGTGCGTCGGCGCTTTCCACCTGGCCGGTTCAGCTGTGCCTTGTGCCTGCCCATGCACCGTTTCTTAAAAATGCCGACCTGCTGGTCGCCTCGGACTGTACCCCCTTTGCCTATGCGGGATTTCATCGCGACTTTCTGCAGGGCAGGGCCCTGCTTACAGGCTGCCCCAAACTTGACGACCGGGAGCTGTACGTGGACAAGTTTACTGAAATTTTCAAACAGAATGCTATCAGAAGCGTCACGGTTGTCGTTATGGAGGTTCCGTGCTGCCAGGGCATGCCGCAGATCGTCAAGGCCGGCCTGAAGGCGGCAGGCAAATCAGTGCCCCTGGAGACCGTGGTTGTGGGCGTTGGGGGCGATATTGTTGAGCGGCTGCAGGAATAAATCAGCGGTACGTGGAGGAGCATGAAATCATGGAATGGCAAAAAGAGGCTGAAGATATACTTGCAGATATTGCCATACCACCCATGATGGCGCAGTTTGTCCGCCTTGACGCAGAGCGTCGTGCTCTGCAGCAAGGCAAGGCAAAGGTAACGGCAGCTCATGCACTGGCCACAAAGAAGGGGTATGAGCGCACTTTCGGATGCGAGGCGACAGACGTGATTCGGCGCATGGGCCGGGGCGAGGATGTCGGCCTGCCGGATGCCTTTTTTGAAGATGATGACGGCGAGCTCTTCAAGATCGACCTCTGCCCGGCAAAGTACGGCACCTGCACGGCTGAGAAGCGAGAGATGATGCTCGCTGTGCTTGTGCCCCTGCGGGAAAAGCTCAAGCAGCTCAACGCTACCCGTATTGTTATTGAAAAGGCGCGCACCCCCCTTATGTCGCATCATGTATTTCGCGTTTCTATTATCGGTTGCCCCAACTGCTGCATGTCTCCGTATTTTGCCGATTTCGGCGTCATCTGCCAATTGCGGCCCGCGGTCAAGGCCGAGGGCTGCACGCAATGTCAGGCCTGTGTGCGCTGCTGCAGCGAAGGCGCCATAACGCTTCAGGATGGACAGCCCGTCATTGATTATGACCGGTGCGTTTTGTGCGGCGGCTGCGAAAAAGAATGCAAAAAAGATGTTATTTTCACGAAGGAGAAAGGCTACAAGGTCGTTGTCGGCGGCACGGGGTCGTGCCATCCGCAGATAGCTCGGACGGTCGCTGAGCAAACGGATGCTGCAGGGGTTGTGCAGATTCTTGAAAAAGCATTGCTGATGTATCGGCAGTACCCGGTGGATAAAAAAGAAATATCATTTCATGAAATGATACACATGGTTGGCGTTGAAGCCCTGCGCTAAGCTAACGACAGTGCCTCAGAGAAAAGAATATAAAAACAGTGTATGACGCGCTTCATTCCCGGGTCTGTTTTTAACTGTAAAATAAGGAGTCGCCATGGATATTCTTGATGTCATAAAACAAAGAAGAAGCATTCGCGTATTTGACCGGCGCATGCCGCAGCGCGAACTCATAGCCGAATGCCTTGAGGCTGCCACATGGGCCCCCAGCGCCACAAATCAGCAGCCCTGGGAGTTCATCGTGCTTACGGGGGAGGCGCTTGAGGCTGTCAATGCCATTACTGAGGAGAATTTTTTTAAGCGCTTGCAGGATGGCAATGCCTTCGGAGATCCCCCGGAGCCCCTGAAGTCGCGGCAGCAGGAGGTGCTTTTCACCATGATCGAGACGGCCGAAAAGGCCGGCATCAACCCCAATGAGATATTTGAAAACAGCCTGCGTTTTTTCGACGCACCCATGGCAGTTTATTTTGTCTCCTATAAAGGCACCGATAACCAGTATCAGCTCAGCACGGCCGCGGCCCTTGAAAATTTTCTGCTTGCAGCACATGCCCGGGGCCTGGGCACGTGCTGGCTGACGGTAACGGTCATTTGCGCCGAGGATATAAAAAAGCATCTTGGGATTCCTGCAGAACGTGAGCTGCTGGGCGGCGTCGCGGTAGGCTATCCTGCTGACGGTGCGCCACTCAACTGTTTTTTACGCAACCGGGCTTCGGTTGATGAGGTGACGCGTTGGCTGGGTTTTTAGAGCTGGAGGTGCGGCTGTCTGCTTAAGGCGCGAGATGGCAGTTCCGGTTATTTTTCCAAGCAGGGGAGCATGAATAAACAAACCTTTTAAAATCCTCTTGATAAATAATTTTTAATTATTAGAATTAGTAAGTATTCTGTTGCCTTATTAAACAACTATTAAAGGAGAACTGGCTATGTTTAGACCAAAGAATATCCTGGTACCAACTGATTTTTCCGAATATTCCGATAAAGCATTGCTGCAGGCTCTGGACATTGCAAAACAGTACAAAGCCAGGGTCTATCTTTATCATGTTGTTAATGATTATGTGCAGCAGTGCGCCGGCGATTACTGCATTGATTATGCAGTCGTGGAGAAGCTGCAGGCGGAGATGCGGGCAAAAGGAAAGGAAAAAATATTGAAGGAGATTGAAAAGCTTCCTGAGGCAAAAGGGGTTGAGGTGATTGCAGATGTCGGGCATGGTAAACCATATGAAGCAATAATGAATGAAGCGAAAGACAAAAATGTCGATCTTATCGTGCTTGCATCGCTTGGAAAGTCGGGTGTTGCTCACGTGATCATCGGAAGTGTTGCGCGCCATATACTCAGAGAAGCAAAGTGTTCGGTTCTTTTGACCAAATGAGAAGGCGGCAAATCAGGCCTAATATACGGGCAGCGCTGCACAGCTCTAATGAAAAAATATTTTGCGGCATCGTTTTTTTCCCCTTGCAGCGCGCCCCCGCTGCCCAAACACCCGCCGGACGCACTAAAAAAACAGTCGCATTGTTGCTGCCAAATCGAGGCTGATTCTGGAATACGGGCGAAACTGAATACATGGAAAGGAGCAACATGGATGCGCCCGTTGAATTGACGCATTGTCTTGGGGGATCATTATGAAAGCAACACAGCAGTTAAAAGATGAACATCAGGGAGTAAGCCTCATGCTCCGGATTTTGCAGAAAGTATTTGAAAAGTTGGAATCAGGGGGCGGTCTGAATCAGGAGCATTTTGAAGGCATGCTTGAATTTTTTAAGGTCTTTGTTGACAGATGTCATCATGCCAAGGAAGAAGACCTGCTGTTCCCTGCTCTCGAAGCTGCAGGTGTTCCACGGAAAGGCGGACCGATCGGGGTTCTGCTCGATGAGCATGTGAAGGCGCGTGGATTTGTAAAGGCCATGAGCGATGCATTTTCAGACTACAGGCAGGGGCATGCTGCAGCTTCTGATCATATAGTTAAAAATGCTGAAGACTACATTGCTCTTCTGGTCCAACATATTGATAAGGAGGATACTGTCCTGTATCCCATGGCGGACAGCATGCTGACAAAAGAAAAACAGGAAAAGCTGTATGAGGGGTTCGAAGCCATCGAGAGGGAGCGCATCGGTATCGGCAGGCATGAGCAGTTTCATGAGTTCATGAAAAAACTTAAAGGTATTTATTTATCATAATCCATAACATGGGGGGCGTTTCATGAGCTTTAAAATAAGAGACAACATTACCTGGGTCGGCAAGATCGACTGGGAGCTGCGGAAATTTCACGGCGAGGAGTATTCCACGCACCGTGGGTCAAGCTACAATTCATACCTGGTGCAGGATGAAAAGACTGCGCTGATTGATACGGTATGGGTGCGATTCGGCAAAGAGTTTGTTGAAAATCTTAAAAAGGTGCTGCCCTTGGAGAATATTGATTACGTTATTGCCAATCATGCAGAGCCGGATCACAGCGGGGCGCTTCCAGAGCTTATGAAGGAGATCCTTGGCAAGCCGATCTACTGCACGGCAAACGGTTTGAAGTCTTTTAAAGGCTATTATCATAAGGATTGGAATTTTCAGGTTGTCAAGACCGGCGACAAGCTGAACCTTGGCAGCCGGGACCTGGTTTTTGTCGAAGCACACATGCTGCACTGGCCCGACACCATGTTCAGCTATTTGACAAAAGATAACGTTCTTTTCAGCAATGACGCGTTCGGTAATCATTATGCCTCGGAGCTTATGTATAATGATCTTGTCGATCAGGCCGAGCTGTTTCAGGAGTGCATCAAATATTATGCAAATATCCTGACGCCGTTCAGCATGATGGTGGATAAGAAAATAAAAGATGTGCTTGCTCTGAACCTGCCTGTTGACTTGATCTGCCCGAGCCATGGGGTTATGTGGAGAAAAGATCCCCTGCAGATTGTGAAGAAGTATCAGGAGTGGGCGAACAATTACCAGGAGAACCAGATCACCCTTGTCTATGATACCATGTGGGACAGCACGCGGCGGATGGCAGAGGCGATTGCACAGGGCATTACTGAAGCTGATAAGGAAGTTGCCGTGAAGCTCTACAATATTGCCCGGTCAGATAAAAACGATGTGATTACAGAGATATTTAAATCAAAGGCAATCCTTGTCGGCTCTCCTACGATGAACCGGGGTATTCTTTATGCGGTCGGTGGGCTTCTTGAAATGATTAAGGGCCTGGCTTTTAAAAACAAGAAGGCCGCTGCCTTTGGCTCCTACGGCTGGAGCGGCGAATCGGTAAAAATCATCTCCGAGAAACTGAAAGAGAGCGGCTTTGAAATGCTCAATGAGGGGATACGGGAAACCTGGAACCCCAATATTAACAGTTTGGGAAATTGCATTCAGTTTGGAGGAAAGATTGCTTCTATGACAAAGTGAGGTGCGTTAACTATGACGTCAAAAAACAGAATTAACTGCAGGGCTGTTGCAGTGGTCGGAAATTATATTGTTATTATTTGTCTTTTATTTACCGTTTCCGCAAACGCACAGGACTGCATCGAGTGCCACAAAAAAAATTCCCCGAATCTTGTCAGTGACTGGGAGATAAGCAAGCACAGACTCCATGATGTAGCGTGCGCAGCCTGCCATGGCAACAAGCATGTTTCACGGGATGATACAGCAAAGGCACAGATCCCAACACCTGAGACATGCAATCTTTGTCATCCGGAAAGGGTCAGCCAGTTTAAAAGCGGCAAGCACGCGGTTGCCTGGGCAGCAATGAAGGCTATGCCCACTGCGCACTGGCAACCCATGGCCATGACAGAGGGCATGAAAGGCTGCGGAGGATGTCATAAAATTGGGCTTAAGACCGAAGCAGATATTAAAGAGATTCAGAAGAACGGAGCAGGCTTTGGCATGGCGTCATGTGATGCCTGCCATACACGGCATACATTTTCAGTGGCTGAAGCCCGTCAGCCGCAGGCTTGTCAGACCTGCCATATGGGTTTTGATCACCCCCAGTGGGAAATGTATTCGGCATCCAAACATGGTGTCCGGTATCTTCTGAAACAGAATAAAATAATTCCTGAAACAGCCGCTGCTCCAACCTGTCAGACCTGCCACATGCAGGAGGGGAACCACGGGGTGAAGACCGCCTGGGGATTTCTTGCAGTGCGCCTCCCCATGCCGGATGACAAGCAGTGGGCGGAGGACCGCGCCACTGTTCTTCAGGGGCTTGGGGTGCTTGATCCAGCAGGAAAGCCCACGGCACGCCTTGATGTTGTTAAGGCTGCAAATGTTGCGCGGCTTACGCAGGAAGACTGGCAGAAGGAGCGCGATAAGATGCTTTCCACCTGCAACCAGTGTCATTCCATCAATTTTGCAAAAGAGCAGCTTGCAAAGGGCGACCAGATGATACAGCAGGCAGATCATCTCATGGCAGAGGCGATCCGTACTGTGGCGGTATTATATAAAGAAGGTATATTAAAGAAACCCTCATCGTATGCGTATGCGTTTCCTGATCTGCTGACTTTTCATGATTCGCCCACAGAGATAGAGCAGAAACTTTTTGTAATGTATCTTGAACATCGCATGCGAACCTTTCAGGGAACGTTTCACGCAAACCCCGATTATGCGCTGTGGTACGGCTGGAGTGAGATGCAGCGGGATTTAACGGAAATCAAGGCAAAGGCTGAAGAGCTTCGCAGGGAAAATAAAGGCAGTAAAAAATAAAATAATTAAACCGAAGTATCATGTATTGCAAAGGAGCAGGACCATGAACAATACTCAAGTTTTAGAAAATGTACTGTCAGTAGCCGGGCTTGTCGAGTATCAGGAAGGCTCCATCGTCAGCCGCGAGGTTATCCGCAAGGAGACGGGCACGGTAACGGTGTTTGCTTTTGACGAAGGGCAGGGCTTAAGCGAGCACACCGCTCCGTTTGACGCGCTGGTGCAGGTGCTTGACGGCACGGTGCAGATAAAAATAGCAGGTGCGCCGCATGACCTCAAGGCCGGCGACATGATCATCATGCCCGCCCACAAGCCTCATGCGCTGCAGGCGCTGACGCGCATGAAAATGATGCTCGTGATGATTAAATCTTGAGGAACCGCTATTTCTGATAAACAAAAAGGCGGAGCTACGAACGGCCTCACCTCTTTGTTTTTTGAAGCACATCCCGATTTTTTACAGGGAGTCCCACACTGAATATATAAACACAAACTCTTTCACAAGGAGGACTTCCATGAACAAAAAGTACTTAATTCAAGGCAGATTGTCATAGGAAAAATAATTTCAGTGGGTATTGATGTTCACAGCCTGTCCTGGCAGATAACAGCACTTACAGACTGAGAAATCATTAGCAACACCTCAGGCGGGACGAACGGGCCTATACATGGAAGATCGGATGTCCTACACCAGCCCTGTTCATACCGTGGCGCGGTGATGTTTCTCGATGAACTCATAGAAATAGCCTTCCGGCTTCAGGTTCAGAAGAACCGTGCGATCTTTTTTCAGGTCCGTATAGCTCATGTCCGCGATTTCTTCAGGCGAGAAAGAAAGAACACTGTCCGGCTTACCCTGAGTCACAACCCCAAGCCCCATATCGCAGTCGAGCACAAAAACTTCCAGATCCCGATGTGTCCTAAGGCGCACGACCGCTTTCCAAACGTCGCCGCACCAAAATCCTTCCCAAGTCCTATCCGCTTTATTAATATATGCAGCCTCTTGCAGTGACTTCGCGGGCACGGCCTGGGCAGATGTCCCGGGCCTGCAATCATGCATGAGAATGACACCGGCTGGCGCAAGAAACCGCAAGCAATTTTCTACATCTTTGTACGCTTGTTCATAGGTATGTTCGCCATCCACCAGTGCGATATCGATTTTATGTTCAGAAAAGAGGTCCGGCTTCCGGCCGAAAAACTCGTCGCTGGTCATTTCAAAAAAGAGGGGTTTTTCGCGCCCCAAAAGCTTATTCCACTTTCCCGCCAATATGCTGCGGCGCAGCTCCCATTTCAGGCCGTGCGAAAACATGCTCTTGTAAAATTGGTTGCAGGGGTCCACGCCGATCTTGCGCCGGGCGCGAATTGACAAAAAAACACGCCCAAGCTCAACCCCAATTTCAAGATAGGTTTCGGCGTGCAGATGATGAATCAGAGCCGAGATCGCTTCAATTCGGTCCACGCTATTTTCTCCTTTTTCTTGAGACCATGCCGACCCACCGGGGTGCGGAATGCTTCTCTCATATCTGCGTCGCTGACTACTGCATGAGGGGGCCGCCCGCCCGCCCGAAAAGAACCTGCGTATCCTCATCAGAGCGGATAACCCCAAGTGACGGCCTCAGCTGGCAGCCTTTTCTCCCGGCGCGGTTGATGGGAAATTGCTTTAGAATGGGCAAAATATAAATTAAGGGCACTGGTGTGTCAAGGCAAATGGCGCTGTAAGACGGGGTAAGGTGTTTTAAGGGTGATCTTCGAGGCTGATCTGCGATATATTATGGCGTGGCAAAGTTGACTGATATGTGGTGCTCTATCAATCCGGAAGAGGCTGTTTTTGCGCCTACCCCGACCATTTCCTCAAAAGGGTAATACTGTTCAGCGCAGTCATATATTGGCCCTACCTCAAGTCGATCCGCCTTAGTAATTTCCACACCCCAATCCGACTTAAAAAGGTTCTGGGAATATCTACCCCATGGTCTCGTTGCGCGATCAATTCAAGAAACTTTGAGCGGTCATCCATAAAGGGCACATTTCTTGTTTTTTTTACGGTCGCGCAACGAAGCCCATTGAGAACTGTATTTGAGAGCAACTCGTATTCACATTTTTTCGCGAGCACTTCAAAAAATGACTTCGAATAGTAATAGCGGCAATGGTTTTTCCATGCGTTATGCTCGTCGCGCTCGAAAACATCAGGGATTAAATGGATCGCGATTCCTCCAACCTTGAGGCAGTCGTGGATAATGCCGAAGCATTCGTATTGCGACTCATATGGTTCAACGTGTTCGGTTGTGCCTGCATTCGTTAGGACATCCCATGAACCATGCCAATCCAGAAATTGCTCCGGCCTTGTGAGGTCGCGGACAACTGCGCCATGAAGGCCGTTAATGTCCACTGAAACATGCTCAAATCCTCGATTTGTAAAATACGCCTTCCCTGTCTCTTCAGCAATATCCGGGTCATTACATAGCTGATCGCCTAACTCAAGCATGCGAAGACCGCTAACGTCGCTCCCGAAGGCCTGCTCAATCGACGATTCAATAAAGTGCAAAACTGTAGTGTATAAGCCCATGCATAATCTCCTCTTGCAATAATGTGCGCCCAGCGACCAGGTTCACCTGCCGCTATGGGCACAGGGTCGGGTGCAGCGCCCTGGAATTTATTCGTCTGCATACTATGCTGATGGCGGTGGGTTGATCTTCGGCGGCGGTCTTTTTTGCATTTCCCACAGCCCAATATGTGTTTTGTTATTTCGGGCTGATCTATAAAGCTGATGATCTTCATTGCTCCCCGGCACTGTGTGCAGGTGAGCGGATCGACTTCATAAATTTTTGTATCAGCCGCGCTCATGCCCTGCGTTTTCCGGTAACCTGTCATTGGTTTCAAGAATACAGGGTAGGCTGCCAGCCCGGTTTTCCTTTTATAGAACTTTGTTGGTTAGAGTACGATTTTTTAGTTAGCATGCTTTTTTATAAACGCATCAATATTTGAAGATTGCAATAGCTCAATATTATTTTTTATTTTATCAAGGGGCCAATTCCACCACTTAATTTTTTCCAATGCCTCTATTCTATCCATACTAAATCTATATCGAATATGTTTTGCAGGATTGCCTCCTACTATTTCATAGTGATCTACGTCTTTTGTTACAACAGCTCCGGCCCCTATAATGGCACCATTTCCAATATTAACTCCTGGTAGTATTACTACACTATTTCCAATCCATACATCATTACCAATGGACATATTTCCCCTACCTAATGGATGTCCGGGATTTTTAGGTATATCCTTAAATACTTCTCCAAAAGGATAGGTTATTTCACCAAAGGGGTAGGTGGTTACCCAATCCATTCTATGGTTTCCATCAACTATTATTTTCACGTTTTCAGCAATAGAACAAAAATCTCCAATAGTTAATTCATATTTGTCTGTAAATAAGTAAATGTTGGGATTTCCATAGGTATATTTTCCTATTTTTATATTTTTTTTGTCTATGTTTTGTGACACTGGATAGTTTGAATTAGTTTTATGTCTAAAAAAAAGGATACGATTTCTTATTTTTGAAAACATGTTTCCTAAAAATAAAATAACGTTTCCTGTTTTCATTCTACCTCTTAGAATAATTCCATTCAAACTATGTGGAAAATTTATTTGCTTTACCCGGGTATTACCGGCGCTTTCGATGTACCCCCCCCCGTTTTGTTCTGGTTGGTGCCGAGGGCCGCACTGTAGCTTGCACGGCAGAACCTGGCATAGCTCGCGCAACGCTAAACCCGAAAACGACGCAACAACCGGATCGCCCCTTCCCCCCATGAATCTCCCAGGCAGGTCCGCAGCGCTGCTTTGGCAAGGCGGTAGCAGGCCCATTTGGCTTTGTGGCGCGCAGTGCGCGCTGCCTGCGGCCAGGCTGCGATCCATTCCTCGCACCACATGAACGCATTTTGCGCGGCGGTAAAACGCAGGCCCGCCTCGGCCAGAAGCTGCCTGCGGAAATAAAACATCGGCTCAGCCCAGGTTTCGTGCCGCCTCCGCCACAGGGGATTTACCATGCCGGCCCAGTGTATCACGGTGGGATCGTTCACGCGTGCAGGAGGCACCGAGCCGAACGTGCGCCGTGTCTCCTCCCGGCTGTGATCAACAACTACATACTGCACGGTTTTTTGGTCAACCCGCAGCCGGCCCGTTTGCTTGCCGTAATGAATGATAAAATTGAACCAGCCCTGATCCCCGCAGCGAAACAGGTGCAGCTCACTTTGCTTTTCAATGAATCGCTTGAATTCTTCGATTGGGATACGGCCCCGGCTTCCGAAAAAAACGCCGGCGCAAAAATAATTCTGGCCGGCATGGTTGAAATCAGGCTGGTAGATTTCGATGAGCTTCTGATCAAACATGTACTGATTCATGGCATCAGCAGGCATGAACTGATAACCTTTATCAACAACAAAGTCGAACTTCGTGAAGTCGGCTAGCCCGCGCACATCCCCCCAAAGCACCGTATCGGCATCCAGCAGGAGAAAATGCTCGTAGGGGCTTTCCCAGAGAGCAATCATTTTGGTCAGGCTCGAGCTGCGGGCATGCCTCATCAGGAAGCTATCGCGAATAAGCGGCCTGTTGATGATGTCCAGGCCGTAGCGCTTGACAAACCGGCGGGGGTTGAAGGGGCCGTCGATGAGCAGGCAGATCGGCACGTCCGGCATAAAGCGCCTTACGCTGGCGACGGTGCCCTTCGTGTAGGAGAAATCCGTTTTGCAGCATACAATGATTACTCCAAATTTATTTTCCATTACATCATGTATCCTTACGCAATAAAGCATTGAAACCCCTCGCGCTAGCGAGCCGCAGCCGGGAGTTGTTTCGATGGTCTTGAGTCAAATAGACCGGTTTCTCTCGATGCTGGAGGTTGAGGTTTGTTTTTTCCTTTTGCCGCCTGGCTTCGTGACAATATGTATGCAAAACTCGATTCTGACGGTCGGCTAACTTGGTCAGATTGGCTTCTCAGCCAACTGGATTCTCCAGACTTTGCCTGGCGCACTAGAAATTCGCTTTTGGATGGGTTGAATATAAAATGGGGACGATTGTGAGTCAAGGTATATATTAGTCCCTAATTATCGCTAATTATCGTAGAGATCATTTAGAGAACCTTCGCGTAAACACCGAAGCATATCACCAAATTGGAATGAAACCCTGAAATGACTAAACAGGTCCCTTTCAATAAGTGATTTTTCAATGTCATGAGTTATCATAAGAGCCTGCTTTGCAGTAAGCTTTCCCAGTTTTGCTGGGTCGCAGGTGTCTTTCACATAGTCAATGATTGATTGGACACCCTCAGCTTTTATGACCCCCTCATCAAATAATGCTTGTCCTTTATATGTCAGTTGATAGAGTTTTCGTACTGCTTCAGCATGTTCCTGTTCTTCTTTGATAAGGGTCTGCCATAAATTATTGTGTTCAGGAAATTTCTCTGCAAATAGTACATAAACATCACCCAAGGTCTTTTCGAGTTCATGAAAAAGCATAGTTCCTGAAAACAAAAAGTTCTAGGGCTCCTCTTCCTCCGGTGGCGGGACATAGGGTTTGTAATTGCTGGCTTCATGCGAGGAAAGCTGGTTTTGCTCGATAAGCTGCTTGATGGCGGAAAGGTTTGCGGCCCGCGCCTTATGCTCCTCTTTTTCGTTTTTGCGCACGGCTGCGGCCGCTTCCACGGGCTGCTGCGCCGCCCATTCGTTGTGCATATCGCGTCCGCGCTGCACAAGAACGACCGCGCCGGCCAGCGCTGTCAGCAGAAGGATGCGGGACCAGACCGGCGAAAACGCGGGGGCCTCAACTTCAGGCGCCTCTGCGGCAAGGATGCAGCGGTCGCAGTGCAGGCAATCAAGGTCGCGGGCGTGGCGCACGCCAAGGTCGCAATGGGCCGGCAAAGTCGGCGGAATAAAACGGGATAAAAGACGGGTGCCGTTGAAAAGCGAAAGGAATGCGCCCGCGGGGCAGAGATTGCGGCACCAGAAGCGGCGGAAAAAGAAAGACAGGACAAGCAGGAATACGATAAAAAGAGACGGGCGGATGAGCGAGTCGCGGCTGAAAACCGTGACTAGGGGATCAGCAGACGAGAAGCCTCGCTCCAGGCCCGCACCGAACCATACAACCGCGGCAGCAAGCACAAGGTATTTCAGGGCGCGGCTGTAGCGCCAGATGCTTTTGGACGGATCAATGAGCCAGCGTTGCGGCCGAAGCTCGGCGATAAGTTCCTGCACTGCGCCAAACGGACACAGATGGCCGCAGTAGATGTTGCCAAGCAACAGCGTAAGCACTGGGATGAAGACGCACATCAGAAAGGGCAGCGTGAGGCCGGGCGACGGCAGTTTGAGCGCAAGCAGGCAGAAAACCTGATCCAGTGAAAACTGGATGTTCAGATAGAGCCCTGCACCACATACTATCACAATGAGGGTGATGCGCCTGAGCGCGCGGAACGGAACATAATGCGAGATAAGACCGAGCACAGTTAGAAGACTAAAGATCAGGACGCGCCAGTCAGGTTTCGTTCTTTGCGGCGCCGGCGGAACGGATGGGCCGGCAGATTTAAGGACAGTGGCTGCGAACTGGGGGCCGGCGGAATGGAGATTTTGCAGCACGGCTTCGGAGGTTATCGTCGCTCCGGAGACGCCATCTGCTTTGAGCCAGTCTTCGCGGCCCACATCGCTTCCGGCAAGTGTCTTGAGCCACGGCCGGACGCGGGCGAGATAGGCCGGCGTTTCCCGGGACTCGATCACGCGCAGGTCGAGTACGTGCCCCTCCGGCGTAACGCGCACGACAAGAACCATCCGCCCGCCATAGCCCGCGACAGCCGGGCCATAGGCTGCCGTGCTGAAGACCAGCGAGTCCGTTTCACCGTTTGGACGCCGGACGATATAGTACGGCTGTTCCTGTTTCTGCTGCTCTGCAGGCAGCTCCGGCCGAAGGCTCGTATCTCGCAGCATGGACCGCACGGCTGACAGCAGAGGCGGCCCCTTTTTTTCAAGGGCGGTCGCGTGAAAGATGTGAGAGGCGGCGAGCCAGAATGCCACGACGGCGAACAGGGTGTAGGCGGCCGACCGGCTGAAGCGATCAAACCAGTCTGAGACGGACGGGACGCCGGGCGCGAGACTCCCCGGCGTAACGACGATAAGATTCAAACTGAGAAGCAGTCCAAGCGCCAGTAGCGTCCAGGTTGTGCCGATGGCCGGCACAAGAACCAGCGCGGACAGGATTCCGCCTGCCGCTCCGCCCAGATTGTCGGCGATCAGAAAAATGATGCCGCTTGAGCGGTCGCTGAGGCCACGGGCCAGACGCATGTGCTGCGCGGCTATGGGGACATAGAGGCCCGTCAGGACGCCGGCTGCCAGCAGCACAGCGCACAATGCGGTTCGCGGCGTATCGCCGCCGGGAAAATTGACCACCAGCGCCAGCAGTGCAAGGTGCAGCAGCACGCCCGATCGCATAACAGCAAGGGCCAGCTGTGGCCGGGAGAGAAGAATCATTTCAACGATGCGGCTGCCGCCGAACAGACCGAGCATGAACAGCGCGGAAAGCAGGCCCATGTGCGACGCGAGAGAGCCGAAGCGGACCTGGTAGAAAAACATCAGTATCACCGAAACAGCCATTCCCGCCAGACCGGTTGAAAAAATCAAAAACGAGGGAGCAAGCAGCGTTGCGCCAGCCGGCTGCGGCAGCCGAAAAAGGTATGAGGCGCGCACACACACGAAGATCACGAAGCCTGCCAGAACGATCCAGACGCCGCACATCGAGAAGGTCGTGATCAAGGCGCTCCACGCTTCCCCACGGCCGGCCTGTTGTGCGGCCAGGAGCAGCGCGTTGAGCATGGCCCTGGGCTGAGCATCGCTGTTTACCAGTATTTGTTCGGGAACTTTTTTGATGGTGCGTTGATAGCGCGCCATCTGGAACTGAATACGGTCGGCCGGATACAGCGTGGCGATGCCTTCCAGGGGATACACCTTCTCGCCTCCCGCAATGGATGCGAAGCGTTTGGCGAGCGCTTCGGGCTCATCGCTCAAGTCCGCGTCGTCGGAAGCCAAAAGCCAGCTCTCATCGCCCGGCTTCAGCGCCAGTTTGCGAAAGTTCGCTTGAAGGCTGAGGCAGGCCGATGCGCCGAGGTTGGCCAGATGGCCGCCAAGATAGTTCTCGCCGCCAGAAATCCGCACGCTCAGGACGCCCTGCGGCCGCAGGCTGCGCTTGGCCAGAGCGAAAAATTCACCCGTGAAATAGCGGTTAAGCGCCAGCGATGTGGCGTCAGGCAGGTTCACAATCACCAGATCATAAGCGCCCGGCTGCCGCTCGAGCGCAGCGCGGATTTCAAGCGTTGGCGCATCCAAACGACCCGTGTTTTTGCGGAGATGGGCGGGCAGTACCTGCTGGAGATGCGCCGGATAGGCCGGGTCGGTATGCAGCCACGTCACCCGGCTGATCTGCGGCAGGTCAAGGAATCGCTGGCATATGGCCAGGGAGCCGGGCCCGATGACAAGCACTGAGTGCGTGTCCGGTTTCTGCGCGAGATGGGCCGCGACAACTTCCGAGGCATGCTCCAGGTCAGGCACGGTTTCGCAGGGCGCTTCGCCGAAGACGACATTGAACTGTTCCTTGTAGAAACCGAACAGATACGTGCCCTGTGGCGTCGTGAACGCTCCGGTGCAGCGGCCGCCGGGCAGGAGGTGCTGCCAGGTGTCGGCCTGGCGAATGGCGGCAAGCTGTCGGCCCGCGCCCAGAAATTGCCCCGCGGCCGCCAGAACAACCAGCGCCAGGGGCAGCATGGCAGCGCGCCATGAATGCGTGGCGCGCTGATAGAAAAGCGAAGCAGCGCACAACAGCAGCGCGGCCCAGCCAAAGGCTGTTTCAGGCTCCATGCCGGCCGTGAGCATAATCGTGACGGCAACGCCGCCGGCGAAGCTGCCGAGGGATTCCAGAGCATACACCCGGGCAAGCGGCAGGCCACGGCGCTGCCCGGTCCAGCAGCAGGCCAGCGTGAAGAGAAAGCCCGTCAGCAGGCTGAGCGGCGCGTTGGCCAGCAGCGAGAAAACCAGAACCTTGCCGAGCGGAAAAAATTCGTAGGCCTGAACACCTGCAAGCTGCCGGGCGTTCATCAGCAGATACGCCTGGAGCGCATACGCCGGCAGATAGGCCAGCACAAGAAGCGGAACATGAGGCAGGAGGCGGTCAAAGCGCGGCCCGGCAAGCAGAACCAGAAGCGCGCCGGCGCCCAGCCAGATCAGCCACGAGCCGAAGAAACAGCCGACAGCAAACTCGTGGCCCTCAAATTCGGTAAGAAAGCCGCGAAACAAGAGCGCCTGCGCGACAAGTGGAAAAAAGCCGATGCTGAAAAGAATCACCCCGCTGGCCAGGCAGGCAAGAGGAGTTTCCCGTTTCACGGCTTGCCCTCGTGGAAGACCTCGGCCTCAAAGACCTGGAAGCTGGCTCCTTCTTTCCAGGCGTCCGTCGGCAGCCCCGCTTTGCTGGAAAGATTGTTCAGGGTCTCCTCTATGGTCCAGTGCTGCTCCGGGGCCACCTGCGGAAGAAAGACCGCACCGGCCCGCCCCTTGGTAAGCACGATGCCGTGTTTTCCAAGAACGATATCGCGATAGGAGCCAACCGGATGGGGAGGCGTCAATGCCGATATCTCGATCACCAGATTTGCTACCTCCTGCGCCTTCACCGGAGAAAAACGGGAGTCATGCACCGCGGCATCAATGGCGCGTTTAATCACCGCCTCGTACACAGGCCGCCGCGGCAGGATTTCGCCGATGCAGCCGCGCAGTTGGCCATTCTCCTGCAGCGTCACGAACGCGCCCATGATGTTCTTCATGCCAGGCGTGACGCTGATGCCGAGCTGCTCGGGCTGCGGCGCCTTTTTGTGCTCGAAGTAATGCGTCAGCGCTGCGCGCGCCAGTTTCAGAAGCGCGCTGCGATCCTGCCCCGACAAAGCCGGCCCTGTTTTTTTCTCGGGTTCAGGCCCGGCCGGTTTTGCGGCAACAGGCGGCCATTTTGCGGAGAAGGCGGCGCACAGATAGCTCACCGAGTTCTCATAATCTCCCACGATCCGGCCCGACTTGTCGTACTTGAGCAGTGTGGCCCTGGTGCCTGAAGGCAGCAGGTGCAGGAGAACCCGAATGCCGTCGCGGCCGCAAATCGTGGCCCCCGTGCGCAGGCAATAGTCGGCAAACCCGGTCGCATCGATTTTCTCAATAAAAGCGTACGCGCCCATATCAAGCTTCGAAAGACTTCCAGGCACGTCGCTCGAGAACGGCACATACTGGTAATTCGGGCCGTAATGCGTGAAATCGGAACTTGCCACGACAAGCGAGCGCCCGTCAACCAGCGGCGCGAGCGCCCCTGCGATATCGCGTGCAGCCGCCTCATCAAGCTGGCCGATGACGATCGGCACAACGCGCACGCCGGGAAGCACGGTCTGCAAAAACGGCAATTGAATCTCGACGCTGTGCTCGCCGTCGCTTGCCTGCGGCGACTGCGTGAACCGGCTCGATTTCAGCAGCTTCGCAATGAAGGCCTGGTCAACCTCGATCCTGCCCAAAGGCGTCTGGTAAGCCGCAGCATCGGGGACGCTTGCGACCCCCGGCAGATAGACGCTGTGGCTCGGCCCCAGCACCACAACGCGCTGATACGAGCGCCCCTGCAGCAGCTTGTAGCCGCAGGCCGCCACGCGGCCCGAGAAACGATAGCCCGCATGCGGGACGATCATAGCACAGATGTCGGCCACCGCGGGCGCCTGCGCCTCGGCCAGATAGGATGAGATTTCAGACTTGAGCGTCGCCGCATCAGGGGCATACCACGAGCCCGCCAGTCGCGATACGATCACTTTCTCCGGTGCTGCAGGCTCCTGTGCGCAGGAGAGACCCGCGATGAGAACGCTTAACAACGGAATACCTACGAGCAGTTTCGACACTTTCATATAATCACCCCAACCAGGTTGCATGCGTGCGGATTTTCCGCCCGTCGAGTGCGACGACAGGACCGGGATAGGCGCGGGGACGCACTGCGCGCAGCCACCGGGTTGCAGAATCCGGGCATATCGCGCGCCACGAGCCGCAGAACACACCCGCCGCTGCGGCCAGCATGCATCCAAAAAACTCCCTGCGTTTCAGTTCCATATCCCGTAAATCCTCTTTTCGCATTTTGGGCACGCGCCGTCACGCATATTGTTTTCCAAAACCTTGAACCCCCGCCGCCGGATGAGCACCGTCTGGCACGACGGACACACAGTCTTCGCAGACTCGTCATCCAGAATATTGCCCACATAAACAAAGTGCATCCCCACACTCTCGGCAATCTGTTTGGCCCGGTACAGCGTCTCCACCGGCGTCGGCGGCAGATGAAGCAGCCGGTACTGCGGGAAGAACCGCGAAAAATGAAGCGGTATATCAGGGCCAAGCTGATCGTGAACCCACTGGCAGAGGGCGCGCAGATCCGCATCGCTGTCATTGAGCGTCGGCACAATCAGGTGCACCACCTCGATGTGCAGGCCCATCTCTGCCGCCAGCACCAGGGTGTTCAAAACCGGCTTCAGCGTCGCCTCACACACATCCCGGTAAAACGCTTCGGACATGGACTTCAAATCAATGCGCGCCGCATCCACGTGCCGGAACAGCTCGCGGGCCGGTTCCCGGTTGATATAGCCCGCCGTTACCAGCACATTACGGAGCCCTGCCGCGCGGGCCTGCATGCACGAATCAAGGGCATACTCGTAATATACCACCGGGTCGGTGTAGGTGTAGGAAACCGAGGGGCAATCCGACTGCCGCGCAAGCACGGGCACCGCTTCCGGCGGCACATGCGAAGCCGGAACCGTTTCCGGCTCCTGCTGCGAAATCTCCCAATTCTGGCAGTTCTTGCAATGCAGGTTGCAGCCCACCGTGGCCAGAGAAAAAGTCGCCGTGCCCGGCAGGAAGTGGAAGACCGGCTTCTTCTCAACCGGATCCACGTGAACCGAGCAGGGGTAGCCATACGTGACCGCCACCAGCCGTCCGTCAATATTCACCCGAATCCGGCAATCGCCCGTCTGGCCCGGCTCGATGATGCACTGCCGGGGGCACACCTCACACTGAACCGTCCTGGTCATTCCAGCCTCATCCGGGAATAATCGGGGGCAACAGCCACCGATTTCCTTTTTACAGATTCTTGACACTAACAAAGCGATTGCTTCTGTATATATTTATTGCAGTAGCAGGTAGAAAAGCCGGTGTCAACGGAGTTTTATGGCTGGTGTGTGAAGGCTGGCGTCGAAGAATTGAATAAGCGCACTGCGCCGTACAGGCGATTTTTTGTTGGCGTATTATTATTTAGAACCGTTCTTGATTTTCCTGATTAGTGTTGAGCCTTTGTGTGCTTTGTCAACAACGCCCCGGATCTGCTCATTTCTGAAATGACAATGCGGATACACCATTTAGAAAAATGCACTAGATTTTTCCTAGCCAGGCAGCGGGATCAACCTTATAATACTGACTGAGTTCCTCATACAGTTTAGGCTCTTTCTGCCGCATCTGCCCGGGCTTTGTAAAAAAAGTTTCTGTGGCAACGGCAAAAAATTCGGCGGGGTTGGTTGCCCCATAGGGGTTCAGGAGGCTTTGCTTGTTATGTCTGACACTTTCCTGCAGCAGCTGGTATTCTTTGCCCAGAATGCGGCCCCAGGCGGCATAGGCGGACAAACGTTCAAGGACCGGAACGCCGTCTGATTTCCCGTCTTCCTGATCAAGCTGATGGGCAAATTCATGCAGCACGACGCTGTGACCCGCTGCAGGATAGAGTGCATCCTGCTTCACATGGTCCCAGGCAAGCACCACGGCGCCCTGGCGCCATGATTCTCCCAGACGGACATCCTGGCCCTCTATTGCCGCATCGCCAAGAGCAATCTTTTTGGAAACCCTATAAGCACCCGGGTAGACAATGATGGAGTCAAGGCCTGGATAGTTTCTGTCTTCCCGGTTCAGCAGCAGCAGGCATGCCTGAGCTGCAATGGTAACCCGTATTTCATCGGTAATGTCAAGGCCCCCCGCCCCTTCAAAATTTTTTTCTGCAAGAAAAATCTGCATATCGGCATGCAGCTGCTTCTTTAGCGCATCAGGAAGATGCCGGTACAGGGCAACATTGTCCAGAACAATGGCCTCCCATGCTTCGGGGAAGGGGGCCTCCATAAGCCGTTTGCTCCTGAAACCGCGTACTGCCCGTCGTACGGCGACAAGCACCACAAATAATCCACCGCCTATCGCAAACAAAACAATGAGTTTCACTGCCGCATACCGTTTTCTATTATTTAAAAATTAGCCCCGTGTGGTCCAGTATCTATATACATACGTGCTTTCAGTATGTGAACTTTCGCACACATCAAGCAGCGGCCTGTAATATTGTTTCAAACATTTTGGAAAAGAGTGAGTCACCCATTAAATGGTTCCACCACCGGCAATGTACATACTCGTGACCTCTTTTATGCGATTGCCCCGCTGGACAATATGATGCGGATATCCCGGCACAACCATTCTTGCTATTCGTGGCATGGTGTTGTGAAGCTATTCCATTGAAGAAGCTCTACAGGAAAACATTTCTAAAAAGTCCTTTGCATTTAAGACCTTTATGCCCATATATTCCTTAACATTCAGCAGCGCCTTGTCGCCGGAAACAATATAACGGGCCCTGAGTGAAACAGCGCATTCAATGAATTTGTCATCATCAGGATCGCCGGCCACAACCTTCAGCACAGGTGTTTTTGCGGAAAAAACTGAATTAAAACCTCGGGCAAAGAGGTCGAGAAGCTCCTGCAGTTCTTTTTCCTGCTTAAGGCCGAGCCGCTGCAGCACCTCGATATATTCCTCAACAATCGCCTGTGTCAGACAAAGAGTAATGCCGCCGGTCTTCCACAGGTCTATAATCCTGCGCGGGTTCCCCCCGAAGAACGACGAAACAAATATATTCGTGTCAACAACCACCCTCATCGTTTTGCACGCCGCACAGCCTGGACAGCCCGGGCGACATTCTTGGCAGTATCACCTTGTGCAGTCAGATTCAGGCCAATCCTGTTCCACAAATCATCGATATAGCCGCCCATATCACGATCCTGCACATAGTCCTGGATAAGTTCTCTGACCACATGGCTCGTAGTTTTGCCTTCCGCTTTTGCAAGCTTTGCAAACTTCGCCTTGATGGTATCATCGATGCGTACAATCATCTGTGTTGACATCGGCAATCTCCTAAAAAAGATATATTGTATATACAGTATATCTTTATCCTGTTCCGCTGTCAACCTTGCGTTTTCCCGCCGGAGACTATGATGCGGATATCACGGCACAACTATTCCTGCTATTCGTGGCATAGTTCAAAAAAAATTAATTCTTTCCGGCCATCCTGTCAATTAATCAGTGGCGGCGGGCTGTTATAGCATAACAGGGGCAGCGCCATTTGATTAGGACGGCCCCTGCTTCCTCCCATCCACCGCAGGGTTCAGCTCTTTTCAATGCCGCGCATGAAAGGGTTTTCAATTTGTAAAAATTGGGTTATAAGCGTTTCGGGTTTTTTGCTGTCACCTCGCGCAGTAATTGATAAAACAGGAGGATGGGCATTATGGGAACAAGCAAAGAAAAGATTCTTCACTATCTTGGCGAAAACCAGTACTGCGTGCTTTGCACGGGCTCGGGCGATGAGCTGCGGGCAACCCCTGTGCGCTACGCAACCGACGGCATGAATATTGTTATTTATTCTGAAAAGTTTACCCGCAAGTTCGCCTACCTGAAAAAGAATCCCAACGTGGCGCTGGCGCTGCACTCAACCGGCCATCCTATTAAAGGTTTGCAGATCTGGGGCACGGCTGAAGTGATAGCTGCAAGCGATGCTCGCCATGCTGAGTATCTTTTTGCAGAAGCTAAAAAAAGTGAAAAGCTGCGGGAGGCATGCAGGGTGCTGAACCTAATTCTTATTGCGCCGCGCAGAATGGTGCTGCTTGAGCAGGTGCCTGAAAAAGGCTACTGGTATTATGTGTGGGAGCAGGACAAGCGGGGCCGGGAAAAAGAGCAGGAGATTAAGACCATCCGTGAGCTGAGCAGTTTGAAAAAGTAAGCTTAGAACTGTTTTCTCTTCCGCAAAGATTTAATATTTAAGATGTGACCCTGGCTCCTTTCCCTTTCTAAGATGTGACCCTGGCTCCTTTCGTGTGCGGGAGAACCGCATGCACGGTTTGATGAGGGAGGGCTGAAGCAACCGTATCTTGTATTTCATAGTAGTCGCGTGCGACAAACTGATTTCAAGGATACCGGGTGGGCTTTCAGCTCTCTACTCTACCCTTTTCCCTTTTTGATTTTCCGTCAGCTGAGAGTAGGTTTTACTTACATACCTTTTGTGTAAAAATATAGCATGAAATCCGTATTTGCACGGGATAATGCGTTCATGAGTCCCCAAAAGATGCTTTACTGCTGGACTATCATCGCAATCGCTTCAAGCGCTTTCCTGGCGGCTGCCTGTAAAGCCGGGCTGCTGCCCAGAACGGCATTAATGCTCTCGGAATTGCTATAATAAACTTTTATAACCCTACGACCAAAGGCACTTTGGGCGAGAGTATTGTCACGGAATCCTCGAAGGGCTTCAAGATCGGGGCTGTCTTCCCCCAGAACCTTTTGCGATACGCAGATACAGGTTGTTGATGTGGATACTGTGTGGGAAACGGGCTGTAAATAGACATCGCCGTTTACAAGGCCTGCGGGCATGGCAAATGTTTGAACATGCGGCAGGTACTGAGAAGCAAGCTCAAAAGGCGGTCTATAATAAACCGTATACTGTCCGCTTGGCACAACAAGCTGATAAGAACCGCCGGGGCCGCTGACTGTTGAAACGCCAAGAAAGGGAATACTGATTTCGACATTTTCAAGACCGGCATTGGTATCAAAGGCCACCACAGTACCAGACAGTATGGAAGCGCTGGTGCTGCTTTTTTGAAAAGACGCTATAACAGTGACATTATCCGTTACCGTTACCATGCACGTGCCCGTGCCCGTGCAACCGCCGCCGCTCCAGCCTTCAAAGGTTGACCCTAAAGCATCCGTAGCGGTCAGCGTAACCACGGTGTTTAGCACATAAGCTTCGCTGCAGTCGCTGCCACAGTTTATCTTGCCGTCACTGCTAGTTATCCTGCCGAAATCTATCTCATTAAAATCGGACTCCGCGAACTCGTTTAGCATGACGTCACTGCTGGTTGTGCTGGTTGTCCTACCGAAACCTCGCCCGTATTTCTTTACGGTCAAATTAAAAAACGGCCCGGTTACCGGCCAGACAGAGGCGAGAGAAATCGCCTTCATGCCGGGGTCCAGTCGGCCGTAGAGTGTAAAAAACAACCAGGCTTCGGGCGTAAAGCCCGCATTAGACGTAGACGTAAAGTAAAAGTCAAACGCATTTGTCTGCACATTCGAGAATGGATGAAATTGGGGCAGAGACGGATTGGCGCTGCCATGGTCCGCAAGACTGCGCAGTTCACGCCTGTTGGGAAGCCGCCAGGTGCTGTACCCGAGGTAGTTTTCACGGTTAAGCTTTTTTATGTAATTAAGTGAGTGCTGCCAGTAGACTTTCCCGTCGCCAGGCCAGCCGTCGGTATCATTATCCTGATCAATCGTTCCGAGAAGATTGGCATTTTTTGCCCACACAAGGCCGGTGAGATTGTCGGTTACGGCATTGCTGCCGTGGTCGGTAAACCTCGGGCTGGGCCAGGCTACACCGGCCTGCACGTCGCCATCCTGCCCAGTACCCGCACATGAAACAGTAGTTCCCGAGCTGTCAAAACATAAGGTCTGCCCGGTCTTAGGCAGGCATAAAACCGAATTGCCCAAAGACGGGCACTGCCCTTCGCGCACCGGCCAGACATAGCGGTTGCTCCCTTTAAAGTCAGGGCCGACATAGCCGTCATAAAATTCAATCAGCCAGGCATAAGCCGGGTTTGCCGCCCAGGATGTTGACGACCAGTAGTAGGCAGCCGGGACTGAGCGCACATTTACGAAAGGAGAATTTACGGGGAGAGCCGGATCTGAACGTTCGGCATCCACGAGGCTTTCAAGCTCGTTGATATTGGGAAGCCGCCAGTCGCTGTGGCCAAGGTAGTGATCACGGTTCAGATTCCTTATAAAGGCAAGCGCATGCTCCCATGTTACAAGGCCGTCGCCGGGCATGCCATCGGCATCATCATTTTTGTGAGTCGTGCCTAAAAGATTGGCGTTTTCCGCCCACACAAGGCCTGTCAGATTGTCGGTTATGGTGTTGTCTCCGCGGTCGCTGAACCGCGGAACGGGCAAGACAGCACCGGCCTGCACATCGCCATCCTGCCCTGTACCCGCGCAGGTTAAAGAAGCGCCGAGGCTGTCAGAGCAGGATGTCTGACCGGTGCGCGGCACAATGGCGGGAAATGCAGCCCATGTAAAGTTCGGCAGCAGTAAAATGCCGGCGACGATCGTCAATAGGCTGAATTGTTTTTTCCGTTCCATAATCCCCTCCAATGTGGTGCATGATTATCTCATACTACAGTATTTCTGTAAACCAATAGCCCGAAAAAAAACGAAAACGGTTCTATTTTTGCTCATCCATCTATTTTCTTGGCCGGCCAATTGATCGAAGTTCACCGGCAATCACATGCTTCTTTGTAAGTGTTCCAACAGATAAAATAGGGGACACCGATTTAGCTCGTTCGCCCCCTTTTTTCTGCTTCTGTTTCAGAAGAATACTCGTTTGAATTGCCCGAAACAGCCCACTAAATTTGAGGATATGTGCGTTAAATTGAAGTTGGTTGGTAAGGTGGGCATTGCGCACCGAATATGCCGTCAAAATTTCAGGCGCTCATATACCAGGGCCGTACGATACAGCCTTCACGTTCATACAGCTCCGGCCCGCCGTGAATAAGCACACCGCGCCTGGCCGAAGGGGAACCCAAAGCCATAAAATACTTAAGCCCGTCCAGTGACGACCCGGATATGGTCTGCCCGGATTTTACTTCCACCGGAATGAGCTCGCTGCCGGCATCAATCAGCACATCCACCTCGTGGCCGGTCCGGTCGCGCCAGAAATAGAGGGGCGGCACTTCGCCGCGATTGGCAAACGCTTTATAAAGCTCACCGATGACGAAGGTCTCGAAGATCGCGCCGCGCATGGCATGGGCTACAAGGTCCCCTGGCGTCCGTACCCGCAGAAGATAACAGAGAAGGCCCGTATCTGTGAAATAGAGTTTCGGGCTTTTGATGAGGCGTTTTGAAAAATTTACATGATGCGGCTGCAGCAGATGCACAATGAATCCCGCCTGCAGAATCGAGAGCCATTGCCGGGCGGTTGTGTGGGAAATGCCGCAGTCGGCGCCAAGCGAAGAAAGATTCAGAATCTGCCCTGTTCTTCCGGCGCAGAGCCGTACAAAACGCTGAAAAGCTTCGAGGTTGCCGATGTTTGCGGCGTCGCGCTCCACATAGGTGCGGTAGTAGGCCGACAGCCAGTCCTGCGCAGCAAGCTTTTTATCATGAATGCGGGGGTAGAGCCCCGTATGAAGAATCGTTTCAAGGCTAAAGCGCGGCGATGCTGTTTTTGTCGGCAGTTTGTGGAGCCGCCAGGGGTCAGGCGCCGCCCGGCCCATGAGTTCATTAAGGCAGAAGGGCAGCAGATTCAGTATGGCCGTGCGGCCCGCAAGGGTCTGGCTGATCTTGCTCATCAGGTGAAGCTGCTGGGAGCTGGTCAGAATAAAATGACCCGGTTTATCCTCGCGGTCTACAATGCCCTGAATATAGGAAAGCAGCTCTGGTGCTCGTTGAACCTCATCAAGAATAACACCGGAAGAAAACTGCAGAAGAAACCCTTTGGGGTCGGCAAGGGCAAATTCCTGCGTGTTCGGGTCTTCCAGGCTTGCGTAGGCGTGTTTCTGGAAAACCATCCTGCACAGGGTCGTCTTGCCTGACTGGCGCGGGCCGGTAATGGAGACAACCGGAAACTGCCGGGCAAGCTGAGCGGCTTTTTTTGATACTGCTCTTGCAATCATGATTTTGATTGTAGGTTAAAAACCAGCGCGTGTCAAATTGAAAGTTATACTTGCAATCAGCCAGGAGCACTTAGCCCGTCGGTCGGGTTGAGACACGAAACCTCAATGGGAGAAGGAACTCTTAAATGAACAGTATTGGGGTTAAAACCGTTTGTGCTTTGATGTTCAATAAACCGCAACAGCTGACATAAAACCGGGAATATTGCCATACCTCCCCATGAAACAAGGGGGTTTTGAGGGATAAATAACCCCAAAACAGATCAGCGATTGTCGCGAATACCTGTTTTGCCATAAAAATGCAAGGCACTATAGGGTCATTTGCTGCCATGCTTCCACCAAAAAAGGCCATACCTATCCAAAAAAGTATGAACAATGCCCTCATTTGCCTTGACTTTTTATGAAAAATCTATATCCTATTGTCTTTACAAAAATGCCATTGGAGATCAAAGACCATGGATTTCTGGAGAGTGCCCCTTGATGCCGAAGAGGTCATCGTATCGCGCGGTATAGTGCACTTTGTTGAAGACCGCTGCAAGGGTTGCGGGTACTGCATTCAGTTCTGTCCCAAAAAAATCCTTCAAACCTCCACGAGATTCAATAAAAAAAGCTATCATCCGCCCGAGGTTACAAAACCCGAGGAATGCGTCAACTGCCATTTCTGCGAGATCATCTGCCCTGAGCTTGCCATCTATTCGGTGGAAGCACCGGGCTCGGAGCCGGGCGTTGAACCGTCGAAGGATGATGCAGGCGACATCTGTTGCCCTCCGGTAAAATAGACCGCAGGGGCTGTGGAGCAGCGAACCTCGCAGACCATACAAACTTTTCATTATAGATAGCGGCACTTTTCATGAGCAATCCAGCAGTTTTAACGGGCGAACATTTTATGACAGGCGATGAAGCCTGCGCAGAGGGCGGGCTTGCCGCAGGGTGCCAGTTCTTCGGCGGCTACCCGATCACGCCTGCAACAGAAATAGCAGAGCATATGTCTTCGCGCCTGCCTCAGGCCGGCGGCACCTATATACAGATGGAGGATGAAATCGCGGCCATGGCATCAATTCTTGGCGCCTCCTGGGCTGGCAAGAAAAGCATGACCTCCACATCAGGTCCCGGTTTCAGCCTCATGATGGAAAATATCGGGCTGGGCATCTGCACCGAAACACCCTGCGTTGTGGTGAATGTGCAGCGTGCAGGCCCCTCCACCGGCCTTCCCACCCTTGGCGCTCAGGGCGATATGATGCAGGCCCGCTGGGGTTCCCACGGCCCCTATGAAATAATAGCCTTTGCGCCCATGTCGCCGCAGGAAATGTTTTATCATACTATTGAAGCCTTTAACCTGAGCGAGAAATACCGTCTGCCCGTGCTTGTCATGTCCGATGAAATCATCGGCCACATGAGCGAAAAGGTAATTATCCCCGATGCTAAAAAGATAAAGACCTTTGAAAGAGTAAAGCCCAAGGGCCGCAAAGACCGGTTTAAGCCCTATGAAACCACGGCCTATGGCGTTGCCCCCATGCCCGCAGCCGGAGACGGCTACCGGATGCATATAACGGGCCTTACCCATGATGAGCGCGGCTATCCGGCCATGACACCTGAGGCGCAGGAAATCATGATGACGCGCCTGATCGGCAAAATTCAGAACAATCTTGACGATATCATCCGCACCGAGCAGTATCTGCTCGATGATGCAGATATCTGCATTGTGTCCTATGGCGCTTCGGCCCGCACAGCCTTTGCAGCTGTTGAGGACGCGCGCCGCGACGGCATCAAGGTGGGCCTTCTGCGCCTGATCACGGTCTGGCCTTTTCCGGACGAGCTGGTGCGGGAGCTGTCCCGGCGGGTCAAAGCATTTGTGACCGTTGAGATGAATATGGGGCAGATACACCGCGAAGTAGAGCGCTGCGCCAGCGGCAGGGCAGAGGCCGTGCTGGTAGGTCATGCCGGCGGCGCCATCATACCGCCGGAGCGGGTATATGCCGCGCTCAAAGAGCTGACGCTAAAAAAGAAGAAGTAATCATACGGGGGCACAGCAGGCGCGGCTTTTGGAAGCGCACCTGCCTGCATTGCTCCGGGAGGCATACCACACAATGGCAGTACAGGCCAAAAAAATTACGAGCGAGCCCAAGCATCCTCTGGACGATCTTATACGCACCGACCGTATGCCCCATATCTGGTGCCCGGGCTGCGGCATCGGCACGGTCTTTTCATCATGCCTGCATGCCATGCTGGCAAGCGGCATCGATTTGGATAAAACCGTCATGGTCTCGGGCATCGGCTGCTCGGGCCGCGGCGCCGGGTATGCCAAGGTCGATTCGTTTCACACCACCCATGGCAGGGCCATACCGTTTGCCACGGGCATGAAGATCGCCAACCCCGACCTGCATATGATTGTTTTCAGCGGCGACGGCGATTTGTTTGCCATCGGCGGCAATCATTTTATTCATGCCGCCCGCAGAAATATCGATATGACCGTCATCTGCATCAATAATCTCAATTACGGCATGACCGGGGGCCAGGTGGCGGCTACTACCCCCAGCCTTGCCCGCACCACCACAACCCCTTTAGGCAATCCGGAAGCACCGTTCAACCTGCCGCTTCTTGCCTATGCATCAGGCGCCACCTATATTGCCCGCTGGACCATGCTGCATACCCGCGAGGTGACAGAATCCATTCAGACCTGCCTGACCAGAAAAGGATTTTCCTTCGTCGAGGTGCTGGCGCCCTGCCCGGTCAATTACGGCAGGCGCAACAAGGAGCGGCCCCTTGATACCCTGAAGATGTATCAGGATAAAACGATTATCAAAAACAACGCCAACCCTGCCGAGCTGGCTGTTGATTTTAAAAAACGGGTTGTCCTGGGCACCTTTGTCGATGTCGAAAGGCCCACTTTTACCGAGACCTATAACAAACTGTACCGGAAAGAATAGCGGGTCATGACATTTTATTTTGACACCCCTCACCCCAGCCCTCTCCCACAAGGGGAGAGGGAGCCTCGTTTTATTTCCCCTCCCTTGATGGGAGGGTGTGAAGGGGAGGGTGTCCAACTGATAATTTTAAATGGCATAACCTGCCAGTAAGCAATTCAAGATTTCTTTTAATACTATAAAGGCACACTGCAGATGACAAAAGCAGCAGCAACCACAACAAAAAAAGAAATACTGGTCACGGGCTTCGGCGGCCAGGGCGTTGTACTCATCGGCAGCATTCTCGGAAAAGCCGCGGCTTTGGGCGATCACCGCGAGAGCACGCAGGTGCAGTCCTACGGCCCCGAGTCGCGCGGCGGCTACTGCTGCTCCCAGATCATAATCGACGACAAACAGATACAGTATCCGTATGTGCGCCGGCCAGACATACTGGTCTGCATGTCCCAGACCGGCTATGACAAGTACAGCTATATGATCCTTGATACGACCATGCTCATTATCGATCAGGATCTTGTGAAGCCGACCGGCTTTGACCGCGATTATTTATCCATACCAGCCACGCGCCTTGCCGAGGAGATGGGCCGCAAGATGATAGCAAATATTGTCATGCTCGGCTTTTTTTCCTCTGTCACGCAGGCCGTATCGCGCAAGTCGGTTGAGGAAGCGGTGAAGGATTCGGTGCCCAAGGGGACCGAGGAGATGAATCTGAACGCTTTCAAAAAAGGCTGGGACTATGGCGCTGCCATGCTTAAAGGCCGCGAGAAAAAAGCTGCGGGCCATGCGGGAGTTGCGTCATGAAAAAAACCAAAGACCGCCTGCACCGCGTAGCCATCATAGGCGCCACGCCTTCGGGCGTGACTGCGGCCAATAAGCTCGGCGAGCTTGGCATACCGGTCACTCTCATCGACACGGCCATTGACCTGGACGAAAAATTTTCTCGCGATGCATGGATGCTCAAATCGGGCGTGCGCCTCAACTATGCCCACCGCCCGGGCCTCATACGGATTCTGCGCAATCCCGACATTCGGCTGCATATGCCAGCGCGGGTCGATGCGGTCAAGCACAGCAGCCAGGGGTTTTCCATAAAAATAACCCGGCCCCAGACATTTGTGGATATAGAAAAATGCACACTCTGCGGCCGCTGCCATGACAGTTGCCCGGTCAAGCTCGACACGGGCCGCAAAGCCATAATCTACAATGGCCGACAGAGCCTTCCGGGCCGGGTCGTGATTGAAAAGCGCAACGATCCGCCGTGCCAGAAAGAGTGCCCCCTGGGTGTTAATGCTCAGGGCTATATCGCCCTGTGCCTCGATGAAAAATACGGCGAAGCCCTTGATCTTATCCGGCAGGACAATGTGCTGCCCGGCATCTGCGGCCGCATCTGCACGCATCCCTGTGAAACAGCCTGCCGCAGGGCAGAGCTTGACGAGGCTATTGCCATCAAGGACATCAAGCGGTTTATAGCCGACACTGCCGCCACCATTTCCCACGTTAAAAAACAGGCGGCCCATGACGGCGCAGGTGCTGCCGTCATCGGTTCGGGCCCTGCAGGCCTTGCAGCAGCTGCCGAGCTTGCCCGAGCAGGCTGCGCAGTCACGGTGTATGAAAAAGAACCCCTGCCTGGCGGGCTTCTGCGCTACGGCGTGGGGCGCTACCGCCTGCCCGAGGATATTCTTGACCGCGACATCGACTATATCAAAAGCCTTGGCGTTAATTTTATCTGCAATCATCCTGTTGATGTATCGCTTGAGCTTGAAACACTGGCCAAGAAGCACAGCGGCGTGATCGTCGCAACCGGCACCTGGCTTGACCGCAAACTGGGCGTAGCAGGCGAAGACCTGCAGGGTGTTGAAGGATGCCTGTCGTTTTTAAACCGCCTGTACCGCAGCGAGGTCAAAGAGCTGCGGGGTAAAGCGGCCGTCATCGGCGACGGCAACAGCGCCTTTGATCTAGCACGGGCACTGTGCCGTCTTGGCGCTGAGGTGACACTGATTTCCTGGTTTTCCGAAGGCGCCATCCCGGCTGATGCAGATGAAGTCCAGGCGGCAGTCGAGGAAGGCATTGCCATAAAGGCCTTATGCCAGGTTGCGGCTTTTGAGGGAAAAGGCGGCAAACTGCGCAGCCTGAAATGCGCTGCCACAAAGCCCGGCCCGCCTGATGCCGGCGGCATTTGCTGGCCTGTGATAGATTCGAAAAAACCGGGCTGCGAACTTTCCTTTGATATGGCTTTCGTGGCAATCGGACTGTCGGGCCCCCTGAAAGAACAAGCCGCCCATGGCAGGCTCCATGTTACAAAAAATGGTTTTATAAAAATCGATCAGCAGCAGCGTACCAATTTGAGCGGCGTGTACGCTGCAGGCGACGGCGTCAGCGGCCCCACATCTGTTGTGGCTTCAATGGCCTCGGGCCGCAGCGCAGCACGCGGGCTGCTGAGCCATATGCACCGCGATGGAGCATTGACAGACAAGCCCGTTCGCCCTGCTGATCGCGATTTTGACCCCCTTCCCGTCACTGCGCAGAAAACGGCGCGGCCGGCCATGGCCGAGCTTGAGCCTGCGGTCCGGCGCTCTACATTTTTGGAAACAGCTCTGGGGCTTAACCGCGAGCAGGTTATGGCCGAGGCCCATCGCTGCCTGCAGTGCGGCATCTGCTCGCAGTGCCTGCAGTGCAGCACAGCCTGTGAAGCTGTGGGCGCGATACAGCATGGCCAGGAAGGAGAAGCGCTGACGGAAAATGCCGGCATCGTCATCATTGCCGACAGGGACGCTGCCGGACAGATAAACGGCGAAGATGTGATACGGGCCTATGACGCCAAATCCTCAAAAGAGGATGTGTACGCGCTTATGGCCCGGGGCTTTGCAGCGGCTGCCAAGGCCCTGGCGCTGCTCGGGGGCAGCGGTGCCCGTTCGAGAGGCCACGGCATGACGTTTTCCGTTCCCGATCCGGGCCTGTCGCCCGATATCCGCATCGGCGTATTTGCCTGCCGCTGCAATGACTCTAAAGGCTGGCTCGACGGCATGACACAGTATATGGAAGGCCTTTCCACTCGGCCCGATATCGTCCATGCCGAAATCATCACCGCGGCATGCGTCTCAGATGGTTATTCTTCAATTGTGCGCACCATCCGTGAGAAAGGCATTACGCGGGCCGTGCTGGCATCATGCGTCTGCTGTTCGCTCAACTTCGTGTGCAGCTCCTGCACGGAGCAGCGCAGCCGTTTGAAAAACAGGCTCTTTACCGGCACGGGAGTGAGCCGCTCCATGGTCGAGGCATGCAACCTGCGCGGCGAGGTACTGCGGCTGGTAAAAAGCAGCCCCGAGCGAGCAACCGAGCGCTTTGAAAGCCTTATTGAAAGCTCCATCAACCGTGCGCGGCGCCTGAAGCTTCTGCCCACGCCTTCGCGCAACTACAGCTTCACGACAGCCGTAATCGGCGATTCCGCTGCCGCCCGGCAAAGCGCCCTGACCTTGGCAGGTATGGGATTTGAAGTGCTGTTTTTTATTCCGCCGCAGGAAAGCGATGCGGATGCGGTTGCCCATCACAATATCCACCGCTTTATGGGCGCCACGGTAAACGCGATCAACGGGTCCCGGGGCGATTTCCAGATATCCTTTCAGATGGGCGATCAGGATTCCCAGACTATTCAGGCGGGCGCCGTGATACTCGGCGGGAGGCAGGCCAAGAAAATAACCTGTGTGCATCAGAAGGAGCTGCCGGGACGCAGCATAACATCGGTCATGCAGAAACAGGGCGTGACCGGCATATCCTTTTTATATCCCGGCGCCACATCGGTTCCCGGCGTTTATATGGCTGATTTTCCCGGCGTAAAACTCTCGGAGCGCGAAAAAGGAGCAGCTGCGGCCGTGCTGGCAGCCGCTGTCATGCCCCGGGGCCCGCGCTCAAGCAAGGGGTTTACCGTATGCGTTGATGAAGAGCTGTGCCGCGGCTGCGGCCGGTGCGTGCGGCACTGCCCCTATCAGGCTGTTACACTCGGGCCCGGCCCCATCGGCGCCTGGCGCGCAACGGTTGATGATGCATTGTGCAAAGGCTGCGGCAACTGCATTTCGGTTTGTCCTTCAAACGCGGCGGACAGCCCGTACCGCAATCAGGCTTTTCTCGAACGCGCGCTCGGCGAACTGCTGCTGGAGCGCTGACGGAAAACAGGAGTCAGGTACTTGTGAAAAAAAATACCGATACCATGAAGCTCGTCGTATTTATCTGTAACTGGGGCCCCCATACGGCCATGCATACGCTGCAGGAACAGGGAGCTGACATCCCCGATGAAATAGGCCTTATCCGTGTGCCTTGCGCAGGCAGGATCAACCGGGCGCTGCTGCTGCGGGCATTTGAAATGGGGGCTGACGGCGTGGCGCTTCTGGGCTGCGCAGCCGGGGCCTGCCGCTACGGCAGCGGCACTGAAACGGCTGTCGGCAACATTGATGACATGCAGGAAATCCTTGATCTGCTGGGCATCGGCAGGCAGCGCCTGCGCCTGGGCATGTCTCTGCCCGATGAGGCCCCGCAGCTGTTGCAGTTTTTAAAGACGTTTACCGATGATATTCGAGCCCTTGGTAAAAGCCCGGTGAAGCCGCAGGCTGCGCAAGCGGGCGCAGCCGATACTTCAGCTCTGGTGCGATCAATCATCGCGGCTCGCGACGTTTTCGCCTGTCAGGACTGTGGCAAATGCACGTCAGCCTGCCCCCTTGCCCTCACCGGTAAAAATTATTCGCCCCGGGCCATCGCAAACGCCGTTATCTCCGGAGGTGCGACATCCGACACCGTACAGAAAGACGTCAGGGCATGCCTTACCTGCGGCCTGTGCCATGAGCGCTGCCCCTCGGATGTGAACTTCCCCGAATTTATCCGCGATCTGCGTGCTCTGGATCAGCTCGATACCGAAACCGGCCGCGAGGCGCATGAAGGCTTTTTTCAGTCCCTCATGCGCACCATGGCATCTCCCGGCCTCACCACCCGCAAGTGGCAGTGGCTCGGCAAAGATGTGGCCATCGATTCAGCCAGCAAAACGCTTTTCTGGGGCGGCTGCGCAGCCTATTTCGATTATTTTTTCCGGAATTTTCTTGCCGTCAAAACCCGCGATATTCTCGTCGACAGCCTGAAGCTTCTGAACTTTTTTGATATAAAGCCCGCAGTGCTTGAAGATGAGCGCTGCTGCGGCCATGATCTTCTCTGGACTGGGGACAAGGAAAATTTTCTGCGCCTGGCCCGTCTCAATGCGAAGGCCATTGCCGAGCGCGGCATTGAGGAGATCATCTGCGCCTGCCCGGAATGCTACCGCACTTTTGTGTATGATTATCCGGCTCACGGTATTGAACTTCCCTGCACGGTCACGCATCTCTACGACATTCTGGATAGGGAGATCGATAAAGGCGCTGTGGGTTTTAAAAAGCTTGAGCATGCCGTCACGTTTCAGGATCCCTGCCGTTTGAGCAGGCTTGAGGGCAAGGCCGATCTTCCGCGCAAGCTTATCAGCCGCCTTAAAACACAGGGCTTTCAGGAAATGCAGGATTATGGAGCAGCAGCCCTGTGCTGCGGCAATTGCGCCTGGACGGGATGTGACGCCTACAGCAAAAAGCTGCAGGTGCTGCGCCTGAAGCAGGCGCGCGCCACGGGCAGCGATCTTTTGATCACCTCATGTCCGAAATGCCAGATTCACCTGACCTGCGCCATGGAAGACCCCATACAGGCCGATGCTATTAAGATTGACATGATGGATTTGACCGGCGTGCTGGTGAAAACGCTCATGTGGGAATAGCGGTTCAGGGGTTAGGGGTCAGGGTTCAGGGGTTAGTGTTCAAAAGTTTAAAGCTGAAAGCTGAAAGCCGAAAGCTCAAAGTTTAAAATTCGGGATTTAAGATTTTGAATTCGGGTTTGGTTTTTAGGATTCAGGGGTTTACCCTGAACCCTGACACCTGAACCCTGAACTCCTACACATGGAGGATACATGGAGATACGGACTCAGTCAAAGACGCATGCACCTGTTGATGATGCGCCCCGCATCGGCGTCTATGTCTGTCGCTGCGGACTCAATATCGCGCAGACGGTAGACTGCCAGGCTGTGGCTGAAGCCGCGGCAAAGCTTTCCGATGTTGTGGTGGCAAAGGAAATTACCTATGCCTGTTCCACGCCCGGCCAGGAGGAAATAATAAAAGATATTGCTGAAAGCGATCTCAACCGGGTCGTGGTGGCGTCATGCTCGCCCCGCCTGCATGAACCCACATTCCGCAAGATGCTGCTCTCGGCGGGACTTAATCCCTATCTGCTTGAAATGGCCAACCTTCGCGAGCAGTGCAGCTGGGTGCATATGCATGAACCGCAGGCTGCAACTGACAAGGCCCTTGATCTGGTGAAGATGGCTGTTGAGCGCGTCCGGCAGCTTATGCCCCTGTACGAGGACATTCTGCCCCTTACCAAGCGCACCATGGTCATCGGCGGCGGCATTGCAGGCATACAGGCAGCCCTTGATCTTGCCGACAATGGCTATGAAGTGCTGCTCGTGGAAAAACAGCCCTCCATCGGCGGCAGGATGGCGCAGCTCGACAAGACATTTCCCACCATGGACTGCTCGATATGAATACTCGGGCCTAAGATGGCGGATGCCGGTCGGCATCCAAACATTAAGCTGTATACGATGAGCGAAGTTGTTGATGTGAAGGGCTATGTGGGCAACTTTACCGTGACGCTTCAGAAAAAAGCCCGCTATGTCGATGAAAAAGAATGCACCTCCTGCGGTGACTGCGCAAAGGTTTGCCCCGTGGTGCGCCCCGATGAGTTCAATGTGGGCCTTTCATCCCGCAAGGCCATTTACCGGCCCTTCCCGCAGGCTGTGCCTGCGGCGTTTTTGATCAACAGCGCGGAATGCCTGGGCTATAACCCGGCGGTCTGCTCAAAATGCGTCGAAGCCTGCCAGAAAAAGTGCATCAACTTCCATATGTCAGACGAGCAGATCACTGAACAGGTGGGCACCATTGTGGTTGCAACGGGCCTTGACGCCTATAACCCCACCGAGATGGACGAATACGGCTATACGCGGTTTGAAAACATGCTGACCAGCATGGAATTCGAGCGCCTGGTCAATTCGGGCGGGCCGAGCAATGGTGAGCTGATGCGGCCGACCGATAAGAAGCCCCCCCGCTCCATCGGGTTTATTCAGTGCGTCGGGTCACGCTCCATGAAAAAGGGCGGCAAGTACTGCTCCAATGTTTGCTGCATGAACACGGTGAAAAGCACGCTCGTGCTCAAGGAGCATTATCCCGATATCGACATCAAGGTTTTTTATATCGACATGCGTGCTTTCGGCAAGGGGTTTGAAGACCTCTACATGCGCAGCCGAAGGCTCGGTGTCAACTATGTACGGGGCCTTCCGGGCTCGGTGCAGGAAAATTCCGACAAGAGCCTGCATATTGTTGTTGAGAACGGCGCCACCGGCAAAATAGAAAATTATGATCTTGATATGATGGTGCTTGCCGTGGGCGTCAAGCCGTCTGAAGACTCACGGAAACTTCAGGAAATGCTCGGCCTGCAGCTCACTCCCGACGGATTCTACCTTGAGGCGCACCCGAAGCTGCTGCCAGTGGATGCCGCCACGCGGGGCATCTTTTTTGCCGGCTGCGCCGAAGGCCCGAAGGATATCAAGGATTCGGTCACGCAGGCATCAGCCGCAGCAGGCCGGGCCATACGGCTTATGCATAAGGGCGAGATATCATCCGAGCCCATCACCTCCGTTGTTATTGCCGAGCAGTGCAAGGCCTGCGGTCGCTGCGCCGAGGTCTGCCCCTATAATGCCATCACGGTTGACACCAAGAAAAAAACGCCCGCTGTGGTCACAACAGCAGCATGTGCCGGCTGCGGCACCTGCGCTGCCGAATGCCCCTTCGGCGCCATAACCATGAACCACTATACCGACGGCCAGATCACCGGCCAGATCGACGCCATGCTCGGAGAAAATCCGCAGGATAAAGTGCTGGTGTTTGCCTGCAACTGGTGCTCCTATGCCGGGGCAGACTTTGCCGGCGTTTCGCGGGTGCAGTACCCACCCAATGTGCGGCTCATCCGCACCATGTGCTCGGGCCGGGTCGATGAAAAATTTGTCTGGCATGGGTTTGAAAAAGGCGCAAAGGTGATACTGGTCAGCGGCTGCCATATCGGCGACTGCCACTATATCAATGCAAATCACTGGACGGAAAAGCGCATCGAAAAGATGCACAAAAAAATGGAGAAACTGGGACTTCGGACCGAGCGGCTGCAGCTTGCCTGGGTGAGCGCGGCTGAGGGCGTTCGCTTTGCCGATGTCATGCACCAGATGGAAAAGCTTCGCCGGAGCGTGACAACAAGCGAAGTGGAAGAGACGATCAAGGCGCTGCGCACATAAAGGAGCGGTCTTGACGGCATTCAAAAAGCGCCCGAACCCCGGTTCAGACGCTCTTTTTTGTGTGCGACCGGAAGGCCAACGCCGGATCGGGCCCGGCGCAGGCTCGGGAATCCAGAGTAGGGGCAGACCTGTGTGTCTGCCCATAACAAGGGCGCGCACACAGGTGCGCCCCTACTGGATGCCGGCTTTCGCCGGCATTACAGAAAAAGGGATTGCAGGGATTTTTATGTGTTCTGTTGTTAGGGCTATGGTAAAAAAACTCTAAATGCGGCGGGAGCAATGACATTCAAACAAATCACCCGTGAGCTTGCCTGTCTTGCCGATCCGGAGCAGGCCGCGGTACTGCGCCGGTTTTTCAAGACCGGGCCGGGCCAGTATGGGGAAGGGGATGTATTTCGGGGCATCAAGGTGCCGGTGCTCAGGCAACTATTGAAAAAATATCCAGCCCTGCCGCTTGCCGATGCAGAAAGACTTCTGCATGCTGGGCATCATGAAGACCGACTGCTCGGCCTGCTTTTTTTGGTGGCCGAATTTGAAAAAGGCAGGCCTGAAGTCAGGAGGCGGATTTACCGGCTGTATCTAGACAATACGCGCTTTATCAATAACTGGGATCTTGTGGATGTAAGTGCGCCCCATGTTGTCGGCGCGCACTTATTTGACAGAAGCAGGTCGCCGCTGCGCCGTCTGGCGCGCTCCAGCCTTCTGTGGGAGAGGCGCATCGCGATTGTGGCAACATTTTATTTTATTCGGCGCAATCAGTTCGACGATACGCTTGAAATAGCCGGAATGCTGCTTGATGACAAACATGATCTGATGCACAAGGCCGTTGGCTGGATGCTGCGGGAGGTGGGCAAGCGCGACCTTGCAGCAGAAGAGGGGTTTCTGCAGCCGCATTGCGCTCGCATGCCGCGCACGATGCTGCGCTATGCCATCGAGCGGTTTGCCCCAGATAAACGTATGCTGTATCTCAGCGGTTGTGGCTTTCAGTAGAGATGGGCACGTGCTTTGCGGCCTTAAGCCCTTTTAGATTGACACCATAGCCTATATGACCTAGTATTTTTTGAAAATTTATAGAACCATACACGGTACATCTTAATCCATGCAGGGGGAGGTATTACAATGACCACAGCCCCACAGCCCCGGCCCGCGCAGTCGCCGCAGCAGGCTGCCCCACAGCCAGCCAAGTCAACAATAGCACTCACCGAAGAGTACCAGAGCAAACTGTATGAAATCGCCAAGGTGATTCACGAAGCGGAAAATTTCGTCAAGGTGCTGCCGTATGTGGAGAAGGAAATTCTGACGCTCATGAATGCCGAGCGCCTGACCGTCTACCAGCGCGGCAGGCATGACCGGGAGATTGTCTCGAAATACAAAACCGGCAAAGATATTATGGAAATCCGTGTTGCCCTGAGCACGTCATCCATTGCCGGGTTCGTGGCCCTGAGCCAGCGGTCGGTGCGCATCGATAATGTATATGACAAGGCATGCCTGGCTAAAGTCCATCCGCAGCTGCGGTTCGACCACAGTTTCGATCAGCGCTCGGGCATGCGTACGCGCTCCATGGTGGTGGTGCCCATCAAGTTCAAAGAGACGCTGCTCGGGGTGCTGCAGATCATCAATCGTCTGGACGGCACCCCGTTTACCGATCAGGAGCTGAAAATAGCCCATGAGCTTGCGCAAGTGATCGGCCAGAAATTTCAGTACGATTTCCAGGCCACACAGGGGCCGTTTGATCACCTCATGCACTGCAAGGTTCTGACGCCCGAGAAACTGGAAGAGCTGAAAAAGAAGTCAGCCGCAAGCAGGGTGTCGGTGCAGTCCCTGCTGATCAGCGATCTGATGCTTACGGTGGAGGAGGTCGGCGAATCGCTCGAACGTTATTACCAGGTGCCGTTCATGGGTTTCGACCCCGATATCATCCCTCCTCCTGAGCTCATGAAAAACCTTAACAGGGCCTATCTGAAAAGCCACTTGTGGGTGCCTGTCGAGTTCAAGAATGACCGCGCGACGATACTCATCGATGACCCCAATGATTTCACCCGCATCACGGAGGTTCAGCAGGTGCTGAGCGCCGCCAGCTATGATTTCCGTGTTGGCATTCCTGAGGATATTCTGCGGTATCTGGGCGAAGGCGCGACAACAATTCAAGACAGCCCCGGCATGGAAAATGATCTCTCTTCCATTATGGGCAAGCTTGAAGGCGAGGTCCTGCAGGATGAAGACGACATAGGGCCCGACAGCGCCGTAAGCGAAAACGAAGCCACGGTTGTACAGCTCGTAAACCGGCTGATCATCGATGCGGTCAGGAACAGCGCATCGGATATTCATATCGAGCCCAGCAAGGGCAAAGACCCTGCGATCGTGCGCTTGCGCGTCGACGGGCAGTGCCGTGAGCTGCTGAAGATACCGGCTTCGCATATCCGGGCAGTTATCGCGCGCATCAAAATAATGTCGCGCCTTGATATCGCGGAGCGGCGCAAGCCTCAGGACGGCAAAATCGGTGTTAAGCTTGCCGGCAAGGCCATCGAGCTGCGCGTGGCCACCGTCCCGACGGTGCATGGCGAAAGCGCCGTGCTGCGCGTGCTGGCTGCCGGCGAGAAATTACTGCCCTTTGAGAGTCTCAATTTCAGCCAGCGTACCGACCGGGAGGTGCGGCGTCTTATTGAGTACCCCCACGGCATTTTTCTGGTGGTGGGGCCGACGGGCTCAGGTAAAACAACAACGCTGCACGCGATTCTCGGCCACATCAACAGGGCCAATGTTAAGATATGGACTGTGGAAGATCCGGTTGAAATAACGCAGCCGGGATTGCAGCAGGTGCAGGTGCATCCCGGCATCGGCCTTGATTTTGCTGCGGCCCTCCGGTCATTTTTGCGCGCCGACCCCGATATTATTCTGATCGGTGAAATGCGCGACAAGGAAACATCGCATATCGGAATAGAAGCCTCGCTCACCGGCCACCTGGTTTTTTCGACCCTGCACACGAACTCGGCTCCGGAAACCGTCACGCGCCTTTTGGGCCTTGACCTGGATCCCATGGATTTTGCCGACGCGCTGCTCGGGGTTCTTGCCCAGCGCCTGGTGCGCACGCTGTGCCCTGACTGCAGGGAGGCCTATGCGCCTTCTGCCGAGGAGATCGGTCAGCTGCGGCACATGTATGGGCAGCCCCAGAAGCAGTTCGACGAGCTTCTGAAAAGCATGGCAGACGTGAAGCTGTACCGGCCCCGGGATGGCGGTTGCGACAAGTGCAGCAAATCGGGCTACCGGGGCCGCACGGGCATCCACGAGATGCTGGTTGCCACGCCGGAGATGAAAAATATTATCATCAGAAACTCGACAGTTAAGGAAATCCGCAGTCTCGCGGTCAGCGAGGGCATGACGACGCTTATGCAGGATGGTATCTGGAAAATACTGCAGGGGCAGTTCGATGTCTTTCAGCTGCGCAAGGTTGTTGCGGAATGATGCAATACAGCGCTTGTACGCACGCGGCAGGGGCATTGTCCCTGCCGTTTTTTTTTGGCCATTTCTTGTTGTGCTCCTGCGGCATATGCGCCTGTCGCTTCGGCCACGGGATGACGCCGCCGCCGGCATGCCGGCGATTGGCGCTCGATGCTGCAGTGCTTCCGGCCGCTGAAGCGCGCGGTGAGGTAAAAAGCTCGGCCCTTATTTTGCCTTGTCCAATCCCTCTATCCAGGGGCGCGGATCAAAATTCAGGACAGCGCTTTTCATCCGCTCGTTCAGGGCGTCGATATTGGAAGGCGTGACGAGGTATTCTCCCGATGCGATGCCGTCGAGAATCAGCTCGTTGACGCGGGAAGAAGGATGAACCGTATCCCAGTAATAGGCAAGGTTGCAGAAAATTTTCGGATCGGACTGAGGGTCGTAGACTTTGACATTCTTGCACCTCAGGAGCCTCTGGAAAATCATGGCGCGGCCTTTTGTGATCTGGTCAAGATATGACTGAAATCCCTTCCAGTTCAGGACCGGATAGCATGGTGTCGACACGTAGAACTCCACATTAGGATTGGCTTCGAAAATCTCTTTGACAAAAGTTTCAAATCTCTCCCAGTCGATAAAGTCAACGGGCTCATTGGTTTTTTTGCTTTCCGTGCCGTACCTGCTGCCCACAACTCGCAGACTTTTTGCCATCTCAGCCCCGGGGCCATTGTCCGGTTTTTCCCAGTACGGCCAGTGGACTTTTTGTGTCGCATCAAGGTCCGTTGAAAAAATCCTGTCGCGATCAAGCACGTAGATCTGGGCAGCGGGGTTTTTAAAATACCATTGCAGCATCCACAGATTGTCTTTGAGCAGGTTGAAATTCAGAAGATATCTGATGTCGTTAAACGGATTGCTGTCGTACAGATAAAAGGGGAAGATGTCTTCATCGCGGTACATGCCCTTATCCCTGTAGAAGATGGGCTGGTCAAGGCCGATAAAAATTTTTTTCGCATTGCCGTCTCTGATGGCGCTCCGGATATACGCCGCGATGTTTCCCACTCTGGGACCGCGTGAAGTGCATTTGATGGGATTACCCCAGCCGAGCTTGCTTTTGAAGCTGCTCACCCTGAAGTTCTCCGACATCGAGGAGCCGATGATAACTTCGCTATAGCCGGCATGCTGCAGGCAGCCCGCTAAATAGTGGTAGACGCCTTTTTCGAGATTCGGGTTGTGCCAGTGCGATTCAGGATGATAATAGTTGAAAGGGTCAAACCAGTACATGAAGCCGGCATAGGGTGCTACCAGCCCCGTGACGAGCAGCACAAAACGGATAACCCAGGCCGCACCGGCTTTCTGGAACGCGCCGCAGTTCGACGGGGGCTTCTCCGCATGCTCTGCAGAAGCTGCAAATCGCGCCAGATATGAAAAAATTTTCATGAAAGCCCTCTCCGCCTAAAAGTTCAAGTAGATGAACGGCCTGATAATTTCCAAATTGGCGAAGAAGATGGACACCGTGAAGATGATCGCGGCAAAAATCAGGTTTGCCGCGCTTGGCCGAAACGAGTATGATTTTCTGATGGCATTGCTGAAAAGAAAGACGATCGCCATGCCCGCTGCAAGCCACACCATGCCCTGCCAGATAGGGGTATCTGGCCCAAATACAATAGCGTTTTTCTGGAACGAGAAATCAGATGACGTGAACATGGCAAGCAGCATCTGTTTTACCTGATGCAGATTTTCCGCCCGCGGCAACACAAGTGAACAGTTCATGAACAGGAATGTCAGCACAATGCCGGCGATGCGGGGCATCCTCATACCGAGCTCTCCCCACGCCCGATGAATTGACACCGCAACACCGTGAACCACCCCCCAGATGACGAATGTCCAGCTGGCGCCATGCCAGAGGCCGCAGATCATGAAGGTGAGCAAAATGTTGATGTATGTGCGGAATACTCCCTTATGGCTCCCTCCAAGCGGGTAATACAGATACTGGACAAGAAAGCGCCCGAGCGTGATGTGCCAGGTTTTCCAAAAATCGCGGATACTTTCCGACTTGTAGGGAGAGTCGAAGTTGATCGGCAGATGAATGTTGAACATCCGCGCCACGCCGGTGGCCATATCGCAGTAGCCGCTGAAATCAAAATAAAGCTGCAGCGTGAAAAGAAGGCTTACGGTCCAGGCAGGCCAGAATGAAAGCTGATCAGCAGAAGCATAGCCGTTGTTTACCCACAGTGCGAATGTATCGGCAAAAACAACTTTTTTAAAAAAGCCCATGGAAAATAGCCAGATACCCGCCGAGACGTTCAGGAAGCTGATTTTATGGTTGGCTGTATCCTTCAGCGGCGTAACTGTCTCATGGTGGAACATGATGGGGCCAGAGAGCAGTTTTGGAAAGAATGACACAAAAAGCACATACTCAATAAAACTGGAAGAAGACTGTGACGGCTTTTTGTAGCAATCAACCAGGTATGCAATCTGCTGGAACGTGTAATAACTGATGCCGAGCGGCAAAACGATTTGCAAAAAAGGGGCCTGCGTTTGGAAAAGGGCATTAATATTGGCAATGAAAAAATTGGAATATTTAAAATAACCAAGCACCCCAATATTCAGAGTAATACCTGCGGTCAGTAGAGCCCATTGACGCCGTTGGTTTTTACCGGAACATATCCCGCGCCCAAGGATGAAGTTTATGGTTGCAGACCCAATAAGAGGAAGGATGTGTTCCAATCGCGAATAGCCGCAAAAAAAAAGTGAGGCGAGCGCGAGCCATGTAAGTGCTGGTTGCAGCCTGTTGTCAGCAATCTTGCAAAGAAAAAAGTAAACGCCAAAAGCAATGCAAAAAAATATTAAGAATTCGCTTGAATAAAAAAGCATCCTATTGCCATTGACATAAATTTAAGTTTATTGAAAATTATATACTGAAATGATTTTTGCATGTCAACTACTAACGTGATTACTCAAATGCGGGTTGAATCGCGAGTTGCGATTGACGCTATCAAAGCCCACAAGATTTTATCAGGCTGGCAACTTTTTTAAAAAAGCACTGCATGTAACACGAGGGGGATTACTTAATGAATTGTATGCTGCAGGGGTAGACGTAATACTCGCCCCGGCTTGATGCGACTATTGCGCGTATCGTTACTACCAGGGCAAAGATGGCAATTCCTATCATGAGAAAAAAGCCGATCAGCACCAGGCACAGCAGCGCGCTGACAATCAGCGCAATTATCATCGTGATCTGGAAATTGAGCGCCTGCTTTGCATTGTAATCGACAAAGCCGTACAAGTCTTTTTTTATCAGCCAGATGACCAGCGGGCCGATGATATTGCCGAAAGGAACTACAAATCCGGCCAGCGCAGCCACATGGCAGAACATGCCCCAGTTTTTTTCGTCATGCGACAAAACGGCATTTTTACCGGAATCGGCATTGCACATGTTTTCTGTCTGTCTGCAGTCATCCATCCGTACAGGCCTCCTGTGCAGGGTTAAAAAGTTTGACTCGGCAGGGTTATACCGCACAGCCTCAAATTTCTCCAGTACTAAAAAAGGCGGTTAAGCGCAAAGCTTAACCGCTTTTGATAGTGCGTTACGGGTAGTTTTTAATGGTTAGACGGGGCAGTGATTTTTTTAATAGTTGGTTAAGGTAAAGATGATGAACTGAATCTCCCCAATGGCTGCTTGACTGCCAGCCGGCGGCATGATATATATGAATAAATGCTCATATGTTCATAAATGAAATGGCCAACAAAACTCAAGACACCTGTACAGTAAAGTGCATTAATCCGGAAAAGACAGCCCGTACGCGGAAGGCTATGGCCTCGGAGGCCGACTGCGCCGGGCTTGCAGGCATTTTTAAAATGCTCGGGGACGTGACGCGTGTGCGTGTGCTCAAGGCCCTGTCGCTTGAAGAACTGTGCGTGTGCGACCTGGCCGCTGTGCTTAATCTGACGCAGTCTGCGGTTTCTCACCAGCTCAGGCTTTTACGGGCGGCGCGGCTGGTGAAATACCGAAAAGATGGCAAGGTGGTGTATTACAGCCTTGATGACGACCATGTGAAAACACTGTTTGACCAGGGGCTTGAGCATGTGCAGCAGGGGTAGGGGAAGGGGATGGGGAACAGGGGGCAGGGTTCGGGGTTCAGAGTTCGGACTTAGGAGTTCGGAGAAAAGATTCAAAGTTGAAAGCTCAAGGTTCAAGATTTGAATGAGAGAGTTAAAATAGATGGGTGAGCTGCTCATACATATTGTGAAAGAAAGCTGGCAGGTGCTCAACGAATCTGCAGGGTACTGCCTGTTCGGCATTTTCATGGCAGGATTGCTGCGGGCTTTTATGGCAGATGATTTCGTGGCTAAGCACCTGGGAAAAAACAATATCTCCTCGGTTATAAAGGCATCCCTTATCGGCGTGCCTCTGCCCCTGTGCTCATGCGGCGTTATGCCTGTTGCTATCGGATTGCGAAAACAGGGCGCAGGCAAGGGCCCTACCACGGCCTTTCTTATCTCAACGCCCGAGTCGGGTGTGGACTCCATCGCTGTTACCTGGGCCCTTCTTGATCCCATCATGACCGTGGCCAGGCCGCTTGCGGCATTTATAACGGCAACCGTTGCGGGCATTATTGTCAACTTCGTGCCGGAGCATATGCAAAGCGGAGCGGAGCCGCTGCCTTCCTGCGGATGCGCATGCTCATGCGGCCCGGGGAATCCAGAAGGGGCTTCCGGCTGCACCCAAAAACCGCCGCTTCTGAAAAGGCTGCGCGCGGGGCTTGGCTTTGCGTTTGGGGATCTTCTTGGCGATATCGGGCCGTCGCTCATGCTGGGCATTGTCGTTGCCGGTGCGATTACCGCCGTGGTGCCCGACGGGTTTATCGAGCGGAATCTGGGCGGGGGCATTTGGCCCATGCTGGTGATGCTCGTGGTTGGCATACCTCTTTATGTGTGCGCTACGGCATCAACGCCTATTGTGGCCGCCCTTTCAATGAAAGGCCTTTCGCCCGGCGCAGCCCTGGTGTTCCTGCTTGCGGGGCCCGCCACGAATGCAGCCACGATCATGGTTGTGGCAAAGATTCTGGGAAAGCGCATCGCCGCGGTGTATGTTACAGTCATAGCCGTCGTGTCGCTGCTGCTGGGCATTGCGGTCAACGGCCTTTACAGCTTTGCTTCGGTGAGTATCACGGGCTGGATCAGCGCCGGGCATCATGAAGGCGGAGGCTTTTTTGCCGCCGTGTTTTCAGCGATCCTGCTTGCCCTTGTCTGCAGAACAAAACTCCGGGCTATTTTCTAAAAAAATAACAGCTGACAGCAGAGTGAAAAGCCAAAAGTGCTTGTATGGTTTTGCGAACCAGCAGAGCAGGCGGGAATTCTGCCTTATATACAGCATTCAGTTGGCGCCTGGAAGATAAACGAAAACCCTGCTTCACAAATTATCGGCAGAGTCCTTTCTTCGGGAGGGGTATCAAGCCCGCCTTTATGAGTCTTTTCCCAACCATACTTCCTGATAGATGCGCAGACTAACCGCCGAACATAGTGCACTCAAATGCCTGCAGCTAATATGAAACGAAAATAATATGTTAGAATATAACAATTATTGTTAATAAAATTTTAAACACGCATTGTTGTATATTGCTTTATTGAGACTTGTTCTGTATAATTATTGCATTCGCTAAGAATAAAAATTTTATTTTTCTTAAGCGTTTCATTTAGAAAATTTTTTTAATTTATATTAGTGAAATATTTAAGACAGGGTGTATTCCTTTAAGCAGTTTGCTCAGCTGATGGTGCGATTCAGAATTCTGATACTGGCAGGCATCCTTTCATCGTCGAATATGATTTTGGATTTTTGCCTTACAATCAAAAACCCAAAATCGCTGAAGCGTATGCATGACAAAGAAAATGAATGTTTATATTTGCCGCTGCTGCTGCCACACTCATGGCTCAGATCGCTGCTGAGCGGTCGCAGCTTGCGCGGAAGATTACACTGTTCAGACCCGAGTTGGCGCTGCAGATCCTGAAACCTGCGGCGCGCACGGGTTTTGCAAATAGATAAGAGATATGCTGCAGTACATATAAATTGCCCTCTGTGGCTTTGCTAAGGAGATACTGATGGAAGACAAACTTTTCAAGTACCTGACGTTTTTGCGTGATTTCAGCCGGGTGTATACCCAGCAGATAATGGAGGGGAATATACCCCTCAACTCTGATTTGAAATTGTCGCAGCTCAAGGCGCTGTATGCCTTTCGCGACAAGGACTGCATCACCATGAAGGAATTTGCCATGAATCTCGGCGTGAAGTTCCCCAATATGACCATGATTGTCGACGGGCTCGAGCAGGAAGGCATCGTGGAGCGGGAGCGCGGACTGGAAGACCGGCGCAAAGTTTTTGTGACGCTGACCGTCCGGGGCAAAGAGATACGCAACGGTTTTCTTGCGCAGCGCGGCAGAATCGCCGAGGAGATTTTCGCAAGCATTACTGATGAAGAGCGAGAGCTGCTGCTGACATCGCTTGAAAATGTCTGCACGATTTTCGGCAAGTCGTTTGAAGACCGCCTTCAGAAGAAAACGCCGTGAAGCGCATGCTGATTGCTGACTTCATGTCGAGCTGCAGTGCAGAGTTCGGCCTGCACAATGAGCATGACAATGAGAGCCGGTATTGATGGCTGGTTGTAAGTCCCCGCAACCGGGAGCCGGACAGTAAAGGGAGCAGGATATGGAAAAACAGCGGCCTGATATCATACGGACCATGCAGGCCCTGAGCGTCTGCCCTGTGGGTGAGCAGATGCAGGCGTTCAAAAGGGCAGGGTTCCCGAACCGGTGAGAGGATGTGCATGAAGAAAATCGTTCTGCAATTTTTAGTTGCCGCCGCGGGTGCGGTTGCAGGCGGTTCGGCTTTTGCCCTGCTGTGGCCGCATATCGACCGTTTTTTTTACGATGCTTTCGGCATTGTCCTTCAATGCGATGGCTGCCATACCGAGGCTTTGAGCCTGCTGTACGTGTTTGTTTCATGCACAGCTGCGGTTTTTGTTTTTGTCTATACCCGGTTATTGTATAAGAGCTGCGGTTTTGTCTGCTTGCTGGGATCGCTGCTGAGCAGCGTCTGCATCGGCGGCACGATCTCGTTGCTTGCGGTGCAGATTGCAAACGGCCTGATCGCCGCAGTGCTTGTGGCAGGCAGTATAGCCGTAGCGGCAACGGCCGGCTGCAATTATGCAAGGCGGATTAAAGCGCCTGAGCCTGCACCAACAAAACAATGAGGTGCTTATGAAAATAGATGCGGAAAAATGCGTGGGCTGCGGCGGGTGCGTCAGCCTGTGTCCGGTTGATGCGATCAGCTTTATCGATGACAGGGCGATGATTGATGAAGCAGCCTGCACGGATTGCGGCACATGCGCGCAGGTGTGCGGTGTTGAAGCGCCGGGAACGTGATTTAGGAATTCGGATTTTGGATTGACGTATTGCTGCCGGACAGGCATCTCAACGCCAGGTTCAAAAATTTAAAATACAGGTATAGCAATTTTGCAAAATAAATACGATGTGATTATTGCGGGCGCCGGGCTAGGTTGGCTCATGGCCGCGCACGTGCTTGATGACGGCGATATCGATTATCTCTTCAGACTGACCGTGCGATCGGCGCTGTACAGCCATATGGAGCAGATAGAGCGCGAGCGGCCCGCACTTGCCTTAACGCTCAAGCGTTTCAGCGACATGTCGGTGGCTGATGCGCTTCAGGTCGGCAGCTGCTGAGACCGCGCATACAGGGAGCAGCTATGAAAAGTTATCGAAAAGAACTCTGGTTCAGCACAAGCACGCGCCGTGCCTTCATCAAAATTACCCGTGAGGTGGAGGCATGTCTGCAGGAAAGCGGCATACGGGAAGGCCTCGTTCTTGTCAATGCCATGCACATCACGGCGTCGGTTTTCATCAACGATGATGAGTCGGGCCTTCACCGGGATTATGAAAAATGGCTCGAACAGCTTGCGCCGCATGAGCCTGTCTCGCAGTATCAGCACAACCGCACGGGCGAGGATAACGGAGATGCTCATTTAAAGCGGCAAATCATGGGGCGAGAGGTGGCCGTTGCGGTGACGGACGGAAAACTTGATTTCGGCCCGTGGGAACAGATTTTCTACGGCGAATTTGACGGGCGGAGAAAAAAGCGGGTGCTGGTGAAGATCATAGGCGAATAATTCTCTGCGGCAATGACCGGGCCGGCCTGTTTTACCGGGAGAAAAAAGGCGCGGGCCCTCCCTGCGAGAATGCAGGTAATCTTTTATTGACACGCAATCGTTTTTCCACATATACTGTCTATAGCTGTTATAGGAAATACGTGCCAGGAGCAAAGGATCATCAATCCCTTTCATGGAGACTTAGGTGATGAAATGTTTGCGGTGTGGAAGCGAACACCTTGTCGGTGGTGCCGCCTATAGCCCGATTCGCACGTCGTTTCGCCCACAGGGCTCGAAGTTTCTCACACTCGAGACAGGCGATATTCAGACAAAGGCTGTCATGTGCAAGAACTGCGGGCATCTTGAGATCATTGGCGACGCCATGAAGCTCAGGAGGCTTACCTCCCATATCGAGCCGCCTTCCGGCGACAACCCCGACAACCCCTGAGCAGGATACCCCCATGGGCCGGGCAACTGCAGGCGGGTTTGAGCCCGCAGTCCGGTAGTGCGACATATTAGATTGATTCCATCGGGGGCAGCTGCCCCCGTTTTTTTTTAGGTGCCGCATGCGCAGGGACTTCCGTGATTCCTGATAGCGAACCCCTTATTGCCGTTGGCCTCATTGAAGAGGCCGATACGGTTGATTTTGAGCTGCAGGGCGACTGCCTGCTCGGCGGCAGGGCCGTGCCTGCGGGCTGCTACCGGGCCGCGCATGCAGCCTGCGCGGCTGTGCTGACAGACGGGCACGGAGCAGAGCTTGTACGGGCGCAGCAGCTGCATCTAACACCTGCCGCGCCACCTGAAAGCTTTTTTATCCTGCATAATGTGGCCATCGGCCGCGAGTTTCACTGGCAGCGGCTGCAGAGCCAGCGCTTCCGGGGCGAGCTCGTGCTTGATACCTTCGGCAGGGCGGGCATCACTGCGGTGAACCGTATCGGGCTTGAGGCATACCTCGAATCGGTCATCTGCTCGGAGATGAGCCCCGGGAGCGACGCCGAATTTTTAAAAACCCACTGTGTCATTTCCCGCAGCTGGCTTTTAGCCCAACTTGAGCTGAAGCACGCAGCCCGTGAGTCTACAGCCCCTGCCGCCTGGACCGATGCCGCCGCCCACCGGAACTTCGACGTGTGCAACGACGACCACTGCCAGCGGTATCACGGCATCAGCCTGGTGAACGTGGCCGTGCAGCAGGCTCTTGCCGCCACACGGGGGCAGGTGCTTGTGTTTAACGGCGCGATCTGCGACACGCGGTTCTCCAAATGCTGCGGCGGCATTACCGAGCGGTTTTCGACCTGCTGGCAGGATGTCGATTTTGACTATCTCGCACCAGTGGCTGACTGCGCCGATGCAGACGCAGTGTTTGCGCCGCCGGTGAGCACCGAGGCGGACGCACGGAAGTTCATTCTTGCCAGCCCGAAGGCTTTTTGCAATGTGACCGACGGCAGTCTTCTTGTCCGCGTGCTGCCTGATTTCGATTTTGAGACGCAGCAGTTCTTCCGCTGGAGCGTAACACTTGCGCAGGATGAGCTGCAGGACCTTTTGAAGCAAAAGACCGGTATCGACTTCGGCGAAATCAAAAGCCTCACACCTATTGCCCGCGGCGATTCGGGCCGGATTTACAAGCTTAAAATTAGCGGCACAAAAGCAGAAAAGGTGCTGGCAAAGGAGCTTGCCATACGCCGGGCGCTGTCGCCTTCGCACCTCTACAGCTCGGCATTCATTGTTGAAGCATCTGAAGAAAAAAATGGAATACCCGCACGCTTTACCCTGCGCGGCGCAGGCTGGGGCCACGGCGTAGGCCTGTGCCAGATCGGGGCCGCTGCCATGGCAGCGCAGGGGCGCCGCTATGATGCCATTCTTGCCCACTACTTCCGGGGCGCTGCGCTGAAAACCATCTATTGATAAATAACGCTGTCTGATATCCGTGGCTGGTTCAAATAGTATGGCTGCAATATTTGATGAAGTCTCAGGAAGTTAAATAAACTGTCATTGTGAACGAAGTGAGGCAATCTTTAAGTAGGGGCTCAAAATTTTGAGCCCCTACGAAAGAAACAAGATTGCCATGTCGCTCCGCTTCTCGCAAGGCAGACTGGTTACACTGCTTGGAAAAATGATCTAAACATTGAAACTAAGGCCCATTAAAGCAGCTTCATTAATGAATGCCTTTTGTGGTATAGAATGCGGCAGACCGACACACACAATGGGGGAAACAGTTCAATGGCCGCACCTACCGCAATAACCGAGCTTGTCCGGCGATTCCACGAACACCACCACGTCTACACCTCCGGCGCCTACAATGAAACTCAGCTGCGCCGTGAATTTCTCGATCCGTTCTTTGAAGCTCTCGGCTGGGATGTGTTTAATAAGCAGGGCTTTGCCGAGGCCTATAAAGACGTTATCCACGAAGATGCCATAAAGGTCGGCGCCTTCACCAAAGCACCGGATTACTGCTTCCGCGTGGGCGGCACGCGCAAATTTTTTGTCGAAGCGAAAAAGCCATCGGTTAATGTAAAAGATGATCTTGCCCCTGCTTTTCAGGTTCGCCGCTATGCCTGGTCTGCAAAGCTGCCCCTTTCCATCCTCACCGACTTTGAAGAATTCGCCGTGTACGATTGCCGCGTCAAGCCGGATAAGGCCGACAAGGCCTCAACCGCCCGCATCATGTATCTGACCTATACGGAGTTTGAAAAACGCTGGGACGAAATCGCCGCCATATTCTCTAAAGATGCTGTGCTCAAGGGTTCCTTTGATAAATACGCCCAAGCGGTCAAGGGCAAGAAGGGCACCGCTGAGGTTGACGCGGCATTTCTGCATGAAATCGAGGGCTGGCGCGAGGTGCTTGCCCGAAACATCGCCCTGCGCAACAGTCAGCTTTCGCAGCGCGAGCTGAATTTTGCCGTGCAGCAGACCATAGACCGCATCATATTCCTGCGCATTTGCGAAGACCGGGGCATGGAGCAGGAAGGCAAACTTGCCGCCACCACCAACGGGGCAAATGTATACAAGCGCCTCTGCGAGCTGTTCCGCCTGGCTGATAATAAATACAACTCGGGCCTGTTTCATTTCCGCAAAGAACAGGAGCGCGGTTTGCCGGATGAAATGACCCTTGGCCTTGAAATAGACGACAAGCCGCTCAAAGATATTATCAGGGGCCTTTATTATCCCGATTGCCCGTATGAGTTCTCCGTTATTTCCTCCGATATTCTCGGCCAGGTCTATGAACAGTTTCTCGGCAAAGTCATCCGCCTCACCGACGGCCACCGCGCCGTGGTGGAAGACAAGCCGGAGGTTAAGAAAGCCGGTGGCGTTTTTTATACGCCAAACTATATTGCCGATTACATTGTGAAAAACACGGTGGGGAAACTGCTTGGGGGGCAGGGTTCAGGGGTCGGGGTTCAGGGGAAAGAGTTAGTGCAAAGCGGTAGGTTGGGCAAAGCGGAGCGTGCCCAACAGAAATTTCCGCAATCCAAAATAACCCCTCGCGAAGCCGCCCTTTTGCGTATTATCGATATTTCCTGCGGTTCAGGTTCTTTTTTGATCACTGCCTATCAATATCTGCTCGACTGGCATTTAGCCTGGTATGTTGCGAACAACCCACAAAAATATGCCGCAGGTAAAAACCCCGCGCTGTATCAGGGCAACAGCGGCGACTGGAAACTGACGCTTGCCGAACGCAAGCGGATACTGCTCGATAATATTTACGGCGTTGATATTGACCCGCAGGCCGTGGAGGTTACCAAGCTTTCGCTGCTTTTAAAAGTGCTTGAAGGCGAAAGCGAACAATCGGTTTCAGGTATGCAAAAGCTCATTCACACCCGCGTGTTGCCCGACCTCGACCGCAACATCAAATGCGGCAACTCCCTCATCGGTCCGGATTTCTACGCCGGTCGCCAAACCTCGCTCTTCAACGACGAAGAACGCCTGCGCATAAATGTTTTTGACTGGAAAGCCGAATTCCCTGACATTATGAAATCCGGCGGCTTTGATGCCGTGATCGGCAATCCGCCGTATGGAGCAGAGCTGCAGAAAGGTGAAATCGATTACTTGCTAAACAAGTTTAAGGTTCAGAACTACCAACTGGATACCTATTTGTTGTTTTTAGAAAAATCACTTGAAAGAGCAAAAGATTGCGGATTTGTCGGCGTCATTATTCCAAACACTTGGCTTCTAAATCTTCAAGGTGATCGTATCCGCCAGCATTTTTTTACAGAAACGAATATTGAAAATATTGTTCATTACCGTTATCCTGTTTTCTCTCAGGCTACCGTAGACACTGAGGTAATAATATTTAGAAATACAATTCCTAGCGATGAACATCAGATTTGTATTACAGTTGTAAACAAAGATGGTTCTAATACTAAATACTGTCTCCCACAGTTAAAATGGAAATCTAAAAATGGTAAACCTGTTAATATTTTTGAACGAAAAGAGTTCAACTCCATTATTGAAAAGCTTACAGACACACCTCGCCTTGATTCGGTTTTAGTAGTTACACAGGGTGCGAAGCCATTTCAGGTTGGCAAGGGAAAACCGCCACAAACACGTAAGATAGTCGATGAGAAACCATATGTTTTGGGTAAGAAGGGGGATATTACCTTTCGACCGCTGCTTCGTGGCAGTTTGATGCATAGGTATAAGATTTTGTGGAAGGATGATTACTGGATAAGTTTTGGAGATTGGTTGGCTGAACCGCGCTACTCGGCTCATTATGATGCACCAGTTAAAATTATAATAAGGCAAACAGGTGATTCACTTATTGCAACATTAGATAATTCGCAATTTGTTGTGCGCGACAATTTATATACGATCATTCCTCGAAATGATTATTGTGATTTGAGGTATGTTCTTGGACTTTTAAATTCTAGGCTCCTAAGTTGGTTCTATCAAAAATCCATAAATCCTGAAAAAGGGGAGGCCCTTGCGCAAGTAAAACGTGGTCATATTGCGCAGCTTCCGATTCATTGTGTTGGTTTGTCCAATATTCAGGACAAGGCGCGGCATGACCGCATGGTCGAAATGGTAGAGCAGATGCTTGCTCTTAACAAGCAGCTTGCCATCACAAACACCATCCACGAAAAGACCGCCCTGCAGCGCCAGATCGACGCCACCGACCGCCAGATCGACCAGCTTGTGTATGAACTCTACGGCCTGACGGATGAAGAAATCAAGATTGTGGAGGGGTAGTAAATGAAGGGGATAGGGTTCAGAATTCAAATGTAGGGTGCGCACCCTACCAACTGATGGGTTACGCTTCGCTGCACCCATCCTACATTGCTACACGGAAACTTGTTTTAAAGGGAGTAGACCTATGACCCTGGAAGAATTAATCAACAGCGGCTCCAAAGAAAACAAAACGGGTGAATATGATTATAATGGACGGAAAATTATTTTCCTCGATTTAAACGGCGTTCAGCCTGAAGGCATTAAAAGCAGGGTCGAGGGGGCAAAAAAAATAATAATGTCTTCGCAGCCGGATTCAGTGCTTCTTCTGACGGATTTCAGAGATATGCGATATGATCGTGAAAGAACGGACTACGCCAAACAGGTTTCAATAGATATAAAACCATTTGTCAAAAAAAGCGCCCTTCTCGGAATCGAGGGTTTGAAAAAAATAATAATGCAATCTCTGATG
>Ga0209777_10000157_pt1 | contig 116803 bp, 124 predicted proteins | sample FrelakmetHBP12HB_FD_187147 | JGI IMG/M metagenome (GOLD analysis project Ga0209777, IMG submission 187147) | Freshwater lake sediment microbial communities from the University of Notre Dame, USA, for methane emissions studies -HBP12 HB (SPAdes)... | ecosystem: Environmental > Aquatic >...
TGTCTCGTAGGACCTCAGTCTTCATCCAACCCTCCTCTCACGGCAGTACAATAATTGGTGAAAAAAACAATATATGTATTGTTATTTACGCTCAAAAGAATGGCCATAAAAGATGAATTCCTTAAAAAAAGAACGATTTCAGATAAATCCAGTTTTAATTTCGTATTTCATGGGCCGGAGTGATACACCATCGGGTAATGGGGATATATCGATGGTCAGTCCGCTTCCTTTCAGAGTGATACCTGCCAGCTCATCGCTCGAACAGATCAGGTTCTGTTCCGGATGCGTCCCCCTCCGTATCGAACAGCTGGTGAAAATTTCAGATCCGACGGATACGACATATGAAATCCGTCGCGATCCGGGATGGTCTTTTGGCAATACCAGTAATGGCACATGGAATGTCTTTACCAGATCCATGAGCATCAGGGCAGGTTTAACAGCCCCGCCTTCAGGAGCTGAAACAACGACAAGGTCGCCGACATCGATTCCCTGACAATATTCATCATGGGAGGTCTCGATATATAGCCCGAATCTGTCCTTTACACGCGATACGAGCAAAAAAGAATATTCCCCTTTTATGAGCAGCAATTCATCAGGAGGATAATTCATGTCTCTGCCACGTTATCTGACTGGCAGCTGGGACAGATGGGTTTCTTTCCAATACCTTTGAATCGCTCGCTGCAATCATTGCAGCGGTAATCTTTCCCCTTCACTCTGTCGGGAGGAAGATCGATATCAACCGGTCCACCAACGGTACACATCCACAATCACCTCACTACGGAATCTCTGCGTCATTATTTAATTCTATCTCATGTCCTGCGGGCAATCTGTCGCGAACCCAACCTATAATTCGCAAAACCACTACGAACGTGCATTTGCTGCGCAACCGGATTATCTCTCTCTCCTGCTCAGACCCCCCCCTTTTAGATTTCGTCGGAAAAAAAATAAAGCCTCATATTCGTGTTCTGTCAGGTTTATGGGTGCATCATGGGATAAACCAAATGGCAAAACTTGGATCGGTTCAACGACCTTTGGCGACCTTTAGATGCAGTGCAAATCTGCTGTATTTTAGCTGCCAGAACGATTATCGGGCGTATTCTCCATGTAAACTGAAAAAACGGTTTTCACGGGTTTTCCTGAAAGTGCAGGTAAGGGGGGGAGAGATAAACAAAGCCCGTTTAGGGCTTATTTTACTCATTTTTAGCATAGAAGAGGGGATGTCGTCGGTAATAAGTTTACATGAGGTTCATTCCATGAGTCCTGATTCCTCGGAAAAGATTCTTATTGAAATTATCTGAGTTTTCCAGAAGTAAGGAAAATTTGAATGTTCTTCAGAATGCAAATTCTTAAAAAAATTTCAAATTGTTATTCCCAGAATATCAAGCAATACGAGGACACAGATTCCCGGGAGTCCGCCGACCGCACAAATAATTACTGTTGCAAGGTTGTATCCAAGATCCGGCTTGCTCATCCATTGCATGACATGCAGAAAATTCAGGAGAAATAATGCGGTGAGTCCCAGGATAGCGTTGATGACAAGGACCGAGAATTTTTTCACCAGAAAATAAACTACTGCGATAATTGCCACGACAAGAAGCAAGGTAACCAGAACGTCTGTCATTTTTTCTTATTTACCAATAATACGCTGCTTAGTTATTTTGATCGAGGGAAGGATCAGAGATCCAAGAGCACGGGATTCCTTACTCAGTCCCGCGATGCTTTTGTGCATATCAAATACATTTCCCGAAAGCATTGCACTCCGGATGGGGGTTTCATACTCACCACCCTCCATCCAGAATGGATTCGAGAGTTCTACGGAGAATTCCCCGCTCATGGGGTTTGCCGTATGCGCACCTACCACGTTATGAGCGTATACAACACGTTCATCTGCAATTTCGTTACGTTCTCCGTCTACGACGAAATTATGATGCCCTATTGAGGGCAGCCCACCAAACCCCCCCCGGATTGCGTTCCCGGTACTTGATTTGCCAAAACGGTACGCAGTTTTAAGATCATAGGCAAACGTCTCAAGAATGCCGTCCCGGATAAAATCGACTCGGCGCGTCGGAGTGCCCTCAGCATCCCACCGTACGCTCCCGTTCGCTTTTTTAATCATCGGGTCATCATACATCGTGATCCGGGGATCGATCACCGCTTCCCCCAGGGATTGCCCAAGCCGGGACCGTCCTGCATGAACGTTTCTTCCGCTCAGCGCAGGGATAAAAACATTCCCCAGCAGTTCCCCATACGCGAGGGGTGAAAGGAGGATGTCATATTCGCCCGTCGCAATATCTTTTCCATTATCCGATTCCATGGCAAAGAATGTCGCTCTCTCCCCGACAGCTACCGGATCCATCTTGTCCATAAACGACGAATGGTCAAATTCATAACCGGTAGACTGGTTATGAATTGCTTCCAGGGAGAGCGAGATCCCGGTATGCTGGTTGGTATAACGGACGCCGTTGCTATTTGCCAGCGTCACCGTGGCAGAAGAGAGCGAGGCTGATCCGGCAGTTACTTCGGCCGGGTGTTCCGCCGCTCCCGCCAGCATGTTCTCGATCAGATCGATAACAACCGCCGGTTCGACTTCCAGAGATGCATCATAGGAGAGGGGAGTCTGGGAGAGGGGAAGAGAAGCTGGTAGTCCTTCCCATATCTGCGGAGTCGCAAGTTTTCCACTGGCAATCGCCGCATTCAGGCATTCACGCCACTGATCAGGATCATTTGTCCCCGATGATCCGATCTTGCCATTATGAATAGTCCGGATGCCCAGACCGCAATCCTTCGAGGTGACTGCAAGGTTCACTTTTTTTTGTTTCAGTTCCGCAGAAACCGATATTCCCTTGACAAAAAAGACCTCGACCTCGTCGACCTTTTTTTGCGCCTCGAGTACGAGTTGATCAATCCACGCCACTGCCACCCACCACCGCGTCGTTTAGGAGGATATGAGGTGCTCCATCACTCACCGGTACACTCTGACCCCCCTTCCCGCAATATCCCGGGCTCATGGCACGCTTATTGCCGCAGAGCGCGATTCCGTGAAGGGTAGTCAGGATTTCTCCTGATAACGAGACATCCCTTACCATTTTTGTGCACACCCCATTTTCGATCAGGTAACCATACTCTGCATTGAACTGGAATATGCCCCGCCCGGGATCGACCTGGCCACCCCGGGAACCTTTGAGAAAGATTCCGTTCCGGCATTCTTCAAAGATCTCGTCTTCTGTCGCATCCCCGGCTTCAATGAAGGTATTACTCATGCGTACCAGAGGTGGTTCACCCGGCATCGCCCGTGCATGACCAGCTACACCGTTCCCCACCGATGAAAGCGTCTCGCGGTTGTGGAGATAGGCGTTAATTACGCCTTTTTTTATTATTTCCGTGCGGAGCACTGCAACACCCTCAGCGTCGACCGGATCAAACCCAAACTCGGGAATTCCGGGGTCGTCGATAATGGTCAGGTTCTCATTCCCGATCTTCTGTCCGGTCTTTCCCTTCAGGACCGAATTGCCTTCCTGGACCAGATCACCTTCGCTCGCATGCCCGACCGCTTCGTGGGCAAACACACCCGCCAGTTCCGGGTCAAGGACCGCCCGCATTTTTCCGCCTTTTGCTGCCCCGGCGTCAAGGAGAGCGACCGCGATGTCGGCTGCCTGTTTTCCAAGGCCCTGCTGGTGCCTGAGGTTGAACCCGTGAATCGAATGCTCACGTTCATATCCCATCTGGACATTGCCGTTCCTTGAAGCTACTGCCATTACATTAAACCCGGAGCGACACATCTCATAAGAATATTCATTCTCAGAACTGTCAGTGAAATGAACATTCTCAATTTTTTCAATGTAATTTGCTCTCCTGTTCACTACCAAAGGGTGCGTCGCAGCCTGTTCGATCCCAGAGAGCAAGGCTGATTTCTCTTCAATATCCACATCCCGGGGGTCTTCTTTCATAAAGGGTACAGGAAGAATACCATGAGGGACATCGCCAAGTACAACATTTCCCTGTGTGATCCCGGCCAGCCGACATGCTGACCGGAGAAGTGAATCGAATTCCTTGCCATGGCAGGGAGTGTAGTTATCGATCTGAAGAACTCCCCATCCGGTAGTACGGAGGACTCTGATCACGGCATTATTAAAAAAGGACGTTCCGGCGGATTCCACCACACTGTTATCGATATCGATATGAGTTACCTGTCCGGTCACATGCCGCACGTCATAATAACGTACCCCTTCCATTGCACTCAGGCCGCTGTTTTATTAATCACGGGGGTTTCCGCGATAATCGCTGTCGACCTTAACGCCATATTTTTCAGCTTGGTAAGGAATCCTTCGGCATTCTCGGGGACCAGCGCGAGATTGAGTACATCATTAATAGTATCAACGGGAATGACCGTAACGAGTGGCTTGAACCGCTCCTCAATCAGGACGTCATTGATATTTGCTCTTGGGATAAGAACGGTCCTGATCCCCGCCTTTACTGCGGCTTCAATCTTAAAGGTCACCCCACCTACGGGAAGGACATCGCCGCGAACGGAGAGGGACCCCGTCATAGCGATGTCCTGACGGACGGGTATACCTTCGATGGCACTGATGACAGCAGTAGCAACGCTGATCGATGCCGAATCTCCGTCAACTCCGCCATAGGTACCGATGAACTGGATATGGATATCGATATTTTTCACATCTTTTCCGGTGAATTTTTTCAATATCGCACTGACGTTCTTGATCGATTCCTGTGCGATCTCTTTGAGCATTCCGGTCGCAATCACCGTCCCGCTTGCTCCTTGGGAGGGGGTGACTTCAGCCATAATAGGGAGTACGGAACCGGAATCACTTCCCATCACGGCAAGACCATTCACCCGGCCAACGCGGGTACCATCCACTACCGTGAGCTCGTATTCCCTGCTTCTCCGGATATACTCATCCGATACTTGGTCCTCAATTGTTCGTGCGGTCAGCTTTGCAGTAATTACATGCGCAGCTGTAGCCAGACCTGCCCCTTCCTGGCGTGCGATATCTCCGGCAACGCGGATAAGGCCGCCCATATCCCGTAATTTCAGGGTAAGGTGCCCCTTCCGGTTGGAACGCCGGCGGGCTTCACGAATTATTTCATCAATGGCACTCTGGTCGAAGTGAGGAATCTTGCCGTCATTCTTCACTTCCTGCGCAATAAACCGGATATATTTCTGCCGGTTCTCCGGAGTGTCATCCATGGTCTCAGACATATACACTTCATACCCGTAGCCACGGATACGCGAACGAAGTGCCGGGTGCATTCCCTGGATAGCGTCAAGATTTCCGGCAGCCACCATCACGAATCTGCAGGGAACCGGTTCGGTCCTGACCATCGCCCCGCTCGATCGTTCACTCTGACCGGTAATGGGAAATTCCCCTTCCTGGAGTGCAGTCAGCAGGTTCTGCTGGGAGTGCGGTGTCAGAGTATTAATCTCGTCGATAAACAGGACACCGCCATGTGCCCGGTGAATCGCACCTACTTCGACCCGGTCATGCGCCGGGGTCTCGAGTCCCCCGCTCTGGAAGGGATCATGCCGGACATCGCCAAGCAATGCGCCTGCATGAGAACCGGTCCCGTCAATAAATGGTGCGACATTCTTCGTATCATTGGATACGAGAAGCTTGGGCACCATCGTTTCTTCCCGAGGTGTGGTGTACCTCAGGGCCATGAAGACAAATGCTGCGGCGATGATTCCCAGGAGCCACTGGTAGGTCAGGAAAGCATAGCCGATTATTCCAATCAACAGGAGCATCAGCAGGGTATTCCTGAACTGGGTTTTTTTCTTTGCTTCGGCTTTATGGGCGGCTACAATTTGCTTTCCCCGACCTCCTGCGACGGTCCTGATAACCGGGTTATTGGGATCATCGGAGTTCGGGTAGGCAAGAATGTCCTGCAACTCTTCTTTAGGGAGGAGCTCGGCCATGGCTTTGGCCAGCATCGATTTGCCCGTACCGGGACTTCCTATCATCATAACATGCCGGCGCTGGATCGCTGCTTTTTTTATTACTTCAACTGCATTTTCCTGACCGATCACCTGATCTATCAGTTTCTCCGGTACAGTGATCTCGGAGGACGTTGTAATTACGCCTTCGGTCTGCACAATCTCCGGTTGTATATCCTGAGGTTGTGTTTCCTCGTGCTGCGGTGATAATTGTTCGGGAATTTCCATTGCGGAATATACCTCGTTTTCCTTTTGGGGTTTCATATAATTGTTTCATAATAGTTTAAGTACTTTCAGCTGATTACATCGGATTGGCAGCATATAGAGGTCAGGCGAATCAGATCAATGCAAAAAACTACAATACCTACTATCGTACAATAAATTCCTGAAGAAAAAACACAACCCGCCGGTTTTAGGAAGAATACCATGAAAGTGATCTGCACGGAAAAATCACAAATACTTGCCACAAGCCTCGCCAGGGCTTTGAAAACTACAGTCACGGAAGTCAAATATTCCCGTTTTCCTGACGGGGAGCACTATCTTATCACCGGAGAGTTGGATGATGAGACTATCATTGTCGGAAGTGTGGTGGATAACGATGCACTCGTCCAGCTGCTCCTGATAATCGATGCATGTGACCGTTCAACGAACCGGCTTGTATTACCTTATATGGGATATGCACGACAGGACAAGCGGTTCCGGCAGGGGGAACCGGTCAGTGCACGGGCCGTTGCACAGGCACTCAGCCGGGGAGTTTCAGATGTCATTACCGTCAATATCCATGAAAAAGAAGTCCTCAGGTATTTTGGGGTGCCTGCAAAGAATATCTCCCTCGCCCACGACATCGGGTCGTACATTAAAACCTTACAGCTTGACAATCCCCTTATTCTTGCTCCTGACGAAGGCGCCCTTGCATTTGCGGAACAGGTGGCATCTGCAGGACGATGGGATTTCGATCATCTTGAAAAGAACCGCCTGAGTGGAATGGAGGTCCGGATGGCTCCCAAACAATTGTGCGCTGCATCGCGATCCGTGGTGATCGTCGATGATATCATTTCGACGGGAGGGACAATTGCCACCGCTTCCGGCATGCTCTACCAGCAGGGAGCAAAAGACGTATTTGCCGTGTGTGTGCACGGAGTGCTTACCGGGGGAGCATATGTGCGGCTCACTGCAGCGGGAATTCGCGATGTAGTCTGCAGTGACACTATCGAGCGCGGATGCAGTAAAATATCTGCTGCAAGCCAGATTGCCCGGGCTATTTTAAAGCCCGGTTCTGAGAAAAACCGGAAAGAATGATGTATTTTTTTCCGTTTCCTGGTTTCTGCCCATGAAAGCCATCCTTGACTCCAGTTTTTTTTTCTCGGATTGCCCGGTCACCGGAGAAGTGTATACTACTCCTTCGGTCCTTAATGAGCTGATTGATATCCGGTCGAGGGGTAGGTTCGAGAAATTTTCTGCTGAAGGATTGAAGGTTGTTTCTCCGAATGATGAAACGAGAGAGCGGGTGTTGCAGGTGGCAAAAAAAACCAGAGATATCAGCATTATTTCTGATACGGATTGCGATATTCTTGCCCTGGCGCTCGATCTTGAAGGAGTGCTCTGTACTGATGACTTTGCTGTCCAGAACGTCGCAGGAGTTCTTGGAGTGCAAACTGCCCCTATCATCCAGCGGAAGGCAAAACGCATCTACTGGAAATATCGCTGCAGCGGCTGTGGCAGATATTTTGACCATGACGGAGAATGCCTCATCTGCGGTTCAATAATTAAAAGAAAACTTAAATAGATGCCAGCGAATCTTTTTCCCATGTCTTCCCTTGACGATCTGATTAGCCGGGCGAAGATGCTCCTTGCTGAAGGACATAGCCCGGGTCAGATTGCAGATGAATTGTCACTTTCCATGGAAACCGTGACATGGCTGCTTACCCAGACAAAAGGCACTACCGCTCCAAAGGATGTTCATATCGACTGGACAGCGGTCAGCAGTTACGCACCGTTACTCGAAGAAACGGCCTTGATGCTGCTCCAAAAGTACTATGGAGACCAGCAGGATGAGACTATTTCACCTCCTGATGCAGAGGTTATAGTTGGTATTTCCCTGTCAGGAGTTCCCCTCGCAACCATCATTGCAGTTCAGGAAGCAGCAAAACTTGCGATTTATCATCCGGCGAAACAGAACCAGAGTGAGCACCCGATGGGATCGATCAGCGGGAACTTTGCGGCAATTGGTGGGGAACATTGCATCATCGTTGATGACACGATAACATCGGGAAATACCATGCGGGAAGTAGTGAAATATTTAAAGAAACACAATGGGATACCTGTCGCGATCTGGGTAATATTTGACAAGCGCGGTATCAAAGATATTGATGGTGTCCCGGTCTACTCGCTCTTCAAAATATCCCGGATAGACTAATCAAAACTTTTTCCGGAGCCAAACCCAGAATATTTATATAGAAGTTCAATTCCACCTTTTACATCATCGGAGGATCCATTATGCAATCTAACCAACCAATTATCATATTAAAAGAGAATGTAGAGCGTAATTACGGGAAAGAAGCCCAGCGCTCGAACATAGCGGCAGCAAAGGCAATCGCCGGTGCCGTCAAGTCAACCCTTGGTCCACGGGGAATGGACAAGATGCTTGTCGGTTCCACAGGAGATATTGTCATCACGAATGACGGAGCAACGATCCTTGGAGAGATCGCCGTGCAGCACCCGGGTGCGAAAATGGTGATCGAAGTTGCAAAGACTCAGGACGACGAAGTTGGCGACGGGACTACAACAGCAGTCATCATTGTGGGCGCGCTCATGGAACAGGCAGAAAGTATGCTGGAACAAGGAATTCACCCGACCGTGATCGCTCAGGGATACCTGATGGGCATGGAAAAGGCACTTGAGATCGTGAACAGCCTTTCTCTCCATGTCGACCCGACCGATCGCAAGACACTCTTTAAGATCGTTGACACCGCCATAACCGGCAAGTCGATCGAGTCGGTGAAGACGAAGCTCGACGGTATTATTGTTGACGCCGTGATGGCTGTTGCTGAAAAGACCAATGGTAAAATCTCAGTCGATGAAGACGACGTAATGATCAAAAAGCAGAAAGGGCAGGCAATGGACGATGCCGAGCTGATTCGGGGCATTGTCATTGACAAGAAGCGTATCAGCGAGGGAATGCCCAAAAAGGTTACAAAAGCAAAAATCGCCTTGGTTGCAACTCCTCTCGAGATAACAAAAACCCAGGTCAAAGCGAAGATCAAGATCACGAGTGCCGAGCAGATCAATGCTTTTTCCGAGCAGGAACGAGATACCCTCAAAAAGCTTGCTGATGCGATCATTGACAGCGGTGCGAAGGTCCTTCTCTGCCAGAAGGGGATCGCGGATCCGGTCCAGTTCTATCTTGCCAAGAACGGCATATTTGCCATTGAGGATGTACCGGAAAGCGATATGAAATATGCCGCACGATCGCTCCACGCAACTATTGTGAACAAACCAGATTCACTCACCGGAAAGGATCTCGGATACGCAGACCTCGTGGAAGAGGATACGGATGCCAATATCACCAGGATCTCCGGGTGCAAGAACCCCAAGTCGATCACCATCCTGCTCCGCGGCTCAAGCGATTATCTCCTTGATGAACTTGAACGGGCAGTGGTTGACGGAAAGCGCGTAGTTATGGATGCGATGGAAGATGGCACATACGTTGTCGGCGGCGGAGCGGTCGAAACCGAGCTCCTGATGAAAATCCGGGACTACGCTTCGAGTGTCGGCGGACGTGTCCAGCTTGCCATTGAAGCATACGCTGCGGCGTTTGAATCCATTCCCCGCACCCTTGCGGAGAACTCCGGATACAATCCCATTGATAAACTGGTTGAACTCAAGAATGCACATTCAAAGGGGAAGAAGCATGCCGGGTTGAATGTTTATGAAGGTACAGTCGTCGACATGCTTGGAGAAGGCGTCCTTGAACCCCTGAGATCGAAACGCCAGTCGATCCAGAGCGCCACAGAGACCGCAGTTATGCTCATCCGTGTTGATGACATGATGATCACCCAGTCAAAGTCACCTGGCAGTGCTCCGGCGGGATATTAAGAAAATTTATAGGCAGGAAGGGGATAGAGGTAATATCCCTGCCAAATTTTGGTTTTTTGCGTTCTCTTCTAAAAATACAGGCATTTCACAAAGAAAGGAATTTGAAATTACCAATCATCCTCATCCGATAACATCAAAAAGCATCAACGGATCTTCCGTTTCATTCATCAGATAACTATTAGAGCAATTGATGAAAAAAATATCAGAACCGGTTGCCGAGGTAGTCTAGCCCGGGAAGGCGGTAGCCTCGAAAGCTACTGGCGCTTCGCGCCTCGGGAGTTCAAATCTCCCCCTCGGCGTATTATTTTAAAAAATTAACAAAATAACGGCGTATTGAATCATAATAAATATTTATTCCATTACGATTGCAAAAATATGTAAAATTTTGTAATAATTTGCCGAAAGAATAATGCCGGGGGGATATTTTTATTTTTTTCAAATAATAAAATTATATATAGTACATATTCGTATCATTAAATGCTGAGGTGCGTTGGCTCAAAAAAATGAGCTGGCATTGTCAGATTGTGTGATGGAAAATCTGGTCAGGTAAGGTGAATCGTCATGATCCGGATAAGGAAAAACAAGCCACCTATTTCGGCAGATACAAAATCATTTCGGGTTATCCGTAGGCTTAATCTGAACCGTACGTATATGCCGATAAAAATTGGCGCAATTGTTGGATATATTATATTAGGAATGTTATCTGCATCGACGTCCATGTTCGGCATTCTGGTAGGTGCAATGTTCCGCATCGCCGGCTTTTAATTTTTTAAGGGACCTTTTTTTTCATTTTGTTCATTTTGAATACTAGGGATTTTTCTCTCTATAGCATCAGAGAATTCCATGGATTAAAAGGTAGATAAATTCCTGAAATACTATCATTTCACGATAACTGTACCCTCAAGGGTCGGGTGGAGCATATCACTATAACTATAGGACCCGGGTTCATCGAAGATCCAGCTCCAGCCCTCTCCCGGGGAGAGGAGAGGAGAGTCTTTAACATTTACAATTGCAATCCTATGCGTTGGATTATACAAGGCTGCATCAGCTGTGGAGTCCGCATTCACCCACCTGACAGTCGAACCTGATTTCACCGTTATGCTTACCGGATCAAATCCGTCTTTGTTGATGTTGATTGTATTTTCAGATACCAGGTTTGTCGATTGCGGTCCCGGAGTTGTTGTCGCAGTCGGATATGCTGATGTCTGAGCATTTACCGTCATCGTGGCTGTCGGTTCGTTGGGTGATGCCGGCTGGGTGCATCCACAAACGAGAGCGATGGCAATCATAACCCCGAGAATTGTGATATAATTTGTCATACACTGATCTCACCGGTCTCCTGTATATAATCTGACATCAGGAAAGGTTAAACGAACTAATCAGGATTCATCAGGGGGTACATGCCGAACCGGTTCTGAATGGAGTGTTACCGGGACACTCGTTATCAGATCCATGAAATCCTCTACATGATAGTGATCGGACAACACCATGTCAGCAAAGAGTGAAGGGGGCAGGGCACGCGCAAATTTCCATCCCTCCACCGATGGCATGGGAAGTACAGCTCCTATTTCGTCCTTTCCCATGATTTGTATTTCCTGTAATGCAGTGATGACCCGTTGCCCCACGCGTTCTTTTCCTGCATGCATTACTTTGACAACAAAATCATTATAGTGCACATGAGCCTTACCACCGAGCCGATCCTGGAGCAGAGATGTCAGCAACAGGTTAAACCTGCTGCCTGAGAAGGTGAAAATATGAACCTCAACTCCTTTCATCCCGCTTCGTTCGAATACGTGCAATCCATTCCCACCTATGCCTTCAGGAATCCGGGCAAACACGGTTTGCAATACTTCCTGCTCATGCTCCCCAAGGGGGAGAACTGATCCCCCCCGTGCATGTATTTTCCTTATCATCCTGCATACCAGGGGGGAGAAGCCACCTTCGCCAGCACTGGTCCAGAAGATACGGGAAGAGGCTGATCCACTTGGGACCACGACGACAATGTTATGTCCTTCGTCGCATTTCACCATCGACCAGTTCCGTCCGCCGAGTGAGAACTCCTCTGAGTTTTTGCTGTTAACGAACCGTGCATCCAGCTTCCCGATCACTTCACCATCCGGGGTTACGGCACGATAATCTCCACCTCCGCTGATCACCGAATAAAGTTCCTTCCAGTTCGAACGCCCGAACACCCGCTCTGCCTCAGTTCCCAGCATAAGCATTTCGCCGTCGATCGTCATGTATGATGCCGAGATGAGGTGGGTAATAATCTGATCCAGGATCTTTTGCCCCAGTTCTCTGAAGACCGGATGGGAAAGTAAAGAGGAGGCGAGCTTTCTTCGGCTGATCCTTGAATGATTATAGACATGCAGGAAGATCTGCTGGAGGAGAACATTATAAGGTCTCCGGGGGGGCACCAGATTTTCAACATCCTTTCGGATTGCACATTCTATGATCGCGAGACTGCACAGCAATTCACAGGGATCCTGAAGCACCCACGCCACATAAGCATATTTTTCCCGCCGGCCACACCTCCCCATCCGCTGGAGAAAAGATGAGACCGAATTCGGAGGACCAACCTGAACAACGACATCAAGGTCGCCAATATCGATACCAAGTTCGAGCGTACTTGTGCAGATAATACAGGCGCCATCCTGTGATGTAAAGGCTTCTTCGGATGTTTTTTTGGTTGCAGGAGAGAGTGATGAGTGATGGATGTGAAGATTCCGTATCCGGCCGGCGCTCGCCTTCATGAGTTTTTCAGCAACGCTCCTGCTGTTAACAAAAACGAGGGCCTTTTTTCCTTCTACGATTCTTGCCAAGGCATTAATTCGGTCTCTCTCTTCCGGTTCGACAATAAATTGGAATTGTTTCTCTTTGGGGGGGGAAGAGATCGTAACGAGTTCCGCTTTGTGCCGGTCATCAGAAAGCCATGCCAACACTTCCTCAGGATTCCCTGCAGTTGCTGATAGACCAATCCGCTGGACCTCCCTTTTCGTGATATGGTCCATCCGGTCAAGCAGCACCTTGAGATGCACACCGCGCTCGGACTCAACAAACGCATGGAGTTCGTCGATGATGATGGTCCTGACCCGAAGGAGATCCGAAGAAAGTTCTCTTTCCTGAAGGAGCACCTCAAGTGACTCAGGAGTGATCATGAGAAAATGGGGGGGTTCTCCATCCTTCCAGGAACGATCCCCCTTTGCCACATCTCCATGCCATTTCATCACAGTCAACGACGTAGGTATGCAAAAAGTCCTGAATCGATCTTCCTGGTCGTTGATCAGCGCTTTTAACGGTGAAAGGTAAAGACAGGTTACCCCCATCCTTCCGTTTTTTAGAATGTCATCCATTACCGGAATGAGCGCTGCCTCAGATTTTCCCCCGGCAGTTGGTGCGATGACAAGAACGTCGCTGCCAGCGACCACTGCTTCGTACGTCCGCTCCTGCACTTCACGGAGTTCCGTCCATTCCAGTCTCTGTGCAAGTACTTGCTGGAGGGATTCATGCAGAGTTGAGAATACTGATGACACGATTTCTGTAGAGCGTAGTGCCTGACGCATTATGGTCTTTCCGGGTCATAATCGATTAACGATGAAGATCAACGAAACCGGTTCGGTGATCTGGTCTGCCGGCCTGCCTTCTTCCACGCCGCAGAGGCAAAAAACGCTGGGTATCTGCGGACAACCGGGGTTGCTATTGATCCCATTGTCATTACCACCAATCTCAATGGTATTCATGATCATTGTGCTATGGCATTCCGGCAAACGCCAACCTTAAGCTATGGAAGCCTGCTGAATAATACATAAAATCATCGCAATTGACCACAGGTAGAAAATCTGGCCATTGCTCAAGAGAAACTTTTTTTGTTCAGAGGGATGAGAACTAACCATGGAACTTGCAGAGAGAAAATGCACTACGTACCGGACCGGGTCTCCTCCGTTAACGAGGAAGGAGACGGCTGAGCTTCTTGGTGAAGTGCCCGGGTGGTCGCTCGACAATGGTCACCTGATCCGATCGTTCGAGCTTGACGACAGCGGCCAGTGCATTGAATTTTTTAACGAGGCCATGACCCTCTCAACCCAGGAAGGACATATTCCGGATATCTGCATGAAGAAATCCAGGATCATCGAGATCGCATATTATACTTATCCAGCCGGCGGGTTGACACTCAACGATTTTATTATGGCCGCAAAGCTGAATACCCGTGGATAAAAAACACCTGTCAATCCGGAAGTATTTTTTTAAAAATTTATTTCAGGTTAAATTTCCTGTTAATTTTTTCACGGATAGCTTCTTTCGGGTACGCTCCGATAATCCGGTCCACCAGCTGCCCGTGAGAAAAGAGCATGATGGAGGGGATCGCTGTAATGTTGAACTGCATAGCAAGGTGCCGGTTGTCCTCGGTATTGCATTTGCCGAACGTGACTCTCCCTGAAAATTCCTTTGACAATTCCTCAAGAACCACCCCTACCCTGCGGCATGGAGCGCACCATTCTGCCCAGAAATCAAGGACCACAAAGGAATGCGTCTTGATAAATTCCTGGAAATGCATCTCATCGACATTATGTATATCAGCATTGACCGTATGCTTCATTTTCGCCGTAAGCTCCTGTATCCGCCTCTCCCGGATACGGTTAATCTCATCATCCATACTTCTCTGTAGATAATTGAGTAATTAAACCTCCCGAAGGTGGTCCGATACAGGAAAACTGAGGTAAACTATATCTGCGCATGCCGACTATATTATAACCCTGATTATAGGAGCGAGGTAGGGTAGTCAGGATATCCCGACGGGCTCATAACCCGTAGATCGATGGTTCAAATCCATCCCTCGCTACTCGTCTTTTGTGAGAATTTTTTAAGCTGAAATAAATTTTACATTAAATTGCATAAAAGAATATTTTTTAATTTTTGGATCAGATAGATTACGAAGGTCCGGCCTCGAACGATTCCAGCTTGGCCTGATAGGTCTCATCCACAAAATCCACCTGGTGCATTTTGGCCTGCTCTCCTTCTATTGCCATGGGGTAACATCCGGTCAGGCAACCGGTGCAGAGATCCTCCCGGTCCTTGCCGATCGCTTCGAACAGCGCATCAATAGAAACATGGTGGAGCGTGGTCGCAGTAATTTTATGCCTGACCTCTTCCTCTACCCGGTTGCTCGCAATCAGCTCCTCGCGGGTCGGCATATCTACTCCAAGATAACAAGGGGCCTTGATAGCAGGTGAGCCTATCCTCACATGAATCTCGCGTGCTCCGGCGTCCCTCATCATTTCTATGATTCGTCGTGAGGTTGTACCGCGCACGATGCTGTCATCGACAAGCACGATGGATTTATCCTTCAGGTGAGCGGAAATCGGGTTGAGCTTGAGTCGCACCGCTTTCTCACGCTCCTTTTGGGACGGCATGATGAAAGTGCGTCCGCTGTAACGGTTCTTCATCAGGGACTCTAAAAACGGGATCTTCGAACCTTCTGCATACCCTATTGCGTAGGCAGTGCCCGAATCCGGCACGGAACAGACCGAATCAGCTTTGACGGGATCCTCTTCATGAAGTTTCTGCCCGATTTTCCGGCGCACATCATACACAAGTATACCATCAATTACCGAGTCGGCCCGTGCAAAATAAATGTATTCGAAAATACAGTGAGCACGTTTCCCGGGAACCGCTATCCGCGTGCATTTAATCCCCCCGGAATCGATCTGTATCAATTCGCCTGGGTAAATATCCCGGATAAACTTCGCGTTCAAGGCATCGGTCGCTACACTTTCCGATGCAACCATATATCCGTTTTCCGTCTTACCGATACAGAACGGCTTGATGCCCAACGGGTCACGGAACGCGTAGATGATCCCGTCGATCATCATCACGACCGAATAGGAGCCACGGATCTTCTGCATGCAGATCTTGACCGCGTCTTCCACGGTTTCGGATTTGCCGATCTCATCCATCAGAATCTTGGCGATTATCTCCGTATCCGTAGTAGTTGTAAAGATCTGCCCTGCCTGCTCGTATTCTGCGCGGAGCTCGCAGGTGTTCACGAGATTGCCATTATGAGCGATAGAGATTAAATGTTCCTTGAACTGAAAATTGAGGGGCTGGATATTTTCCGGCAGGTTCGCTCCGGTTGTCGGGTAACGGACATGCCCTATCCCGGCGTTTCCCTTCAGGTCACATAATACCGTTGGAGAGAAAACATCGGCAACAAGTCCCGGCCCTTTGAATTTATGGAGGTTTATACCATCAAAAGTGGATATTCCGGCGCTCTCCTGGCCACGGTGCTGAAGAGCGTATAACGCATAATAGAGTTGAATGGATGCACCGCCAGCATCCACGATGCCAACGATACCGCACATGATGGGACTCTAATGCGTTGGGATTTTTGGTCGCTTTGTGTGCCACTTATAGCCGGACATCTTAGTGCTCCTGCCAAAACCGCAGGCTGAACAGACTTTTTTCTGGGCGTGAAACGAAATCTTCCCACAGCGCCTGCAGGCGATGTGAGTGAATTTGTTCATCTTTCCCATTGAGGGGGTGCCTTTTGACATGTTACTTCACCTATTGTTCGAGTGATGGGGATATATAGATAACATTATCCCCGCGTACGATGAGCGTACCTACCTTCTGAACCTGCCCGTTCTCCACTTCCTCGGCTTTGTCAAGTACGAGGTTCATATGAACATCATAACCCTGGAGAATGCCGCGAATTTCTCTCCCGCCTTTGAGAGATACAATAACGGGCTGCCGGTTCAGCACCTGATCCAAAATATCCAACGGCCGTTTGGTCATAACAATACCCTGTTACCATCGCTCTGGAGTAATATATGTGGGTGAGCCGGTTACTTAAATATAACGTAGATCTCCTTCTGCCGAATACCATTCTTCACCGAAACACCAAATGTGTCATCGGAGGATCGCCATGGCTCTCCCGATGCAAATTTTTTTCAAGCGAGAGATATGAATATACGAATTGTACCAATGAAGAAGATTATTGTAAAAAAACGTCATTCCATCCGAAAGAGTCAGGCACAGGATCTCCTGACCAGACTTTTTGATCAGATCGGGAACTCTGCACAATTTTTCCATGCAGATATGATAGAGGTCATTGAGACCAATGCCGATGTTTCGCTGTTTATGGTCAACAAAAAACTGCTCCTGATGGATACCGGAGACTGGGTGTTCCCAACGTTGAAAGGTGCAATCCAGTTCACCATTCCCGAACGCAGAATAACTGTGGATGCGGGCGCAATACCCTATGTAGTCAATGGCGCAGATATCATGCGACCCGGTATCGTTTCGGTTTCCGATGACGTAAAAGCCCATTCACCCGTCCAGATCGTTGATGAGCGGCATGGCAAACCCCTCGCGATAGGAATTGCACTCTTTGATGCGCCCGATATGCGTGCCAAAACCTCCGGAAAAATGTGTAAAAATTTTCACCACGTCAGCGATGAAATATGGAATATTGAAATCTGACAGTGAAGAGTTCGGAGGGATTATGCGTAAAATCGGGGATTTGCACTATTTTTATGGGAAAAATCCCGGATAAATCATTTCAAAATAGATACTATTAAATAAGTTTCATCATACAGTTTTTTTATGGTTAAAATCATTGATACCCTTCTTGGAAAGAGTTCCACCAGTTCGGATGATGATTACATGGAGCTCGATCTCGCATCCTACGAGGAGCACGGGGGTTCTGCTCCGGCGCTGCTCGTGAAGATTGCGACGATTACCGATCTCAAGGATACCCCGCGGGTCAAGGATGAAGTTTATAGTGGTAATATCGTAATTGTTGACATTTCACGGCTCAAAATGGACAAGATATCCTATGAGCGGGTCTTAAAAGACCTAAAAGAAGTTGCAAAGGACGTCAACGGGGACATTATCGGTCTGGGGGATCAGAGATATGTCGTACTCACCCCGATGTCCGTAAAAATTTCCCGTGACAAGATTGGTGGGGCTTAAAGGTGCGAACTGTCGTTCCGGGTCCTTGTCCTTGTTGTAATACAGAAATTGAATATATCTACCAGACAGAAAATATACCCTATTTTTCTGATATTCTGATCATTTCTGCCATTTGCGATTCATGCGGATACAAATATGTCGACACCCAGCTCCTCAAGGATAATGAACCGGTCCGGTTCGAGCTGAATGTGGACTCATCTGAAGATCTTGCAATCCGCGTCGTGCGAAGTATGAGTGCAAGCCTTGAAGTTCCCGAGTTGGGAGTCCGAATAGATCCTGGTCCGGCATGTCAGGGTTTTGTATCCAATGTTGAGGGGGTCCTGGATCGTATTGAACAGATTGTAAAAGGAGCCCTGATCTGGGGCGAGGACGAGGAGCAGAAAAATGCACAAACGCTCCTTAATAAAATTGATCGGGTGAAAGACGGGTCTTTGTCAATAACACTCATTCTTGAAGACCGGTGTGGCAACAGTGCCATCATTTCGGACAAAGTTCAGGCGGGCGTCTATAGTCCAGAACAAAATTGACAAGGTTCAGGTAATTTCGATATCCCGCAGCCATACTCCGGATTCCCCGATAATTTCTCCAACGACTTTTACCCCCCTGACCGCCTTCTGTACAGGGGTTACACCCTCGGGGGGGACTATGTACACATATCCCATTCCCATATTGAACGTGCGGAACATCTCTATAGTTGAGATATCCCCGGTTTTCTGGATCCAGGAGAAGATCTCCGGTGGGGTGACTGGTGCGTCAATGCGGAACCCGTACCGGCTGAGCCGTTTCAGATTGAGCAGCCCTCCCCCGGTGATATGGCACATACCGTGAACAGTGCAGGTGGATGTAACGTCGAGACTTTCGTGGTAAATTCGCGTAGGTATGAGGAGCTCTTCACCAAGGGTCCTGCCATTCTTAAGCCGATCGCTATAATCCGCATATTTTTCCACAACTGTACGGGCAAGAGAAAGCCCGTTGCTATGGACTCCGGCGGAGGGGACCCCGAGGATTTTGTCACCCGGGCTAATTTTACTGCCGTCGATGACTTTATCCTTCTTCTGTATTCCAAGGCACGTACCGGCGAGGTCGAGACCATTGACCAGACCACGCAGGGAAGCGGTCTCACCCCCCACGATATCGATATTTGCCTGACGGGCGCCTTCGTTCAAACCGATGCCAATCTGATCCATCTTATCGACTGATAACAAGTCCGTGGCAATGTAGTCCACAAACGCAACCGGCTCCATGTTCATAACATAAAGATCATTTACGTTCATGGCAACACAATCGATTCCAACCGTACTCCAGTTCTGCATCTTGTCAGCAACCAGCATCTTCGTTCCGACTCCATCGGTGGTCAATGCGAGGGCCGTCTCCCCGAAGTCAATAAGTCCGGCAAAATGACCGAGGCTGCCAGTCATTTTATAACTCCCCTTTCTCCTGAACGTCAGGTTCTTTATCAGGGATTTGATTGCCGTTGCTTCGAGGTCAATATCGACTCCTGACTCACGGTAGGTGATGTTACTCATGGCACTCCTCCGATAACCTGAATTCATCGTGGAGCACCCGTACTGCCCGGGGTCCGTCCTGCTGTTTCACCACAAATGAGATGTTCGCCTCCGACGATCCCTGTGAGATCATCATGACATTGACTCCTGCATTTCCAAGTGCCGTGAAGATCCTGCCACCGGTGCCCGGGGCGCCAGCCATACCGGCACCGACTACGGCAACTGCACATACATCATGGTTGTGGGAAACTTCCCTCACGATTCCCTGCTTCACGAGATCGGCGAGCGCATGCACGGCAGCATTGAGATGCGCTTCATCGACAATAAGCGAGATATTTGCTTCCGACGATCCTTGTGAGATCATCATGACGTTCACTTCATGATCTGCAAGGATAGAGAAGATAGCTTTTGCTACTCCGGGTCTGCCGATCATCTGGGCACCGTTGATGTTTATTGCAGCAACTTTATCGATATAGGTCAGGGCCTTAACCACACGGTGATCCCGTTGCCCGTTCCGTACAATAACGGTTCCCGGATGGGAAGGATTGAATGTATTTTTTACCCGGACGAGGATGTTCTTTCGCATAGCGGGTTCTATTGAACGCGGGTGCATCACTTTTGCACCAAAATACGAGAGCTCCATCACCTCAATGTAGGAGAGGGAGGGCATCACCCGTGCATCGCTGATCACCCGCGGATCGCAGGTCATTATACCATTCACATCGGTCCAGATCCAGATCTCATCCGCATCAATTCCGGCGCCGATGATGGATGCGGAATAATCCGAACCGCTCCTGCCAAGGGTAGTAACGACCCCGTTCCTGGTGCAGCCCATGAACCCCATGATGACAGGTACTTCTTTTTCCAGCAACGGCCCGATCCGTTTTTTAATCCTCGCATCGCTTTCAGGAAGTGCGGTGGATTCCCCATGCTGGGGTGTGGTGAGAATTCCTGCCTCGCAGCCGTCAATGACGGTCGATGCGATGCCGCGCTGGCGGAGAGCTGCACTGATAATGGGGGCAAACAATCGCTCCCCGAACGAGATGATATAATCCTTTGATCGGGGAGTGAGCTCTCTCAGGTTATACACAGCAAAGAGGATATTCTGAAGACTGATGAGGCGGTCCTCGATGACTGCCCCCGTCTCGGCCACATAATCGGGTGCAGCTCCTTCGAGGGTAGTCATATGCCGTTTACCCAATGCCTGGATCAGGGGTTCGATAGCGGCATCAGCTTTCGCGGTCGGAAGCTTGTCGGTGATTTCAATAAGGAGGTCGGTTACACCGCGCTGTGCTGAGACAACTACCGCCACTTCGTCTCCGGCTTTATGGTGTTTTTCTAAAATATCCACGACTTTTCCGATACATTGCGCATCGGCAACTGAAGTCCCGCCAAATTTCATCAGAAATCTCATTTCTCTCCCACTTTTGGCTGTGCCATTTATTTATGTAACTATACGATCCACAAAATAATAAGATGCTTGCAGAGGAGGTCGTGGATTGCCATGTACTGGTGATCGGGAGTGGCGGTGCCGGGGTAAGAGCCGCAATAGAGGCATCGCACTATGGTGACACCGTACTCGTTTCAAAGACCATTGTTGGTAAAGGCGGATGCACAACAATGGCGGAAGGTGGCTACAACGCAGTCCTGAGGGAACAGGATTCGTGCGGAGTTCACTTCGAAGATACGCTCAAGGGTGGTGCATATCTCAACGATCCGGAGCTCGTGAATATTCTGGTCAGGGAAGCCCCGCTCCGGATGAAGGATCTGATAACCTGGGGAGCGGTTTTTGATTTCACCGATAACGACGAGGTTGCCCAGCGCCCGTTTGGTGGCCAGAGGTTCCCGCGAACATGTTATGCGGGTGACCGGACCGGGCACGAAATGATGACCACGCTGGTCGAGCGGCTCGATTCGTCGGACGTGACTCTGCTGCAGGAATTCACCGTCATTGACTTACTCAAAAACGGTGAAGCGATCATTGGCGCAATGGCTCTGGACGAGAAAGGCAATCTCGTTATTCTCAAGGCTGACAGCACGGTTCTTGCGACTGGCGGGGGGACCAGAGTTTACGATATCTCCACGAACTCATCGAGCGGGACAGGGGACGGTTTCGCGATTGGTTATCGGGCCGGTGCCGAACTTATCGATATGGAAATGATCCAGTTTCACCCGACCGGTGCTGTATTCCCCTACGATGCCCGAGGGAGGCTCGTTACCGAAGCGGTACGCGGTGAAGGGGGTGTCCTGCTCAATAGTATCGGGGAACGGTTCATGAAACAGTATGACCCTGAACGGATGGAGCTTTCCACCCGGGATATCGTTGCACGTGCCATTGCATCAGAGATCCTCAATGGCCGCGGTACATCACATGATGGTGTTTATCTCGATGTTACTCACCTGCCACGAGAACAGATAGAGAGCCGGCTCCCGGTCATGCTGGAACAGTTTCTCAAATTCGGCATTGACATCAGGGAAAAACCTATGGAAGTCGCTCCAACAGCGCACCATGTCATGGGCGGTCTCCGGATAACTCCGGAATGCCGGACAACACTCCTCGGGTTGTTCGCCTGCGGGGAAGTCGCCGGAGGCGTTCACGGGGCGAATCGTCTCGGGGGAAATGCCCTTGCAGAGACGCAGGTCTTCGGCAAACGTGCCGGAGAGTACGCAGGAAAATCAGAAAAACAGGTTAAACGAGTGGATACAGAACAAATAGACAAACAACAGGCAAATCTTACGGCATTCCTGAAGGGAAGCGAGAGCCCGGCACGAATCCGGACACAACTCCAGCAGGCAATGTGGAAGGGCGCCGGTATCTTCCGGAACGCAGCAGATCTCTCAAAGACCCTGGATATCATCAGCTGCCTGCCGCTTGCCAGTATCAGGGCAGATACCCGCCGGAACATTGCTGAATGCTGCATCGTCAGGAACATGTGTATGACCGCTTCCCTTATCTGTCGGAGTGCACTGATCAGGAAAGAGTCACGGGGAGCACATGTGCGTGTTGATATTCCCCAGAAGTATGATGCCCAGCACTCCCCGTTCTCTCATACTTTCATCTCTCTGTCAAGAGAGGGGATTGAGAAAAACAGGGGGATGTCATGAAGAAGATAACCGTAAAAGTTTACCGCTATGATCCGGACGAGGACACAGAGCCACATTTCGAACAATATACGGTAAACGTTAACGAAGGTGCGCGGGTTCTGCACGTCCTCCATGCCATCCACGATCAACTGGATCCGACACTTGCATTCAGGTACAGCTGTGGATCAGGACAATGCGGGAGCTGTGCTGTACAGGTAAATGGCGAACCTGTGCTTGCCTGCATGGAAGAGGCCCATGACAATATTATTATCGAACCCCTGGATTTGTCCGTAAAAAAAGATCTTGTTGTGGATCTTGTGCCAACGCTGGAAACAATCGCGGCCCTGAAACCGTCAGACACATCAAAAATGCCAACGAAATCCGATATCGATGCAATTAAACCGTTGAGATCTTGTATCGAGTGCCTCAGCTGCGTATCGGTCTGCCCGGCTATGGATGTGACGAAGTTTCTGGGGCCTACCGCCATGCGTCAGGAAATGCGCCTTGCGCTCGACCCCCGGAACATCGATGACCGGATCACTGCCGCCGTGCAGGAGGGTCTTTTTACCTGTACCAGTTGCCAGGCCTGCTGGAAGGTCTGTCCGAAGGAGATCGAAATTCCGGGTAAGGCAATAGAGAAGCTCAGGGCTCTTGCGAACCGTCGGGGATTTACCCTGCCCCGACATCTGGAATTGGCGGCGCTTATCAAGGAGACCGGAAGGAGTGTTACCCGCACCGGATCGACGTTCCAGGAGATGGTCGGGGAGATTGTTGAACCCGATGGAATTCCAAAGGCGACGGTGGGTTTCTTTGTCGGCTGTATGTATGGAATGCGTCTGCCAGAGACAGCAGTTAATGCCGTCGAAGTACTCAGGCGGAACGGGATACGGGTGATCATTCCCAGGGAGCAGGTCTGCTGCGGCTCGCCGCTCATACGGACCGGCCAGCTGGAATTTCTTGACACCATAAAGCGAAGGAATATTGATGCATTCAGGTTCCGGGGAATCGATACCGTCATGACCATGTGTGCCGGATGCGGCTCTACCCTGAAAAATGATTACAAGACTCCGTTTAACGTGATGGACATTTCCGAAGTGCTTACGAAATATGGCATAGAACCCCCGGCCCGTCTGCCTTTAAAGGCAACATATCACGATCCCTGCCACCTGCTGCGGGGGCAGGGAATTAAAGATCTCCCCCGTAAGCTGATTGAACAGGTATGTGAGCTCGTTGAGATGCCATCCATCTGTTGTGGTTCCGGTGGGGGGGTACGATCCGGAAACCCTGAAGAAGCAGCAGCTCTGGGAGACCGTCGTGGCGATGAGATAAAAAAGACCGGGGCTGATATCGTGATATCATCCTGTCCGTTCTGCGAATTCCACATTGCTGGTCATACGGACAAACCGGTAAAAAACATAACTACCGTACTCCTTGATGGATATAAGGAAAAGGATCGAAAACGGGGAAGTATCAAAGAGCCACAAAATGATACTGAGGTAGTATTCAGATATTTTCTTCGTGAAAATATTTTTTCAGATTGAAAAATCAGGAATTTTTAAGTCAGGATGCCAACTTCATCAGATATTCATTCGCTTCAAGTGCGGCCTTTGCCCCATCTCCGGAGGCGATAATAATCTGTTTGCTCTTTACTGAAGTAACATCCCCGGCTGCAAAGACTCCCGGCACATTCGTATGGCAGTTTATGTCAACAATGATCTCTTTTTTTTCATTAAGTGCAACAAACCCGCCGAGGAAATCGGTGTTGGGAAGCCACCCGATCTCTATGAAAATCCCATCCAGCTCGATCTTCTGCTCTTCCCCTTTTCCATTTCTCGTCGTGACTGCAGAAAGGAACTTATCCCCGTGGAGAGCTGTTACCTGTGTGTTTAAATATACCGTAATATTCTTTTTTGATTCGAGCATCTTTGTGTATACCGGGTCTGCCCTTATACCGCTCCGGACAATCAGAATTACCGAGGGGGTGATTTCACTCATCTCCACGGCAGTCTGGATCGCGGAATTGCCGCCACCTACCACAGCTACCCGTTTTCCTTTGTAAAGGGGACCATCACACGTTGAACAGATTGAAAGCCCGCGCCCGAGAAATTGTTCCTCATTTGCCACGCCAAGTTTTTTTGGACGGTTACCCTGAACAAGGATCACGGTTTTTGCTTTAAAGGTATTTTCTGAGATGGTTCGGATCGTGAAAATATCTTCTTCTTTTGAGATACTGACCACTCGATCGAGTTCAAGCCGCATATTCAGTGTACGGACCTGTTCTTCAAATTTTTTCATCAGATCTTCGCCGGTTATCATGCGGTAACCCATGTAATTTTCTATCGCCCACGATTCCAGTGCCTGACCGCCTATGTTTTCGCTGATGATAATTGTTTTCAGCATCTTTCTCGCGCAGTAAACACCCGCTGTTAATCCTGCAGGACCTGCGCCGGCGATCAGAACATCATATACTTCTCCCGTTGTTGTTTCGCCAAACAGGTCATTCAGCCGCTGTGAGTCAAATCCAATAATGACTTCATCATCGACAATAATCACCGGAACACCGCGTTGACCTGACAGTTCTATCATTTTTTTTGCCGTATCGGGATCTTCACCCACGTCAATCCCCTCATACGGGACTCCGTGCTTATCGAGAAACGCCTTGGCCATCCGGCAATATGGACAGTTTTTTGTTGAATAGACGATGACTTTCTTCATCAGTTCGAAAAATAGTCTTGCTTCTTATAAATACATTAACACCAAACTAACCAGAGAATAATCATCGCAACTTTCTTTTTGAACGAGATCCTATACACAGCGTAAGGGATCTGCTGATCGTCATGTCTGAAACGAGGAGTCTGATAAAATACGTTTTTTTTTGCCTTGCACTCCTTTGCCTTATCCACGGGACATGTGCCTCTCACGAAAACCTGAACTCCAGGCCAGAACCTTCACTCTATTTTAATTTCAACGAGGGAGGATCCAATTACGCCGTTGATGGGTCAGGTAATGGCAATATTGGGATATTATATACAGTATCGCGTGCTGGAAATGGAGGCTGTGGAAAATCCGTATTTTTTAACGGGATCGACAGTTATGCAGAAATTCCCTTCCGTTCCCAGAATCATCCCACAGAGGAAATTACCGTATCGGCATGGTTCATAACAAATTCTTTTGAACCACAGGTATTAATTTCAACCTATGAAGAGGGAGGATACCGGCTAGGGTTTGATGATGGCGGAGATCTCTGGTGGACGCTGAACCTAGAAGGTAATGGAGAAACATCAATACCCATTCAGCATGAAAGCGTCTCGCTCAACACGTGGCACCACATAACCGGAACATATGATGGGCAGAAAATGAAGGTGTACCTGGATGGTATGCTCAGAAACCAGATGAACGTGACGGGTGCGATCCATTATCAGTACAACAATTACGTTTTCCTGGGCGCGGACGCAGGGGTCTATAACCAGACAGATCGGAATTGTCCGATGTATTTCCGGGGCGGGCTTGATGAGGTCAGGATCTATGATGCTGCTTTGACCTATGGCCAGGTAATGGATGACCGGTTTGCCTGCTCACCGGAACCTGGCGCAGGGTCCGGAGACTTTTTTAATACATCCGAACCTCTGTCCTCATCCTGTTCCGTTCGATCAGGTTCTGTTGTTATTGGCACAAACGAACAGACTTCAAGAATTCTTTCTTTTAAGAACCGGAATGAGAATGGGACGTGGAATGTTGCCTTGCCCCCGGGCTCCACTCTCATCGTGAAAGCTCATGATTTCTACTCGCTTTCCTACCCTGATGCCTGGTATATCGAGATTGCTGATGAAAAAAACGGCCGGGTAACCCGATCCATCGCTTTTCCCAACAGGAACAATGCTCCGCCGAAAGGGGAAATACCATCGGGTAATGCAACAGTGTTAGTCAGATATTTCGACGGCAAGGGACGTTTCCCCTCCAAAGTTGCCATTGATTTTGAAAGTGTTATCTCCCCACACCCTCCGGTGACCCCCCCCCAGACAATACTGAATTACCCAATTATTGTGATCTACTCAGCTTCCTGGGCAACCCTGGTCGCTATCGTTCTTGTCATAGTCTGGCTTCACCGTCGCCGGAAAAAACTAAAAACATAGTGGGGTTTGAAAAAGATAAACAGATGAAAAAAAAAGATTTTTTATAATTACAGGGTAATTTCGCGGAACTGTTTTCCGAAAACACCGCAAATCGGACATTTTTCAGGAGGTTTGGCGATTTCGATATTGCCACAAACGGGGCAGAGGAAAATTTTTTCCCTTCCGATATCATTTCCGGATTTTACTGCGAGGAGTGCCTTCTTGTACAGGTTTGCATGTACCTCTTCGGCTTTCATCGCATAAGTGAATGCGAGTACGGCATCACTCTTCTTTTCGGCTTCGGCAAGCTTCACGAAATCGGGATACATACGGGTAAATTCGTGCGTTTCTCCTGCAATGCTTGCTTCAAGATTCTTTTCTGTTGCCTGAATCGTCCCCATAACCTTAAGCAATTTTTTTGCGTGGATCGCTTCAGCTTCAGACGCTGCCTTATAGAGAGTTGCAATGTTGTTGAGCCCTTCCACACTGGCTTTTTCAGAAAAAGCCTGATATTTCCGGACTGCCTGAGATTCGCCCGCAAACGCTACCATTGCATTCTCATTTGTTGTCATACGGAGAAATATAGACAGAATTCGATTTAAAGATTCTTCATAGGGCACAATATTTTTTTGATCCTTGACATATAACTTGAAATTGTAAAAGAATACCAGAACAAAAAAGAAAGGTTTTTGTCGATCAACACGAACCTCTTGCCTTCAAACAGAGAATTTCCCATTTAATCTATTTTTTACAACAAGGATGTCACCATGAAAAAAATGAAGGAAGTACCTGTGAGGGACAGACCACGTGAAAAAATTGCCTCGAAGGGCGCATCAGTTCTTTCTGAAAATGAATTGATCGAGGCAATTATCGGCCGAGGGACTAAGAATAAGGATGTCCGTGAAATTTCAAAAGAGATCGGAATACTCATACAAAAACACAGGAACAATCTGCAATACCGGGACTTACAGGAGGTTGAAGGTATCGGCCCGACAAAAGCCTCCCAGATCATAGCCTGTTTCGAGCTGGGGAGGCGGTATTTCGAACCGGTTGGAACCGACATAAAGGTGACAAGACCGGAAGATATTCTTCCGCTCGTTGCCGATCTTAAACAAAAACGACAGGAACATTTCATCTGTCTCACGCTGAACGGTGCCGGGGAGATTCTCGGCAACAGGGTTATTACTGTTGGTCTGCTCAACCACAGCCTTGTCCATCCACGCGAAGTCTTTGCAGATGCGATAACCGACCGTGCTGCTTCCATCATCTGTGTCCACAATCATCCCTCCGGCTCTCTTGAGCCGAGCAGCCAGGATATTGCCATCACCAACCAGCTCAGAGATGCCGGCTCGGTTGTCGGCATCCAGCTTATTGACCACATAATTGTATCGAAAAACGGACATCTCAGCATGAGGGAACGTGGATTACTCTAAAAGATATACCCGGAACCCTTTTGATTCCATCGTCTGCTATTCTGACCAAGAAAAAAGTCAGTCGTTTGTAATTTTTTTCTGTTTTCTTTAATGAGTGATTCACTGAATGCTCTTACCCAATGCGAATCCCTTTTTGTATGCTGCTTCCAGAATGTCCGGCTGTTCCCGGAGATTTCGGATTGTATCCATATCATTGATCAACATCTCATCATAATATTGGCAATCGATGATATCAAAAAAGGCCTTCATCGTCAACTTTGCACCGACAAATACTTCGGGTATTTTCATGCCGGATATGCAGATGAACAACCCCCTTCGCCCTTGTTTCTTTTCATTAGATATGAGAGATTTTTTTCGCACATATTTTGCCATAAAAAAAACCTGGAAGCGATCGATAAAAGATTTTAGTTTTCCGGGAATTCCCATGGTCATGACCGGTGTTGCGACAATGATACCATCCATTTCCCTGAGTTTGGGATACAATACCTGCATATCATCATCCAGAATGCAGGTTTCGTGGTCCTGGCAGAACATCATCTCCTGGCATGCCTGGAAGTCGAGATTGACGAGAACGATTTTTTCGATGGCACAACCGGCATCTTCAGCTCCCTTCAGGGCTCTATCCAGTAACAGCACAGTATTTCCTTCAGTGAGCGGACTTCCCAGAATTCCGATAATCTTCCTGGCCATAATACAATCTTAAAAAAACGAACGCAATATAGCTTTGCAAACAGCAATGCCATTCATCAAATCTATTTTAAACACTTGCACGAACGCAACCCATATATATCTTTAACGTGCATGAAAGTTTTGGTGAATCATTTGACCGAACAGAAGACGTACAACGCAGGACAGAAAGTCGGCCCGGGCAAATATATTTGTCTTGATTGCGGAAAGGAACTCACTCTTGATAAGAGTGAACAGGATCTCAGGAAATGTCCATCCTGTGCCTGTGAAGAATATCAGTGCTTCCCGATGACCCATATTCGTCCGGATGTCAAGACACCGGAGGACGCAAAAAATCCGCCAAAGCGTGGGAAAAGTAATCAGTAATTTCTTATTTTTCTTTTTGAGCATCGTATCGCTTCATGAACTCTGGTTAGACGCCATCAGATATCAATCCTCAACAGTGAAATACTGGCGTTTTACTCCAGGACAATCCTAATAAACTAGGAGAATAATTATGGTAAATGTATCAAAAGAGGGACAAGTGTTCAGATGTGACATCTGTGGAAATGTCGTCGTTGTTAAAGAAGCCGGTGGCGGCGAACTTATCTGCTGCGGTGAGCCTATGATTCTGGAGAGTGCATAATTATGGTAAAAAAAGATACAGAGAAAAAACTAAAAACCCTTGAAAAGAAGATCGGAAAAGTGCCGAAATTTTTCAAAGAGCTGACGGTGAATGAACCTGAGATGTTCGACCTTGTCATGAGATTTGAACAGCATATCTGGGATGATGGAGCTTTAACAAAGAAGACAAAAAAACTGATTGCAATTTCAATTGCGGCAGCTCTCCGTGACCAGCATGCAGTCCGGGCCCAGCTCGCCGGGGCAGCAAATCTCGGGGTCACCAAAGCAGAGGTCGAGGAGGCCTTACGAGTTACCTTCCTGCTTTCCGGAATGCCGGCGTATGTATATGGCAAAGCCCAGCTTGATGAAGTAATGAAATAACAGGCTTGACGTATGGAAGAAGATACCTGTATCACCTTCCCCGTTCTTGGGGAACCGGCACCGGAGTTTGAAGCGGAAACAACACAGGGTCCGATTAATCTCTCTGATCTGAAGGGGAAATGGGTGGTTTTGTTCTCCCACCCGGCAGATTTTACGCCGGTCTGTACAACCGAATTCATCGCATTTTCGAATATTTACGATGAACTCAAATCACTCAATGTTCAGTTAATCGGGCTTTCGGTTGACAGTATCTCTGCACACTTGGCCTGGATACATGCTATCAAGGAGAAGATGGGGGTCACTATACCATTCCCGATCATAGCTGACCTCACTATGTCAGTCGCAAAAAAATATGGTATGATCCACCCGGGACAGAGTTCGATTGCCGCCGTCCGATGTGTCTTTTTTATTGACGATAAGGGTATCATGCGGGCAATGATCTATTATCCGCTCCAGAACGGGCGGTTCATGCCGGAGATCATACGCCTGGTAAAGGCACTCCAGACTACTGACAAGTTCAAAGTCTCTACTCCTGCCAACTGGCAGCCTGGCGATAAGGTTGTTGTCCCACCCCCAAAGACTGCGGCTGAGATGGAGAAGAGACCAACAGAGGGCTATGAATGCAAGGACTGGTATCTCTGCTTCAAAAAGATATAATAATTTAAAACATTTCTTCTGAAATTGATCAAAAACCAACCTTTTTTAATATTGCCACCACAAGAAAACTGCTATGCCAATCAGGATCCTCGCCTTTGCCGGAAGTCCACGCAGGCATGGGAATTCTGAAACATTGCTTGACTGGGTTCTCGCGTCAATGAGCGAAGATCAGGATGTTAAGATTGAAAAAATTCCCCTTACAGAAGCAGATATCAATCCCTGCCGGGGGTGTAACGCCTGTGAAACGCTGAATAAGTGTATACAACGGGATGGGATGGATATCTACCATGACAAGATTATCGAAGCTGACTGCATTATCCTCTCTTCGCCGATATTCTGCATGGGACTTGCAGCTCAGGTGAAGGCACTCGTGGACCGGGCACAGGTATTCCGTTCAAGGAAATATGTCCTCAAGCTCCCGATTGTTCCGCCGGAACGGAAAGGTAAAAGACTTGGGATCTTTCTTTCAACAGCTGGTCAGACGTGGGATTATGTCTTTGACGCTGCGATTCCCTCGGTAAAGTGTTTTTATCATGTGATTGACATCAAAGACGCTGATATCAGGTACCTGATGATTAACGGAGTGGATGAGAAAGGCGCAATCGACCGACACCCCACCGCAAAGGCAGATGCAATAAAACTTGGCAAAAATACCATAACTGAGTTGAAAAAGCGCCTTGATTTATGAGGATTCATGGAAATAAAAGTTCTTGGCATATCGGGGAGCCCCCACCGGCACGGCAATACCGAGACCCTGCTCGATAGTTTTCTGGAGGGGGCAAAATCTGCCGGTGCCGTTGTTGAGAAGGTGGTGCTCAAGGAACTCTCCTACACACCCTGCCGCGGATGCAATGCCTGCCATAAAACGGGGGATTGTGTGATCCAGGATGACGCGATTGTTCTTTTTAACAAAATACTTGAAGCGAACGCAGTCGCTGTTTCTTCTCCGATATATAGTATGGGGATTACTGCTGAGCTCAAGGGTCTGATTGACCGGGGTCAGTATCTGTGGGCAAGGAAATTTATTTTGAAAACCCTGTTTTTTCCCAATGAACACATAATCCGGCATAAAGGAATTTTTATCTCTACCGCAGGGCTTTCATGGGATAATGTATTCGATGCCGCTTTTCCTGCAATCACCGCATTTTTCAATGGGGTTGGTTTTGAGTACTACGATAATGTCATTGCAAATAATATGGATCTCTACGGCGGGATAAACAAACACCCGACCGCTTTAAAGGAAGCATACGAAAAAGGACAGAAAGTGGTCCGGGTTCTGGAGAGACTAGCCGCTGATATTCCTGAAGGAAGCATAAAAACGTTAAAATGATTTTTTTCCTCCTCCGATTTTTAATTATTAAAACATCTAAAGAAAAACGGAGAATGCTTCCGGATAGAATGAAGCCAGCAGCATACCGAATGCCGCGAGAATCATTATTACAAATACCGCCTTATTCCACGTAAACACTTTTTTACCGTCAAGAACGCTCACGGGAAGCATATTGAACGCAGCAATCATCGCATTGACCTGTAATCCGATCATCCCGGTCATCGTAATTATATTAGCGGTAAAAAGGTTACCCCCGCCTCCATAGATGAGCAATGCACCAAACGGGATGCAAAGCAGGAGATTTACCAGGGGCCCTGCCACGGATATTTTGCCGTTCTGTTCCCGGCTGATGCCCCGGCCACTCGAATCATAAATGACAGTTGCACCTGGCGCCGCAAAAACAACCCCCACAAGGGCGGCAAGAGCAACAGCTACAAGGAGCATGGTGTTGTCTTTCCGGAATTCTGCCCAGAAGCCATATTTTATTGCGGTAAATTTGTGCGCCATCTCATGGAGGATAAATCCGATACCAACGGTGAACAGGGAAACACCAAGGAATAACAGGGCGGTAACCGGGTCTACCCGTCCGGTGTCCCGAAGAAAAATAATCGCAAATGCCAAAGATATCGCGATCCAGGCTATAAAAAGATCAAATTCTTCACGTCTGGATATTCGTTCGAGCATAAAATCACTGATAAAATAAGGTGTTCCTGTGTTATCTGTTTTGGCGTTGGGAGCCTAATGATATGTTTATTTGAAAATATCAGAAATGTATATCATATGTCTCTGGATAAGATACGCGCTGATATTACCAAAGTAGACAGGGAGATTATCCGGCTTATCGCGCTACGGCAGAATTATGCCGGATCTATTGCAAAGATCAAGATCAATAAGGGAATTCCGATCCATGATGAGCAACGGACTACTGAAGTTCTTGAATCTGCTTTTAATCAGGCGGTTGAATATAAAATTGATCCGGTGGCAGTTCAGAAAATTTTTGATATTCTCATTACGATGAGTAAGGACCGACAAAAGGATTTTTCCGGTGAGGGAAATCTTCCCTGACGAATCTTTTGCCGGTTACCCGACCCAACCGGAAAATATGATAATACCCAAGGCAATCATTGCGATCCCGACAATTATCCGTAAAACACGACGGTATTTGGTCTTCAGGATATTTGCATGTTCCATAGGTATCCCATATGCGGCGAGCAGGAGGACCAGGACCAGTGGCATCACAAACACGATATTATACAGGATCAGGTATGGCAGGCCGCTCATAAGGGAAAATTCTCTCCCCATGAGGCCGAGGATAGTGATATAAATCCCGCCTGTACAGGAAAAACCGAATAATCCGGACAGAATACCCAGCACAAAAGCTGCGGGAAATGAAGCTGCCCTCACATAGTGCCCGATAACACTTTTCTTTGATTCCGGTATCGACAGCAGAAATTCTTCCCGGTTCCTCAGCACATCTATGAGGGTAATAATCCCAAGGACAACAGCGATGGCAGCACCAAGAAGGGAAAGACCCTTTGAAAATCCTGATAAGGAGATAAACGAAAACAATCCGATACCGGTAAACAGGTGAAATATAAACACTGCCGCAATGTAGGTGCCACCGATAAGAAGGATGCGCCTCGTGTTTGCAATGGCAGATATAGATATTAGAAGGAATATCAGGACGGATAACCCACAGGGATTTATACTGTCGATCAAGGCAGAAACGATCACGAGCTGGAGGGTCAGGGCGCTGATAGCCGGGGGGCAACCACCCGGGATAGCAGGCGTAGTATTCAGTGAAGTAGTATTACACAAGAGAACCCGTTGTTTTTCTTCAAGAATTTTTTCTTCAAAATGATCCTTTATCTCGAGATCTCCGACAAGAGCATTCGGACCTATAAAGATGGTGGGGATTCCGGAATTTTCAACATCATATTGGCGGCTCATGGCCAGAAATTTTTCCTGGTTCTCAACGCTGTGGTAGACTTCTAGCGATATGACATTTAGTTCCGGGTATTTCGCTTCAAGGCTGGTGATAATGGGTTTGACCGTTTCACAATGGCTGCACCCGTCACCATAGAAATAGTATGCAGTAATCGTCGAATTGGGAAAAGTATGATTCGATGGCAGGGAAGAATTCCCGGTAAAAGTAATATCAGGGATTATTTTTTTTTAATTTGTTCGAGAATTACCCCTTCCAGTTGCGCAGGAATATCTCGATCTCCAATGAGAGGTGTGTTATTACCGATTACAATTATTTCCGGAACACCTCTTTTTTCCTCAGGAACACCAAGCTTGTCGTTCATCAGAGTGGATATATTAGCATTGGTCGAGTTATGCCAAGTTTCAAGCAACTGGAAATTCACATCAGGGTATTTTTTTGAAAGATTCTGGATGAACGGCATCACGTTATGGCAATGAGGGCACTCTTCGCCATAGAAGAAGAAGACCGTGACTTTGCCGGCGTCTGAAACCGCATTCCCTGAAATTGCGGGTGGCGCTGATTTCATGAGCGGCATAACAAAAATAGCTGTGCCGCCGATTATTACGATGATTAATACCGCAACGGCGATTTTTATTGTTTTATCCATCCCGAGGATCTCCTGTACTTTTTGTAAATTACTCGCTTAATAACATGTCTCAAGCAACAATGAAGCATTTATTTCTGTGAGATCATCGTCCCTACGCCGTCACGAGTAAAGAGTTCAAGGATCAGGTTATGTTCTACGTTTCCGTTGATGATGTGTGCATAGCAGACACCGTTTTCCACTGCCTTAATCACGGATTTCACTTTCGGAATCATACCCTCACCAATTGCCCCGGATTTCTGCAGTTCGTTGGCCTCATTGACGGTAAGTTTCCGGAATACCTTTGTCCTGGCTGTGTCCATGACTCCGTCAACATCGGTCATATTGATGAGTTTGAAAGCTTTGAGTGCGACCGCAATATCCCCTGCTGCCGTATCTGCATTGATGTTTAAGCTTGCACCGGACAGATCTATTGCGATGGGTGATATCACCGGTATATAGTTTTTTTCGAGGAGGATGTTCAGGATCGCAGGATCGATCCATTCGATCTCTCCTACATGGCCAAGATCGACTTCTTTCTGGATTCCCCCGACATCGACTTTCTGGAGATCCATTTTCTTCGCGATGATCAGGTTCCCGTCACTTCCGGAAAGACCGACGCCCTGAGCACCACATTTTGCAATCAGGGAAACGATACCCTTGTTGATTTTACCCACAAGAACCATCTGGGCGATCTCGAGTGTTTCCTGATCCGTGACCCTCAGACCACAGACAAAGACAGATTCCTTGCCCATCGCCCTCATCTTCTCGCTGATTTCCGGACCTCCTCCGTGCACGAGAACCACCCGGATTCCTACATAATGCAGCAGTACCGCGTCACGGATTGCATTTTCGAGAACGACAGGATCGACCATCGCGTGTCCTCCGAGCTTGATTACGATGGTCTTCCCATGGAACTGCTGGATATAGGGAAGTGCTTCCATCAGGACATCTTCACGTTTCATCATGTCGTGTACCTCCCGTTGATCTCGACATAGCGTTCGGTAAGATCGCAGCCCCAGGCTGTAGCTTCTTCTTTTCCGGTACCAAGATCGAGGATAAAGATAACCTTCTTCCCGTGCATTGTCTCTTTTGCTTTCTTCAGATCTGCGATGATCGCCCCGGCACTGACCAGAGGGTACTTCACATTTCCATCACTTATCCAGAGCGAGACTGCATTCGGATCGAAATCAACACCGGCTCGTCCCGCAGCTGCAACGACCCTCCCCCAATTTGGATCTTCGCCATAAACAGCAGTTTTTACGAGCGGTGATTCAACAATAGTGCGAGCGACTTTTGCAGCGGCCTCTTCTTTTTGCGCTCCTTTAACCGTCACCTCGATTAATTTTGTCGCACCTTCGCCATCGGCCGCTATCTGCCGGGCAAGCGAACGGCAGCACTCTTCAAGAGCAGGATAGAATTCCGAAGGGGTTACTTTTCCTGACTCTCCCGTTGCTGTGCAAAGAGCGATGTCGTTCGTACTCATATCCCCGTCGACAACAACGCGGTTGAATGTCCGCCGCGTGGCCTGCCTGAGGGCCTGTGATAATGGTTTTACTCCGATATCTGCATCAGTATAGATAAATGCAAGCATTGTTCCCATGTTCGGCGCTATCATGCCGCTTCCCTTGGTAATTCCTCCAATGGTAAACGTCTCTTTTCGTACGAGCGCATGCTTGGGATACGTATCGGTCGTCATGATAGCCCGTGCGGTGAGATTTTCATCTTCCGGGGTACGACCGATCTTAGGTCCTATTTCCTCACACTGGCGTTGAATGAGCAGGAGATCAAGATATCGCCCAATGACACCGGTACTGGCAACCCCAATCAGATCCGGTTCAACATCCAGTGCAGACCCGGCAAACTCCGTCATCGCAATGGCATCTGCATATCCCTTTTTTCCGGTGTACGCATTGGCACACCCGCTGTTTGCGATTACCGCTTCCATCCTCCCTTTTTTAATCTGTTTGCGCATCAGTTCGATCGGAGCTGCTTTGACAAGATTTTCGGTGAATACACCTGCTGCCGTTCCGCTTGCCCTGATGAGTGCCAGACCGAACTTCCCTTCTTTCATCCCACAGGCACTGACACCCTTGACTGCACAGATACTCCGAAAGGTCATTTCAGGTATCAGCTCCCTCTTTGGCAGAATGCGGTAACCCGACTGCGTGAATGATGTCCGCCCGGGTAAGAATTCCAACCAGTTTTTTCTTCCGCATTACCGGTAAACGTGCAATACCTTCTTTCAGCATCAGCGTAGCAGCTGACTCGACATCCATATCCTCGGTTGCAGTGATTACCCGGTGAGTCATTACTTTTTCCGCCTTCATATCCCCGATGTTGCGAAGCGCATGCTTTGTCTTCTCCCAGTTGATATATTCCCGGAGGGGGATCTCGATAATCTCAAATGGGGATGGCAACCAGAGATCGTCGGAGATCCTTTCGGATTCAAGGAGAGAGATGAGATCTGATTCTGTAAGCATGCCTGCGAGTTCGGAACCTTCCATAACCGGAAGCCCGCCAATATGATGTTTCCTCATCAAGCCTACTGCCTCGCGGAGAGATGTTTCAGTAGTGCATACGATGGGATCCTTTGTCATTGCATTTTTAACCAGCATTGTCAATCACCTACGGCAGCATCCCTGCGCCTATCAGCCCATCATTTTCTTTTAAACCACACATGAGGTTCATATTCTGAATGGCCTGGCCACTAGCCCCTTTCACAAGGTTGTCAATTGCAGAAACCGCTACGACACGCAGTCCTTCACTCTCGACCATGATATCACAGAAATTGCTTCCGCGGACCGCGGCAAGCGAAGGCTTCTGGTAGCGGATAAAATATTCGCCCTTATAGAAATCATGGTAGATTTCTTCAGCATCTTTCTGCTGCATGGGTTCGTTGAGGAGTATGTGGGCTGTCGTAAGAATACCGCGGTTGACCGGAACAAGATGGGGAGTGAAGTAACATTTCGCTTTTGAACCAAGCCGCAAAAGCTCCTGTTTCATTTCCGCGAGATGCCGGTGGGATGTCCACTTGTAAGGTCCGATATTATCCCCCACGTTCGGGTAGTGAGTGGTGGCAGAGGGGTTGTCACCGGCACCGCTTACTCCGGTCTTTGAATCAAATATTACCGTGTGAGCATATTTTGCCAGGGGAGCTGCCGCCAGGGTTGCTCCGGTAGGGAAACACCCGGGGTTTGCGACGAACTTCTCATTAATGCACTCCTTACGATGAAGCTCTGGTATGCCATACGGTGCCACAAAATAATCTGAGTGAGTGACCCCGTATACGGTCTCATAGATCTCTTTGGGTAACCGGTAATCAGCACTGAGATCGACAACCTTTATTCCTCTCGACAAGAGTTTGCCTGCATGGAGCATTGCAGCGGTATGGGGAACCGCAAGAAATGCAACATCTGCGTCGATAGCATCGGTATCCGGGTTTTCAAATTTGAGATCAGTAAATCCCTTAAGGTGGGGATGAACCTGATCAAGAGGTGTTCCTGCCAGTTTTCGGGACGTGGCACAGGTGACCTCCGCGGTTGAGTGGTGAACGAGGAGACGGACCAGCTCGCCACCGGCATAACCGGAAGCCCCGATAATCGCAATTTTCATAAAAGAATATCCGGTTATAAAAATTTAATGGTTTTTAACAAGCCGGTTGAAAATTGAACAAATGCACAAGAGATGGTGAAAGAAAGAGAAAGGGTTTGCCGGATATATCATGTGGCTGACATGAGAAAAATTTATCATGTATAGTGTTTATTTTTCGAGATTTAACTACCATTTGATCCGGTACAAAAAATTAGATCTTCCCAAGTTTCTGCTGATAGAGTGAATGTAATCGTTGCCCCAGCAATTCAATTCGCTGCCGGTCTTCGAGTCCTCCCAATAAATCTGAAGGTAATGCATCGATTCCCTGGGCAGCACCAAGATACGCACCACAAATGAAACCAATGGTATCAGTATTTCCCCCTGCGTTTGCAGCTACCGTGAGGAGATCGGATGGATGGGGGTATCTTCTGATAAGGAAAATGGAGATGGGGAGCGTCTGGAAGACGGACACGTCGTTTCCAATTTTTAGCAATGCTGTCTCGATATCCATTCCATCTTTTTCCAGAACAAGTGCGTTTCTTATTTTTCCGCCAAGGACTTCATCTTCATCCTGTGCCTTTTCGAGCGCCCGTTCGATAGGATCGGGGGTGTCGTGAAGCGTGTGGTAGATGAGAGAAGCAAGAGTTGATACTGCCGCGTGAGCCGCCGGATGGGTATGCGTTACATTGCATGCACGTACCGCCCGTTCGCTTCCTTCATTCATGTCAGGAAACGCCAATCCAAACGGAATTGCAACAGGAAGGCATCCGGAGGTTGTCGATTTCACTCCTTTCCGGGGAATATTTTTTTTGATATTATCCTCGCAAGCTGCTGAAATCGATCCATCAGGAAAGCGAAGGTTCCCCTGAGCATAAAGCTCACGGAGTGCAGATGCATACCGTTCCTCATTGTATTTTCCATCGGCGATCAGTGTAGCTACCAAGATCATCAGCTGGGTGTCGTCAGTATATTGCCCGGGTTTAAGACTTTCGTTTGGATGACCCCTATAGGGTCGCCGGTAACCATATTTCATCTTGTTCAGGTTTGGGGCAGCACTTTCGTTGGGCATACCAAGCGCATCGCCGATCGCAGCACCCAGCAGGCACCCTTTAAATTTTTTCAGCATCAGTTCTATATTGAAAAATCCGGATAGATAATCCTTGTTATAACCCTCGCATTTTAGCGAAAAGCCCGGAATTAAAAGATATTCAAATAATCCCGGCAACCTTCTCCAGATCAATCGGAGGCACCGTGAAGATCACTTTTGCATCTGATTTTACCAAATTTTTATATACAATGTTTTACATGATTAATAATGTAGAATTTGGTGAATACATGACTGAAGATTTCGATGTCAGACTTTCCGATGAAGGCAAGTATTACACACCTGACCCTCAGTATAAGAAAAACGCCTGGATGGGGGATTACCAAAAAGCTTATAATGAATTTCTGGCAGATCCAGATGCTTTCTGGAATAAAATGGCCGGGGAACTTGACTGGATCCGGCCCTGGAAAGCAGTAAAAGAGTGGAACTTTCCCTATGCAAAATGGTTCACTAATGCAAAACTCAATATCACCGCAAATTGTCTGGACCGACACGTCAATAACAGCCGGCGTAATAAAGTTGCCCTGATCTGGAGGGGGGAAGAGGGGAGAGAGCGAATTTTTACCTATCAGAAACTTCTCTCACAGGTAGCACGGTTCGCAAATGCGTTAAAGAATACCGGCGTGAAAAAAGGGGACCGTGTCTGTATTTACATGCCTCTTGTCCCCGAGCAGATTATTGCAATGCTTGCCTGCGCACGAATCGGTGCTGTCCATAGCGTCGTGTTTGGCGGATTTGGTGCGGCAGCACTGAACATGCGAATCCAGGACGCCGGGGCGAAGATTGTTATCACTGCTGATGTCGCGATCCGGCGTGGAAAGGCAATACAACTGAAGGCAATTGTGGATGAAGCAATTAATAATGCTCCTACAGTCGAGCATGTCATTGTCCTGCGGAGGAGGGATCCACCTGTTGATATCCACCCGACTCTCGAGCTGGATTTCTATGAGATAATGGAGGGAGTTTCCGATGAATGTGCCCCTGAAGTTATGGATGCTGAGGACCCATTCTTTATCCTCTATACCAGTGGTTCTACCGGGAAGCCAAAGGGTATTGTACATACCTGTGCAGGGTATATGGTCGGAACTTACTACACGAGTAAATATGTCATGGATATCAAGGACACGGATATCTACTGGTGTACTGCTGATCCGGGCTGGATTACCGGTCATAGTTACATCATCTACGGCCCTCTTGCAACAGGAGCAACGATATTTATCACCGAGCTCACTCCGGATTATCCGGACGCAGGCAGCTGGTGGCATCTTATCGAAGAACAGAAAATAACGATACTCTACACAGCACCAACTGCAATCCGGATGTTCATGAAGCTGGGGGAAATCTGGCCGAATAAGTATGATTTAAAATCCCTGCGAATCATCGGCTCTGTCGGTGAACCGCTGAATCCCGAGGCATTCGAATGGTATTATCATGTGATCGGGAAAGACCGGTGTCCCATCCTTGACACATGGTGGCAGACAGAAACCGGGATGCAGATGATTACTACCATGATAGGCGAACCGATGCGCCCGGGTTTTGCAGGAAAACCAGTTCCCGGTGTTATTGCAGATGTTGTAGATAAAAATGGCAAGTCAGTTGCCCCGGGGACTGGCGGGTTACTGATTATCAGGTCGCCCTGGCCGGCAATGCTGCGAACGGTCTATAAAGATGATGAAAGGTACCGGAAATACTGGGAAACAATAAAAGACGTCTATACTGTAGGAGATCTGGCAGTAAAAGGCAAGGACGGTTATATTATGATCCTTGGACGGGCGGATGATATCATCATCGTTGCCGGTCATAATATTGGTACTGCCGAGGTTGAAAGTGCACTGGTATCCCACCATGCCGTTGCAGAAGCTGCGGTTATCGGCAAACCTGACCCGGTCAAAGGAAATTCAATTAAGGCTTTTGTGATCCTTCGCGTCGGCAATCAGCCAAGTGATCATCTCATGCAGGATCTTCTCCACCATGTGCGAGTGACCCTTGGACCAATCGCAATGCCCCATGAAATTGAATTTGTTGAAAAGTTACCAAAAACCCGGAGCGGTAAGATTATGCGTCGTGTCCTGAAGGCAAAGGAGATGGGGATCGATCCAGGAGATATTTCGACACTGGAAGAATAAAAATTTTTAAAAAATTTTGGATCTGGAATTACGATTAATCAGGAATATCCATATGAAGAGGAAAGCATGAAAGACGTGGTCAATGAAACGATATTGGGTATGGAGGTCGAAAGAGGACGTTGGATCCTGATAATCCTCGGGATGATAATCAACCTGTGTCTTGGTACGATCTATTCCTGGAGCGTCTTTGTAGGACCACTCACTACCTATTTCACCAAGACTCTGGGTCAGACCGTTACTGCAAATGACATTCTTTTGCCATTCTCGGTATTCCTTGCGTTCTTCGCGATCGCAATGCCACTGACCGGCAAATATATCGAACTGTACGGGCCGAGGAATATCACAATTGTCGGGGGGGTCCTTACGGGGCTTGGCTGGCTCCTTGCCTCGTTTGCAACATCAGTACCGATGCTCTATATTTTGTACGGAATCGTCGGAGGCATAGGTGTCGGTATCGCCTACGGTGTGCCGGTCGCAGTTGCCGCACGCTGGTTCCCGGACAGGAGGGGGCTGGCAGTAGGTCTTACCGTACTCGGGTTCGGATTCTCTGCGTTCTTTACCGCCAACATCGCAGGCTATTTGATCGGCGCGTATGGCGTGATGACGACGTTCAGGATATTTGGAGTTATCTTCGTAATCCTGACAATATTGCTTGCCCTGCCTCTGAAATTCCCGAAAACCGGATGGGTCCCGGCGGGCTGGACACCTCCTGCACCAAAGGAGGGGGGGCAAAAATCCTGCGAACTTACCCGGTCGCAGATGATCAAAACATCTTCATTTTATGCGCTCTGGGCATGTTTTTTTATAGCCTGTCTTGCGGGCCTGATGGCGATATCTATTGCAAAACCTGTGGGTACCGATGTGGGAGTTGAGACCGGACTCGCTACTGCACTTGTCGGAGTCTTTGCGATCTTCAACGGGTTTGGACGGCCCCTATTTGGTGCACTCACGGACAGGCTGACCCCACGGTTTACCGCCATGGTATCGTTCAGCCTTATCGCAGTGGTGTCGCTTCTTATGTGGCAGATCCCGACAGTGCCTGTATACCTCATAGCCTTTGTTGTCCTCTGGGGGTGTCTGGGTGGCTGGCTGGCCATAGCCCCGACATCCTGCGGCAGTTACTTTGGCACCTGCGACTATCCACGGTGTTACGGGATACTCTTCCTCGCGTATGGTGCCGGGGCAATTGCAGGTCCCCAGCTGGCCGGTTTTATCAAGACCACAAGTGGATCGTATATCGGGGTATTTCCCTATGTGCTTGTCCTGGCTGTGATCGGTTTTATAATCGCATTCACGCTCTTAAAGCCGCCAAAAGCGGTTGAGCTACAATAGTCTTTTTTTTTTTAATTACAAAAGCTGGAAAATTTTCTTCCGTTGGGCCATGCGATATCCGGAAATTACCTGAATGGAATAGCCAAAGTTCTTGTCAAGCACCGGATCTCCAGAATCTACATAGAGGAGCGGGGTTTCCCGAAGTTTGTGTGGGGTAGCGACCACAATAATGTTACGAATCCCCACTCGTTTCACTATACGTGCACTGATCTGCTGGTTTCCCCGCCCGAGGATAAATCCCTGTGCACCTATAGGGCTTACGAGGATTTTTGCTTCCTGTCCCTGCTCAAGCAAAGACCAAAGTGTTTTTTCGTCGAGATCCCCGGCAACCAATTTTCCGTTTTTTATTGCATCAATCCCGAGCAGGGTCTTATTCAATCCTATTTCCCGGGCAATGGATTCCGTAGTTGTCCCTGCCCCCAGAATATAGAGCACGTCAGGAATCATTATCTCATGGATAAAGCGGGCAACTTCTTTTTTTGCACGTTCTTCATTGCTATCTTCATATATCTGTTTAGATAATTGCGTTTTTCCTGCCAGCGAAGGAACCCGGGCAATTCCATAAAGACGGGTTTTCAGTTCCCCTGCCCGATAAGCATCTTCATCCACATCCATAACTTCTGAATCCCTTAATAACTGAATCTCGAATTGTGCGACGATCTCCGCTGCAATAAATGGATTGACAGCGAAAACCCCCGAGTACATCTTCACACCGGCTGGAATGCCGAGTATAGGCACATTCCGGCCAACGACATCAAAGATGTCCCGGGCGGTCCCGTCACCACCACAGAAGAGGATCAGGTCAACACCTTCTTCAAGAAACCTCTGTGCTGCAATTTTTGTATCCCGGGCGGTACTGTCATTCTCCGGATAACTGATAACCTGAACAGGCTCCAGAGCGGTTTCTTTTAGTGCATTCTCTCCCATTTCACCGGAAGGCGTCAGAAATATCAGATTTTTATTATTTTTAAGGGCATTCAGGGTAATTTTAGCACGGTTTTTTGCTTGTGGCACTGCACCGCGAGTTGTTGCTTCACCCAGCTTGCCATCGGTTCCCTTGAGACCAACAGCCCCACCCATACCGGCGATAGGGTTTATGAGAAAACCGATTTTTTTCATAAAAAAAAGGGATTCAGGAAATTTTGGGGATCCGGGCGATTGCCTCTTTAATCAGCTCGTCCGGGTATTCATAGTCTACAAGGCTGCCTGCGTAGTAGGCATCATATGCCGACATGTCGAAGTTGCCATGGCCGGAGCAGTTGAACAGGATCGTCTTTGATTCGTTTGTCTTTTTGCACCTGAGAGCCTCATCAATGGCGGCTTTCACTGCATGTGCAGTCTCCGGGGCAACAATGATACCTTCCGTGCGGGCAAATGTCTGGGCGGCATCAAAGACCTCACTCTGGTGGAAGGCCACTGCCCGCATCACACCATCATGTACCAGACGGGAGACAATCGGGGAATCTCCATGATAGCGGAGGCCGCCTGCATGCATGGATGGCGGCACAAAGTCATGGCCAAGGGTGAACATCTTGAGAAGGGGTGTATATCCGGCTTCATCCGCAAGATCGTAAGTATAAAGCCCCTTGGTCAGCGTCGGGCAGGAAGCAGGTTCAGCACCGACAATATCCACATCCTTGTGTTTTCCGGTCAGCTTATCCCCGGCAAACGGGAAGGATATCCCGGCAAAGTTGGATCCGCCCCCTACGCATCCGATCACAACATCCGGATAGTCATCTACCATCGCCAGTTGCTCCCGGCATTCAAGTCCTATCACCGTCTGGTGCAGGCAGACATGGTTTAAGACCGAGCCTAAAGCGTAATTGGTATTGTTATGGGATGCTGCATCCTCAACCGCTTCAGAAATGGCCATACCGAGACTACCCGGAGTATCGGGATCTTTTTCGAGCATTGCACGGCCGGCATTTGTCTTGGTGCTCGGGCTGGGAATACATTCTGCCCCCCAGACATGCATCATGGACTTCCGGTAAGGTTTCTGCGTATAACTTGAACGGACCATGTATATAGTACACTGGAGGCCATAGAGCATCGTGGCGAATGCCAGGGCTGATCCCCACTGTCCTGCCCCGGTCTCGGTCGCTAACCTCTCGACCCCGGCCTTCATGTTATAATATGCCTGAGGGATGGACGTATTCGGCTTATGGCTCCCCGCCGGGCTGACCCCCTCCCATTTATAATAAATTTTTGCCGGGGTCTTCAGGAACTTTTCAAGCCGGTGGGCACGGTACAGGGGGCTCGGTCTCCAGAGTCGCAGGACATCCTGCACTTCTTCCGGTATATCGATGTGTCGATCGGTGGTGACTTCCTGACGGATCAATTCCATAGGAAAAATGGCGGCAAGATCCTCGGGCCCTATCGGCTTCTGGGTCTTAGGGTGGAGCGGCGGATCAAGCGGTGAGCTTAGATCCGCCTGAACATTATACCATTGTTTTGGCATCTGTTCCTCATCGAGGAGGATTTTCGTTAGCATACTATGTACCTTGTTTTGTATAAATATATACATTGTGCCACAGATATGATATATTATGAGTGTAGATATACATTGAAATTCGAGGTACCGTAGTGATCAAAAATTTTGCATGGAAATAAAAAAATCAAACATTTATTCTTGAACCTTCTGATTACTATATCTGTGAGGGAAAGGGAGTACCATGGTCTTCATCTATTATAGTCAGGGAGTAGCGTCTCAGTACCAGGATTTCACCGAGCGTTTGATGTCACATCTTGCTCTGAAAGGAACCGAGATCACCCAGCAGGTGTGTAAAGAGAGTACCGCACAGATGCACGTGAAACATACAGATGAGCAAGGCCATCTTGATATCGCCGTTGAAAATAAGAATATCAAGGTCACCTACACCGTAGACCGGGAGAGAAAGGAGATTTCCAAAGGTGTGATGGGTGCAATTACCGGTGCAGGACTGGGGGGTATTCTCGGGAACGTACTGCGAAAAGATCAGGGACTCGGGGATGCAATTACCGGGGCGATTGGCGGCGCCGCTGCTGGTGGGGCCTATGAAGCGTACCACGGTTGGGAAGAATCTAAAAACGGGCGAACTGATTTTGCTGCGGTCCTGGCTGCAACTATACATGAAGTAGAAGACGAACTGCAGAATATAATCCAAGGTCAGGAAGAGGCACTGCGGATAAGCAAGGAACAGGGAAGGCAAAAACTGCAGGAGGAATCCTCCAAAACAGAAGAATATTCCGGGCTTCTAGAGGAGCTTTATGGGCAGATACTAGCTTTACAGGAAGAGATCGATTTGGCAAAGAGTGAGGGGGTATCTATCATAAAACCCAAAGCAAGGATTGACCGTGCTGAAAAACTTTATCAGGAAGCTCAAGCATCCCTGGAAAAAAAGGAGTATTCTTCAATTAAACCAAAAATCACGGCTGCCCAAGATATGGTAGAAAAGGCAAAAGAGGTAATGTCAGGAGCCGGCACATAAAAACGTTATAGTAAGGATAGGGGATTTTATCCTTCACCGGTGAAATATCCCGTTTTTTAACGCTTGGTTGAAGCCGCTATAAATAAAATTAATATAGTGCAGATTCCATGAGTATTAGCGTTGTCGCAAACACAACAACACTTGGATAACGGGAGATATCAGATGGTAAAATCATTAGTTAACGCATTGATTCATCCCAATGCATTTTTCAAGGATGCATTAACGGAAAAAGAAAGTCTCAAGATCCCCGGACTTATCGTTATTATACTTGGGGTTTTCTCGGCAGGATATGCTTATTTAATCGGGGGGTTAACGGGAAGGATGCTGGCAGGAATGCTCCCCGGCATGGAATCGATAATCGCCATTTCAACCATTTTTGTAGCAGTAATCTTGGTTTTCTTATTCTGGGTGATATGGACCGGTCTGTTCTATGTGATCTCATCGGTTTTCAAAGGAAAGGGATCCTTTAAGAGGTCTCTTGAATTTGTAGGATATGGTTATCTACCCCAGATTCTGGGAGTGATACTTACCATTATTGTTGCCTTGCAATATCTCCCAAGAGTTGTTGTTCCCCAGATAACATCAGCCATGGCCCAGAATCCACAGATGATCATCGATGCGACAAATGCTTTGAGGCACGATCCTGCAATGATGGAGATGACCCAGATCACCTCAGTAATTTCTATCGTATTTCTCCTGTGGAGTGCGAATATCTGGATCTTCGGCATGAGAAGTGCCCGGCAGCTTTCTGAAAGAGACTCGGCTCTCTGCGTAGGCATACCGGTCGTCGTCTATATTCTCTATATCATATTTACCATGACAGGAATTTAACATGAAAAACACGCGATTTATTATTATCCCTGCCCTGCTCCTGATTTTCAGTATGGGGGTTGGGGCGGTAACTGCTTTACAAACACCAGACTCACTGGTAGCTGCAGGCAATGTCTATGTATCAAATGTTACGTTCGATCCAGGGACGTTTTTTACTGATGATACCGGTACGGTCATGGTCTATGTCACTAACAGCAACTCCGATGTCAGTGTAGTCGTAAATCATGTAACGTTCGGGGATCAGAATATCCGACTTACCAGTTCTCCCTATGATTCCTCGGCAAATATCGGTCCTCTTCAGAGGCAGCCGTTCACATTTTCCGTTGTCGCTGATGCACTAGACGGGACGTATTTTCCGACATTCTCGCTGAGCTTCCGTGATGCAGACAGCCTTTACTATCGGGCTACTGCCGAAGTCGACAATACACCCCTTGAACTGACCATTGTTGATAAACCAGATGCATTCACCCAGGGAAAGAAAAAGACCATTTCCCTGCAGGTGGCTAACCCCCGGAAAAATGATGTCCGGAATGTTGTCCTTGATGTTTCCGGTACCGGCATCACTGCCACCCCGGCAAAAATGTTCATCGGAAACCTTGCAGCTGGTGCTAAAATACCGGTTAACTTTACGGTATCCCCCGACCAGGAATCTCAGTTAATCCTGACGGTGACGTATAACAATGGAAATAATCCTCATACAGTGACGATGAATCTCCCCATCACCTTCGGGGTGGATAAAATGCAGGCGAACCCCGTTGTCAGCAATGTCCAGATAACGTCTTCAAGCGGTATCTACCACATTACCGGAGATGTAAATAATGCCGGGCTGGAAACCGCAAATACCGTCACGGTTACCTCGCTTGCACCCGCGATTCCCCAGGACCCGTACAAGACCTATGTTGTTGGCGCTCTCAAACCTGATGATTTTGGAAGCTTTGAGGTCACATTCTCCGCAAACGGAACCACAAGCATCCCGCTCCAACTCTCCTTCAAAGACACCAATGGCAACCAGTATAGTACTTTGCAGGAAGTTAACATTGCAGCGACTGCTCCAACTTCCCAGAACAGCGGCGGATCGAATCTCCTCTTTCCCCTTATCGCAGTAATCATTGTTATTGGCGCTTGTATTGGTGGATGGTACTTCTACGTGAGAAGGAACAAGAAGTGACCAGCCCTATGGATGAACAATCCGTCATGGTGTTCAAAGACGTAGTCAAGGTCTACCCTCTTCCCGCAGGGGATGTCACTGCACTGGATGGTGTGTCCTTCAGAGTTGACCGTGGCGAGTTTATCTCGGTTATGGGCCCGTCCGGTTCCGGCAAATCCACGCTTCTGAACCTCATGGGATGCCTTGACACGCCGACATCCGGTGACATATTCATCAGCGGAACTCGTATCGGCGATATGTCCGATATGGAGCTGACCAATCTCCGGAGGGACCGGATAGGGTTTATCTTCCAGTATTTCAACCTCTTTCCTCTGCTCAACATCATCGAGAACGTTACCTTCCCGATGATGCTGAAATCCCAGAAAGAGGTGGACCCGGAAAAAGGGAAGGAAGTGCTCAGGTCAGTCCAGCTGGAAGATAAATTGTTCACACATACACCAACCGAGCTGTCTGGCGGGCAACAGCAGCGGGTTGCCGTTGCACGGGCACTCATCAACAATCCCGACATCCTTCTCTGCGATGAGCCGACAGGAAACCTTGATTCCAAGACCGGTGACGGTATCATGGACCTGATGGCCGAGCTCAACCGGAAGGGCACGACGATCATCATGGTCACGCATGACGCCCACATCGCGGAATACTCACGGCGAACAATCCGTATCGCTGACGGGAGGATCGTTGCATGATCTTCTGGGAAATTGCAAAACGTAATCTCCGGATTCACCTGTTGCGCTCAACGCTGGCAATGCTCGGCATCGTTATTGGTGTTGTCGCCATTGCATCGATGGGGATCCTCGGCAACACACTCGTGCTCTCCGTTTCAGACAGTCTTCACACGGTCGGTGACAGTGTGATCGTTTCCCCCTATGCCGGTGGCGGTTCCGGGTTCGGGCAGGGTGGTGGAAGTGGTGGTTCGACAAGCCTGAAGATCACGGATCAGCAGTTTCAGCAAATCAAACGTGCTGTTGCACCTAACATCGCAATTCCTGTCCTTCAAACCGCCGACATCATGAAACTTGGCGTTGGCAGTGATACGATTGTAGCAACTATATATGGTCTTAGTCCTGACGATGTGCCCAGCCTCCTGAACCTGAAGGCAGGAAGTTACAGCCGGTCGGATTCCGGGTGCCTGGTCGGGTCGAAATTTGCCGATGATCACAACGTAAAGGTCGGTTCCCGGATCTCCATAGGGACGGATGGGGACAAAGGAACCCTGCGCGTAACCGGTATCATCGAGGAGAGAGGGATCAGTTTTGATATCAGTACCGACTCTGCAGTTGTTGTGACACAAAACTGGTTTGACACAACCTATAACCGGAATGATTATGATACGGTTGTCGTGAAAGTTAACCTTGGCGTGGATTCCGCTGTCGTAAAAACCACCATCGAGAAGCAGATGAACAAGCGGGACAAGGTCGTCACCGTCATGGACAGTAAGGCAACCCTCGCGACAATTTTTTCTGCGTTCGGGGCGGTCACCACATTTGTAACTGCGATCGGGGGAATTTCTATGATCGTCGCGGGTGTTTCAATTTTCAATATCATGATGATGTCAGTGACCGAACGCATCAAGGAAATAGGCATCATGCGGAGTATTGGTACCCAGAAACGGGAAGTGATGAGTATGTTCATGTTCGAGGCGGCTATCCTTGGCACCGTCGGGAGTATCATCGGGGGGGCATTGAGTATACTCGCAGGATATGCTATAAGTGCCCTGTTGCTGAACACCACAAAGTACCTGTTCGTCTGGTCCAGCGCGATACCCATTATTGAGGGTGTCTTTTTTGGTATCATCATCAGTCTTGCCTGTGGCATTTATCCAGCGTGGAAAGCAGCGAACCTCAGCCCGATTGAGGCATTGAGGCATGAATAAATCTCTTCCTTTTTCCCTTTCTTTTTTGTAACGTGAGACCTTTATTACCGGCCGGGTGCATACAGTGTGCTATGAGTTCCCCGGTACTCAGGGATCCCGACTGGAATGAGATTTGGAAGCAGCGCCAGGAATTGCACGAGTCCTCGAAAAGTTCCGATGATCCTTCCCATGACTGGAACAGGAAGGAGAACGCGGAGCGGTACGACGCAAATGCCCGGAGCGAGTATGATGAACGGGTGAAGACCACCATCGCTTCACTCGATATCAACCGGAATTCGAGGGTACTGGACATTGGTTCCGGCCCCGGGACGCTGGCGATCCCCCTTGCCCCGCTGGTTAAGGAGATTAGTGCCGTGGAACCCGGCGCCGGCATGATGGAGATCTTCAAAAATAATGCGGAAAAACAGGGGATCCGGAACATTACCTATGTTCAGAAACTCTGGGAGGACGTTGATCTCTCCCAAGACCTGACATCCCCCCATGATGTCGTGATCGCATCGCTTTCTCTGACCATGCACGATATCCGTGAGGCACTTTTGAAAATGAATGCTGCCTCATCAGGTTCCGTCCACCTCTTCTGGTTCGTGGACATGCCCTTCTGGGAGCGGATGTATGCCGATCTCTGGGAGCCCCTGCACGGGAGCCCATACCATGCCGGGCCGAAAACCGACTGTCTCTTCGGGGTCCTCTACCAGATGGGAATTTACCCGGACCTGACCATGCTGCCGCTCGCAAAGGAGTACCGTTTCGGGAGCAGGGAGGAGATGCTCGGGTTCTTCCGGAAGCGGTTCGGTGCAAGGACACCCAAAGAGCAAAAGGTAGTCGATGAGTATATCACGCCGATGATGCGAACAGAAGGGAATGCGGTCGTGATCTCGGGCAACTCGACATTTGCACATGTCCGATGGAGAACGACAAAATCCTGAAGCGGTTCGAGTAAATCGAAGACCTCCTTCAGAGTTCTTTTCCTGCTCGCGGCTCTGATGTGCCACTCATACTACAAAGCGTATATATTTTTGAGAATAACGCCTGGAGAAACAGTGGGGCAGCCGGCCCGTGCACTCACGGAATACCGCCGGCATATTCACAAGAAGCTAAGGAGCTGTTGCTATTGACCTAATCAATCTGACACTAAACAAAAAACGTACAGCAGAGGAACACCGGCCGATGCACAAAACCCCAACCGGAAATATTGGAGGAAGGCGCGATGACCCGCGGGCGTAAACCGCTCATGGCGCTCCGCGAGGCCATCCTGATCGCGAGGAAGCGGGGCGAGACCCGGCAGTTCATGCACGAGCCGGGCACGATCTGCAACTTCGTGATCTACTGCCTCGGTTTCGTGGCCCACGTCCGGATAAAGCGGGTCACCCGTGTCCACTGCTCGCATGCATGGATCGAACGGGAGGCTGCCGATGCACTCGCAACCCTCCGGGCGATCGCGTCCGGCCCAGAGATCTCCCGCGAGCTCTGGGTCTTTCTGCCCCGCGGAGCGTTCCGGTTCTTCCGCGTCACGGACACCGGGCTTGTCGAGATTTCCCCCGATGGGTCGGTGATGCCGGAGAAATCCGGGCCGGCAACCCTGGTACTGACGGCCACGGCTCAGCCAGCCCAGACCGGGGCGGGAGTTATACCCCCGGTTCTGGCACCCTCTGTGGAATTCTCCGTCGGAGAGAACTCATCAGAAAAGGGTGAGGGTGGGTGAGGATCGACCCCTAGTAAAATGCCCGGATTGGCAATCGGAACCCTTATAACAGACTTTATCCAGGCCCCCTTTTTCGGGCACCCGAAAATAGATCGAATTAGGGGAAAAACGGTACAATGAGGAGATTTTTCTCCGCGTTATGGGCCCGGATTGGTTTTCAGAACGTCGATAACTTGAAAATAGCTAATTAGCATCAATTGGGTCGAAAAAGTCCGCTGCAAGCGTGCTGGGGATGGGGGTTAAGCCGGTGACCTGATGATCCTGGGGGTCTTGGGACATAGGTTTGACTCACCCCCCAGTTTCACGCAGTAATAGTAACACTAAGTTTTGGATTTTATAAGGGTAAGTCACAATAAAAACAGAGTTTTCATCTTAAAAATATAATTAAATAATGCCGATTGAGACATATACAACAATGATTTTAAAAAATGCTGATGATTTGCTAATCAAAGGCAAAATTCTTATTTTGGCGCCAGAGAATAGTACTCTATCTTCTTTAAATAATTTAATAATTCGAAATGCCCAAAACTTGGGTTTTTTCCAAATCGATACGAGTCTTTCAAATTCTCCATTATTATTTTTTGAATTTCTGCACGGTACGCTTCACCCTTTTTATCTCAAACCAACAACAGAAGATAAAATTCGGTCATTGGTCCGTCGAACAATTTTTTTTTGGGATAATAATGCAATAAGAACGCCATACCTTGTTGCATTCAATCGGACACTGAAATCAATTCATGAGGAAGTCCCATTTAGAATGTCTATCAAGATAACCCCAATTACTAATTTTCAATTTGAATTAGATATCACACTTTATCCTGTTCTTTTTCAGTTAATCGATCAATGGTATATCCGACAAGAGCACGTTGATTTTGATTTTGTCGCTCCTAAATTGCTCTCCTATAATGCCCGATTAATTGATAGCTTTTCGACAGGAGTTATGGGTAAGATAATCGAAAAGCCGCATTTTATTAACATTCGAAGTAAACAACAAATTTTCATTTCACATAGTAAAAATGACAATGCATTGAAAGATTTTGTCAATATTCCAATTTCAATGACACATGTCAAGGCAATTTATGAAGAGTATGAAGGATTAAGCCATGGAAAAATCACAAGACAAAAAATTATTTCCGATATAAATGAATGTGCGGCAGTATTCGTCTTATTTAGTAAGAATGTGAATGAGATACCATATACGAGAGATTGGGTGGCTTTTGAATCTGGATATGCCGCAGCGTTACAAAGAGATGTTTGGGTATTAGAACAGATAGGATATCGAGATAATTCTTCTTTAATTACTCCCGGGATTACTGACTATTTTCCTTTCGATGTTAATAATACGAAATACTTGAAGCATCTCATAAAAATTATCCAAAATTATGATGTAACTGGAGATAATAAATTAAAACTTGTTGGAATTCCATATGTATGCTCGCACTGCCACACAAAATATAGTATTCACCCCCCTGAAGATATTTCATATTCCGAAAATTTTTTAAAATGTCCTGTTTGCAATGAATTGATCGATATTAAAATTGAATTCAAATCAAAATTGTCTGGTATTAGTGGACATAATTGAGTTTAAGTTGAAGAGTATAATTCTGAAATACTTAATCCAGCTTAAAAAAAGTGTAACTTCCTTTTATTTTTTTTAAACGAACTGTATATTGCAATTGGATTTTTAGCCAACCCGCTTAATCCGTCCCATCGCTTCCTTCAGCCGTTCCATTGACGCAGCGTACGAGAGCCGGATCCATCCCGGGGCATAGAAGGCGCTGCCCGGGGTGGCTGCCACGTGCCCTTTCTCGAGCCAGCGGTTGGCAACTTCCATATCATCACCGGTGACTTTCACGAATGCGTAGAACGCCCCGTCGACCGGAGCCGTCTCGTAGCCCATCAGGTTCAGCTCGGCGATGATGTATTTCCGCCGTCGGTCGAACTCCTTCCGCATGTCCTCAACGCACTGCTGGTCACCGTTCAATGCTGCAACCCCGCCCCACATCGCAAACGTGGTGGCCTGGCTGACGGAGTGTTGCTGCACCTTGGACATCTCGCGGATGATCTCTACCGGGGCGACTGCATACCCGAGCCGCCAGCCGGTCATGGCATAGGCCTTCGAGAACCCATTGATGGTGATGGTGCGTTGCGCCATGTCATCAATAGCCGCAAGAGACAGGTGTTCTTTGCCGTACACGAGCTTCTCGTAGATCTCATCCGACATCGCAAAGATATCGTGATCCTGACAAACATCGGCAACCAGTTTCATTGATTTCTCATTGAAAACTGCCCCCGATGGATTTGACGGAGAGTTTATCACAATCATCTTGGTTTTGTCGTTAACCCGTTCAAGAAGAGAATCATCAAGCTGGAACGTTTTTGAGTTGACCGCGTGTTTCACCACTTTACCGCCGGCGATCTGCACGCAGGGTTCATAGGAAACCCATGCCGGAGTCAGGAGGATGGTTTCATCGCCCGGGTTCAGGACCGCTTCCATAGCTTCGTAGATCGCATCCTTTGCACCGCAGGTAACGATCACCTGTTCAGGAATGCACGAAAAATGATTCTCACTTGTGATTTTTTCACTGATAGCGTTCAGGAGTTCAGGGATCCCATTGCTCGGCGCATAATGCGTCTCACCCCTGTTCAGCGCATCGATGCAGGCATCTTTGATATGCCTCGGTGTGTCGAAATCGGGCTCACCTATCGAAAGACTGATGACATCGATGCCATCCCGTTGCATCCTCTTTGCCTTATCGGATATCGCAATAGTTGCAGAAGGAGCGACCGAAGCGATCTTTTCTGAGAGCCGTTTCATCTTAATCGCTGGACAAGTTTGATGGCGGATTCAACTGCCCTCTTCGCATAGTCGATCCGCTCGTTTGCCTCAAGGCGTGTCATGCCAGGTCCGGAAATCCCCAGGGTTACCGGTTTCCCGAATTCAAGCGACAGATCGATAATCTTTCGGGCTGCATGCTGCACGACAATATCGTCATGCTGCGTAGCACCTTCTATAACACACCCGATAGTAACAACTGCATCGACTTTTCCCGCCTGAAGCATCTTCTTGATCGCCAGCGGCATGTCATAGGCACCGGGAACGTACAGACATTCTGTTACTTCCGCTCCGAGAAAAGCAGCGTGCTCTCTTCCTTCGATCTCCATCATATAGGTGATGTCACGGTTGAACTCCGCAACGACAAATCCCAGTTTTATCGGGTTGGTATCGCACATATCAGATCATCTCTTGGAAATGGTTCCACATAAAGTTGTAGGCTTGTTTCACCGGCGGGCTGGGCCGGCATCGGCAAATCCCTGCCGCTGCCCATTGCCTGCCTCACGCTCGAGATCTTTTGGATGCAGCACGAGTTTTACGGCATTGACCGCATGCTCGCGGGTTCGTTTTTCGGCAAGCCATGCCAGCTCCGGCCCGTCCTTTGCCTCGTCCTCGTGGACGAAGACCTCGATGATATGCTTGTTCGTCATGAGCTGGCACATGATGAGACCCTGAGAGGCTTCGTGGGCACACATCCGGTCTTTGTCCTGCCCCCCGGGCATCCCCAGTGCCATGACAACATCGCACTGGCGTTCCTCGATCAGTTTCTTGCAGGCAACGGGAAGATCCTTGATCCCCGGCACTGTTGTCCGCTCAATTGCCACACTGGCGTGTTTTTTGAGCTCGTCGATGGCGATAGCTCCCATGTTGACGCGTGAGAAGGTGGTATCGGCGACGCCCACTCTCATCCCAGCACCTCGCTGGCCGCTTCGACACCGTCGCCCTTCGTTTTGAACCCTGACTTCCTGAGGGCATGCTGGGTAGCGGCAAGGGTGGCAAGGATCTCGGGTGCGCTGACGGCCCCCATGCTGCCAATCCGGAAGATCTTTCCTTTCAGATGGTCCTGGCCTCCGGCAATCACGATACCCATCTTCTTGACGATTGCCCGCATCTCGTCATCCTTAACGCCTGCAGGATATTCAACTGCGGTGACCGTGGATGAATAATTATGCAGCTTGTCGATCTTCGGGAAAAGGGAGAGCCCCCATGCCTTTGCTGCGGCCTGGATCGCACCCGACATCTTCTGGTGCCGGGCTATCCGTGCGGGAAGACCTTCCTCCTCGATCATGAGGCAGGCCTCCCGTAGCGCAAGGAAGAGGGGGACTGCAGGTGTATAGGGGGTCTCCATCGGTTTTCCGCTGGCGCTCTTTTTGTAGGCAGCAAGGTCGAGGTAATACGGGGGGTTCTTTGTCACGCGTTCCCAGGCCCTGCCACTCACCGAGACCATGGCAAGGCCGGCGGGTGCGGCAAGACACTTCTGGGAGCCGGTGATGGCGATGTCCACGCCCCACGCGTCAGCCTCAACCGTGTCGCCGCCAATGGAGGTGATGCCGTCCATGATGAAGAGCGCATCATGTTTCCGGCAGAGTTTCCCGACCTCCTGTGCCGGATTCCTGATACCTGCCGAGGTCTCGTTGTGCACGAGCGTGACGACCTGTGCACCCTGTTCGAGCCGCTCTTCAAGCGCTGCAAGGTTGACGGGCGTTCCCCATTCCGATTTGATCTCGTACGCTTTGCCATAGCGCTGGCTGATCCTGAGGAGCCGCTCACCGAACTTGCCGTTGACGATACAGGCAATATCCTTGTCCTTCCCGACATTGGCAACCGCGGCTTCCATGCCCGCAGTCCCGGATCCACTTATCACAAAGAGGTCGTTTGTTGTCCCAAAGGTGGTCTTCAGTACCCGCACGCAGTCGGCGTACGCGGCGCCGAACTCGGCACTGCGGTGGTTGATTGCCTGGCGCATCATTGCTAGCCTGACCCGTTCCGGCATCGGTACCGGGCCGGGCAGCATCAGAAGGAGTTCTTTTTCCATGTGGATCTGCTCATAGTATATCTATATAGGCACAATATATGTTTGGATGGCTGACATTGCAGACGTTGCTATCATTTCGGGATCCTCTTCGGATTCGGCAATTACGGATAAAGTGAAAAAGGTCTTTGACGAGAAGAAGGTGGCGTATGACGCCCAGATCATCTCAGCCCACCGTGATCCTGACAAACTGGATGCCTACATCAAGACCAGTAATGCGAAAATTTTCATCGCAATCGCCGGCCTTTCTGCGGCCCTGCCCGGCGTTATCGCATCGAAGACGGATAAACCGGTAATCGGTGTCCCGGTGAGCGGGACACTCAACGGACTCGATGCACTTCTTGCTATCGCCCAGATGCCAAAAGGCGTGCCAGTTGCCTGTGTTGGTGTTGACAATGGTGAGAACGCAGCGTGGCTGGCAATCAGGATTCTGAAGTTGATAAAAACCTGATTCTACAAGCCTTTTCTATCTTTTATTCTGAAAAAATCGTATTTGCGCTTATTGCGGGGTCAATGATCCGGATTTCCTCCCATACGGGCAGACATACAGGCACAGGCCGCAGACCGCAACGCTCTTTTTCTTCTCCATTTCCCTGAAGTACTGGTCGCAGGCTGCAGCGTCGAACCGCTCCTCCCGGGGACCATCCTCATTAAAAATTCTCCCCGTAAACGCGTGCTGCGGGCAGATATCCACACAAGCAGTACACTCACCACACCGAGGTTCCATAGGAAGACCCGTTGATTGGAGCGGGGCATCGGTCAGAATGCTGACCCAGCGGACACGCGGGCCATGATCCGGCGTGACAAGAAGGCAGCTCTTCCCGATCCAGCCCAGTCCTGCAAGGTGAGCCGCGAGTTTCTGTGAAAAGATACCGCATATGTTCTTGTCGTCAGTCCGTCTGGATGCAGGTACCGGGAAGGCACTATATCCGGCTCTCTGGAGCTCGTTTGCCACCCGGACTCCGATCTGGTCGAGCATCTGGTTAACGACATCGTAACTGTTATGCCGGTACAGAATCGCTCCTTCAGGATCCTTGTCCGGCAGCAGGTCAACAAGACTGTCCTGCAAAACCATACCGATCACGACTGCTCTCGGGTACCGTGCAACCCGTTCTCCACCCTGCTCCAGAATAAAGTCATGAGCATATGAAAGATCAGCAATACCGAAATAATCGGCGCCCAGAGAGAGGGCAAGTGTCCTGAGCTGTGCATCAAGATCCATTGATATCAGTCATGTACTTGAAGGAGAGTATGGACATTAAGAATGGCGGTCAGGAATGAATCAGCTCCAGGGAGACGGGACCCGATAAAACTACCTTTCTCCATCCGATATCCTTATCCGATTCTGCGCCCACCTTCCGGCAGAAGGAGAAACGGTTATGGTACGAATTGTCGCAATCTCCCCCACCACACGCCATGAGGGGCACTCGCAACTGGTCCTGAAGATTGATGAAAACGGGATCGTTGAGCGGGGAGACTGGGTTGGCACAACGCCGGTCAGAGGATTTGAAAAACTCTCAATCGGAAAGGACATGCACCAGGTACCGAAGATTGTGTCCCGGGTCTGCGGGATATGCCCGGTCGCCCATGCCCTCGCCGGAGTAAGTGCGATGGAAGCATCATTAGGGTGCGAAATACCGGAAGATGCCCTGACTCTCCGCATGATCATCCATTTTGCCTCGCGCCTCTCGGTACAGGCCCTCCACGGCCTGATGGTCCTGCCGGACCTGTACCTCCCGGGGACGGATACGCGAATCAACCCATTCTCGCCGGAACCACAGGTCCGGAATATCGCGAACCGGATCCAGCGGCTGCGGCAGATCGGCCAGGAGATCGTCCAGATTGCCGGGGGAGAAGCGATCCATCCGAGCAATCCCCGGGTCGGCGGGATGTACCGAAACGTCACCCGCCAGGCAAAGGTGAAAATGTTCGATCTCACAAAAGAAGCCATTCCTCTTGCCCACGAACACGCGGAGTTCATGATTGCCCTCATCCGCGATTTCCAGCGGCGGGAATGGGTGGAGATAGGAGGCACTCAGGTGCCGGTCCCGCGGACGCTCGGTTTCCACAGCCAGGGGTACCTCGCCACCGATTCCCTGTATGGTACCTCGAGCCTTGAGGATCACCCATCATGGGACCTTTCCCGGTACACCGAGGTGTCACCATGGGCCTGGTATGGGGGGAGGGATGAGGTCACGTTCGAAGATCCCGCATATCCCGGCGGCGGAACCTCACCGGTAGGGACTATCGTGGACCCCAGGTATGAGGCGTGTCCCTCAGTGCCCCTGTATGATGGCCAGCCGGTGGAGGTGGGAGCGGCCGCCCGGCTTACGACGTTCCGGAACTTCGGCGAAAGAGGAACAATCGGCCAGCTGGTGGCAAGACAGATGGAGTGTACTCAGGCAGTATACGAGTTGCTCAACTGTTTAAACCTGCTTGATCCCGTAGGACCGGTCCTGGCCGGCACTATTCCCCGTGGTGATGGGACAACCGGGTGGGCTGCAAACGAAGCCCCCCGCGGAACCCTTATCCACATCGCACGGGTCAGGAACCGGCGGGTGGAGTACTACGCGATGGCCGTGCCAACGACATGGAATATGCCGACGGCAGGAATGGCGCTTGCGGGTTCACCGTGGCAGCTTGCCGAGTTTATTATCAGGGGATATGACCCCTGCATCTCCTGTGCAACCCACATGATCGTCCTGGATCCTGACCGCCGGATCGTTGCGGAAAAGGTCATCCAATGATCCGGCAACTACGGGCAAACTTATAGGGAGGACAGCACTACAATAGATCCATGCAAGCCCTGAATGAGCCTGTCGTTACCATTAAAGGAGTGAAAATTCGGGCCCTTCACCTTACATCCATTGATTTCGATGTCATTCTCAGGATAGAAAACCCCAATCCTTTCGGGGCAACCGTGAGGGAACTCCCGTTTACCGTTTTTTTTCGGAGCGGTAACAAGGAAAAAGAGATTGCCAGCGGTGAGACAATCAAAATGGATATCCCGGCAAGTGACAGTATTGAGATAACCATCCCGCTAACTTCCCACGATCTCGCCCTTTTCGAGGGGTTTGTGAGTTTGATCAAAAAAGGGAATATTCAACTGAAGATACAAGGAATAGCGGTGATCGATCATATCATTGGCTGGTCCCTCCCGGTCACAGAAGAGATAGAAATTACTGAACATGAAATAGCAGAAGCTGTTTTAGCAAAAATCCGGGGTAAACAGGGTTCATAATTCCTATTACGTGGGATTCGCACGGGAGTCCGGGCAATAATAGCCATAAATCCGGTATGCACCAAAGAGGTTGCATCAGGAATCATGGCGCTGGTGTGAAACAGGCCGGACTTTTTGAGGGAAGCAAGGGTACCCCACCCCCCACCACGTTTTTTTCCAGGAAGGGGGGAGGGAGTTCCAAAAAGTGAGGGGGGTGGTAGCTACCCCACATGCCTAAGAGTGGGGGGTATCCCTCCTCCCCATGTTTTCCCGGTCCACGAAAGACCGCTCTCATCGACGAAGACTCCACGCGAAGCACACCTCATTCCATTGCCAAAAATGAAGGAGGGTACCCACCCCCCCAGGGGTCGGAGGGGCAGGAGGGGGGGTCGCTCAAAAATATCCGGAAGGGGGGAGGGGGGTGCCTTCCGCGGAAGAATGTGGGGGGTACCCCCTGTCCGACGGTTTGGAAGAAATGAAGTTTTCAGACGTGAGTTCCACAGGAAGCAGGGGAAACGTGGGTGAAAACGAGGGGGGGTACCCCCTACCCGAAGCTGAATGTGGTGTAAAGTGACATCGTGTCCTTCTTTAACCACAACTCGCAAGGAACTTCTCGCATGAATTATTTTATTGACAATGCTTGGTTCACTTTTTTTTGTTGATTTTTGTTGATATTATTACAAAATATTGGTTGCAAATTACAATTTTATACACACTAATCTCATGCGTTTTAGCAAGATCTCTTCCATTTGAAAATTAATGTTTATAGTATAATCCTTATTACTTACAATATGGACAATGATAAAATTACAATTAACAATCTTCACCATGAAGAATTAAATTCCCAAATTTACGATATTGTTTATGAAGTTAAAAATAAATTTGGCATTAAAGAAAAAATATTTGTTATTATAACTGATGATGAAAAATCTTACCAAACGGGACTGTCCGGTGGACTGAAATCTCAGAATCTAAATTATAAACTTCAGTGGGAATACGACGGGGAGATAATAATTAGAAGAGGCGTTCTGAAAAAAATTGATTTAGAAATGGATTTAAATGAATTTAAAGCCTTAATTGCGCATGAATGTAGTCATATTTACCACGCAGATTCAATTTTAATTTTAAAATTTTATTGTGTATGGTTTGCATTATCGATTATTTCTGCGATGGATACGGAACTGTTTACCAAAAATTTTTTACTTGCAATTATAGTTTTTATATCCACTTTTATAATTGGTGCACAAATGGCTTTCTATTGTCGTCGAATGGTAGAAAAACGGTGTGATCGAGAAGCTGTTTTTATCACAAAAAATCCCGACGCGCTAAAAGAAGGTCTTAAAAAATTACATGTTGAATTTGATGACGTTATAAAAATAGCCAAAACAAACGAAAAACCTATGATGTATTTGAGGAAAGTGCGTTATTTCATTTTAGGGGATACACATCCAAAGTTTTCAGAACGTATGGAATTTATTGATAATTTAAAATTAGAAATTTCCTATTAATTTCATGCTTCTTCTGCAACTTCTTCCAATTATAGGATCTTCACTTTCTTTCCAACCCATTTTTTTGGTACGAGAATCCCGCCGGAGTTTCCGATAGATTTCACGATCTTGTCAATTACCTGATAGGCCGAAGTATGAACTTCCATTTGTCCAATCCCCACCGCCCCTGAACATTGGGATGATGTGGTATTACATTTCGGAAATTAACGATATGAAAAAATAGATAATCCATTCTAAATTTGAATCAATTTTATATTGAATTATTTACTCTCACTTCTGTCCTTTCCCTCACTTCTTCTCTTTCTCCTTCTTCCCCGTCCCGAACAGCTCGTTCACCACCTTGATCGCACACAAATCCCCGCACATCGAACAGGTCTCCATATCCCCGTCGCGACAGTGGATCTTCTTCGCATGGTCGCCAAAGAGGGCGAGCCTGAACTGGGCATCCCAGTCGAGTTCATGTCGGGCTTCCGCCATCTGCACCTCGCGTTCCATCCGCCAGCCCTCGTGTTTCCGGACGGTATCCCCGATGTGGGCAGCGATCTTTGCTACCCTCGTCCCCTCGATGATATCCGCAACATCCGGAAGGGCGAGGTGTTCGCTCGGCGAGACCATGCAGAGAAAGTCGGCGCCGTTCAGGCAGGCAGTTGCCCCGCCGATGGCTGCCACGACGTGGTCGTAGCCCGGCGCGATATCGGTAACAATCGGTCCGAGCAGGTAGAGCGGGGCATGGTCGGTGATCTCCTTGATCATCCGCACATTGTAGCCCACCTGGTCGAGCGGCATATGTCCCGGGCCCTCGATCATCCGCTGGACACCCTTTGCCAGCGCCTGTTTTCCCAGCGTGCCGAGCGTGATATACTCCACCGACTTTGCAAGTTTCCCTGCATCCTGGAGGCAGCCGGGGCGCATCCCATCTCCCAAACTGATCGTCACATCGTATTCAGCGAGGATCTCCAACAGGTAATCGTATTCAGCATACAGCGGGTTCTCCTCGTCCCGCTGCATCATCATCGCACAATGGAATGAACCGCCCCGGCTTACCACGCCCATCAGGCGGGGATCGCTCCTGAGCGCCGCGAGGGCCTGCCGGTTCACCCCGCAGTGAAGGGTCAGGAAGTCCACCCCCTGCTGGCAGTGCTCCCGGATAACCTTGAAGAGCAGGTCGGCAGTCACGTCACGGGCGCTACCCGCCCGGCGGACCGCCTCGTATACCGGCACTGTCCCGACCGTAGTGTTAAGAGTGAGAATCTTCTTCCGTATTGCAACAAGGTCGCCTCCGGTGGAAAGGTCCATTAAGGCGTCGGCGCCGTTCGCAAGCGCTGCCTTCGCCTTCTCCTCCTCGAGAGCGGGATCACACCGGCTGCCCGATGTCCCGACGTTCACGTTAACCTTGACCGTGCAGTCTTCCCCGATGGCACAGAGTTTGTGTTTCCGGGCCGGGTTTGACGGGACAACAATCCTGCCATGAGCAATCCCGCGGGCAAGGAGTGCCGGATCCATTCCCTCCGCTCGTGCCACTGCGTCGAGTTCTGGTGCAACACCCGAAGTACACCTGCGGATCAGCGAATCCATAAGAAACATCTGTCGGGAGTCCTTATTATTGTGCATGCAGGTAACGTGGATTCCTGAACAGTCGGGCTATGCAAATTCCTATATTTTCGGTACAATACTCGTTGATGCGGGTGTTATGCCGATGGCTGTCAAGCCATATAAAGATGAGATCGATACCATTGTCCTGACTCACTGCCACTTTGATCATACTGCCCATGTAAAAGAGATTGCCCATATGTGCAAGGCAAAAGTCGCCATTCATAAAAACGATGTCAAAGGACTTGTTGATGACCTCCAGAGTCTTTCCATGCACTTTGGAGCGCGATCTCCGGGTATTGTTCCCGATATCATACTTGCTGACGGAGAAATCATTGGAGAACTAACGGTCATCCATACACCAGGTCATACACCGGGAAGTATCAGCCTCTTTTCCGAGCCGGACAAAGTGCTTATCAGCGGAGATACGGTTTTTACTGACGGCTGTTTCGGGCGGTATGATTTTCCGGGAGGGAGCAGGTTGGAACTTGCACATTCACTCAACCGGCTCTCGCTTCTCGATATAGAAGGGCTTTATCCCGGTCATGGGGAACCGGTCGAACAGGGCGGCAGACGGCACATTGCTGCCGCACAGGAACTCATGAAGAGCGGCTATGGATAAGGGGATATACTGCCTCGTTTTTGAAACTCCCGGCTGCACAATCCAGATCGGTGCATTGGGAGCCCTTACGTTTCGGGCTGGCTGGTATATCTATATCGGATCCGCTCTCGGTAGCGCGGGATTACAAAGGCTCGGGCGTCATATCTCAATCGCCGGGTTGCGCGACAAACGACCGAAATGGCATGTCGACTACCTCCTCATTTCACCCTCTTTTTCTCTTGTGTATGCGGTCTATGCAATCACTTCCGATCGCTTTGAATGCCGGATTGCCCGTGAACTGGACGGGAGCAGCATTCCAAAGTTTGGCTGTAGTGACTGTTCCTGCACATCGCACCTCATGTACCGGCAGGAGGACCCCCTGCAGGAGCTCCTCGCCGTATTCCGCAAATTCCAGCTTACCCCGGTCATCAAAACAATCATAAATGCACAGGTATAGCATAACATATGAAAGTGCTCGGGATATCGGGAAGCATGCGTAAAGATGGCAATACCGCAGATCTGGTAAATGTCATTCTCGACCGTTGCCACAATGACGGGATCAAGACCGAATTTATTTCGCTTTCGGGAAAGAAGATCCACCCGTGTCTGGGCTGTGAAAAATGCAAGGAAAAGAAATGGTGTGTAATAGAGAACGATGACTGGGATGAGGTGATACAGAAAGTGCTGGACTGCGATATACTCATCATCGGTTCACCCACCTATTACTATGACGTCTGCGGCCACCTGAAAAACTTCATCGACCGCACCTATTCACTGTACCACGACAGGAAGCTCGCGGGAAGGAAGGGTGTCGCCGTTGCTGTATATGCGAATAAGGGAGGTAGCCGGACAATCCAGACGCTCGAGGGGTTCTTAAGCACTCATGAATTTTCATCGCTGGGTTCAGTCAAAGGGAAAGGTTACCAGAAAGGCGATGTACTCTCTGACGATGAAGCCGTAGAGAAAGCACAAAAAATCGGCGATAAAATCGTCCGGCTCGTGAAGCGCAACCACGATTGATCCAATAAAAGTACTCTCCCCCTTACTCGTGTTTTTTACCGGTTATCGAGTCGATATCAATCCTGATCACACAGACATTTCTGATATCCTCATCGGAAAACTCATGTATCCCACTTCCATAATGGCGCATGATGCAGTTTAAACCTTTTTTCTTCTCATCACGATCTTCAATGAAACATGCCCTGCCAAAACCGATTACACTCCGGTAGCGCATCCCCCAGTCACAAGGACGTTCACCACGTATGGGGTTGTCACACTGGTCAACTTCAAAGCAGCATCGGGAATTTTTCATAAGCATCGAGATTTTTTTCCCTGCAAGCGCTGAGTGAAAATAGATTGTCCTGTTTTCATAACCAAAACCAACGGGTACAATATAGGGTTCATCACCAACAGCCAATCCGATTCTGCAGACGATCGCATGTTGAATGATGGTTTCAATTTCGAGGCAGTCGTTAATCTCCCGATCGTCTCTTCTCATGATCCTGCCACTTGGTGTTTGTTATTAATTCAAACGGATTCCATGTCAGACTAATTCGTAGAGTGTCGTGCGGCGCCTGAGTGTTCTGCCAACGTCTTCTGCAACCCGCTGCATCTCCTCAGGATCGAGGTAATCGGTGTTGACTGCACCTGCACCTTTTGAGATACTCTCCTCAAACATCGTCCCACCAAGATCATTGGCACCGGCGATCAGGCTTAACTGCGCCATCTTGATCCCTTCTTTCACCCAGGAGACCTGTATGTTCCGGAAATTGTCCAGATAAAGCCGGGCAACCGCCACCATCAGGAGATCTTCTCTCCCGGTCGCTCCCGCCCGTGCGAGTTTCTGCCGGAATATCGGGGTATTCATGTGAATGAATGAAAGAGGAACAAATTCGGTAAATCCGCGCGTCTCCTCCTGAATATTACGAAGAATCGCAAGGTGCTGAACCCGGTCTTCAACACTCTCACAGTGACCATACATAATTGTGGCAGTTGTTGGAATGCCCAGGTTATGCGCCTCCCTGATAATGCGCACCCATTCTTCCGTTGAAATCTTCTGTGCACAGATTTTTTCACGGATCGCATCCACAAGGATCTCGGCTGCAGTGCCGCACATCGAACCGAGTCCTGCCTCTTTCATCAATTTCAGTACCTCTTTTGTACTCATACGGCTTTTTCTGGCAGCATAGGCGACTTCCATCGGGTTGCCCGCATGAAGATGGACTTCTGGTGCAGCCTCACAAATCCAACGGTAGACATCACAATAGGACCGGGCATTAAAATCGGGATGGAGCCCGCTGACCGTGCAAATCTCAGTTACTTCGCGTTTTTTTGCAAGGGCGGCTTTTTTCTGGATCTCTGACCGGTCATGAAAATATACTGCATCATCCCCGGGTTTTTTTGAAAAACCGCAGAAACCGCAGGCATTGACGCAGAGGTTGGTCACGTTGATGTTCTGGTTCCTGACATAGGTAACTTCGTTCCCAACCCGTTGCTCACGCATCTCATCAGCAGCCGATGCAATCTCCCAGACATCCCGATCCTGTATCTTGAAAAGATCCCGTGCTTCGTCTTCGCTGAGACGGTGGCCGTTTTTCACATCATTCAGCAATATCTTCAGATGGTTATCCATTACTCGCCCCGGATATTCTCAGGCAACGTAGTGTCCGGATAAAAGTAAAGGTATCGTATCCTTGGCCACATGATTATTATTCCTCTACGCCAACCATCACTACAGGAGAGATATGGAGCAGGTTAAGGTATCATTGACCCGGAAGACCGCAGATGGATATATTATCCCGCTGGGACCGGCAAATCTGGTCGCGGTAATGACCGACGTCGGAATGGTCGGGTGCGGAGCGTTTGATGTGGCCGCACTTGATTCGTTCAGCTATCCCGCAGCCAAAGTGAGACCCTCAATCGGACCTACAATTGTAGATACCGATGATATCCTGAAAGGGATCATCAAGGAGGCAAATCGCTCTGCATTCGGGCGTGGGATTCGGACCGGCATGACCGGGCGGGAAGCCCTCGACCTTCTCTGATATCCTTTTTAAAACATCCAGGGTTTCGTCTTGAACTCTTTTACGTTGTAAAGGCATTATTTTTCTGCTTTTTATACCAGTCTATAGAGAGTTGTGCGCTCTTTCAGGGTTCTCCCCAGGTCTGATACCATACGTCCCATGGTTACCGGATCGAGATAATCTGCATCACTTGCCCCTGCATTTGTGGAGACGTCATCTGAGAACATGGTGCCGGCAAGATCATTCCCCCCGGCTAACAGCATCATCTGTGTCATTTTAAGTCCCACCTTACCCCAGGAAACCTGAATATTATCAAAGTTATCCAGAAATAACCGTGAGACCGCAATCATCAGCAGATCCTCCCGGCCGGTTGCACCAGCACGGGAGATCCCCGCGTTATAGAGCGGGGTGTTGGTATGGAGATAAGACAGCGGAACCAGTTCAGTAAAACCGTGGGTTTCATCCTGAATCCTGCGGAGAATTCCCAGGTGCTCTGCCTGATCTCTTGCTGTCTCACAGGATCCATACATGATCGTTGCGGTTGATGGAATGCCCAGAGAGTGCGCTTCTTTGATTATTCTCACCCATTCAGCTGTATCCAGTTTCCGTGGACAAATCACCTTTCTGACAGCGTCCACAAGAATTTCTGCTGCGGTACCCTGTAGTGAGCCGAGTCCCGCGGCTTTCAGCCGTGTAAGCACATCAATACTGGACACATTGCCGGTAGATGCTGCGTGGGAGACCTCATCCGGGCTGAATGCATGCAGATGTATATGCGGCCCTATTTCAAGCACCCAGGAAAGGATATCACAGTATGTGTCAACTGAAAAATCGGGATGTACTCCACTCAGCAGACAGATTTCAGTGACGCCGCGTTTGAGGGCGAGACGGGCTTTTTCCTGAATTGCCGCCTTATTATTGCAGTAAGCCTCTTGATCATCTGCACTCCTGCCAAAACCACAGAAACCGCAGAGGTTCTTGCATATATTCGTCACATGGAGGTTCTGATTTCTGACGTAGGTTACAACGTTTCCTGTGCGGCGTTCCCGCATCTCATCGGCAGCAGATGCAATCCGGAGAGTATCCCGGCCCCGCGTGTTCAGAAGGCTGGTGGCTTCCAATTCAGTAAGACGATATCCACCGAGAATATCTGATAGGAGGAGTGAAATCTCTGCCATAATAATTAACAGATCTAACGCTGTTTTTTCCCGCTTTTATTTGGCTTCTTACCTTTTTTATTTTCAGGAGAGGATAAATACAACTCATGAAGAACCATGATGGCAATAATGACGATGGCCACCTCGATGATATGAAGCGGGAGATACCCCACCAGGGGAATGGAAAATAGCGCCTTCCCGACGATCCAGTCTTCCTTTACCGGTTCAATGATCCCGATACCCGGAAAATTAGTACCCTGATCCGGGCGGGGATTATTATCTCCCCATGTGATATATCCTGCATGCGGGGGGGTATAATTTCCCATGAGTTTCATCCCTTTGATTTCGTTAACCGGTTCATTATCTACATATTGTATCGCTCTGTGGATAATCGGATGAATGCTGGTGAGACCATTTGGCTTGTAGATAATAACATCGCCATAATCTGAAAACTTTATATCACTACTCTGTTTTCCATCTGCCCATGTTTCAAAAGTGCCATACCGATCCTTCTGTACCACAACAACCAGATCTCCCACATTCATGTGAGGCATCATGCTCTGGGATTCGATAGTAACAACAGCGGGCCAGGTGCCACAGATCAGGAACAAGGCAAGAGCGACTCCCCCAACCACGGTCACGATCCAGATAAAATCACGTGCAAGGGACGCCGCCCAATGATCGCTTGCCCTGAATTGTGCAACCAGCGTCCGGATATCCCGTTTATTATTGTTATCTGCCATTTCTTAACGCCTTTATCTGATTTTTAGTTATTAAATTACCTTTCATAAGTTGCCATGTGATCTTATAAAATGCCACAGGTTTCGTCGTCAGATCCTTATACCTGATATATAGTATATTCCAAAAATGATGAGGAAAATTCCGCATACTACAATTGTTTTTTTATATGCGGTTTCAGAAAGGATGGTCCTGCCCTTTGACACGCTGGTTGATACTACTGTGTACCATGCGGTATCTGCGGTCCAGTGCCCGAACATGAAGGCTACGACAAGGACCAATCCTCCTTCAAGACCGGCAATCACCATCGCGCTTCCTATTGAGAGCCACCAGATCCAGAAGTAGGGATTTGCTGCACTCGTCATCAGTCCTGCCAGATACGGATTGGTAACAGGCTGGATCAGAGAATTACCCAGAGTGGCTTTTCTGCTTCCCAGGATTGTCAGCGCCCCGAACACAACCAGGGCAATCCCCCCGATTCCTGCGATCGCTGTGGTATAGGGAAGGGCAACAGTTGCCAATCCTGAAAGTATCAGAATAACAAGAAAAAACTCTACAATCATATGCCCCAGGGATATTTTCAAACCGGTCGTCCATCTGCCGCGGATCGAAGCATTGATTGTTGCAACAAGGGTTGGACCGGGTGCAAGCGCACCGGTGAGACCGATAACAAAACCAAGGAGCACCATCTGAAAAATATCATACATCGAGAAGCTTCCGCAACAATTCCGTGTTAGTATCTGGTTCTGATGAATTATCAACCCTCCACTTCAACCTATCAAATTCATATTCTCGCACCTGTGTAAAGATCAAACCCTATATTTTCTTAGCGCCTAATGTAGTATCCATGCTTGATGCACAGCAGATAACACTCCAGTTCCTTGAGACAAAACTGCAGGTGCATCCGGATGTCGTGCGTTATATTCAGGAACAGGACCAGCCGGATCTCATCGAACGAATAATCTCGCAGGTTCCTGGAGACACTATCGTCGTTTCGTCAAAACATATCCCTGGCATGAACGCTACAAGGGAAGGAACCCGATTTCTGACCGACCCTTCGGTTGAGGTGATCAGTGGTAGTTCGGGAACATCCGGCAGCGTGAACGGTACGAGTGATTACCTTCACTATTTCCGTGATCGGTATAATCGTCTCGGAAATATGATACGCAGCCGATGCGGGGGGATGCCGATCGAGGCACTTACCAGGAATTCCCGTTACCGTCAGGAAGAATGTACGATTATTGGCATGGTTGTCGAAGTGAAGACAACGACAAATGGTCACAGGATTGCCGAGATAGAGGATTCTTCTGCAGGCATTCCCGTGCTCTTCCGAAAAGATCGTCCGGTTTTTGCCGATGCAGAACGAATAATCCACGATGAAGTTATCGGGGTGAAGGGGAAACTCTCAACCGATGGGAAACTCTTTTTCGCAGAGCAGCTCTATCGCCCGGACATACGTATCGACAATATTCCCTATAAAAGCGAATCACCGGGGAAAGCGGTCTTGATCTCTGATACTCATGTAGGGAGCAACACATTTCTTGAAGAATGCTGGAACCGGTTCGCAGACTGGCTTTCGGATTCTGATTTTTCGTATCTCCTTATCGCAGGCGATCTTGTTGATGGTATTGGAATATATCCAGGTCAGGAAAGCGAACTGGTGATCAAAAACATCTACGAACAGTATAATGCATTCGGCGAAATGATGCGGGACCTTCCTTCGCGGATGAAGATCATCATTTCGCCCGGTAACCATGATGTTGTCCGGGGTGCAGAACCACAACCGGTGATCCCGCAACAGTTTGCCGGGAAGTTCCCTGCAAACTGCATACTTGTCGAGAATCCGGCTGTGGTAAACCTTCAGGGAGTCCGCGTAATGATGTATCATGGGAGATCTATAGACGATATGATCGGACTGATCCCTGGTGCGTCCTACGAACAGAGCGGGCTTATGATGGAGGAGATGCTCAAGCGACGACATCTTGCGCTGGCATACGGACGCAGGACACCCATTGCAGCAGGGAAGGTGGACCGGTTGATAATCGATCCGTTGCCGGAGATCCTGCACACGGGTCATGTCCACATCCGTGGGATCACCCACTACAGGGGAGTACTTGGTATTAATGCAGGCACATGGCAGTCCCAGACTGCATTTCAGAAGCAGATGAACGTGAACCCGACACCCGCTCAGGCAGTTGTCGTGGATCTCCAGACACTGAAACCTGAAATTGCCAACTTTTTATGAGAAATCAAGATGTTCTCACACTACCTGTCGCGAAGAATCTCTGAGAGATCTTGCAGATTCTGTTTTAAAAATTCCCGGTCCTTATCGTCCAATCCTTTATCAGGAACAATCATGTCGGGTTGAATGCCAAGCAATGTGACACGGGTTTTTGAATCATGTGCAATAAATTTCATTACTTCTGATAGTGGCAGGACGTGGGTTGAGACCAGGTGTCCCTCAATTTTTCCCGGATTTACTACGTTGATCGTACCAGGTCTGACATTCAGATCTGCGGAATCGAGAAGGATGACATGATCCGGCTGGAACCTGCGGATGGGAGCAGTAACACTTTCCGGAACAGTCCCCGCTAAAAATACCCTGATATAAGGAAGATGCAGTTTCTCAATCTCCTGTGCAGCATACATCCCAAGACAATCAAAAGGCGAGAGATCGTCGCCAATCCCTATGATAGCTATGCGATGTGCGTCTTTTAATCTTTGATGCAGAACAGTCGAGAGATCACTAAAGACACGGCGTTTCATGTTACCACTGCTTCCGGATCGGTTCCTGAATCCGAGAGTTCGCTTTTCAGATATATAGCCGCCGGTGTGGTCGGACAATGCCGCTCGCAGAGACCACAGCGTATGCACTTGAAAAGTTTTACCCGGGGTTTTTTCTTCCGTTTCAGCTTCTTATCTTTGAACTCAACCTCACGCTCATTCTCGACCATGGTGATAACATGCGCCGGACATATAAGCGAGCATTTGGAACACCCGATGCATTTATCGTCATCAATTGTAATCCTCCCGCGAAATGCTCCGGGAACCGGGACTTTTTCTATTGGATAGAGGAGGGTAACCGGCTTTGACAGGAGGTTATGAAACATCTCCGATATCACACTCATGAACTCACCCAGAGGTAATTGATAACAATGACCATCGCAACCTGCAGAAGTGAGGCAGTGGCGATATACTTCCAACCGATAGTGTTCAGCTGGTCAATGCGTATACGACCCGTTGCAACCTTGATCGAAGAAAGAATCAGCACGACAAAAAGTGTCTTTGCGAGGAACAGGAAAAAGCCAACGAACCAGCTAAGCCAGATCGGGGTGACCGGTACCGATATTGTTGGGCCGCCAAGGAATATCGCCGCAATCAAAGCACTGCCAGCGACCAGGAGAACATCGGAGGTGAGGTGCATGACAGCAAGTCTGCGCCCGGTCAGCTCTGTCCAGGGTCCCGCTACAATCTCTGTCTCCGCTTCCGGAATATCAAAAGGGGTTCTTTCCAGTTTTGCCTGAAGTCCGATCAAGGCAATTACAAAACCAATCGGCTGAAGGAAGACAAACCACATATTTTTCTGTTGCCATACCATTATCTCCGAGATCGACCATGTTCCCGCCATCAGTGCGGGTGCAAGGAGCGCAAGGAAGAAGGGTACTTCGTAAATGAACATCTGGGTAACGGCACGAATTCCTCCCAGAGCAGAAAAAATATTCCTGCTCAGCCACCCCAGTAAAAAAAGCGCAAGTGTGGGAAGGGTGAACAGATACAGTACCAGGACAAGGTCACCCTGGAATGCGAGCGGACTACTCCCAAAAATGGGTATATAGAGGTATGCAGTCATGACTGCTGCAAGGGCAATCAATGGTGCTGCATCAAATACCGGTAAGTCCACACCATCCGGATCGATAACTTCCTTTCCCAGCATCTTGACAAAATCTGCTAGCGGCTGATAAAAAGGTGGACCAACGCGGTGCTGCATCCTTGCTGCAATCCTGCGATCCAGAAACTCAAGAATCAAGGCATATGTTATTAAGAATAAAAAACCCGGGAACAGGAAAATATAAACAAGAATAAGGAGTGAATCAATCATGGACGCTCCGGACTCTGATAACGGGTACGAAAGCGTTTCCTCAATACATCAAAATTGATTAGACCCTCCTTTTTGTTATCGGAATTTATCACGGTGATTCTTGATGTGCATGAGAGGCATGGATCAATCGCGGCAACAATAACAGGTATGTCTGCCAGGTTCTGATTGACCAGACACATTGCAACAGAGGTCCAGTTTGCAAGGGTCGGCGTACGAATATCAACCCGTTCAACTTTGTCCGTGCCATTTGTGCGAATAAAATGGACCAGCTCCCCTCTGGGAGCTTCATAACGGGAAAGAATTTCCCCCTTGGGTGCGGTTTTTGGCGCATTGACACGAATCGGGCCTTCTGGAAGATTTTCAAGGCAGTACCTGACGATTCCGATACTCTCCATGAGTTCTCCTATGCGTACACGAGTCCTGCCATATACATCGCCGTTGGTATCCGTCACAACATTCCAGGGTACATCTGCATAAACAAGGTACGGATCATCTCTGCGTACGTCGTAATCCACACCACTCGCCCTTGCTGTTGGTCCAACCGCACCATATTTTAATGCCTCCTCTTTTGATAGTTTGCCAATACCCTTGAAGCGGACGAGGAGAGTCTTCTGATTGTTCACCATATCGACGTATTTTTTTACTCGTTCTTCGAGTACCGGCAGACGAACAAGAGCTGCATTAACCTGTTCGGGTGTCAGGTCACGACGTACTCCCCCAACCTCATTCATGCCATAGTGAACCCGGTTCCCGCTCATCTCTTCCAACGTGTCCTGTACCGCTTCACGGTCACTCCAGGTCCACATAAAGAGAGTGTTGAACCCAATCTCATGGGCAGCGACACCCAGCCACAGGAGATGACTGTGTATCCGCTCCAGCTCTGCAATAATTGTGCGGATGTACTGTGCCCGGAGCGGAATCTCAAGCTGCATCAGTTCCTCAATTCCCTTGGCAAAAACCGTCGTATGTGAGTGTGAGCAGATCCCGCAGACCCGCTCGATCAGCGGGAGGACCCGGATAAAGTCCCGCTGTTCTGCTGCCTTTTCAATACCCCGGTGATTATAGGAGAGATCAAGGTCGAGACGGATAATTTTTTCACCATCTGCGATGACCTTGAAATTCACCGGTTCTTTTAACGCCGGATGATGGGGACCAATGGGTACTATCACTTCAGGCATCTACACCCTCTCCCCCTTTATACCCCCGTAGAATGTGCCCGGATCAGGCGCCCAGTCTTTTCGAAGGGGATACTCATTCTCCGGCCAGTCTTCATTCAGGATAATTTTCTTTAAATCGGAACGACCCTGGAATAAAATACCAAACAGGTCATGGATTTGCCTCTCGTAGATACCTGCGGGGGGGAGGATATCTGACGTTGTCGGGACCTGAGGAGCATCACGAGGGAGTTCAAGAGCAATGGAAACGACCATGCGATGCGAGCCTGTCAGATGGTAGATCAGTTCAAGGGTTTTACCATTATCCGCAGCACTAATGGTGAGCAGTCGGTCACATGATAACAATTCCTGAACTGATCTGATCACGTCGCGGATACGTCCTGGCGTCGTAGTGATCCTGATACGGTTTGAGCGGACCTGTTCTGCAGTTCCGATATCCTGTATCTTTTCTCTCACAAAATCCAGTGTTATAGGATCGATCATTGAATTACCTCACGGATTTCTGTCGTATTTTTTGAATTTTTTATTCCCTTTGTCTGTCGCCATTCTTTTCCCCCATGAGCGATGTCCTCCTTAAGGAGATTCAGGCACGTCACAACAGCATTAATGATCTCGTCCGGACGTGGCGGGCATCCGACTACAAAGGCATCGACAGGGATGACACTATCCACGCTGTTGACACTATGATACAATCCATGGAATACACCACCTGATGCCCCGCATGCACCCAGGGCAATCACGTATTTTGGTTCGGGAATCTGTTCCCAAACCCGGCGTAACCGGGAAGCTTGTTTTAACGTGACATGCCCGGTGACGATCATGATATCCGCATGTCTTGGCGACCCTTTTACAAGAATCCCGAAACGCTCAACATCGAACCTGGGCATCAGGCAGGCAATAACTTCAATATCGCACGCATTACATCCTCCGCTGTTAAAAAGGGTTACCCACGGGGATTTCACCCGAGCCCAATTCACAAGGCGCTGGCTCAGGCTGCCAGTTATGACTGCCATTGTATCAATTCACCACCATGGAGAAACATAAAACCTCGGATCGTAACATCTGTCGAGATGGATATGAAACGGTTCCCGCACGGCACATGAATAAAATATCTCTCATCGCTCACACCTCAAAACCATAACTGCCGTTGTTATAATTGCCAGGTAACCGAGAGTCGCCCAGAGCGGAGCATCCATGGGTGCGATTGCAAGCACAAGTGCCGCTACATGCACTACCGTGAAAAATAACGCCACTGAGAAGAACTGGTAGCCGGGCCTGCTTACCTGAGCTACTGCGGCCTCTCCACCAACGTAAGGCATAGTTTTATTCACAGACGGTCTGAACGTGGGGGCAATTGTCCTTGACCATGCATAGATTGCATAACCCACTGCCAATGCGTACGCTGCGATAACGATTGGTGAGGTCAGGAATTCTAACAGGGTCAATTATTACGCCCCCCATGGGAAGAGCTGCCGGGATGCCTGCGCTATCCAGTCAAACGACGCGGGGAAGAGCCCGAGATAGACTGTAACAAAAGCTAGTAAAACTACAACATATACTATACTTTTTGGAACTCCTGTTTTATTCTCAGGCGCTTTTTCGTAGCGTCCGTTTTCTTTTCCTGCAAAAGAGAGGGTTGAAAGGACGGGCACATAGAATCCAAGAGAGATGAAACAATTTAGCGCAAGAATCAGGGCAAGGATCACCCCGCTCATCATCGATGTTCCCATACCAGCCCGCACAAGCATCAGCTTGCCCAGAAACCCGGCTGTAAATGGTACCCCGCTCATCCCAAGAACAAAGATATCAAAGGCAATCACAAGAAGCGGGAATCGTGCACCGATGCCCCGCATCCGTGCAAGTTCGTACGACCCTGCTGTCCTGCCGAAAATGGCTGCCGTAAGGAACGATCCGGTCTTCATGATTCCGTACGCGATGGCATAATAGAGACCGGCGGTGAATCCCAGTTCGAGTTTATATGCCATACCAATGCCAAAACCGAGGAGAATATACCCCATCTGAGCAATGCTGGAATATGCAAGGATGTACCTGAGGTCTGGCTGGTTGAGCGCAAGAAGATTACCAGCTGTCATCGTCAGGATTGCGAAAAAAATAACAATAATGCCGAGATATTTAAAAATGGCTGATCCAAACGGCAGGGAGGAAAGGGAAAGAAAGAGGGCGATTAATACTCCAATTTTTGTCGCCCCCACCATAACAGCAGTCACTGCGGCAGGTGCCTTTGCGTAGGCATCAGGCAGCCAGGTGTGGATTGGGACAATAGCAAGTTTCACTCCATATCCCAGCAAAATGAAAACTGCTGCAATCAGTATAACCGTCTGGTCAGCACCCGCAAGTGCGTTCGGGAGGGCCGAAATCCGAAGCGTACCTGCTGTGAAATACAGGATAGAGACTCCAAGAAGTGCTGTAATGGTTCCGGTCACACCCTGGATGAGGTATTTCATGGCAGCCGGAATAGCGGCTGGATCTTCCCTGTACCGGTATGCAACGAGCGCATATATCGGGATTGCCGAGAGCTCAACCGCGACAAATATGGTAAACAGATCATCAGAAAAACCCACCGCAACTGCCCCTGCAATCGCGAAAATAATGAGAGGATAATAGAGGTGAACCGGCCCTTCCGGGTCTGTGAGAGCATTTGAGGCATATGCAGCAAGAGCACCGATTCCAGTTATCAAAAGACCTGCTGTAAGGCCAAGGTATGCGGTATTGGCTGGAATGGGATTCTGGAAGACTGCAACAAGCAACTGGATGAACGCCAGGGCAAGCCAGAGTGCGGCAAGGATTCCGGCCTGCCGGCGGTATGCAACTGGAAAAAAACGGATAGCCCCATAAAGAACAATCCCTCCTATTGCGATAAAGACCGGCATGGTCGCTCCCGGTTCTGCGGGAATCATAGAGTAACCCCCAGCACAATAACAGCCATGAGTGCAAGAAGAAGAGCGGCAAAAAACGCTATGTTCCCGCCAGTATCCCTTGCCTCTCCCCGCATAGCGATCCTGCCTGCTCTAAAAAGGAGCCGTACAATGCCAATTGCTGATTGATAAATTCTTTCAAACGAGAGCTGGAGGAGTCCCGCAAAGGTAGTGATCCCTCCTGCAATCGTCATATAGGCATGGTCTGCATCTATAAGCCGTGTATCATGAGGTTCAAGGATTTTTTTGCCTACAGTAAAGAAAAAAACAGCGGCTGCACCAAGAACTGCGATCGCGCTTAAAATACGAACCGGATCGTACGCTTCAAATGCGACAGGGAAAGGCAATATTGCATAGAGTACCTGTGGATAGATCCCAATGATAATGCATAATCCGGCAGCACCCAGCATGGCAGCCTGCATAAGAACAGGAGGATCAGAGGCCTGTGAATCCCCGGGACGGAGGAAAGCGAAATATCCCAGTTTCAGGAAGGAAACAAACGTACCAAATGACGCGATTTCCAGAAGAACCCACAACCAGACACTGGTGTGCTCTGCGGCAGCAAGGATCATACCCTTTGAGACAAAACCATTGAAGAGTGGGACTCCGGCGATGGAGAACGCGGCCACCCAGAAGGCAAACGCTGTTACGGGCATCTTCTTCTGAAGTCCCCCGACCCGGCTGAGAAGGTTCTCTCCGGTCTTCCAGACAATAACACCCACCGCCATGAACAGGAGCGCCTTGTACAGGATGTGATTGAAAAGGTGCGCCATGCCCCCATCCAGTCCAAGCTGACCGATAGCATCGGCGGAACCCAGCCAGCCAAGAATTCCCACACCGGCAACCATGTACCCGACCTGCGACACAATATGGTAAGAGAGCAGTCGCCGCATATCATTCTGGAACACAGCAAAGGTCACACCGTAGATAGCCATGAAGGCCCCCATGAAAGCGATATACTCACTGCCGGGCTGAGCCCGGGCAAGCACGTAGACCGCGACCTTGGTTGTGTAAACACTTAGAAATACACTCGCGACAAAGTGGGCACGGGGGTACGCATCCGGCAACCACGTATGCAGAGGGATGAATGCAACATTAACGCCAATGCCAATGACGATAAGGACTGTTGACCAGAATGTGTATGCGTTGCCCGGCATTGAGGATAGGGGGGCGACGAGAGGTGATCCACCACCCAGCAGGAGCAATGCTATCCCTGCTGCAAGCAGTGTGCCCCCAAGCCCATGGAAAAGGAAGTACCGGAAACCAGCTGAAACTGCATCACCACCCTCCTGCCATATCAGGAACGTGGAAGTAATTGCCATCAGTTCCCAGAAGACCAGGAGCGTAATCCAGTCACCAGCAAAGGCTACACCCAATGCCGACCCGGCATAAAGGAGTGCAAAAAGGTGAAGGCGGGGTGGAGCAACTGCCGCTGCATAGAGGATGGCAAGGAAGGTGATGATCGCAAAGATGACACCGGTCATATATGAGAGGCTGTCTATTTTCAACAAAGTCAGAGTATAATTCATGAATGGGATGTTCCACTGAGACACGACTCTGCCGATATCGCCGGAAAATAACCCCCCGGGCAGGAGGAGAACGTCAGCCAGTCCAACGGCACCAAGCAAGATAAGCCCTGTCTGCCGTAACCGTCCACTCAGGGCCAACACGAGCGGGGCTCCGACGAGAAAAATAACGAATGGGGGAATCGCGGTACCGTATGAAAAAGCAGCCGGAACTATTGCCGTAGTATGCGTTACAACAGTTGCAACTTGCGTGCAGAGTGCAAACGGACTTGCAGGGATTATTGTCCAGACACCCAGAAGAAGAGTGCCAGTGACTGTCATGAGCACCGGACCCCTCAATGACCAGCGTACACCCAGAATTTCGGCATCACCTGGAGAGAATGCCCTCATTATAACAGGGAGGAAATATGCAAGGTTAAGCACACTTGCCGTGACCAGTATCAGCAGAATCCACCATTCTCCGGGATATCCTGATCCGACACCGAGGGTGAGATACCATTTGGCGACAAAACCGGCCATAGGTGGCAGCCCAGCCATGGAAAGTGTGGCAAGGGTGAACGCAGCAAATTCCCATGGCATTTTTCTGCCAAGACCATCCAGTTGCGAGATCTTTGTCCTGCCGGTCTCAACGGCAACAGCCCCTGCAACAAAGAACATTGTCAGTTTACCCAAGGCATGGGCAGCAAAAGCGTATGTTGCGGCGATGACCGTGGCGATTCTCAAGGAGTCGGGAACCCCGGTAGTGCCTGCTGGCAGGAGCATTGCCGCACCCAGAATCATGTAGCTGAGCTGGCTGATTGTCGAATAGGCAAGGCGGAGCTTGAAGTCGTCCTGCCGTAGGGCAAGCAGGGAGCCGGAAATAATTGTAATAACCGCCGCTGCAATAACGATATCCCGTAGCCCTAATCCAATCATGGCCTCAGGCCCGTAAATATCCCACATAAGGCGGAAAATTCCGAAAACCCCTGTATTCACGACTGCCACTGCATGGAGCAGCCCACTGACCGGTGTGGGAGCTACCATGGCGCTTGGAAGCCAACCATGAATAGGGACAAGTGCTGCTTTGACGCCAAAACCGGCAAAAAGCAAGAAAAATGCAAGACGTGCGTATTGTGGTGCCAGAGACGTAACACCCGGGTTTCCCCCGGCTATAAAATCCAGAGAACACCCCATTCCCAGAAGAAGCATCATGCCGGCAAGAATGGCAACGCCTCCTCCCTGAGTGTAGATGAGGTATTTCGTTCCTGCGGCCATCGCCTCCCTGGTTTCTGTGTGCACGACAAGCGGGTAAGCTGCGATTGCTAGGATCTCATAAAAGACAAAAAGGGAAAAAAGGTTGGTGGAGAGGGCAACCCCCATCACCGCACCAATTGTAATGGCAAAGAAGGCATAGTATCTTGTCTGGTATTGGTCCCCTCGCCCCCGCATATAGCCGATATTATAAATTGTTGTAATAATCCACAGGCCGGAAGCAATGCATGCAAACAGCAATCCAAGTGCATCTGCAAAAAGGTGGAGGGTCAGTCCTGGCAAAATGTGCAGGATTGGTGATGACATGGGAACTTCGGCGAATGCAGACGGAAGAACAATTATACAAAGGAGAAATGTCAGAATTGCGGCCAGAAGTGAAACTGCTTCACGGGCATCAGGTCGTGTATCCAGCATTATAATGAAACAGGTGGCGACAAACGGTATTGCGACAATAAGAGGCAGGATAAACGTATTAAGATCCATTCTGACCCCCTTCACGGATGGTCAGGAAGATTGCTCTAAAATCCAGAGTTCCGTATACTTTTTTGAGAAGAATCGAGAGGGCAAGGGCGACTCCGGCGATAACCGCTTCTATGACAATTAATGTAAATACAACCGCCTGAGAGACATTTGTATCACCAGCGACGTAACCTCCAAGAAGAAAGAGGAGACTTACACCCTTCCCGCAGAACTCCAGCCCCATGATCATTTTGATCAAGTGGCTTTTTGCGATCAGGCTTGCAAGACCCAGAGCAAAAAGAGTTCCGGCCATAAGAAGAATAGCCAGGCTCCCACTGTCAGTCATCCGGACTCCCTGGTTTTTTTCCCAATAACGAGAAGCAGGATGGCCATGACCCCGGAAAGGATTATAAACCCCTGAAGAACAACTTCAAACGTCCGGTCTTTCCAGAGTGTCGCACCTGCAGATGCTGTTATTGTTGGCGGTGTTTGAGGCAAAATGACAGGAACCGGGACGAGGACAAGATAAAACAATATGAGGAATACTGCTACAAACAACACAGCAAAGATGTTCCGAGTACTCATGACAACGCCTCTTTTTCCTCCCCCCCGGCAAGGACGAGCGCTACCAGAAAGAGTACTGCCACCAATCCTGCACCGACCGTAAGCTCCAGCGCTCCTGCATAAGGTGAAGCGAGGAGAAAAAAAATACCGGCAAGACATATACTGGAAATAGCGTACGCAATTACAGCTCGGATGAGATTGGTCTGGACGATAGATGCCGCAGCCGATGCAATCATGGCACAGCCAAGGGCAGACATCACGAGGACATCATAATCCGGCATCAGAATCCACTCTTTTTGCGCTTTAAAAACAATTGCCAATACCACAAAATACTAGATAAATCTTTGGAAGTGGGATTTTATCTGATGTACGGGAAATGGCAATTGAACCTGGCAAAGATTTTCCAGTATCAGGAACCTGACTACTGAAAATGCGGGATAATAAAAAAGGATCAGGTCTGGGTACTCGTTTCGTCTTTTGCAGAAGTCCTGGCTGGTTTCACATACGTTATTGTGATAACTTCCACACCCTTTGCTGTCACCGGAGCCGTATACTGGGTATCCATGAAAAGGCATTTTACCGGACAGGTATCGACACACGAATTGCAGACAACGCAACGGAGCCGGTCGATCTGCCAGGTCTTTGCCTCCTTACTGAGCACGATAGCCTGCGAGGGGCATTTCCTCTGGCACGTCCCGCAGGAGATACATCTGCTCTCATCTATAGTTACATGACCGCGGGAGAGCGGGTTCTTTTTCGCTGGCTGGACTGGATAAAGGATTGTGGCTGGCCTGCTCAGTAGTGTTCTTATTGCCGTTTTTGTGTTCTCGAAAAATGCCATCTGTATCACCTCTCCGTACAGCTGATGCAGGGATCGATGGACAGGACAATCACCGGAACATCGGCAAGTTCACATCCCTGCAGCATCCTGACGAGCGGGGGGATGTTCGTCAGCGTTGGCGTCCTGATACGGGACCTGATGAGGAATTTAGTTCCATTGCCCTTGATATAGTGAACAAGCTCGCCCCGTGGCTGTTCAGCCCTGGCAAAAAATTCTCCGTTCGGGGCACCAGTCACCTTGACATCAATGGAGCCATCAGGTATTTTTTGTATGGATTGCCGTATGAGGTCGATGGATGTGAAAAGCTCTTTTGCTCTGACCGCGCAACGTCCATAGCAGTCGCCACAGCTGTCAGTTACCAGCTGGAAGTTAAGCTTCCCATATGCGCCATAACCGGTCTTCCGCAGGTCAATGGCAACCCCGCTCCCCCGCGCTGTGGGTCCGGCTGCCCCGAGATGGTAGGCATCCTCCTTTGAGAGCTTACCGACATTTCTCAACCGGTGCTTGATCGAATCATCTTGCAAAAAAACGGTGGTTAGATTCTTAATTTCGTTCTCGATACTATTAAGATCCCTGCGCATTTCGTCAAGTTTCTCGTTGCTGATATCCTTTCTGACACCGCCGATCTTGCAAGACCCTTGTATAACCCTGCCACCGGTAGTCTGCTCCATCACGTCAAGTATTCGTTCCCGGATCCTCCATGCATTCATGAAGAGGTTCTCAAACCCGAAGGAATCGGCAAAGAGACCCAGCCACAGGAGATGAGAATGCAGCCTTGAGTATTCAGACCAGATCACTCGAAGGAACTGGGCGCGTTCGGGTACATCAATGTTCATAATCTGCTCAATTCCCTGGCAATAAGTTGCACCATGGATAAAGCTGCAGATCCCGCACGTCCGTTCAGCAATGTAGACGTATTCGGTGTATTCCCGCTTCTCGACGAGTTTCTCAAAACCACGGTGGATGTATCCGATGGATGGAATGGCATCGACTACCCGTTCGTCCTCCAATACAAGGTCAAGATGGATCGGTTCAGGAAGGACCGGATGCTGGGGCCCAAACGGGACGATGATCTGTTTGGTCATGGTTTTTCACCTTTGACCGGAGTCGATGGGGCAATACTGAACGGGAATTTAACCGCAGTCGTAAAGAGGTGCCCTTTGAAATCGATATTCATCCCCTTGACCCTGATACCAAAGAGGTCGTGCATTTCGTTCTCGTAAATGAACGCCCCCCAGTACATGCCGGAGATACTGGGGATTTCAGTATCTGCTATAACCGTGATCCGGAGATTTTTGAACACATAATCCTTGTCAAATGAATAGTTGATTTCGTATACATCCCCGACTTTTGAGCAGTTGATCTGGACGAGCCGGTAGCCCCCGTCCCTGAATTCCTCGACCTTCCCTATCAGATTCCCCACTTCCACAGGAACTGTTTCCTGTATTTCCAGGGTCATCGGGCATCACCCACCTTGACCATTTTTGTTTGTGTTTTTGTTTTCATTGCCAGTCTCTTTTGTTCAAGAATCCCGAGAGCGGTAACGACCCCGTCGATGATCGATTCAGGGCGGGCAGCACATCCAGGGACATACACATCCACCGGAATAATTTTGTCTATGCCGCCAAGAATATTGTAGCATTCCCGGTATATTCCGCCGCTTGTAGCGCATATGCCGATGGCGATGACCACTTTCGGCTCCGGGATCTGTTCGTAGGTATTTATGAGCACCTGCTTATTCTGTACGTTAACACCGCCCGTTACCAGAAAGATATCTGCATGCTTTGGATTGCCCGTGTTAATGATCCCGAACCGCTCAACATCGTACAGCGGTGTCAATGCTGCCAGGACTTCGATGTCACACCCGTTACAGGATGACGCATCATAATGGAGCAGCCAGGGAGATTTTTTCAGGTACGTCATGGCACCACCATTCGGAGATAGTATAAAACTCCAAGGTTTACTAATCCGAGCGTACCGGCAATGATCCATGCACTTCGGAGCATCATCTGCCATTTGACCCGGGCGAACGTGTTATCAATCAGGATCTCGATGAAATACGCTATGATGATCGCCACGATAGCGAGGAGAGGGTTCCATGCAAAGAATAACCAGACCACACCTAATAGAAAGACGTACTCGTACCAGTGGGCAATCTCGATCTTTCCAAGATTGGGGCCGCCAAAATCCGTGGTGACACCCTTTACCAGCTCTTGGTGGGCATGGTGTGAGGTGGAGAGGTCAAAGGGGGACTTCCGGAGCTTGATCGTGAGAACAATAAGATAACCGATAAAGACCCCGGGAAGGTACAGGATAATAGGAATATTCGAAGTCACGATGGTGCTCACAAAGAAGCTCTTGGTGACCATGTACATACCTACCGCTGTCAGGATAATCATCGGTTCATACGCAACGATCTGGAGCAGCTCACGTTCCGCTCCTATATGACTGTACGGGGAATAGGAGGCATACGCCCCAAGCACAAGGAAAATGTGGGAAAGGGTAAATGCGAATATTACGAGCAACATGTCCCCGCCCGAGAAGAAAAGCGCTCCTGCAACCGCCATAAAAACAAGGTAACTTAAAACGAAAAAGTTCTGAGATGCAGTGACCACCAGGTTCTCCTTCTCATACAGTTTGGCGACATCATAAAATGGCTGGAGCAGGGGGGGACCCACCCGCCCCTGCATCCGTGCAGTTACCTTCCGGTCAATACCAGCAATGAGCCCTCCGATGACCGGGGCAAGGAGGATATATAAAACGGCCCAGATAAAGGGCGCCAAATATTCGGGTATCATAGGATCACCCCTACCAACAGGATACCGGCAAAGAGGAGCAGGGCCCAGCACAGCGATGCGCCGACCATGAAAAGCCGTTCCTCCCCAAAGAGACTGGTCATGTAGTAGTTGGAGAGCACCAGTTCGCGGGAAACTCCCATCGAACCGGCAAACCGCATGTGCCCTTCAACCGGCCTGCCCGCCATGTAGGGAGGGGCATATTTTGTACTTTTCCGGTAGAACAGCATGGAAAACGGCATGATCATCAACAGACAGAGCATCATCAGCATGATACTGAGGTTAGCTTGCGCAAGCCGGGTGGTCTGACCATAGATATTCAGAACGAACGGTTCGATAAGGATCGAAGATATCAGCGGGAAGATGAGACAGACGGTAACCACGAGTCCGGTCAGGATATAGAGCACTGCCCATTTTTCTTTTTTGACTGTGTCTTCGATAACGGTCTGTTCACGCATAACCGAGATTATTTTACCCATCCACTTGCTCCAAAAGAATACGGTTGCTGAACCACCGAATGCAAGAATTGCAATAAAGATTAAACCGAATGGTGCCGTAATGAATGCCTCAATCGCAGCCCACTTGGAGATGACCATCCCAAACGGTGCAAGGAACATGCCTGCCATTCCGATGAACATCATGATAGCGATCTTTGGCATCCGGACGATGAGTCCTCCCATGTCCTCGATGTTCCGGCTGCCGATTCGGTTTTCGACAGTCCCGACACAGAGGAACAAGAGCGATTTGGCAATCGCATGGAAGACAATCAGGAGGATAGCCACCCACATCAGGTTATAGGTCCCGACACCGGCACAGGCTACGATCAGCCCAAGATTGGCAATAGTCGAATAAGCAAGCACTTTCTTTGCATTGTTCTGGGATATGGCAATAAATGATGCAAGGGCAAACGTAGTGCCGCCAATGAGGGCTATAATAAGACCTTCCGTAGTTCCGGAAAGCACGGGGGCGAATCTCACTATGATATAGACCCCGGCCTTGACCATCGTGCTCGAGTGGAGAAGAGCAGAAACCGGGGTCGGTGCGACCATGGCTCCGGTAAGCCAGGAGGAAAATGGCATAAGGGCAGCTTTGGTGATACCGGCAAAGCAGATGAGAACGGCAGGTACTAAAGCCACTGCCTTCCCGGTACTAATCAGGTAATTCAGGCCAAGGAGTTGTCCGGTGGGATCAATGATGGCAAGGTAGATTAACGCCGCCATGAACGCAACCCCGCCCAGCAGGTTCATCCAAAGGGCAAGGAACGCGTTATTGGTCGCCTCTTCTGACTGGGAATACCCGATTAACAGGAATGAACAAATCGTTGTGATCTCCCAGAAGAAGAAAACCCAGATCAGATTGTTGGAAAAGACAAGCCCGAACATGGCCGAGAGAAATATAAACAGAATTCCGAAAAAGAGGTTCCGCCTATCCCTGATTTCTTTATAGTGGTGGTGATATGTTTCCATATATCCCACCGAATAGACGCAGATCAGGCTACCGATGATTCCGACAATCAACGCCATGATGATCGAGAACTGGTCGAGGAATATGTTGTTGTCGATATGCATGTTCCCGGAAAAACGTATTTCAAAAAAGACAAGAAGACACGCCTGGGCTAGGATCAGGATAACGGTTAGTGATTTCCTGTGCCGAATACCAAGATAGAGAATGAATGCTGCAAGGATCAATTCGATGAAGAACATGATCTGGCTGACCAGTTCGGAATTTACTGAAAAAATAAGTGTTCCTTTGTTATAACCAAAAAGAAGCACCAGCAACGATACAATTCCGATAGCAATAGCAGAGACCTGAATAATCGCTTTGCGCCCGGAATCCTTCCGTCCGACCAGCATGAAAAGTGCCGTTATCAACGGAAAAAGAATGAGATACAGCAAGAGTTGAAGTATAGACACCAGATTCTCCTCTTATAGATTATTCGTATTTTTTATTATTAATCATATTGAATTGTCCACAAACCGATTTTGGAGGATAAAATCCATAAAAAATTCATATTATACTTGGCTAATTCCCAAACAGGATGAATAACCATAACGGTTCTTCAGGTCCCGTTTCTGGATAAAAGTTTAATGTTTTAAAAATGCACTAATAATCTCTAGGGACAGGTATGGATATTTGGGGTTGAATCCCAGAACCAATGTGCCGTCCTTTGGGTTATTTGAGCAGATTGCTGCTGATGTCAGTTATCATACCTGAGATGTTTGCCGTATATTCTTAATCCGGCTGGAATACTCTGCGGTAGAGAGACCATCGTTTCTGGATATTCCGGGCAACATTGAAGGGAGGTCAGGGAATGTTTGAACTCGCAATAGTGGTTATAATAAGCGTTATCGCGCTGATTCTCGCGGCGGTCCTCGCCCGGAGTGTTCTCGCACAGGACGAGGGCACACCTAAGATGAGGGAGGTCTCCGATGCGATCCGGGTGGGTGCGGAAGCATTCATCAAACGACAGTACTCGACTATCGCCATTCTGGCAATCGTGCTCGCCATTGTCATTTTTGGGGTGTATTTCCTCACGGGACAACAGGGTCTTGCCACTTACACGGCCCTTGCGTTCATTGTCGGTGCGTCCTGCAGTGCGCTTGCCGGTATCATCGGCATGTCGGTAGCCGTCAGGACAAATATCCGCACGGCAGCCGCGGCCCAGACCAGCTCGGGAAAGGCTCTTGACATCTCGTTCAGGGGCGGTGCAGTCTCGGGTCTTATTATCACCGCGATGTCGCTCCTGGGTGTCTCACTCACCTACTACGCTCTCGGTGCAGACCCACAGACCACGCCCTTCATTATCGTCGGGTTCGCTTTTGGTGCTTCGTTTGTCGCGCTCTTCGCCCAGCTCGGTGGTGGTATCTACACGAAGGCCGCTGACGTTGGTGCTGATCTTGTTGGTAAAGTCGAAGCCGGCATCCCTGAGGATGATGTCAGGAACCCCGCTACCATCGCTGATCTTGTCGGGGACAATGTCGGGGACTGTGCCGGTCGTGGCGCTGACCTGTTCGAATCCACTGCAGCTGAGAATATCGGTGCGATGATCCTCGGTGTCGCCCTCTTCCCGGTTTTTGGTGCTGCAGGTGTTCTTTTCCCGCTTGTCATGATTGCACTGGGTCTCCTCGCCAGCATGATCGGTATCATGTGTGTCCGCGGAAAAGATGATGCAGACCCGATGGATGCTATGAACTTAGGGTACTACGTCACGGCGTTTATATCAGCTGTATTCTTCTACATCGGGACCATGTGGCTGCTCGGCAATATTTGGTTCTTCTACGCAGGTCTCGTGGGTATCGTGCTCTCGGTATGTTTCCTCCGGGTTACCTTGTACTACACCGACCACCACTATCGCCCTGTACAGGAAATTGCCGATGCCTCGGAGACGGGACCTGCGACCAACATCATTACCGGTTTCTCCGTTGCCCTTGAGACCACGGCAATACCGGCGATCCTGATCGGTGCATCTTTGCTCCTATCCTTCTCGCTCGGTTCCCAGAGTGGTATTGCCTTCGGTGGCCTCTACGGGACTGCCGCAGCGACCATCGGTATGCTGATGGTCTGTGCCTACGTGCTTGCAATGGACTCCTTCGGCCCCATTGCCGACAATGCCGGCGGTATTGTTGAAATGAGCCAGGCTCCCGAATCAGTCCGCAAGCGGATGGACCGGCTCGACTCGGCCGGAAACACAACCAAGGCCTTAACCAAAGGATACGCCATCGGTAGTGCATCGCTCGCAGTCTTCCTGCTTTTCAACGCTTACATGTCCGATATCAGCCGTCTTATAGGAAAATCCTTTACGGTTGTCAACATTTCAGCAGTCCCGGTATTTGTGGGCGCACTGCTCGGTGCGATGCTTATATTCGTCTTTGCAGGATTCGCGATCCGTGCAGTCTCCAAGACTGCACAATATGTAATTGAAGAAGTGCGCATACAGTTCAAGGACCCGGCCATCATGGCAGGTACCAAGAAACCCGACTATGCCCGTGTGATCGATATCACCACGCTCGGGGCGCTCAAAAACATGGTTCTGCCCGGCGCGATTGCAATTGCATTCCCCATCTTTATTGGGATCACCCTGAAATACGAGGCTCTCGCAGGCTTCCTGATGGTCGGCACGATCACCGGCATTCTGCTCGCACTGATCCTCAACAACGGTGGTGGTGCATGGGACAATGCCAAGAAATATATCGAATCCGGTGCTCATGGGGGCAAAGGCAGCCCAGCCCACAAGGCTGCGGTCATCGGGGACACGCTTGGCGATCCATTCAAGGACACTGCTGGTCCATCGCTCCATGTGCTCATCAAGCTGCTCGCCACGCTCTCGCTCGTGCTCGCGCCGCTGTTTATCTGAAACAAACTTTTTTTATCAAAAAGGAACTGGACCATTTTGGTCTGATCCAATGTCACAACATACGAAGAGTCTGACACGAACCTGTATTTCTGTTTGGTAACAATTCCTCGGGGAATTCCAGGGGCCGTATGATAGTTCAATGATCTGACCGGCGAATCAGAATATTTTAGAGATTAGAAAATCTGCCGAGATTTCCAAAGCTTTGCTGCTTAGCCGGAAGCTCCTCCGGGATCAATATTGAAATCACAAGCAAGTCGTGTATATCGCTCTGGATTTTCATCAAATTTTTTTCTAAAGTGGTTCGTACAGAAATAATACCTCCGGTCCTTGTAAATGCTTATGAACCGGGGGCTTTCATCATCTACAATGGCAAAACAAACCGGATCGGTAGCCATGGTAAACACCTCATACTATCTCCATAATCCATGCGTATCCACTAAAAAATTTTTTTCGTTTTCTTTTCTTTTAAATGATCAATTTTTTGAAGATATTACCATTGGTTTAAGAAAGTCTATTTTGCCGGACCCGTTATATCATCTGGGATTTATTAAAACTGCCCTTATCTTAAGCCACAAAATTATCACGTTTCCCCGATTTAATAAACCTGAACATATCCTTATCCTTCAACCAACACCAGACTTTCACTATGGATCCGGTCATCGCAAACATAAGAAAAGATCTCAGGACCAGCGCAGATCCCGCTACCCAAGCAAGCTTCCAGCGGTTTTTTAAAGAGGAGGTAAAGTATTATGGAATTAAAGTCCCGACAGTAGTGAAAATTGCAAAAAAATATTGGGTAGAAATAAAATTTCTGGAAAAGAAAGAGATTTTCTCTCTTTGCGAAGAACTCTATCGATCAAACTATTGTGAAGAAGCCTTTATCGTTTCCAGCTGGGCTCATCTTCTCGTATCGAGATACGAGAAAAAAGATCTTATCGTTTTCCGTCACTGGATAGATTCATACATTACTAATTGGGCGGCATGTGATGGTTTTTGCAATCATACAATGGGCAGCTTTATAGAAAAATACCCGGAACATCTTGATGAGTTGAAATACTGGACGCAATCCAGCAACCGTTGGATGAGGAGGGCTGCAGCAGTATCGTTAATTATTCCGGCAAAACACGGGAAATACCTTGATAGTGTGCTGGAAATTGCTGACCTGCTGCTGACCGACACGGATGACATGGTGCAGAAGGGATACGGTTGGCTCTTAAAAGAGGCAAGCCGCAAACATCAGGCAGAAGTCTTTGATTATGTCATGAGAAACAAAAAGTTGATGCCCAGGACGGCGTTACGTTATGCAATCGAGTTGATGCCAAAAGATCTAAAGGCTAAAGCTATGAAAAGGGACTGGTAAATAAAAACCAATGCAAATCTCAACGATTCATGAGGATATTTGCATCATTTTTTTCTGTTTGGAGGATACACTATCGCAAATAGATCAAAATAATATCGTTGTTTATTGTGAGATTAAAGCGGTCAATGGGAAAGATATCTCCCACTGATTTTGTGAAAATCCGTCAGATCCCCTGCATCCGTAAAAACCGCTCATGCAGCCGGGTATCCCCACCAAGTTCCGGATGGAATGAAAATGCCATATGCCTTCCGTTCTCCACAGCAATCACACCCTGGTCTATCCGGGCAAGCACCTTCACATCAAAACCCGTGGCTGTTGCTATCGGAGCACGGATGAAAAAAGCATGGAACGGTCCTCCATTCTCCCCGCGGATAGAGATATCAGCTTCAAAGGATTCCCGCTGCCTCCCAAACGCATTCCGATCAACAGTCATGTCTATGAGTCCAAGTGAATGGATGCGGGGATCTGCAACATCAGTTGCCATGAGAACCATACCTGCGCAGGTTGCAAAAATACCACCGGTAAAATTACACAGAGGTTCATGAAGAAGATTTTTATCAATAAGCCGGGAGATGGTAGTAGATTCTCCACCAGGGATAGCAAGTGCATTGCAGCCCAAAAGGTCCGAAGGGCATCTGACTTCAAAAATTTCAGATGTACCCTTTTTCTTTACCCGTTCAATAGCCAGGCAGAAAGCGTCAATATGTTCGCTCACATTTCCCTGGAGCGCGAGTACGCCGATCTTAACGTCCACGGGTCTGCAGCACCTCATCGTCCCTGAGTGTGTGCACATCAAGCCCCGGCATCGCATCCCCAAGACCCTTGCTTACCCGGGCAATCACACCTGCATCGTTAAAGTGATTGACTGCTTCAACAATTGCCTTCGCCATCAGTTCAGGATTTGAAGATTTGAAAATACCGGATCCAACAAAAACACCATCAGCTCCCAGCTGCATCATCATCGCCGCATCTGAGGGGGTGGCAATACCACCGGCAGAGAAGTTTACAACGGGCAAACGTCCCCGCTCTGAACATTCGATGACCAGTTCTGAGGGGGCTTCGATCTTTCGTGCATAATCGATCATTTCCTGGTGATCCATACCTTTCAGTCTACGAATTTCCCCCATGATATTGTGCATGTGGCGGACTGCCTCGACAACATTTCCGGTTCCAGCCTCACCTTTTGTCCGGATCATCGCCGCACCCTCGTTAATCCTGCGGAGCGCCTCTCCAAGATCCCGAGCACCGCAGACGAAGGGGACCTTAAATAGTTTCTTATCGATATGGTATTGCTCATCGGCTGGTGTCAGAACTTCACTCTCATCAATCATGTCGACGCCGAGGGTTTCCAGGACCTGAGCTTCCACAAAATGGCCGATTCTCACTTTACCCATAACCGGGATAGAGACCGCATCGATTATCTCCAGAACCTTCTCAGGGTCCGCCATTCGTGCAACCCCTCCCATTTTTCGGATATCAGAAGGTACCCGTTCCAGTGACATTACCGCAACGGCCCCTGCTTCCTCAGCAATTATTGCCTGCTCGGCATTGACAACATCCATGATGACGCCCCCCTTCTGCATGGATGCAAAGCCTCGCTTGAGAAGCTCGGTACCGAACCTCAGTTCCTCGAGTTTCATATGCCGGTAATATTGATCAATGATCCCAATAAAAACAGAGTACCACCGGCCAGAGCTGCAAAGGTGATAGTAACAAAACGGCCCGCGCGGATAATATCAGGACCGGCTTCATCCAATGATCTCTCACACTCTCCAATAGTGTATACTCCAGGTTTTTCAAACCGTATCCCGATTCCTCCTGCCATAGCCGCCATTACCATGCCCCCATTAAAACCAGGCCGTTTATGGCTGTCACGGCGAATAACGCGCAAGGTGCTTGAAAACCGTCCCATTGAAGAAAAATAAACAAGAAGTATCAGAACGGTCATCCTTGCAGGAAGGAAATTGAGCATATCATCCATGCGTGCCGAACACCAGCCCAATCGTATCCGTTCATCGCGATACCCGAGCATTGCGTCCATTGTGTTTGCTGCACGATAGATCGCAGCGCCAACAAGCCCGAATAAAGAAAAATAAAAAAGCGGGGAGATGATACTATCCGTAATATTTTCCGTCATAGATTCATAACCGGCTGAAAGAATTTGCTCTCGTTCAAGATTTGCCGTTTCTCGCGATACCAACAATTTTACCTGTGTCCGCCCACCTTCCACTCCATCTTTCAATGCGGCGACAACAGCAAGCGTATGTTCTTCGAGGGCACGCCAGGCAAAGCAGCTTTTGAGGAGGAATGGTCCTGCTGCCAGATAGATATACCATGGTGAAATCACTCCGAAAAAATAAAAAGGCAGGGCAAACAGTGCAACAGTAGCGAGCCAGAAAATAATGCCGGCAAAACGCTGCATTCCGGAAGAGTACAGCTGCGGTTTACCCCATAATCCGATAAACCTGCCCAGGATAGCTACCGGATGCCATGAGGAATTAGGATCCCCAAATAGACGATCAACGATAAGAGCAGCAAATAAAACAATTATTCCTGCTTCTATTGTTGACGGTACCATGTGTAAAGAGCACCAACAATAAGTATAATAAATGAGGCCGTATTGAGAAATTCGATTTTCGTATAGAGTGATGCGCTAAAGAGGATTAAAGCAATACCCATCATGATCATCAGGGGATGCGGGCGACCATGGGCAACTGGCTGGAGTGGTGGTTCCTCCAGTGCGGCAGATTTTCGGGGGGATATCCCTTGTATAACATCGACATGCAGGGAAGTTTTTACACCTCCGTACCCTGTCGTAATCTCAATATCAAAAAACCCTTCCTGAACATCTTTACGCAGAGGAATCGACAGGACAGCTTCATCAACCACATAGATGTTTTCGTGGAAGAAATTAGTATACATTCCTGAATTAGGGGATGAAATGGTTATATGAGTTGGCGCACCGCGGTTTTTAAAAATTAATCGCAGAGTGCTTCCTATCTCCCCCCAGATATTTTCCTTCGGACCTTCAATAACATTAATTCCTAACCTGTTCAGATAAAATTCAAAAGAAGTATCATGCGAAACCTGACCTATAGCAACCAGCACTGTGGATGACAACGTGAAATTCATCCTTCTCCTTTAATTATTTTATTACTGGCATCTGGGGGAGAAGATTGGGAATGCCCTCGTGGATAGGATACTTTACTTCACATGCAGAGCAGAGCAATTCACCTTCAAGAATTTCAGTTTCATCCTCCTTCTCAACCATAAGGACAAGATCCCCTTTGCATACAGGGCAGCATAGAATGTCCATGAGTGTCCGTCTCATATTAGTTCATTCCTCAGATCTATGATTTGGGTCATCTCGGGACCGGTGGAAATTAACGTGATGGGGCTGCCAATATCGTCTTCTGCAATCTTTAAAAAGTTCCTTGCCTTCTTCGTCAGCTTCCCATACTCGGTTATTCCGAAGCAGGTTTTGTCCACATGATCGATGCCGGTAATTGCAGCCTGGGTACAACCATTGATCATTGCGGAGTACCGGGCCATGTCCCCGTCCCACCCACCAATACGTCGCTTCCGGTGGGTAACCGTCCCAAATTCCTGGATACCCATCGAATCAGATTTTTCAAACGTCATTTCAGTACTGAATGGTCCTTCCCCGACACGAGTGGGATAAGCTTTGAAAACCACAATCACGTCATTAATTTTAGTCGGTCCTACTCCATTATCAGCTGCGATCTGGGATGCAGAAGTGTCTTTACTCGTAACGAAGGGATATGTACCATAATAGAGGGAAATCCCAAACCCCTGGGTTCCTTCAAGTAGTACCGGGCTACCTCGTTTAAGTTCGTCATCAATCGCTTTGGGGACATCCAGCAGATATTCGGCGAGTTCAGGAACATCTTTTGCCTGGGGAGAGAGCCGCATCACCCGGTCCGAGTTTGCGGGTCCGCATCCTGATCCTGTGCTTCCGATCTTCTTCGACAGATGGTCGCTTGCTTTATCACGCCTGATATGATCCTCGGTAATAATACCGCATCGTTTATCAACAAATATCCGCCCTTTAACCCCGAGCATTTCGACTTCCTGTTTAAGAACACGGGGGTCGACAAGTACCCCACTCCCGATACAGAGTTTCGCTTCCTTGTAAACGAAACCGGAAGGAACCATCCGGACGCCGTACTCGCGGTCTCCGACTTGAACAGTGTGCCCGGCATTCGGCCCCACACCGCCGCGGGAGATGATTACAGGTTTGTCATTACATGCAATATGGGCGACAATCTTACCTTTTCCCTCATCCCCAAAAAATCCACCAACGATGATCGTGCAGCTCATTGTAATTCAAGTAGTATTGATCGAGTTGCAAAATAAAGTATCCTAGATCCGGCCTCTAATACCAAGAGATAAATCAGGTTTGACGAGTTTTTACCCGGGCTTTCAGAGACCATTGAGAAATGTTTCCATTCGGGCAAGAGCTTCAGTAAGTTGCTTCCGGGAAACCGCATATGCACAGCGGAGATGGAACTCCCCCCCGGACCCAAACACACTCCCTGGTACTACCGCTACACGCTGCTCTTTTAATAGTCTCTCGGCAAACTCCGTGTCCGAGAGCCCTGTGCCTTTCACGGAAGGAAATGCATAGAATGCACCCTCGGGAACGTGGGTGGGGAGACCGATGCGATTTAATCCCGCCACAAACATATTCCGCCTCAACCGGTACTCATTTACCATATTATTCTTATCTTCTTCAGCGGATCGGATCGCTTCAAGCGCACCGATCTGCCCCATAACAGGTGCGCAGAGCATAACGTACTGATGGATCTTAAGGACAGTCTCACAGAGCTCTTTTGGAGCGCAGAGATACCCCACGCGCCATCCCGTCATTGCGTAGGCCTTGGAAAAACCATTGAGGGTAATTGTCCGTTCCCAAAGATCGCTGACCGTACCTGCAGCGATATGGCTTTCCTCGTACGTAAGTTCTGCGTATACTTCGTCGGTGATAAGCAGAAGATCGTTATCGATTACTATATCAGCAATTGCTTCAAGATCTTTCCGGTTCATCACCGCCCCTGTCGGGTTATTCGGGAAATTAATCATGAGCGCTTTAGTCTTTGGGGTAATCTTTTCCTGAAGGGAATCGGGATTAAGTTTGAATTTGTCAGATTCGGTACATTCAACAGGAACCGGAATGCCTCCCGCAAGTGCCACGCAGGGAGCGTAAGAGACATAACTTGGCTGTGCGATAAGAACCTGATCGCCTGGATCCACTATTGCACGGATTGCAATATCCAAGCCTTCTGACACTCCACTCGTGATGATAATTTCATTATTGCTGTCATAGGCAAGATTATAATGTTGTTTCAGATAGGAGGAGAGGGCTTCACGGAGTGCCGGCAAACCTTTGTTGGGGGTATAGGATGTGACGCCCTGCTCGATGGAGTAAATACTCGATTCGCAGATATTCCAGGGGGTACGGAAATCGGGCTCACCTACACCAAGGGATATAACATCCTCCATCGTGAGCGCGAGATCAAAGAATTTCCGGATTCCCGAAGGCGGGATGCTCTGTGCACGTTCAGAGATAAAATTCTGCATAGTCTCACCTTGCTTAGAAGGAATAGGGGAGGCGTTCTGCTTCCTGTTGTTCAAAAAGCACATTGCCGTTTTCCTTGTAAGACTTCATGATAATATGAGTCGCAGTCTCCCGAATCCTGTCCATCGGTGCCACATGTTCAGAGACAAAACGGGATACTTCCTGCATGTTTTTCCCGGTTACGAGAAGCTGGAGATCATAGGTTCCTGTCATAAGACGTAATGTTTTTACCTGCCTGAACCGGGAAAGCCGTTCAGCTATCCGGTCATAGCCATAGTCACGCTCCGGGCTCACTTTGAGTTCGATGATAGAAGAAACTTCTCCGTTGCCTGCCATCTCCCAGTTGATAACAGTGGTATATTTCCGGATAATCCCGGAAGTCTCGAGCGCATGGATCCGCCCCTCAGCTTCTACGGGAGTGAGACAGGTCATTGTACCAATTTCCTGGGCAGAAAGGCGGCTGTTATCTTCGAGAATTCGAAGGAGTTCAAGATCTTTTTCATCCATACTTCATCACCTGAACCAAGTTTTTAACCATTTTGATTCCATTTGCTTCACATCAAGATCTTTTAACCCGTTCAGTCGTGGATCTTTAAGGACAACCTCACGAATCTTGCCCGTGTTAGAATCAAACCACATCTCTTTTGTTCTGCCATATCTGCCACGACTAACGACGCGGGTATTGATTACACCAAGCATATTCAATTCAGAGATAAGATCGGTAATGCGTCGATGGGTAAGTACGTCAAGCTCAATGCTTGGGGCTATATCCTGATAGATTCGTGATACTTCCCCGCTCGTAAAGATATTTTGACCCAGCTGTTCGAGTATGAGCATGGAGAAGAGGATCAGCTTGCTCTGGGTGGGAAGTGTTGCGATGCATTCAATCATACTATCAGTCTCGATCTTCGCCTGAGCCTGTTTCACATGATCTTCCGTTACCTGAGTTGATTCGTCACGATCGGCTAACTCGCCGGAAATTCTCAAAAGATCAAGGGCGCGGCGGGCATCTCCATGTTCCTGCGCTGCAAGAGCTGAGCAGAGAGGGATTACACCGTCTGCTATGGCTCCCGTCACGAATGCAGCATCTGATCTTTGTGCGAGAATGTCAACAAGCTGAGGGGCGTTGTAGGGTGGGAAAACAATCTCCTCCTCAGAGAGCGATGAAAGAACACGGGGATCAAGAAAATCTTTAAAACTCAGATCGTTCGATATGCCAATGATACTTACCTTGGAGTTTTTCAAATCGGAATTTATTCGCGTAAGATTATAGAGTGTATCATCCCCACTCTTTTTTACGAGCTTATCAATCTCATCAAGAACGATTACCAGCACACCACCACCGGCTTCCAGTTGATTTTTCAGTTCGGCATATACCTGGTCCGTGGGCCACCCCGTCATGGGAATATGTGTACGTGTCTTATCGCTGCCGACTTCGTCTAGTCCATCAAGGTTTTTTGCTATCTGGGCAAGTACCCTGTACTGAGTATCAATTACTTCACAATTTAAGTGGACAATCCTGCAGATAGTACCCATCTTGCTGCTCGCCTTTTCAAGCTCGAAACCAACATACCGTACACAGGCGGTCTTACCGGTCCCGGTCTTACCGTAAATCAGAATATTTGAAGGGGTTTCATTGCGCAACGATGGCGCGAGTATTGAAGCCACATTATCTATCTGAGGTTTCCGGTGGGGAAGGATCTGAGGCCGATACGAGTGTCTGAGTACTTCACGATCGCGGAATATTTTATTGTTTGCGAGATATTTTTTGAATAATCCGGTGGATGAATCTTCTGGTTCAGGCATGATTACACTAAGGATCTGAAACTTAGTGACCTAAGACTAAAAAACGATCGGTTTGTCCTATTTATAAACCCTCTTGTTTCTAGTGGAATTCGCATAGTATATTATTAAATTCACAATTAAAGCCCAATTTTTTAAAATTAATTTTTAATATTTAAAATTATTTATTATTTAATCGATAGATGAAAAATCAAAATTACAATTGTTTTTTGTCAAAAGGAAGGGGGCCCTTGATTTCGTGTGGAAACATATAAAATAATCAATTTACAGTAATTAAATTTTCATAAAAAAGCCTGTATTAATCTGTATTTTATGGATATATTAACTATTTGATATGTGTTTTTGTATTAAAAAAAATAATAGAGATTTTTGATCCAAGAATATCAAAACATTTTCCACTGGAAACAAAGGGGTCGCCAAAACAAAATTTTTCAACAATTAATAAAATCGCAGTTTTATTAACGTAAAAAAGCCACTCTTATCACGTTATGAACAAGAATCACATAGAATCCTTAAAAATTTATGCGGCAATAATTACGGTATCGAGCACAAGAACGAAAGAAAACGATATAAGCGGAAAAACAATTTGTGAATTATTGAAAAATGCAGGAATTTCAATAAATTTTTATGTTATAGTACAAGATCAAATCGAATCAATACGTGCGGAAGTTTACCGATCTTTAACTAATTCCAACTGTATAATTATTAACGGCGGAACAGGCCTTACCTATGATGATTGTACGATTGAGGCTGTTACACCCCTTCTTGATAAAAAAATTGATGGATTTGGAGAGATCTTCCGGATGAAGAGTTATCAGGATATCGGAACCTCTGCAATACTGTCCCGGGCTTTGGCGGGAATTTGTCACAGGAAGGCAATCTTCTGCATTCCCGGTTCCACTCCTGCGGTAACTCTGGCAACGAAAGAACTTATTATTCCCGAGATCGAGCATATCCTTTCACATGCCAATAAATGATAAAAAAATACAATTCTTTTTAATGATCCCCTTATTGAAAAAGACGCAAATGTAATATTTAAAGAAAATTTTTGGCAGGAAATTCCTTACAACAAAGATCCTTTTTTAAAAAATATTCACTCCTGCAGATATCATCGAGTTGTTCCTATCGGTTGACTTCAAGAAGGGCTAAGCGTTCAAGTATTAGGTCAGTAATCCTGGCATGGCCAACCAATACCAGCTCCTCATCAGTAATGCCAAAAAAGGATTTGAGTCGTTCTTCTTTATCCTGAGTTATTTCATCCCATATTTCTGTAACAAAGTCTATGTAGTCTGAAAGATCTTCCCAAACATGTTCATTAACGGGATAAGTGCAGACGAATATTGTATTTTCATGTTCATGAATTCCGAATAAAGCTGCTATATTGCACTGGCGAGATCCCGCAGCGAATAATAATGCCTCCATCTCAAACGAGTTAGAAATAGGTTTCCCTGAAAAAAATGATCGCTCTGCATGGTGTAGTGCCCTTTCTGCATGCTTGAATCCCGCCATATTTTCGGCATTAAAGCAAACAATATGGGTAGAATGCCTTCGTCCGATTGACCGTATCGTCTGAAGGAATTCATCACGATCGCTAACGGTCATCCTTGCCTGTCGGATTTCAAACCTGTCAGGAGATATTTTCACCGGGATCACCTAAAACGATTGAGAGTTGACTGACCAGGAATGGAAGTACTATTATCGTCATTTTTTGGTGACACTCTTTTTTTCTGCAGAATCTGTTCAAAAATCTGCTCCGCGATACCCCGTCCAAGTATTCTTGTCACTTCATCAATTCCGTGCGCTACGATCTCGTCCGGAGTTGTCATCCTGTTATTAAAAAGCCTTCTGGCCCGAACCCTTCCAATACCACGAAGCCGTATAAGTGGCAAAAGTTCCCGGCGAGTACCATGTTTCATACAAATCTCACACTCCAGGACGTTCGTATGAAAAGCTGATGCAAACATGCGTGCAAGTTCAGAACTTGCATGCAGGAGCCAGGTTACACTTTCCACCATCCCATAAATATCTCCGGGTCCTACGGAGTATCTCTCACAGATTTGTGTATCTGATAGTTCATTGGTCCAGTCAGATAGGAGCATCGCGGTTTTAAGTGCTCGATAATATGCCTCAGTAAGATCCTCATCCTCCGGTAAAGAGAACCAGAGATCTTCTGTGTGATCATCGATCATACGAGACAAAGCGGCAATATCCGAATTGCGGACATAAAGTTTGGGCATATCCGGTGTACTACAAATTACCTGAAGCAGACCAAGATCAGAATATATTTCTTTTTGCCGCAGTGCACTGACGATCATTGCAGCACTTCTCGGGTCAATATATAATTTTGAAACGAGTGAACCAAAATTTGTTGAACCGAGATTTTCTCCGACTTCCACAACCAACTCAGAATTAACGAGAAAGGTTAGCGCAGCGTCAACCGCTCGTTGTATAAGTCGCCCTTGTCGATGTTCGTGGATATAAAATGTCCGATTCATAAATAAGGTTAAGTCATTACGATTTTTGACAAAACCGGATGCAATGAGAGATAATATATGAGTATAGAGTGCAGTTGGTTCAGCAATTTTTGAGTGAATCTCCTCCGCGGGCGCTTCAATATACCATTCGAAGAGATTCTCTACCTGATCCAGATCCTTGGCAATAAGTACCGCTTCACCATAGGGATCTAGCCGAGGGCGTCCGGCTCGTCCTGCCATCTGGTGATACTCGCTTACCGGAATCGGCTGCATCCCCTCACCGGATGCAAACCGGTGATAATCACGGATTATCACCCGTCGGGCGGGAAGGTTGAGACCTGCAGCAAGTGTAGGTGTCGAAGAGATAGATTTTATCAGACCCCTCCGGAATCCCTCCTCAACAATTGTACGCTCCTGGCGACTCAACCCGGCGTGATGAAACGCAGAACCTCTGGCTACACAAGTTGCAAGCAACTTTCCCATATCTGTCTCTGCAATCTTCTGGATATCCTCTGCATATGCAGCGAGCGCAGGATCTTCGCTTTTTATTGCTGCGGCAGCACGTTTTGCAAAAGCCTCAGCATTGCGACGTGATGAAACAAAAACAAGACACTGCCCACCTTCAGAAATTGTATCAAGGCAGAGATTAAGATCTTCATAATTCTTCGATACTTCTTTGATTGCCCTAGAACTTCCCCGGAAATGAATTCTGTCTTTGAAAAAAACACCCTGCCTGAGGTCAACGGGACGCCACGTGCTCGTCACAAGTTCTGCATCCAGCCAACTGGCAAGCTTATCGGGATTCCCGATAGTTGCTGAGAGGCCGATAATCTGCATGGCAGGATTCCGGAATCGCATCTTGGCAATTACCATTTCCAGCGTCGGACCCCGGTTCTGGGAGTCAATCAGGTGTATTTCATCAATAACAAGGAGATTGATATCTGCAATCCATCGTGCGTTATTGCGCAGGAGAGAATCTACCTTTTCACTGGTTGCAACAATAATGTCATTTCTCCCGAGCAGATCATCCCTGCGGTCAAGATCACCGGTGGCAATACCGACACGCACATCCTTATTGCGAAATTCATCAAATTTTTCGTTTGCAAGTGCCTTGAGGGGAACTATATAGAGGCATTTTCCACCGGCTTCGATGGTATTGTGCATTGCCATTTCGGCAATCAGGGTTTTTCCACTGGCTGTAGGAATGGCAACGAGCATATTTTTTCCCGCAAGAATTCCTTTATCTACACATTCGGCCTGGGGAGGGTATAGTTCTGAAATACCGGCCTTGGTATATTTCTGCTTGAGACCGGTGGGAATTACGAGGTCCTGGATAAGCATGGCAAATCTTATAATAACGCGTTATTTAATTCAAACATAATTACAAAACATATGGGTAAATTGCGCCTTTTTTAGAATCTGTTTGTACTAACGATTTAGTCCTCATCGAAATATCAAAATGCTGTATTGGACCTGGAACTGATGGGTTCCGGCATTCAGTAATAATAACTGATCATATCCTGTTTTGCCTCTTTCTTTTTCTTGTCAAGGAATGCAAATACATTTTCATGGGGCACACCCTCAATAAGCATATCTATAGCCGCCCGGGCTGTTTTTAACTGCTCCGGGTAACCTATAAGGGCTATTGTTTTTCCAAAGACCGAGATCTCGACATCGGTCATATCCTCAATCTGCTCCCGTGCACGACCATCTTTACCAATTATTCTTCCCCGGAGCCGATCGAGCTGACGCGGACCTTCTGCCATACCTGAAAGATCGATCACATCAAGAAGCAGATCTTCGTCCTCAATCATTTCAAAAGCCCGTTCTGGTGAAAACCCCCGGTTTATAGCGTTAATAATTTCAACAGCACGAAGGAGAGAAACGGTGTTCTCTTCAGAACTTTCAACCTTCACCAGCCCCTCTTTGCTATCGACGGAAATTGATGTATGGGTCTTTAGCTCCAGTTCTTTTTTTGTTGCGCCGCCTTTTCCAATCAGCACGCCTACCCGGCTTCCGGTAATCTTTACTTCTTGCATCATTTTTGTTTTCTCCTCGAATTTCAGGATACGATCTTATATTTCACAGCGCTTTTTATTATATATCTAATGTTGTCTGGGGTTATCATGGTTCAGCGGTATCAAGCCCGGTAACATCATTGAAAATCTCGACATCATTACGCACATCGCAGCGGTTTTTAAAAAACCGGTTTATATTGCGGATATCCCTCATCAGAAACTGGAAAGCACGGGGGTGATCACGGGTGACCGATTGACCCATGTCGATGAGGTATGGTTGGTCCCCGTATAATATGTTGAATTCACTCAGATCCCCATGCACAAGTTCTGCTTTGTTGTAGAGGATATCAATATACTTTATGATAATTGCATAAATCCCCGCAGGATCCTCAATATCAGCATTTTTGAGCTGCGGGTAAGGTATCTCATCCTCTCCTAAGTATGACATGATGAGGATATTCCGATCCCACACAAGCGGTTCGGGAACGGCAATACCCACCTCATACGCCCGTGCAAGATTTGAAAACTCCTTTCTTGTCCAGGCAAAGACAAGCTCTTTGCGGGATTTTTTCACACGGGAAAATCTGCGGTCGCCTGCAATGTAGGAGCTCATCGTAGTGAAATTTGCCGTGCGGATCCGATAGATCTTGATGGCAACCCCTTTGCCATCGCGTTCACCGTAAAATACATTTGCCTCTTTTCCCGTACTTATCGATCCACCAATCACAGATAACCACTTTTTATTGACAAGCTTGTAGAGTGCGAGGAGTGTGACGTCATCAAAAACATTTTCGGAGACTTTGAACTGGTTAGCATCCTTTATGCGAACACCCATCTCTTCCAGTTTCTTGTCGAATTGATCCTGTCGTTTTTCTAAACTCACTGCGAGTCACCAGCCAGTCATCAAGTTATTTCGTATCTTACTGTATATATTCCCGTACGGGAGCAAGTATCTCAACAAGGGACTCCCCACAGGATTTCTTAAGATCAAGCGGGTGCACTTCTCCTTTGCCATATGATGATTCGAGATCGACATAACTCATGAAACTTCGGTCACCTCCAAATTTTTCCGGTCTTTTGATGGTAATCTTCGGGAGACGGGGGAAAATATGGTACTGGAATATCTGAAGAATAGGATTCTCCGGAATCTCCGGAGGACAAAACGCCTTCTGGCATTTTTTCCTGATTTCTTCTTCTGTATCGGCTACAGAAATATAGTTACCCTGCGAAGATGACATCTTTTTTCCATCAAGTCCATTAAGTATTGGTGTGTGAATACAGACCGGAGCTTTGTATCCGAAGTTGATAAGGTGCTCACGGGCCAGCATATGAATTTTCCGTTGATCGATACCGCCAACCGCTGCATCCACACCAAGCATGGCAATATCTGCCATCTGCATGATCGGGTATATCATCTGTGAAACAGTAGGATGATCCATTTGTCTTCCTACTTCGTCCATGCTCCTGGTTGCACGGTTCAGGGTAATCTGCTGGGAGAGCTGGAGCAGGAGTAGTTCGTAGTCCCGGTTAAGCTGGATGTCAGACCCAAGTGTATATCTGATATTCCTGAGTCCGAGCCCTTCGAAACAACGCTGGTTATATTCGGCAAGCTCCCTGACCTTCTCCATCGTTCCTTTACGGTTCAGGAAAGCGTGGAGATCAGCAAGCAGGACGATGACTTCAAAACCGGCAGCCTGGAGATCTACAAGCTTGTTGACGGTGACGAGATGGCCGAGATGTATCTCTCCGCTGGGTTCATAGCCTGCATAGACCGTTTTATGTGATTGCGCAAGAAGTGCACCGAGGTCCTCTCCCGTAACAATTTCAACAGTATTTCGGCTTGCAAGCTCGTACGCATCCATCAAAAATAATGGGCTATGATGGAAGTTAATGGTTATTCTGAATGGGGGAAAATCCAAGCGCTTCGTTGGTGGTTTTTATGGATTTCAGCGCATCCTTCTCAAGACCCACCATTGCACGGATTGCGTCCACATTCTCGACGACGACGTCGGCTTCCTGATGAATTGCCTGGAAAAAACAGAGTTCATTTTTGTTGGCATAAATTGATTCTTCGAAGATACAGTTCTCCCAGAGATCTGAGCGTTGCCTTCCAAGATCCATGGCAAACTCCTTGAGCTCTGCAGAACTTTTTATTCCCAACGTCTTTTTAATGAGTCCCAGGCGTGGGTGATTTTTGATAAGATCAATAACCCTGTCACGGTTCACGGGTTTTTTAGTAGTAATCTGGAGAGCATGCATGTGCATCATGGTGGTGGGCACGATCATCGCCATCGTGGTGATTGAAATATTAGGCATTACCGTCTGTAGATCGGGGCCGTGGTGACTTGGCACACTAACCGGATCGAGAACAACCGCATCTATCGGCCCTTTTTTGATCTCACCGGGATCTGATCCTCTCCTGACCATGATTGCATGAACATGGGTCACCCCATACTCCTTATCAATTTCATGAATTATCCTGCAAAGACCAGTTGTATTGCATGATACTACCCTGACAAACTGCCTGCCAATCGCACCCTTGTAATTACAGGAAGAGTTGAAAGAGAAACCGGCTATCTCATGATCTTCGCCACCCTGCCAGAGTGCTTTTTTTCCAAGCCTTTCATAAAGTGGTTTATTTGTCGCTCCCACATCACCTGGTGTAGCGTCGACGATAACATCAGCCAGTTTGCACATATCTTCCACGGATCCAGCAACAGTAAGGCCGGCTTTTTCGAAGGCGCCTTTTTTTGATATATCCGCAATATAAAGTGGGTAGCCCCTGTGTTTTGCTACAAAAGCCTCGGCGTTCGGACGGGTCTTTGATACCCCGATTACCTTCATGTCTTTCTGGGCGGCAACCGCATCAGCAACGCGCTTTCCTATGGTACCATAACCATTGATAGCAACCTTGATCATACAATCTTACATGGTGGGTCGTATAAAAAAACCTATGTGGATACTACCAAGCTGCGTACAGATGTTATCATGAGAAATTTTTATGAGAATTTCCTAAAAAGTGATTTTTTAAAAAGGAAAAATGATTTTTTCCAGATCACTTCTGCAGAAATCATTACGACAATTGAATTATTTCAGAACATTTTTTTTGAGAGAATAAAGAAAACGTGATAAACAATTTCCTAAGACAAAGAACGATAAAAAAATTTCTATAATCGTTGACTTACTCCAATTGTAAAATCTCCGGGTAAAAGGATTTTATAAGATGTTCAATTTGGGCAAATGCTGTTTTATGATCGATGAACATTCTGAACGATTCACCTGCTTTGTTATAGAGTGTCAGGAAACCGGGAAGCAGACGCGGATTCATCAATTCTATTGTTTTAAGATCACCTTTGGATATCTCATAGATCATTAATTTTTCAATAGAATCGATTGTCCTTGGACGGTTATCAATGGTCGCTTTGGTACCAAAAAGGTCGTCTAAACCAAAGGGTTCATACTGTATTCCCCTGGGTTTTGATAGATCAAAATCAGGATTTTGTATAACAAACAGGCGCCGGTTTGTTGCATAGATACCATACCCCCTTCCAGAAGATGAGCTCCCCCCGGCACTCGCCCCTCGCAAGCTCTCTCCGGTGACTTTGAGTGTTGGGCTTGATAATCCCCCAATATACATCTCCTTTTCTGAATCTCCAGGGGATATTGTTGGCTCCTGCTTCTCAACGACCGTTATTGTTTCGATTGCTGCAATCAACGCTCCGTCCTCATCGTGCAATGCGGTTCCCTTGCCCCATAGGTACATTGGTTTTCCACGAATTTTTACCGTTTCCATTTCACCAATAAATGTGTTTCCCGTTTGTTTTATCCCGGAGAATTTTACGGATTTGTTTTTATCATCTGACATGACGATATAATCAACCAGCATTGGTCGGGGCTCGCTATAGAAAGGAATCGCATACTCGCGACTTCCTTTATGCATCATTGTTTTTGTCTCAAAACCGGTCAATTGTTCCATGGCTTTATTCCATGCAATAACAACTCCCGCTTTGTTTATAGCAAACACCGGATTCTCAAGTGCGTCAATGGTTTTGGCAAATTCTTTCCAGTTATCCGCGGATTCCTCAATATTTGTCCCTGTCTGCGGAACAGACTCAGCATAATTTTTATTGTTTGAAGATACGGTTTCAAAAACCTGTACCACACCGATAATCTCTCTCCCTGAAGTTTGGTACCCGGTAATATCTCCCTCATGACTGAAAATTGCACGATAATTCCATTGGAGGATTGGATAGGTTCCATCACTTTTTCTCATCTCATGTTCGATTAATATCCCCGGCGTTATTGGGGTCAGGTTGCGTAATATTTCCTGAATCCGTTTGTGTTCTCCCTGAGGGATCAGCGACAAAAAATTGCCTCCGAGGCATTCGTTCTTTTGCATTCCAATGAAATCAGTGTATGAATTATTTACAAAAATTAATTCTCCCTGCTGAGAAAAACGGGAGAGAAGATCGGAATGGTTTTCGATAATTGAACGATATATCCTTTCACTCTCAAACAACGCACGGTTTGCCCGGATTTTTCCGACACCTTTACTTATGAATTCGGCAAGTTGGGGAATGTCCTGAACAATACCTCCCCCTTTCTGCACGTAATAGTCTGCACCATTGTTTAACGCATCGATGGCAACCTGGGCACGATGTTTACCGGTGATGATAATAAAGAGTGAAGAAAATCCCCGCCCCCGGACTTCCCTGAGTAAATTGATACCATCCATATCGGGAAGGCCATAATCGGATATTATTGCATCAAATTCCAGTGCATTCAAAAGTTCCAATGCATCTTTTCCATTTGTACATGTTTTTACCGAAAATCCGGGTTCTCGTTCAAAAAATTTTTTAATAACTTCTAACAACAGAGGTTCATCATCCACACATAAAATTGAAATTAACCCAGGATCGGTCAAAGTATTTACCACTCCTCGTTTTATACACAAGATATTTTTTATTATTGTTACTTTATAACATTCAGTTTCTTATATTTTAGCCCTAATTTTTCTCATAATCAAATGAAAGAGAAATTTTGTATATATTTTCATTCAATCTGAGCAAATGGACATTTTTAAAAGAATCAAATAAACAGATCTTGAATTTTTATCACGTCAGTGCTATCCTTAGCGTTTGCATACAGGTCAAGTGGTTCCCGGTTTACTTCCAAAAAACGAACTCCCCAGCTGACTTTCGAGAGAATAGCTGATGCCCGCTCCCTATCGCCTGTGATAAATAATGCGGCAGCAAGAGCCTCAATGGATGATAACACGCAGGGTTTGCCGAAATTGACTGGATTTGCAGCTATCAAAAAGGGCAGCGCCCGGTGGATCCGCCAGGACCTTACTTTTCCGGTGTCTAACACTACCCAGGAGCAATCCAGTACCGTGATAGAGTGGACGTTCTTATCTGCCGGTGAAAGTGCCTGTTCGGCCGTCGGATCCAGAAGCAATGTATTTCGCGGAATTTGTGAAATCATATTAAAAATTTTTAACAAACCAGCTTTTTCAAGTTTTTTGACCGTGCACTTCCGTGGGTCACAGCTGTTATCCCTATAGGCATACAGCGGTATCATTGATCATCTGTGCGTGCACACCATGTATCAATGTATGTACTCTGCAGCCCCTGCATTCTTCACCCTGCACTGCGTGCAGATGGAATTACGAAACCCTCGGATCTTGTTCTTTTCGAACGCTGTAGAGAACGGTGTAACCACTTCGGGATCGAAATGGTACCGCTGCCATGCCCGGAGACACTGTATCTGGGGGCTGATCGTAAGCCCGGGACATTTCTTGAACGATTGAATTCTCTGGAATTTTTCAACCTGATCGATACTCTGGAAAAAGAGGTCAAGGGACTCATCACGTTGCGCGGTCAACCCCTCTGTATACTCGGGGTAAACTCATCACCGACATGTGGTGTGACGAGTACTTATTATGGCACAGTCAGTAACGAACTCCCGAAAAGGTCAGGCCGTGGCGTGTTTCTCAAGAAATTCCCTCATATTACTGCTATGGATGTAACGACTTTTTCACAGTATCATATTTATCTGGCGGCACCGCTTTTTTCCGATGCAGAACGGACTTATAATCTATCAGTTGCCGGATTATTAAGGAAAAATTTTTTCGATGTATTCCTGCCTCAGGAAACAAGCGATGATTCCGAAACAAGAAATGATGAAGAACAGGGACGGATCTTTACCGGTAATTTGAATGCATTAAAAACTGCTGACATACTTGTCGCCATTATCGATGGTGCAGATGCGGATTCGGGTACTTCATGGGAGATGGGGTACGCGTCCGCTCTCGGGAAGAAGGTTATCGGATTACGGACAGATTTCCGGAGATCCGGAGGTCAAGAAAAGGTAAATCTCATGCTTGAAAAATCATCAATTGTGGTGACAAATACAAAGGATCTTCTCGAAGCAGTTAAATCCCCGGCACATTTGAAATCAGATTCGTAATGAACTGACAATTAAAAAATTGTCGTATCTTTATTTTTTTTTGGCAAATTCAGACGAATCTTCGAAAAATAGCGCGAATGGAATAATCTTTATGAGATTATTCATGAAATAGTACCTGAGTACGATGGCAAAAAAACGCGACGATCGTGAAAAAGAAAAAAAAATGAGACATGATCTGCCCTTAAATCTTGATGGGGATTTTATCTCGCCGATCCGATCATTTCGGGATCTCACATTCAAAAATATTAATACGGTTTTATCCCACAGCCGATATGCCCAGATCCTGATATCTTTAACAGTCATTGGTTTAATCCTCCGTTTTTATCATCTGAGCTTTAACTCTCTCTGGCTTGATGAAGCAACTACATTAAACTGGTCGAAACCCGGTTTTTTCGAGATCTGGGAGATCAGCCGGAATATTGATTTTCACCCCCCATTATTTCACTGGATCGAGCATCTCATGCTTGTTTTCGGCCAGAGTGAGTTCGTGCTGCGTGCAGTTCCCGCTCTGCTTGGTATTCTCACCATTCCGGTTTTTTATCTGATAGGAAAGGAGTTCCAGGATAAGAACGTGGGCATTATTAGTGCGGCTCTTCTGACCGTTTCGTATTTTGGTATCTATTATTCCCAGGAAGCGTACTCATATTCCTTGGTTCTTTTTGCTTTCTCTCTCGTAATTTTATTTTATTTATATGCCCTTCGAACCGATGACATCACCTGGTGGATGATATTCGGGGTTACCTCAGCGATCGCCTTCTGGACACATTACTATGTTTTCGTAGGGCTGGGTATCATCTATCTTCATGCAATAATTACAAGAGCGGGTGATCTGAAAAAGGACATTCGTCAGGCAAAAAATCTTTTGATAACATTTTGTACAACCCTTATACTGACTCTTCCTCTCCTCTTTATAGTCGGAGAGCGTTTTTTCAGGCTCACCGGAACTCCTCCAACGTATGGAGTCCTTGGGCCGATCCTTATACAGGAAACGTTTATACGATTTTCGGGTGGGTATTCCTCATTAAACTCGATTATTGCCTTCATCTACCTCGTACTGATGATAGGGGGATTTGTGTTCCTGTACACTAAGGATAGAACCAAGTGCCTCTTTTCAGCGATGTTTCTTATTCTTCCGATCGTAATTAGTGTACTGATCTCGTCAAAGATGACGATGAACCCCCGATATCTTATTTATCTCCTTCCTGTTTTTTTTGTCCTCGTTGCCTTAAGTTATCCGATCATTTTCCGGCTTGTCCCGAACAGGAATTTACTTTACGTCACACTGATCCTGATTTTTGCACTCAATGCCCCTCTTCTTGCAGAATATTACACCAGTTATACAAAAGAGGACTGGCGGGGATTCGCGGGAATTGTTCAGGCAAAGACACAGGATGGTGATCTGGTCGTTCCTGTTCCCAACTATGTTTCAGTACCCCTGAATTATTATTATTCCAACGTAACAGACAAAACCATTGAATACGGGGCAACCAACCGTACAGACCTTGAAAATATATACCTGTCGAAAGGAAACAGCACGATATTCTATGTTGTAACCGGTGATATTTCAGCAGCTGATCCTCAAGGGGATGCTCTTGCCTGGCTTACCGAAAATGCCCGCGTCGATACTGAGCGCACGGGCATTTACCTTCTTACTTCGCGTTAGCAGAAAAAATAGAATATCTTTAATTTTTTCAAGTAAAAAGTGTTCGCGTTTATTTTCTGGCGTATAACACAAGCGAAACGCCAAAACCCCAACGCTCAAACGTGCGATCCAATTTTCTTCCGATTTCCAATATCCGTTTACTGTTGGTGAGTGCGAACAGTGGAGAAACAAAGAAGATCGACCTTGTGATGCATTCCGAAAAGGCAGAAAAATTATTGCGCAGACCAGATGATGAGAAAAATCTCAAGTGCGTTTCTCCGTAATTCCTGCCTCTTCCAAATACATCCCAGAGAAATTCATAGACTCCCCAGACAGATCGATCGTTGGGAGTTGTGATAACTACCGCCCCACCTTGCTTCAGGACCCGTGCGATCTCGCTAACAAGAAAATGAGGATTATTAACGTGTTCTATAATCTCCGCACAGACAATCTTATCCGTACTTGAAGACTTGACGGGAAGGTATTGTGCATCAGCGATAATGAATTCAGTATTCGGGAGGGATCTTTCCCGTGCAAAACGAATCGCATTCATGTTGATATCTATGCCGATGGCGAGTGCATATCCAGTTCTCTTTATTTCTTTGAGCTGAACGCCGCTCCCGCACCCGATATCGATAATAACATCATCAGACTGAACTGCGAGTGATTTCCTGATAACTTCAGTTTTTCTTCTCTGGAAGTACTTCTGGACCAGCATGTCAGAATTAAATGCTTTTTCATCAATATCCCCCTCAAGCGAATTATAAAAGGATAATAAATTTTCGTTTTTTAGGGGTCTCACGAGAAGTTTTTTCATTCCAAGAAGATCGACTCCAACCTCAACGAGCCGTGTGATCAAGGCGAATGACGTTGCTACGGCTGCACCAATGCCCATTGCAGTAAAGACAAAAACAATACCCGCTTCCTGAATACCCCACCCCGCAGGAGTAAGCGGGATGAGGGAGAACAGGGTCAGCAATGGATTAAGGAGCAGGGCATTGAGCGGCGAGAGGAAAATCTCACGCAGGGAGAGTGCAATCAGAAACCATTGAAGTCCACGCAGGATCCACCCTATAGTAGTAATGGAGAGGATAAACGGGGCATATTTCTGAATAGAACGACCCCTCTCCCCAAAAACAAGGATTTTATTAAAAAATTCCTTTTTTTGAAGAAAGGTTTTGATCCGTTGTGTTGGATACATAACGATAAAATATCCTGCGACTACTCCCAGGATAAGAATAAAGGTTATGATGATGGCAAAACTGAGCTGATTGGCAAATATAAAAGAATAAAGGAAATATGCTCCGAGGATGGCGACAATCATCTTAAACGTGAGGTCATAAAGATAGGTGCTGGTAATTGTAGCGATTCCCGTCTCCAGCGGCACGTCATTTTCATTCAATGCAAGCGCTACATACAAATATCCACTCCGTGCCGGAGTGAAATCCGAAAGAAGCATTCCTGCCATATGAGAGAAGAATACTACACGTAATCTGAGATTCTCACCCATAGCAAACAAAATCCTTTTAATTCGGTATGCCATCAGGAGGTTGTTTAAAAAGTAACATAAACCCGCTAGAAGAATAAACCGAAAATCAAGATGCGTCAGAAGTGAAAGAGTGAGCTGGGAATCAATAGAACCGACAAGCAGCAACAGTATTGTTAACGCAATAATTCCCTGTACAATACTGATAACTCTGCTCCGTTTCATTCAGGCCATCCTTTGAACGTATCTTGATTCACAGAACTTATCTGTACAGGAAGATCTTCCATGCACGGATGATATTATCACTTTTCCTTGCAATGAAATTATAGTGGAGTATTGAACCACACTGGACAAGAAAATCGTATATAATTCTTCCTTTCAGCTTGCTGTGTCCAAGCTCCCTGTCCTTGAACACGATAGAGATTTCCTGTACCCGTGTCCAGCGAGATTTTCCAAGGATTTCAAATCCCATCCGGAAGCCGCGGGGTGAAAGAAGAGTATCTTTCAGAATACATCGGTTAATTGCAAAAAATCCGCTCCCTGAATCTTTAATATGTGGGATGAGAAGACGACCGAGAAGTGCTGCACCCGATGAAAGCATTCTCCTCATCAATGGCCAGTTAATTACTTCACCCCCGTGAACATAGCGACTGCCAATAACCATATCGAATCCTTCATTTTTGAGAAGACGATAAAAAACCGGGATTTTTTCCGGAGGATGCGAAAAATCACAGTCAATGCACTGGACCAAATCTGATTTGGCGTTATTTATTCCGTCATACAGAGATGGGGAGAGTCCTGGATTCCGGGTCCGGATGAGGAGGTGGAGGAATGGATAACCCTCTATCAGTCTTCTTACAATAGTGATTGTGTGGTCATCTGAGTTGTCATCTACTACAAGAATCTCTTCGGTAATTTCATGTGATCTGCAGATCGCATCTACCGTGACGATCATTCTTTCGATGTTCTCCTCCTCATTAAAAGTGGGAATTATCACGGTCAGATCAAAGTGCATTCAAATTACCCAATTAAATTATTATCAAAGAGATTCTGATGACATCTAAATCAATTAAACTTATTTAATTCGTTTTGTATAAATAAGATAGACATTTCGCCCACAAGAAATGATAAAAAATTATCTGAATTTATTTTCAGTTGTGTAGAAAATTTTTTTAGAAAGTTTATTTAATACGTCTCTTCAAGGCATATTTCATGATTATTATTAATCATATAAAAAAATCATTAAAAAATTTTTCTCCCAATAACCTCGTCTATCTTTTAGTCCCCTTACTTTTATTAATTATATTCTATGCATCGTTTTTTCCGTTTAATCAGACCTTTATTGGCGCATGGCATGATATTTATGCCAATTCAATGTATTTTTCGCTTCTAAATGAAAATTATTTCACAACCTGGAACAATTTGTGGGCAGGGGGATTTCCCCTGATTGCGAGTCCGAATAGTGATAAATACTACTTGTTCTCCTTTCCGTTTTATCTCATTTTCAAAGATCTTTCTATTGTAAATGTTATTATCCTATTGCATATTCTGATCGCCTATTTTGCTTTTTTTAAGCTGGGCAGCCTGATCACAAAGAATTACAACTTGATAATGATTTTCTCATTATTTTTTGCATTTTCTGGAATAATTTTTGGAAGGCTCGAAACCGGGCATCACCTTCTTCTCTATGGGATTGCCTGGATTCCGCTCCTCTATTATTTCTTTTTGAAAATTGTTGTTTTTGATGAAGCAACTATTCTCAATGCATCTCTCCTCTCGGTTGTGTCTGTCCTGATATATTTCACGGGAAATATCTATTATTTCGTGTTTGCATATCTGATGATTCTCATCTTCTGTTTATACTATATAGTAAATAAACAACTGTCTAGGAAAATCTTGTATTTCCTTATGCTTTCTCTCATTCTGACGACATTATTATTCTCAATAAAATTTGTTCCGGATTTTGGAGTGTCCGGTTCGATAATTAGACAGGATATAATTGATCCTCTCGAAGGAGGAGGTGCGATTGAAAACGATCTCGCATCATTTGTCACCGGAACCGGTATTACCCCAAGTTTTTCCAAAGAAGAAACAACGGTTATGGTTGGTGTAATTCCGATTTTTCTGATGATCATCGGATTAATTTATGGAAAAAAAGAAATTACAATCCCTTCGTATTTCACATTTCTTTTTTCTATTGTTTGGGCTGATGGTGGTAAAACGGCACTTTCATTTATTCATTTCCTGCCATTTGTAAATAATTTCCGGGTCCCCGGACGTATTTTTGGTGCACTTTTGCCACTAGTTCTCTTCCTTGCCTTGTATGGGGTCGTAGCATTATTTGATAAAATTAAAAGCAGAAAAGATTTTGAATTGTCGTCCGAACAAAAGCGAGGGATAATTGCCGGGGTAGCTGGAATGGTAGTCGTTAAGTTGCTGGAATTGCCCTATCAGCAGACGCTTACAATTGAAACATTAATACCAGTAATCCTCGTTGGGAGCTTTATTGCGCTTTTGTATTTTCAGCGCGGATCATTCAGGAATATCGTCTATTTTTTTATTTTTGCAATTGCCGTAAATATACTCCTTATTCTCTACATTAATGGCATTCCTGCTCAAGACAATCTGATAAAACTCCTTCTTGCCGGTATCCTTCTGACCGTTTTTTTTATTTTTATAAGAAAAAATACAAAGAAAAGTGTGAACAATCAAATTTTTTGCGGCATACTTCTTGTCAGCATTTTTTTAGTCCTCGTGGGAAACATAGGATTTGTAACCATATTTTCACCGCAATTTGAAAAGAGCCCCGCTATTGATATTATCCAAGAGATCAAAAAACGCCCATCAGAAAATGCTCAAATATGGGTGCTTGAAAATGGATGGGCGTTCCAACATATGGATTTCACGTATTGGGATGTTGTTAATCATATCCATCCGATGAATCTCTATCAGGCATATTATCTTAAAACAATCCCTATGTTAACCTATACATTAGGAAACGTGACCTATTTCAGTGCCGATTATATTATTGATACACAGTATCTCGAAAATGGAAATCAAAATCTACCTGAGTATACCTTCAAAGTAAAAAATATCTCAGTTTATAAACCCGATCATGTGTTACCTAATGCCTTTTTCATTCGTAACAACCAGATATACCCCTTAACAATTGAAAAATTTTCCCCGGATGAAGTAATCACATCCGGAGATTTATCACAAGGCGATGTGGTAGTTTTAAAGGGCGCCTATTATCCGGGCTGGAAAATAAACGGTGCTGATGCTGAGTCTGTCGGAAACATGATCGGAACGAAATTGTCATCAGGCACAAAAAATGTCAGGTTTAATTTTGATCCTCTTGATTACAAAGTAGGGATATTCTTATCCGGGTGCGGAATTATCCTCATTTTTGCGCTTATAATTAAACGGAAAAAGATCGAACAGTATATTGAAAAACTATCCCAACCGGTTTTCAATCATAAAAGTACGAAGAAAAAAAGACAGTAATTTGCGTTATCAAATGACCAAGCATGTGATCTTAAATTTTTTTGTCTCGTATAAAATCTCTTATTTCCAGACATCCAATATCTATACCTATGTCTAATATCACTGTCGCTGTCCTCGCACCACCGGACTATGCAAAAGATCTGGGAAAGAAAGGAACAACCAGCGATATCACTTTTTATAATATGAAGAAAGGTGATGCAACAGTCACTCTTATCGAACCAACGAGGTATCCGGAAAAATTATCCTCGCTCTTTTATGCAATATCCCTTGCGGATCGCATAATTATGGTCGTTGATGAGATCAATGCCTCATTCGGAGAATCTGTTCTCATGCTCCAGTGTGCCGGAAAATCAGCAGGTTTCCTTATTCTCAAAAACTATATTACCCCCGACCAGATCGCACCTCTCATCAAAGGAACGGTCATTGAGCAGTATGAAGTAATTGATGAAGATATCGTCGGGCTGCGGGAAAAAATCCTTGATATCGCTGTTAAGCTCACCAGTCATCATAAGGAGAAGACAACGGGTGGCAATGGTGCAGTCCCGATTGATCACCGCTTTAACGTGAAAGGGGTTGGGATTGTCGTTCTTGGCTGTGTAGCCCAGGGAGTCATAAAAAAACACGATACACTGAAAGTCCTCCCTACAGAAAAAACCGCCCAAATCCGCTCCATTCAGAAACATGATGATGATGCGGATTATGCAGAAACAGGAGACCGTGTTGGTCTTGCCCTTAAAAACCTTGATATGGACGAACTGGATCGAGGATATGTTCTGACGAATGATCCTGCAATAAAATTTTCCACTATAATTTCCGGGAAAGCGCAGCTCGTAAAGTACTGGCCATCCCCCTTAAACGAAGGAATGGTAATTTATGCCGGTCACTGGATGCAGTTTATGCCAACACGTCTGGAAAAAGTATCGTTCGGCAATGACTGGCGGATGCCGGAAATTACCCTTTCCATGGATAAAGCGCTCATATATCCTCCGGGTGCCCGGATCGTGCTCCATTATCTCGAAGGCGGCAAACTTCGTGTAGTAGGATCGCTCATTCTTTAACTGATTTCCTCCCTTTTTTCCCTTCTTTTTCCTTGATTTTCCGGCAATCCCGCGGCCATCTTCCCAATCAACTTATCTTTTTGAACGATCATCATTACTCTGAGATACAATGCTTGAGACTATCATTGGATGGATTATCCTGGGCGTTATCGTCTTGGTCATCATCGGACTGGTATTATGGGCAGTGGGAATCTATAACCGCTTCTATAGCCTTAAAAATTCCTCTGAAGCAACCCTTGGTCAGATCCGGGTGGCGATGAAAAAACGGCTGGATATGATCGACCAGCTGCTTGGTGCGGTGAAAAGCTATGCGAAGTTCGAGAAAGAAACATTCGAACGAGTAACTGCAATGCGGGCGAGCGTGGCAACTGCATCACCCGGTGACTTGAACAAGGTTGAAGCCGAATCTCGTTCGATCTTCGGGCGCCTCTTAGCTGTTGCAGAGAACTATCCTGACCTGAAGACCAACACAACAGTTACCAGTCTTATGGACTCTGTCAAGAGTATTGAAGATGAGATCGCCCGCCAGCGATACACCTACAATAACATCTCTCAAGAGTTCAATACGATGATGGACACAATCCCGTCAAAATTCATCGGACGCCTTGTCGGGCTTATCAAGCTCGAGTACCTCCAGTTTGAAGAAGCTATCAAAACCCCGCCGAAGATTGAGTTCTAACGGGTAATTACCGTGAGTGAAACAAAACAACTGGCGGTAATCGTCATCGCGAGTCTGGTCTTAGGCTTAATCGGACTGGTCCTCGTCACTGTAGTTCCTTCCCTGGTGGTGGGTAACCTCGTGGTAGATTCATACGATGCGGTGCTGTATGAAAATGGAACCCTTGCCGAGAAATACACCTATGATGTCCGGGTATCGGGTCAATACCGCATGCTTTTTCGTTCATGGGAGTCCCCTCTCACCTTTAGTACAGGTTCAGGTCCATCTGTGCAATTCGTGTCAGCAGTTCCTCCTTCCGGAACGGTCGGATATGCCAAGGATGAGGGGGGAATGTCCATGTTTCCGGCATTCAGGGAGACAGCCCCTTAAAAGTGACCATTGGAAATCTTGCAGAAAACAATGAAGTCGGAATATTCAAACCAGATTAT
>Ga0209777_10000158_pt1 | contig 116767 bp, 118 predicted proteins | sample FrelakmetHBP12HB_FD_187147 | JGI IMG/M metagenome (GOLD analysis project Ga0209777, IMG submission 187147) | Freshwater lake sediment microbial communities from the University of Notre Dame, USA, for methane emissions studies -HBP12 HB (SPAdes)... | ecosystem: Environmental > Aquatic >...
GTTGTACAAAATAACCCGCGCTGAGTTTATAGGCGGCTCTCATTAACAATCATCAGCGAGGTCATCCATGAAACGCTTTTTAGGAACTGTAGCTTTGCTTTCGGTGCTATTGGTTGTCGGATGTCGCAGTATATATTCACCCTGCGATGTCGTACTGTATTCTGTAAATGGCTCCGTCATTCAGCAATGGCAGGGCGTTAAATATGTTCGGGTTTATAATGGTATAGCACGTTTCATGGATGACGGGAACTATGTGCGCATTTCAGGTACTTTTATCGTTAATATGAAGTAATGCCGCCAACATTATTGAGGCGCGGGTTACTTCGTACAACACCGGCGTTATGCAATGCGGATCACATTAAGGAGTTGGAATTATAGCCGCACTGCACAACACCGGAAACGTTGGTGGAAATGCTCGCCTTAAGAAATTTTTGATAGGCGGGCGCAAAGAAAGGTTCATTATGGTTGATTGTAAACTTCCGACGTTGTCAGTAGCTACTTGTGAGTATCAAGAGTTTTTCGATAACCGAACGCAGTGTAATGGTCGTGGCATGTTCGAAGGTCATTGCCCGTTTCGTAAGGTTGTGGAAGATGCGCCCGCTGACACTATGGAAGCGGCGAGCACATCCACCAACACTCAAAGCCATGCAATTTCGCTTTGCCTTGTGTGCATTAAAGAACCGTGTTCGCAGCGGAGCGAGCTTCCGTCATGTCCAGTAACCGTTTGTGCCATGCGCCAAGCGAAACATGCAGGCGTTTGAGAAAGTTGTAGTCAATTACCATTTTCTTTGGAGTTATAAATGGCCGCAAAAACATACGAAGAGTTCATGGCGCAAGAAACTTTTGACGCTGTACCGTTACCTGAAATTGGTCGCTACATTTGGGATGCGGCCATTAAATCTGTTGAGGAAAATGGTAACAGCCTACAACAGCGAAAGTGTGCCATTAAAAAATGTGGTTGTCCAACATGCGGTATTCCAGTATCGGAATGTCCTCGTGTAAAGTAACGGCACACGTTTCGCACACGTTGTAAGAAATAAATTTTGCTCTTTAAAATTATAGGCACACTTCTGTACGGGCCATACGAACGACGAAGGGTAATATGGCGGGTAAAGTGTCATTCGACTCCGTTACATCCCGTAAGTGTGCTTTACATTAAGGTAGCAAAATTTACATCTTACAACAAATAAAGGTTGCCATGTGTGCCTATATCAAAAACTGACCGTACCAGTAATCGAACGGTATAACATTACGGCTCTTATACTCAGTAGGTTTTTATAGGCACTCACGGCAACCGTTTATCAAACGTTAGGCACAATACCGGCTCCGACCACACCAATGACGGCGCGAGGAAAGGAAAAAATGAAAACACACATTAATAAAATTTACGGAACTGAGTTAGAAAAAGTATGCATAGATGAACCTCCGTATACTGTTTTTGGAAGTTCTGTCTTGTTGCCTTCTTTCCATGTTGCAATGAAAGTTGATGGGTTAAAAGAAATATTAAAATTGGCAGACGACGATGATTCTTTTCATATCGAGATTTCGCATGAAAAAATGACAAGGTATTGGATAACAAGAAAAAGAAAAATCGTGCCGCAAGAAAGCGGAGCGGAGCCGGTACAATGCCTAACAAACAAAGGCCAAAATACCGGCGAATCTATAGGTAAATAGTTATTAATAGGCCGGTACTTAGGCCATTTGTTAACGTTGTACGCAATGAACTTCTTAGAAAGGTTTTTACTATGTCTAAACTAGGCGGTAGGTGTATATGTAAGTTATGTGATCTTGAGAACACGGGTACTTGTATCATAGAGGCCGCAAAAATAGGATACTGTGGTGCTCAGTCCACAGACGTACAACAGCTAAAGGCTAAAATTGCCTCACTTGTTGCGGAATTTTGTGAGCTTTACGACAGGGGTTTGAGCAATGAAGCCGTGTCTCTTTTACTAACTAAACTGCGGCAACTATCAGCCGTTTAACGAAACGTTGTGACGCAAGCTAATTGAACTTTTAATTTGAAAGGAGCGGCTATGAGTCAAGGAACAGTTGATCCGGTCGGTGAAATGGTCAGCAAAGCCATCACCAATCATCTTCATCATGCCAACCGTAGGTACTATAACGAGCGGGACGACTTTCTTCTCGGTAATTTACATGAGGATATGTGCAAACTGGTAAGAGCCGCACAGAAGAGCGTGGAGGTTCAGTTGGCCAGCGCACAACAGCTAAAGGCTGAAATTGCCGCTCTTGTTAAGGAGTATAGTGGTACATTTGATGGTATGCATTCTTTAAGTGAGAATGAATTTTTACATAAACTGCAGCAACTATCAGCCGTTTAGCAGGACATTGGTTGCAATTGGCAACGAGAGCGTTTTATAGTTCCGCTGCTAGAAAGAATATAACATGAATAATCCAAATGGTAGATAATGGTATTAGCCGTTGGCACAGGTTCGATTCCTGTATCGACATGAATATTTATTTATTATTTCATTTACTTTAACTGAAAGGTAATAATATGGAATATTTATCATTTACTTTATGGATGTTATGCTATCCATTATTCAGTACAATTGGATGTTATTTAATGGTAAAATATCATGAAGTTTCACCATTAAAAAAATGTACCTCATCAAATATCGGCATTGTTACGTTAATTGATTTAATTATATACATATATATTGGAATGCTTTTATGGCGATCTGTCACAAATCCATAATAAAGAGGTGTCTATGAATGAAATTAAACCAAAATTTTCAAATTTAACTAATAAAATGCATTTATTATTAAATCAAATAATAAACGCAGAAAAGGGGGCGAGAGAATTAATAATAGAAATGCATAATTATGAACGAATACCTCCTGCAGAGGTGCTTATTACAGAATCTCTTCTTAAAGAGTTATGTAATGCTCTTGGATGGCAAGGAGGCACACGCCATCAGGCGCTGGATAAAGTTAAACGATTGGTACAAATAGAACAGAAAGGAAAACAATGAAATTATTTATATTTTTAAAACAATACTTTTGTAAACATGTATGGAAGGATGGTAAAAAAACACTTTTAAGTCAAAGATGGGAAAATTATGCAGAACAGGATGGTGTTCCTATTCAGGCACACTTTTCTTATAATAGCATTGAACAAAAATGCATTAAATGCAACAAAGAAAGGATAATAGAAAAACGGGTAATAATTACATAAATATTATGATATTTTTGTATAGTAAGTGTATCGTATCGCATGGTATTGTGCCATCAAGTAAATGTTATGTATTGTGCCATCTAGTAACGTAATGCGTAATAAAATCTAGTAAAGTAAATGTAAGGTGTAACATAGTACCGTCTAGTAAATGCGCTGTAATGTAGTGTCATATCAAGTAAATGTAAAGTAAAGTCGGGCAGGGTCTCGTTATGTGACGTTCTGTAAATGTAAAGTAAAGTGGTATGGTATGATGTTTAGTAAATATTGGGTTTTGTATAGTTGTGTAAATTTGTAAATGTTGGGTAGGGTGTTGTTATGTGAAATTCTGTAAATGTAAAGTAGTGTAAGGTAGAGTAGAGTGTTATTGCGTAAATGTATAGTAAAGTTGAGTATTGCTATGTAAATGCAATGTGTAGTATTAAGTAATGTTTGGTAAATGTATTGTCATGTTGCATTAAGTAATGTGTGGTGCCGTAAATGTAATGCGTTGTATAGTATTATCTAGTAAATGTAACGTGAGGTCACATGATGTAAAGTAATATCTAGTAAATGTATGGTCGCGTGAAGTATCATGCAGTAAATGTTTTGTTATATAAAATTAAGTTGAGTATTATAAATGTAAGATAAAGTAAAGTAACGTGCATTGTAATATAAATGTAGGGTGAAGTCTAATGAAGTAAAGTTCAGTAAATGTGCTGTAAAGTAGCGTGAAGTAATGTTCAGTAAATGTGCTGTGTCGTGTTGTAAAGTATCGTCACGTAATGTTATGTAAATGTAATTTAAACCTTAAATAAGGAGACGTAAAATGGCTAAAAATGGTAAGGCTTTGGGTGAAAAGCCCATCGAGACAAATGTCAGTTCAGTTATGGGCGTTCGTGGGGAATGGTTGAAAGACAAATCTTCCTCTCTTTCATTTCAGGAATGGCTTGTTCTCAAGTATAACAAACTTGAGGAAACTATTCTTACACTCCAGTCTGAGAGGGGTATTTTGAAAACTGAAATCAGCGATCTTATGAAAGAAAACGAGGCAATTAAAACAGAAGTTGCCTCATTGAAACCGAAGATCGATGAGTTGAAGCTTGAAAAAGATCTAATGACCAAAACTATATCAGAATTAAAGGCCGAAAATGAAACGCTTTCAAAGATCATTCCTTTTCCCAATATAAATAATCTCGCCAATGCTGAAGCTGACGCTGTGCTTCAAGCTGAAGAAGAAGCTGAAATTCATGCTGATGAAGAGGCTGCTGCTGAAATTGTTGCTGAAGCTGACGCTATACTTCAAGCTGAAGAAGAGGCTGCGATTCAGGCTGATGAAGAAATTGGTCCGTCTGCCGCATAGTTTAATAAAGGGGATTAACAATCCCTCTATTTTTTTTAATCATTAAAACAAGGAGTTTATATGAGAGATGTGGACAATACTTTAACCAGTCAAAATGATATTGATGCTATGGAGTCGTGCACGGATATTACCAAAATTGCGATACTCAGGGCCATTGAGGAATTGAAACGTCAATTTATAACAGAAAGAATTGAAGCGGGTAAATTAAAAGTCCAGTATGCTGAAAAGGTAGCTGAGATTGCCAAACTTAAAATTGAATTAAGCAAACTTTCTGAAGCAAATCAAGTTCTTGAAGAAATAAGAAGCGCAATAGAGGAAACTAATAACTATTTAAAAAATGAATCAGAGAGAGGTTCAGAAAATGAGTAAAGAAACATCATTCAAGGATTGTAAGAAAAGTTGTAAAAATGGTTGTATTTGCGATGGTTATTGTTTTAAAACTGGTTATGAATATGCTTTAATGGATATGCAAAGTTTGCCTGAATCCAAGAATAGAAAAAAGAATAGAAATAAACTTATTAATAAACGTTAATAATGGTTATACTTTTATTATTTGTGGTATAACCACAATAGAGCAACGGTCTTATTTTAAACTGCTGGATACTACGCGAATCGGAGCCTATTAACAGCCTAAGATCTCACCGAAGATACCTGGTGCGTTATTAGCGTCGTGTGCGGACTATTGCCCCCAAAAGCAATAAGATCTATCGACAAACCGAGGACCAGCAGTTTAATTTTTTCTTACACTTTTCTTTGAAAGGAATTAACATGAATATTGTTAATAAAATATTACTGCTTTTTTATTCAGTCTTGTTTGGATTAATATTGGCCTTTCCAGTCAAATGGTGTTGGAACTGGTCAATTGCCATTATATTTGGTCTGCCGGATATTACGTGGTGGCAGGCGTGGTGTCTTCAATTTTTAACTGCTGTTTTAATAAGGTCAACAAACAATATAACAACGAAAGAAAAATAAATGTCGAGTAAGATAATGCGCTGTTCAGTAAATGTATTGTAAAGTTGTATACGATCAAATAGGGTGACGTTAATGTAAAGTAGGGTGGAGTTATGTTTGGTAAATGTTTTATACAGTAAAGTACCATAAAGTTATTATATGACGTTAGTGTTAAGTGAAGTGCCGTTTTGTGTGGTAAATGTTCTGTGGAGCCATGTTATATGGAATATCGTTTTGTGACGTTAATGTATTGTGTGATGGCATAAAATCTAGTAAATGTATAGTAAATGTGTGGTCGAGTCAAATGTAGTTTAGTAAATGTGCTGTTGGGTAAAATATAGTTCAGTAAATGTATTGTTATATTGTATTCAGATATCGAGGCGCACGATTGCGCAAAGGTCAGGCTTTTATTATCATAGTTCTCTAACCTTACCTGGAGAACAATATGCGATTTGAAAGCAGGTAAACTTGACCGGCAAGTAACGTAGCCTGCGTTACTTCCAATATATTTTTGGTCTATTACTTGACAAATAATAATTTAAAAAGATATTACATAATATAAACGAATAAAAGGAGGAAAAATGAGTTTTTGGTCTATTGCATCAAAAGAACTAATAGTAAAAGACTCTCCATCTTCGACGGTGATGGCGCTAAAAAACTTGAGAAATTTTCATGCTACGGATGGCGCTTCTATAAATTTTGAATGTGCAATTAATGTAGCGAAAGTATACGAAGAGTATTGAAAAGATGTACATAAACCAGCTTGGAGTGATTTAGTAAGAGTTGGCAAGGCCCATGCTAAAGTTATCCATAAATTTGAAGGTAGTTGCCCTCCATGGTGGCTGTATGAAGTATCCAAGTACGACAAAATGGAAGGGATATCTTTTAATTGGGTAAGTGAGCCCAAAGAGCCTCTTAATTTTGAAATAGGTATGAAATACTATCTATCAAATAAACGCTTGATAGAATTAGGGCAAAGAAAATGGATATTCAAATCCATTTTGAACTTTGCTCTTGATAAAGCTCTTAGTGATGTGCTTGGGGCAGCAGATCAAATACTTCGGGTAGTGGTGGGAGATAAAAACTACTTGTATAAATTCGAAGAATATTATCAACATTGGAAACAGATTTCATTTTGTGATAATTCGATAAAGGTTATTATGCTGAGTTAATTATTCTTTTACAACAATTTATTCAACGATAGGAGAAAGAATTATAAAAGCGGAAAATAGATACAATAAGATAAATGTTTTCGTGAGGAAAATGCTTAAAGAAATTAAAAACAGAAATAATGACATTAGTGAGATCAAAATGAATTATCCACAAAATATTTCCATAAATGATATGGAAATAATAGAGGGAATATTTAACGGACTGGGATATAAAATATCTCCTAAAATTTCCTCATTACAATTAATGTAAAATTTTAATTAGGATAGTTGTTCCGCCGTGCCGGTTTAATGAGATACAAGTTGAAACTGTGAGCAGGCCCGAACAATTATCCTAATTAAGCAAATTGTAAATGTATTGTACTGTGAGGTCCTGTAAATGTATATGTTGTTTGGTTTAGTGCTGTAGGTGTGTTGTGAAGTATTATTTGGTAATGTGCCGTAAATGTGCCGTGTTGTGAAGTCGGGCGGCGTAAATGTACTGTGTTGTTAGGTCTGGTGGCATAAATGTAAGGTACAGTTGAGTAAAGTCTAGTAAATGTAAGGTACTGTATGATAAAGTACTGTGTTATAAATGTGATGTGAAATCGCGTGAGGTGTTGTAACAGTAAGTAATATCGCGTATCGTAAATGTCTGTGTTGTTTTGTTAATAAATAAAATATAGTATTGTAAATGTGTCGCGTAAGATCATGTAAATGTGAAGTAAAGTAGCGTAACGTTTAGTAAATGTATAGTAAAGTAAGACCGCGTAAATGTGAAGTAATGCCGAGTAACGTAAGGTTATGTAAATGTGGAGTAAGGTGGAGTGAGGTGCTGTATAGTAGAGTTTTGTAAATGTATTATATTATTATATTAAATAAACACTTCATTATTTATAGAAAGGAAACTATCATCAAAATCCAAAAATTCTAATTGTTTCAGCATGTCTTGAAGAAGTTGGCACTCAAACAAAAAAAACTGCCGACACAAACGTTCATTGAAAGGAAGTTTTCCATGGAAGCGAAGAAAGTTCTCAAAATCGAAGCAGAGTTCTTAACAGAATGCTTGGGAACAAACCCAAGTGACCCCAATGTTTATGCGTCATGGATTGCTGAAGAGGCCCCTGACAGGGCCACAACAGCCAGTGATATTGCAGGTATGACCACCACGATGGAAGTTCATCGTGCCCAACTTCGCGCTGCCGCAGAAGCGAATCCTAATGCGCCTGCAGTAGAAGAAGTTGAAGATGCAAATCTTATCGATCCCAAAGGAAAAACTATCTTCTTAAAAACAGAAGATGGCAAGCCCTATCTTCCCGCATATATGATTAAGGGCTTTCTCAAGTCGTCTGCCAAAGCTCAGAATCGTATCCCTGGCAGCAGAGTCAGTGGCATAAAGGCCAACCAGCAGGTCATAACTGACCTGATTTTTGTAACCCCTGCCAAGGTCATGCTGGAACTGCCCAGCGGAGCCACCATTGGTGAGCTTCAGCGCCCTCTCTGCATTGCAAATTCGCCTACTGGCCCCAGGACAGCCATCAGTGTCAGCGAGTCTGTTCCAGTTGGAACTAAATTCAAATTCCAAGTGGAAATGTTAAGGGGAGATCTAGAACCTCTGGCAAAGGATCTACTGGACTACGGCGAGCGTAAGGGCATAGGACAGTGGAGAAATGCAGGTAAGGGGTCGTTCTCTTATCGCATTGTATAGGTCTTGCCAGTGGATAAAAGTAACTACCAGGAGCGATCGAAAGTTTAACCTGGGGCTGTGTGAGTTCTCGTATCTTTCAAATTTAGATTACACACAGCATTTTATTAAATTAAACAAATTATTTAAAAAATAATTTGTTTTTTTATTTATATTTATGGAATAACAATATAAAGATGCTTTAAATTATATGGAAAAACACAAAAGGAGCACTAATGTATCTTAAAGATGTAATATGTAGTAAATGCCAAATATCTATGTATTGTGCTTCTGCTCAAGGTGACGATAGGCCTCCTTGTGCCGATAATCTTAGAGAAATAAGAGAATCTGTTAGAAAATTGAGAGACGCTTTTAAAAGATGGAATGATATTCCGACACAAGCGCCTTCTGATGAACTATTAAATGAGATCAACAATGTGATTCAAAGCACAAAATGAAGTCAAAAATTATTAAAGATCATGTATGCAGGCCAAACAATTATTTATTATCGCCATTTATGGAAAGAATAGCTTTAAAAATATCCGAAGAAGCTGGTGGTAATAAAAATAATCAAAAAAGAATATCACATGGCTTGCAAATTTTAGTATTAAGAGAAGCCCATCGTAGAGGGATAGATACGAAAGTATTATATGATATAATTCATTAACAATTCAATGAGTTACTATTGTATATTACATACAATAACTAGTTGTAGTCAATTTAAAATTGGAGATATTATATGATTAGTTGGTATCGTTATTCTGAATTGTCTGATGGTGGCATAGAAGATGCTCCACGTTTTGCGTATCGAGATGATGTGGAGCCAATTTTAAACAGCCTACAACAGCTAAAGGCTGAAATTTCCGCTCTTCTTACCGAATATTATCATTATCAATATGAGGTTTCTCGTCCCGAATTGGCTGAAATTACATGGAACAAATTGCGGAAACTATCAGCCATTTAGCAAACGTTGTGCGAAATAAGAGATTGTTTTTATGGTTGTAGACGGTCACACATCAATTCCCGGTGGAATCTCGGGCAATGGGGTAGGTTCGACGCCTACATGTGACAAGTGGACGCACGAGCAGACCGCTTTACACTATGGAGGCAATCTCTTAAATTGCCATGTGTAAAAATAGTGCCACCGGTTGAAAGTACCAGTGATTTCAGGCTTGGGGTGGCTTGGCTTGTGACCTCACATATGGCAATTATATATTATTTACAATTCTTTTATAGGAGAATTATATGTGGCAATTCTTTGGTTTTATTTTTTGTTTTTTGATATTAGCTACAATATTTGCTGAGATTGTAATGCATCTACCTTAAATTCAGGACGAATATTATAAATAGTCATATTATATAGACGGTTGCAGCAATGAACATACCATATGCAGGGCATATATCGTGGGTTAGCTACCCTGCTCGTCGGCCTGTAAGTGTCGATCACTTCATATCACGCTTGTTATTTTGGACCGAAAGGGATGAAGGAGTAACAAGATACCACAGGTAAGCATATGGGCAACCGTCTTATAAATATTATTTTTAAATTTTTAAACTTTAATTGATGTGCACAAATGAAATTAACTAAAGCTATTTCTGTAATCGAACATTTATATAGTTTATCAACTTCAAATAGTGAGGCATGGTCTGTCATTCGTGCGGCATTGTTGAAAGTTCAAAAACCAGTCAAACAACGTAAGTTAAATATTTGCCCAGCTTGTACTGAAGATAAAGTATTAATAGCGGCTTATAGTAAAGGTGTAAAAACAATTACATGTACTATGTGTGACGGATCTGGCAAAAAACCTACAAATTTGTCATTGGATTGCTACGGTATTTCAGTTAATTCTGAAAGTGGTAAGATATCGAAACTTCAAAAGAATTTATAATATTCACTTAAATTCATGGAGAAATTATGTCATCTAAACTTACTAAAAAAGAGATTCAAAAAGATTTTATAGCCCTCATCAATAGTTGTGTTGAGGGCTACACTGAAGAATGGACACCTTCTTGTGGAGAAAGCAGAGAAGGTTTTCTTGCCATGAAGGATCTACTTGAGAATCTTGCTGGGCATTTCAAAGTAGATATATCAAAAGCTAAAAAAAATATAAAGGAGTTTAAAATGGCTATTGAAAGAAGGACTAGAGGTGGTCAAGGCGGTAAAATAGGTCATAGCAATATGAGCCATTATACCGAGACCGAGATTATTAAAAAGGGTCACAAAAAACATCTTCGCAAAGAATCTAAAAAAATTATTTGTGAAGAATTAACCTGAAAGGAATCAATATGTCATCCTGGCATAGCTATCCATCTGTTTACGCGTTGGGGCACAAGGCTATAGAGAATTTATTCAAAGACCCTGTTCTGGTTGAGGAAAAGATCGATGGCAGCCAGATGTCTTTTGGTAGATTTAACAAAGAATTGAAAGTTAAATCAAAGGGTAAAGAAATGTATCCTGAAGCGCCAGAAAATTTATTTGAAGAAGCTGTCAAATTTGTATCTACTCTCGATCTTCATGATGGTTGGACTTATCGCGGAGAATGCCTTAAGAAACCACATCATAACGCATTGGTTTATGATAGGGTTCCTAAAGGTAATGTAATCCTGTTTGATATTAATACTGATGAGGAACAATACCTTTCAAGGAAAGATAAAGAAATTGAGGCTACTCGTTTAGGTATTGAAATTGTGCCAGTTATGTATGAAGGCATGATTTCTACTCCAGAGGAAGTGCTTATCTTCCTTGAAAAACAATCTATTCTGGGTGGCCAGAAGGTTGAAGGTGTGGTTATTAAAAATTACGCTCAGTTTGGGCGCGACAAGAAGGTGCTCATGGGGAAGTATGTCTCAGAGCAATTTAAGGAGGTTAACAGGGAGAACTGGAAAGAAGCCAATCCTCAACAGGGGGATATCATTACTCGCCTTATAAACGCTTACAAGACGCCTGCAAGGTGGAATAAGGCTGTTCTGCACCTGGAGGAGCGTGGCGAGCTTGAGAGGTCTCCTCGTGATATAGGAAAGCTTATAAACGAGGTTAAGGCTGATTTAAAGAAAGAGTGCGAAGAAGAGATTAAGCAAGCCTTCTACGACTGGGGGATTGGCAATATTTTAAGAGGGGCTGTAACAAGACTTCCTGAGTGGTATAAAGAGGAATTGTTGAAGTTACAATTCCATATTAAACCAGAGAATCAGCAAGATGTTAAACCCAGCTGATTTATGATATAATTATAGTAGTGAATTTATGGGGGTGCACGGTTTCGACAGATTTGATGAAAATTAAGTTGCATGTCGTGGATGATTGTTGGCCACGTTAAACATCAATCACGTATCAACTGCCGAAGATTATTCTTTCGCAGAAATGCTGAAAGTCGCCTAATTAAAGGTGACGAGGGTTAGTGATCATGCTCTGAATCATTAATCTACTAATGAGCTAGAGATTATATGGGTGGCCTTCGTGACATATAATTTTGAAATTATCTGAGGTTGATCTTGAGATGGTATTGCTGGTATCGAGTTTCAAGATCATATCTAAAACCAGCTAAACATGTAGTAACTTAATTAGAGTCGAATTTGGACAGGAGTTCAATTCTCCTCACCTCCACCATTTCAAAGCGTATTGATATCATTATCATTACGCTTTTTTTTATTTTATTATAAAAGAAATAAAGTATTTTTTATATGGGTGAGCAACGAATCCGCGAGAATGATCAGCTTTCCCAGATAGCGAGTTCGCTAAGTGGAAATGCCGTCAATATGAGGTAGCACGCTGGCCGTGGAGGAAAACTCACCCATTCTATTTTAAAAGAGGATAGAAAAATGATATGGATATGTCTTGTTATTATAGAAGGACTTATTTGTTTTTATGTTGGACGATTGAATGGGATTAAAAAGGAACGAAATCATTGGAAAAAATATTATTTAAAAAAAGAAATTATATGTAATTACCCAAATGCTTGTGGACTCAGGATGAATGGCAGATGTGATTTAGAAAAACCTTGCGATAAATATATACCTTAATAAAGGATGGCTAAAATGATATTTTTTTTATGGCTAATATTAATATTTATTCTAGCTTATATTATGTATCGTATCGGAAAATATAGTGAACAAAGACACTTAGGTATAACTTCAACTGATGAAATAAATAAAAGTATAGATAAATCATTATTTACATTCAGAGAAAGAATACGACGACGATGGGGTAAGCTAAATAAGAAATTTGTAAGATCTATAAAACCATGCCCAACTTGTGGGAGTCGTAATATTAAATGCAGAGGTTCATTGTGGAATTGTGAGGACTGTGGCAAACAATGGCATTTGTGATATTTTATATGAATTCATGATATAACAATTATGGAGAAATTTATTTGTATAAAAATCATTCTCTAAACAAGGAGATAAACATGTTATTTCTCATTGAGCCAAGTGAACTCAGGAAAGCTTTAAAAGATATTGAAATTGCTGAAAAGAATGGATTTAAGTTTTGTAGAGGTGTTTTTAGATTAGATACCCAATCTGAGATATTAAACAATTGCTTGGCAAGATATTCAGATTTGGATGAAAAGGCTCACCCTACAAATCCGTGTCTGGATTGGGGAAGACATCAAAATGTAACAAAAAGACACAAATTTGTTAAAGGTAAGTTACATTTAATTAAAAAAAATTAATAAAAGAAAAATCTTACAATTTCAATAAGATTTATTTGTGAACCCATCTTGCACATGACTATAAAAACGTGAGCACAACAACCTACAATTACAGTAAACAAAACTGCTGATCGAGTAATCGAACGATCAGGGGCCGGTGGTGTGAGTTGATATAGTTATGTGCAAGGTGGGTTTATTATTTAACTTAAAACAAAGGAGAATTTATGAAATATGTCGAAGGTTTGAGTAAAGAGATGGTAATTGCGGCAACATATTCAAAAGACAAAAATTTTACAAAATTAAGTGAAAAGGCTAAAAAAATCAACGATATAATTGACTCTTTAGTTATGAGTGAAACACCTAAAAGAAAAATGAGATCTATTATATCAATATTATTGAACGAAACATTGCCAACACAAGACAGTAGATTTAAGTGCAAAATATTTACAGCATTGGTTCATTTAGACGAATATGGTTCACACGATTATCCTATCGGAGAAGTTGTTATCGTTATTCATCCAACAAGTCGTCACGCTATTAGGCCTGATGGAAGTTGTGGTAATCGTTATACTGAACCTGATGGGTTGCATTGTAGGTACGCCACCGTCGAAGAGATAGAAGCAGCATTTTCAGATGAATAAAAATTTAGCACTTAAAAAAAGATACTACTATTGCTCCAGTTGCGGGGCAATAGTAGAACGATTTTCTGATCGAAAAAGAATTAATTCATATTGTGACAAATACAATAAAAGTGTATATTTGCAGCCAATATTAAAAAAACAGATTAAAAAATGCCATAAATGTGAAGGGACAGGAATGATAAGTAATAAGAATATTACGTCACATTATGGTATTGTAGCGCTAATGTGCAAATATTGTAAAGGAACGGGAAAGATCATTAAATGTATCAACAACATTTCAAAAAGGAAATAATAAAGAAGGAAAAAATGACAGTAAAAATTGATGATACTTCAAGAAAACAATATTATTGTGCTGCATGTGATTTGGAATATCTTGTTGCGGATTATGATAATTTAATAGCACAAGAGGTCGCCAAATTATGCCCTAAATGTGAACATCCTGGCAAATTAAAAGAGTAATCAGAATGTTAAAAAAACAAATTGTTATCATAAATCTTAATTAAAGGCGGGCTGAGATCGTGGGGGAACTTCCACCCTGCTTAGAAAAGGTGCAGTGCCCTGAGTGACGATCTGTAGGGGCTGAGCCGCCTGTTTATAGGAGGACACTATTAATCATACTCAATGGTTTGCTCAGAACAATAAATTCCAACAACATGAACAATGGCTGGTTGATAATGTAATATTAGAAACTATAGTTGGGTCTCATGCATATGGATGTCAGACGCCACAATCTGATTATGATTTGGCCGCAATAGTATTACCAAGATGTGAACATCTAAATCCACAAAAATTCGGGTTCATACTTGGGTTCGATAATTTGCCAAATTTTAAACGTAAAGAAATTAAAGGCAAAAAAGTCGATATAAATGGTAAATTATTTGAGGCTGAATGGATATCATTAATAGAATTCTTTGTTCAGGCAGGGTTAAAAGGGTCACCTAATCTTATTGAAATTCTTTTTGCAAACAGAGAGTTTGTTACTGTAGGAACAAAAATGGGGTGGCGTCTTCGTGATAATAGACGTTTATTCCTTTCAATGAAAACATATCATGCGTTTCGTGGGTATGCGTGTGGTCAAATGCATAGAATAAGACAGCGTAATCCTGAAACAGAAGATCGTAAGGCTATGGTAGCCAAATATGGATACGATCTTAAAATGGCTTTTCATACTTTACGTTTAATGGATCAAATAGATCAAATACTCACCATTAATGATATTGATTTAATGAGAAATAAAGAAGAATGCAAATTAATGCGCAATGGAGAATGGGGAGATTTTGATAGATTTGATAAAGAGTTTCAAAAACGTATGGATCATCTTGAAGAGCTTTCCAGGAAATGCAACTTGCCGCCTCAACCACAACAAGGGGCGTTAAAGCAGCTTTTAGTGAGTATACTGGAAGAACACTATCCTGTTGACGAAATGATACAAATGACAGATGAGTATGTTTCTGCAAAACAAGTAAATGATAAGTTGGATGAAATAATTAATTTAATAAAGAAACCTCAATAAGATTTATCATAAAGGGAAAATAGTACCTTTATGATGAACTTCGCCCTAAACGAGTATTAAACCAGTATTTTGGGTAAACCTGGAGGGTGAGTGCGTTTAAGCCAATAGCCCTGGTGGTCTTGTGCTAACACAAGAAAAGGTTTTTATTAGAATCTTAACCGAGTAACGAGAACACATATTTAAAAGGAGATGGTATGAAAAAGATAATTGGTATATTTTTAACATTAATATTTATTATAACATTGTATATTAGTAGTACAATTATTACTGAAAAAATATTTTTAGAAGAATTTAATGGAATATCTTGGGCTTTTGGTGTTTTATCAATGTTATTAGCAATGTTATTTATAATTAAATATCAGTTAAAATATTTAATTAAAAAACAAAAAGATTAAACATTATGAGGGGAGGAATTGGTGAATTGGATATATGGAGAGCATGGCCATATAATAACTGAGATCGCCAGGGGGCTATCGTTAAATAATAAATTAAATAATTATTTAGAATTAGGTATAGAATATGGTAATATATTTAATAAAGTCGCCCCTCTAGTAAAAGATATGGCCGTTGCTGTAGAAATAAATAAGAATTCATATCATAAAATTTGTCATAATAAAAATTTATTATGGAATTGCTGTTCAACTGATGATTATTTTGATAAATTTATTTCAAAAGAAATTAAATTTGATCTAATATTTATTGACGCCGATCATGGCTTTGAATCTGTTAAAAAAGATTTTAATAATTCTTTTAAATATTTAAATGATGGTGGAATTATTCTATTGCATGATGTATATCCACCAGAAGAAAAATATCTTGGAAATGGTTTTTGTACAGATGCTTATAAAATAATGGACTATATAAAAAAGAATTATTTGCTTCAAACTGACGATATTGCAACAATTCCAATATTTTTTGGCATAGGATTTATAAGAAAAACTAAACGCCAATTAGATTGGCAAAACCATTAATTAGGAGAATTTATTATGGCTGTTCATTGGACTCCGGATTCAAAATTTAATGCGGATAAGTATGACACTATTCCTAATGGAGGCAAACTTCCAGATAAACCTATTACGGCGCGTGGCCATAGACGTCATGAGCCTAAAGCATCAGGAGCGAAGATTTCTGAGGTAAACAAACATTAAATTTAAAATAAGTAAATATTAAATCTAAAAGAATGACAATTAATAATTGTCATTTTTTTTATATATTGGTATTTTTAGATTAATTATGGAATATCTATAATAGAACGTTTATCTTAAATTTTACAGAAAGGCCAATATGAAATGCAGAAAATTTGGTATTAAGCCTAACGAATGCTGTTTAAATTGCATGGATAGATTCAATAAGAATAATAATTGTTATAAAAAAGAATGCGCAGGATGTCCAATGGGAAATAAACAGCGTGGTATGGCTTGTTATCTTCCTCTATCCAGAGCGCTTAGAATTAATGATTTTGAAACTGTATATAATATTCTAACGGAATATGCTAGATTAAAAATCAAGGGAGCGATTCCTAGCGTATATGCAGACTTAATGATATCAAAAATAAAAAGTGAAAGAGAATTAAATAGAGATATAAATTTTAACGAGCATTACGATCATGTCAGTAGTGCTTGGGATGGGTATATATGAACTATTGGGTTACAACAGACACTCATTTAGGACATGATAAAATGAAAGAATACTGTGGTAGACCATATAATTTTAGTGAAAAAATTTTAAAAAATTTATCTTTAACAATAAAACATGATGATATATTAATTCACATTGGCGATGTGTGTATAGGTAATGATGCCTATTGGCATGAACAATTATCTTTAATACCGATGACAAAATGGCTTGTTCGTGGCAATCATGATAGAAAAAGCAATATATGGTATCTTACCCATGGATGGTCGTTTGTAGGTGATTATTTTAAAATGTATATGTGTGACAAATCTATTCTATTTTCTCATAAGCCCATTATTGATATAGGATACGATATAAATATTCATGGTCATTTTCATAATAATGATCATAGAACCTATGAACCAGAATTGGTGGCGATAAAAAATGATAAACAAATCTTATTGTGTATTGAACATCATTACCAGCTTTTTAAACTTGAAACAATCATAAAGAAAGGTATTTAAATTATGGCTATACTATTAATGACTATAGGCATTCCAGGTTCAGGCAAAACGACTTGGGCTAAAAATTATGTTGCTCAACATAGCAATTTTACCATTATTAGCCCTGATGAAATACGAAGAAAATATTTGGGCGGCATTAACGATATGAGTAGAATAGCAGATGCTTGGTTGGTGACAAAAATAAAAGTATCAGAGTTATTATTTGATAATAAAGATGTAATTCTTGATGCAACCAACGTATCAACCACTTATAGGCGATCTTTTTTAATCGGATTACCTGAATGTGAATTGATGGCTAAAATTTTTGATGTAGAGCCAAAAATAGCTTGTGTGCGTATAGCACAAGATCTTGAAACCAAAATAAGAGCCAATCCTCCAACTGAAACGGTATATAGAATGTATGGAGAATTTTTATATACATTAACTGTAATTCAGGATGAGGGATTTAAAATAATATAACAGTTAAAATCAAACCTTAAAAGGAGAAGAAATGAATTTTATAAGGAAATTAAAAGAATTACAACAATTGGGAGATATATTGGCCCATAAAGGACAAATGGGTGGGTTGACTAATTATGAACTTGAATTTTCAACTCAAACCTTAGCCAGCATTATGGTATTACAAACCACTTTTGATGTATGGGAAAAATGCGGATCTCGCATATTTCAGTTATCGGATAATTTGGTGGAGGCATTTACCCATACTGACATACCTTTAAAAATGTGTCCAAACGAATTTCATTATCCGTTTGATTCATTTATAATAGAAAGCACTAATAGGCCATTATTTGTAACAAAAACCCCTGCAGGTGAAAGGCCTATTTATGCAGTTCTATATAGTTATGATAGAAAACTAATGGCGGAAAATAATATCATGGCTATAAATCTTAAAGGGGAAATGTCTCAAGATTTGGGTTACGATAGGAGTATGTATGGTTTCTTTTCGACATCAGATATCGGGATGGAAAGGATTAGATTCAGTATGAATGATGAAATGTCATTTGAAGAAATGGAAAAACAATTAAATCAAATGATTATCGAATCTATTGCCGACCATTCCGATATGACCAATATGGTAAATATATTATACAATACCATAATGTATATCAATGACCCCACAAGAACTGCTGAAGAAACGGAAACGACACATACTAGAAAGGTTAAATTCGATAGTGAGGGGCATGTTGGGATTCAAAAGTATATTCTATTAAATACTCCTAAAAAGTATAAATCTTTAAAAGAATATACTGAAGAAGGGGGCAGGAAAATAGATATACGTTTCCCTGTGCGGGGTCATTGGCGCAATCAGCCTTATGGTGAGGAGCGAAAAGAAAGAAAACATGTCTGGATTATGCCTTTCTGGAAAGGACCGGATTTGTCAGAAATAGTAAACAAAACCTATTTAGTGAACTAAAACTTAAGGACAATCAATTATATTTATTGGTTGTCTTTATATTAACCTTAAAATTGAAGGAGTTAATATGAAACGACTTATTGATATCTATAATAAATATAAAAACTATTTTACTATTGAATCTCAACCTATATTTTCTTCAATATTGTGGAATTTGGATATGATGAAACAATTGTCAAAGATTAAAAAAGTTGCTTTTACGCCTATAAGTCAGAGCGTGTGTGGTGGTTTAGATCAGTGGGAGTTGATATTAACTCTTGAAAGTGGCGGCTACAATCCTCTTAAAATTTTCTTTGATAAGAAAAGGAATTGGGAAGATGTGTTTCATATAGCTAATAGTATTAATAAAGATCTTTTTGGTTATACCAGATTAGAATCGGTTAAAATAATCGCATCTTCTCTTAAAAATACAGATTTTAAACCTTCAACGAAAAAGAGAAAATAAAATGTGTATTTGCGATACTGATGAGATCATGACTAAATATATTCGTATGGGAAGGGCACATTTTATCTGTCCAGAATGCAGTAAAGATGTTACTATAAGAGTATGTCTCATGTATGATGCAATCGAAAATAGAGATACAACATTAAAACAACTTAACAAGGAGATACAAAATGGCAAAAAAAATATACAAAAATCCAGAAAGAAAAGTAACAAGAAGGTTAAGTAATAAACACGGCAAGCATCGCCATGTATCCAAAAATACATTAACGAGAAGTCGTCTTAAATAATCTGCCAGGAGCCACATTCGATAGGAATGCCTGGGATCCGTGAGGAACTTCATCACTCCCTGTTCTTCACGGATTTTTTATTTTATAGAAAGGTTATATGGAACTATCTAAAAATATACTTCAAAATCATATGGATTTAGCTTTAGAGTCTGCAAAGAAAAACTTAATAAAAGATGGAGGCTTAAATCCAGTAGCTATATTATATGATAATTATAGTATTAAAAAAATAATAAATATGTCAAATGAAATCGATGAGACGGATGGATATGATAAAAAAAGCAAATTTGTTTTTATGGCTGGTGGGGTTGCTGGTATTATAAATGCTACTATAATTATTTTTGTATTTGATGCGGCGATGAAGGCTATAGAAGATCCTAAATTATATGATTGCACCATGTCGCCATTGACCTACCCAAAAAGTATGAGAACCGAATGTATAATTGTTAATGGCGTAGACTTAAAATCTAAACAGGAAAAGACCGTTATAGCTCCCTATGTGGGTGGAGGAAAGGATGGACCAGTAAAATTTATATCTTTAAAGGAAGCGTTAGGTTCAGAATCAGAGAGCAACGAATTAACAGAAAGCCAATCAAGATTTCCCAGATTAGCTGTAATGGGCTATAAGTCATCTAAAAATATACTATCCAAGGGGGATGAAAATGGGTTGTGATCTTATTCTTTATTATTTAACATGGGACAGAGGACGAAAATTAAACTTTAAAAAAGGTTTTGAAATTATAAATAAAATGACTGATGATGAAATAAATACGAATGATGATCTTCCCCCAGATTCAAATAAAAAATCTCTTCAAACTTCTTTACAAAATATTAAAGATGCTATAGATGATAAAAGAAGGGATGGTTATTATTGCGAATTTGGTCATCTAAATGTTCTTATTACTGGTGGTGAATCATATGGAGATCTTCCAACAGATCTTTCTAATGATATAGAAAATATAAGTAACATCAGTGGTCTTACTGAGGCTATTGGCTTTGATAAAGATAATTATAATTATAAAAATATTTTTATTAAGGCTTTAAATGTAATAAAAATGAATAAAGAGGCAAAAATTCAATTTCAGAAAGTGTTAGGAAAATATGAATATTTCATACCAGCTATTAATAGATTATTTAAGAAGAAAATTAAATAATATGTTATTTAATTCATTTTTATGGAATATCTATTTTGAGAGATTTATTATCTCTCGCATAAAAGGGTTTTAATAACCCTAATGACCATTCAGGCTAAGGTCGTAAACCTGAAGAGAAAAGGCCGTGTCATCTGCTCCGACAAGATGGCATACTTAGCTCAATAGGCGCATAGTAATATGCGCCTTTTTTTACTTATTACGAAATGGTATATTTAAATTATGAGAATTTTATTAATAGTATTAATATTTATGTGTTGCTAGTCAGGTTTAAATAATTATTCATATTTAAATAACTGTGGTAATGTTTATACTTTTGATTTAAATGAAACGAAGAAATTTCTTTTGTCTATGAATCAATTAATAATTAAAATTGACATCATAAAACAAGGCAATTCAAGAATAGTATATCTTATTTATTATAGATCAAAAGCATCTAATTAATGTTAATTTTGTTTAATTTCTGGTATAACTATAATAGACAGTTGAATCATTAGCATTTCAAGCGATAACTACGTTCTTGGATGTTAATGGGGATTCAGAGGGAAACTAAAACGAGTTGTGTTAGCAACGCGACAAACCCTCTAAGGAGCTAACACTCCTGAACACACCCGCTACTCCCGGCGAGGACTGTTTAGATGTATCAAATTAGTTCGCTAATTTGATGCGTCGAATAAGCCCCGGCTACAAGTGAAGCTAAGTAGTCCTTAGGCCATTTGTAGTTAGGGGCTTTTTAATTAAATCAATTTTGCAAAATATGATGGGACGATGTAAACGGCCACGTCGTCCTTTTGTGGCCAGGCGCTATCCTCTAATTGGGTCCAAGGCGCCTGGTCTTTTTTTTTATCTTTTTTTTTATTTATTAGTTGTTACTTTAATTATATTTATGAGATAATTATTATAGAGGAATTTATTATCATGGACAATGAAAAGATTCCAGAAAATACTTCTAGAAATGAATTAGAGATAATTCATACCATACCTACCGAAGAAATTAAATCCGAATCTATCAGCAATATTATATGTTCTTGTGGTGAATGCTTAATTGATGGATATTGCCCTGCTGCATAATATAAATATTTTTTTTAAAGGATGTGTATAAATATACTTTTATCCTTATATTTACTTTATTTTTTTTTCTGTAATTTGATAAAAATAAAATGTCACTTTAATAAGAGGGGTTATATGTTTAAAATAAAAAATAAGTTTTCATTGTTTATTTTTATTATTTTATTTATCATAATTATTTATTGCATTTTTAACGTATTCTTTTGTGGAATAAAAACCATAATAGTACCCAATCACGTTAAGCTTAATGGTAACAAATATATTGTTTTAATAGAAAAACCTATATCAAAAAAATACTGGAGCGATCTTTCAGGTGGAGTCGCGATTAAAAAAGTTTATTACTTAGAAAGACGATAATCTATAGTAAAATATAGTGAATAATGATATATTGTAAATATAACCAGAAAAAGGAGTTAATATGACTATAAAAGAACAATATGAAAAAGAAACAGGCAAAAAGGTCTTTATTCAAAAAATAGAAGGAACTCATTGTGTGCTGTCTGATACTGTTTCCAAAGACTATGTCGAATGGTTGGAAACTAAATTAAATAATATTCAAAAGGAAAAACAATCATGAAATATCTTTGGGAAATTGCAATAATAATAACTATATTATTTGTTTCTATATTATTAATAAATAAATATCAATACAAATTATATTGCAATAAAGATACAATAGAACTTCAAAAATATCATATAAAAGATATAGAATATAATAATATAGAAAAAACTATATCTATTTGTTATGATATTTCTAAATATGAAGCTCATTATTATGCCATTATTTATAAAGATTTTGCTGATAAATATAATATACCATGGGAAGTCTATCCAGCAGTTATACGCATTGAATCAAACTTTAACTCATCGGCAATATCATCCAAGGGAGCTAAAGGCATAGCTCAAGTAGTTGAGTCTACAGGAAAAAATATTGCCGATAGTTTAGGGATTGAATTTAATGGTATAACTTTATGGAATACTGTTTTATGTCAGATAATAGGATTTACTTACTTATCTGAAATGATTAAACAGTATGGTATGGATAATGGTATTAAGGCTTATGTTGGCGGCCCTTCTAAAATAAATAGTCAGGCAGCGAATGACTATAAAGGTTCTGTTATGAAAGAGGTTAATATGTTAATTAAAAAGTCAAACCAGATTAATAAAGAAACTAATATATTAACTTACGTATATAAGGGAGTGCAAACAGAAAATAAAAAATAGAAAGTTAAAAATATGACTGAAGTAAGATGCGGAAGGTTTAAATGTTTTCATAATAAAATTGAAATATGCGATCGAAAAGAAATAATTTTAATATTAAAAGAAATAGATAATCTTATTTTAGGAAAAACTACAATAGTCGATTGTGAAAGTTATTATGAGCCTTCTGAAAGGGAAGCGGGCGAATTTCATTAAAATAGTTGCATCACAGCTATTAATATATTATATTATTCAAGGGTGGCCAAATGGATAGTTATACTTATATTCCCAACATTCATGTATTATTCGACAGGATTAGCGCTGTTCCACAGGCAATCTCTTACGGTGAGGCTCCGTTTAAGAGCTTCATCGCAAGAGAGGTTTTTGTAGATGGAAAACCAAAGGGTGAATATCATATTAAATTAAATAACCCTACTAAAATAAATATAGCTATGGCTATCCATTTTTTTTCAGATTCATTAAGGCATTGCGAAATAAAAGAAATAGATCCTACTGGAACTCTTAATCTTGAATATCATATTTATATTATTACAAAAGATGAAATGAATATATTATCAATGATGGGCATTCTCGAAAATTTAAGTAACACTGCTTTTCAATCATTAAAATAAAAGAAAGGTAATACATGGATTCTGAAAATGTAAAAATAGTTGGTAAAGGCGAAGTAAAAGAATCTGACGACGCCAAAGATTGTTATGAAGAAGGTCTTCAATTACCGCCATTGCCTGATAATTCGGTAGAATATACGCCAGTTAAATCTGAAGAAATTAAAGATAATACTATTGAATTGGCCAGCCCAACAATTCAAACTTTTTCAGTAAGTGATGTTGATGATCCTACCAATCTGGGGGACATATCTGAAGCTATAATAGAAGAAAAACCAAAAGAATTTGTGCCGAATATTCAAGATGCCAGAATTGATTCTGAAAATGAAGGTGGCGCTCAAGCTGCTCGTATTTCCGGACCTACAGGATTGGAGGCTAAAGCGGTAAAATTAGATGAAGCTATACAGCTATTGGGTGGGAAAAAAAGCAATTTTAACCCTGGCACAATACAAAACGCTCTTGAGGATCAGAAAATAGAAGGTGGAGTTATATCTAATAGATCTACCGGACCAATGACTAATGATGGGGATGCCTCTAAAGAGGGCTTTCAAATAAAAGAAATAAAGCCAGAAGAAGTTAAAAATAAATTCAGAGTATATGGTTTTACTGTTCAGTTTAAAGAAAATGATTTAACTGTTACACAAAATATTTCCGATTATTTTGATGATATTGAGGATGCGTTCACTTCGGTTAATAGGACAAAATATTTAATGACTATAGATGGTGGATATAGAGCTGCTAATATCATTTCCGGAATTCCAGAGATTTCACATTTGGATCAAAGGCTATATAAACATATAAATGGTTCATGGAGAAAGATGTAAATCTCTATGTTATCGTTTTCACATTCGTGATATAACAATGATGTACAAATATTATAATTTTTTAAGGCGATTATCAATAAAATAATCGCCTTAATTTTAATATAATAAAAAAATAAGCCAGCGTGGTGGAATTGGTAGACACATATGACTTGTTATGTTTGTTACAAAACGAGCCAAATTAGCGAAAGCTAATTATGAGAATCTTGAGAATTGCTGGAATAACCTTAGAGTTCCCATAACTACAACATGGTTGGAAACAACGAGTGTGAAAGTTATAAAATTATGGGAAATTGGTCAATCAGCATCCGAGCCTCTAAATAATTAAATTATATGAGGAAGGTTCAGAGACTAAGCACAAGACACCCGATATGGGTGATGATATAGTCCAGACCATAACCATAATGGGCTTACGAAAGTAAGTGTGGTAAGAAAATCATATGATCTTATGATCGTATCGGTTCGACTCCGATCGCTGGCAGAAAATAATTTAAAGGAAGGGAATATATGAGTCTTGAACACGCTTCTGGTTTTAAATTATTATCAAATTATTTACAACATTATTTTGGTGTTATATTGCATAAAATATATGTAATGTATTATCTAATATTTTTTTGTTGTAAATTAATGTGGCGCGGCACCGTCCACGATTTAAGTAAATTTTCTATATCTGAATCGAAATGGTTTGGTAGAGTAATTCATCATTTATCAGGTTCGCATTATGGCAGCGACGATTATAAAGAAACTTTAAATTCTATTAAACCAGCCATAGAACATCATTATCAAAATAATAGGCACCATCCTGAATATTGGAAATTTAAAGGAATAGCTTTAGATAATGCCGTTGATATGATGAATTTAATTGATATAGTTGAAATGCTTGCTGATTGGCAAGCAGCGGTTAAAAGACATAAGACTGGAAATATTATAAAAAGCATTGATATTAATAAATCAAGATTTAATTTATCAGATAAATTGTGTTATATATTTTACAACACAGTAAAATAAAAGGAACTATACACAATTGAATAGCACCATCATATAATTAATTACATTCAGCCATGATGGCTATATTACTCCACAAGGTAGATAGTAATGTTTCATTATTACGACGATTTATTAAAAATTAAAAAAAAGAAACGAAAGCGAGGAAGAAAAGAAAGCTTTAGATATGGAAATACTGTATATTGGAACAGCCCTCTTGATTTAATTATGGATGGGTTTGTTCTAAAAGCTAACAGAAAAGAAGTAATAGTTGTTTCCCGTGGAGGTATAAGGAGAACCTTGTCACGCAGCATTATAAGCAAAAATAAAAACCATATTCCAAACTAACCCGCCTCTGTTAAGGTTCAGGGCAATCACGTTAATGCAAAGGATAATTTCATGAACACGAGTAAATTGTATGTTGGAAATCTGCCGTTTTCAGTTGCTGATCAAGAGCTGAAAGAACTCTTTGAGGCTATTGGTCCTGTTACAGAAGCAAAAGTAATTACCGATCGTGACACCGGACGCAGCAAAGGGTTTGCATTCGTGACAATGGACACCAAGGAAAACGCCCAGAAAGCTTCAGATGCCCTGAATGAAACAGAAATGGGCGGAAGGGTCATTGTGGTGAATGAGGCCAAAGAAAAGGAAAAGAAGACCTACACCAATGGTCCCAAAAGAGAATATCGCAGGTAGTTTTTACATTTTTAAGAAAAAAAGGAGGGAGTAAAATCCCTCTTTTTTTTAGTTGTTAATAAGGATAAATTATAGTATGATATTCTTTTAACATAATTATTTACTTTTATTGAAAAATAATGTATATTATATTTATAATTACGACGATGATTTCATCCAAAGGTTTTGGATAAATTATCATTTGTGAAGTAGTTATGGTTTTGAGCATAAGATAATTGTGCTTAAAATGTAGGTTGTATAACATCCTACACTTAGGAGCAGCAGTCTATAGTCCCTAAGTCTTTAACTGGAATAGCTTTCTATATTTTCAGTAACTATATTTAAATAATAACACTTAACTTAAACAAAGGGGATTTGTATGAGTAATAGTATAATTAACAATATCAAAACCTCGGTAAAATGGTTGATTTTAAAAGAAGGAAATAAAATATCTATATCGAAAGCCTCTACCTGGCTGGCCGGCGCGTGCGGAACTATAATTGGATTTCAAAATATTCTGGTTTCATATCACATACCAATGACTCATCATGCACTTCTTATTTTTAAGGCTGCTGGAATTGTGTCTGCTGTTATAGCTTTAATTAGAACCAGGCATTCTCAAATTTCAATATAACATGGAAACATTTATACTTAATATCATTCTGACTTTTATTTTAATATCAGCATTATTAATGATAATATTCCGTAATACTTATTTTGTTAAAGTAATATGGAAATATTCATTAATATTAATACCTGTATTTTTTTTAGTTATTACTCGATTAATTAATAAAAAACCAAACGATAATATAAAAAAAGATGATACAACTATAGCTGGGATTAAAGATAAATTAAATGAAGCCAATATGATTTCAGCTATAGAGGTGTCTGCCGCGAGAGAAGACAATAAAGTAAGATTAGACGAATTGAAACGAATTTCTTCTATAAAAGATGATCAGGAACGGAGAAAATCGCTTTCTAATCTAATGGGATAAATATGAAGTTTTTCATTTTTTTATTACTACTTGTTTATACCTCATGTTCTCAAAATCTTTCATTCATGCCTAAACCATTTAATTTTGACAGCACTGTCCGTTTGCCAAAAGATCAATCTGAAGTAATAGATTCGTCTTTACCATATTTTAAACAATTTCCTATCGATTCAGGTAAAATGTGTTTAAAAAATGGCATTTTAATAAGTGATAAAACTGCGGCGGAATATGTGTATTATAAATCATGCTATATTAGGCAAAATAAAGAACTAAATATAGCTAAATATTTATTGAACGAATATTACAATCAATCGTTGGCTGCTGAACAAATTTATAAAAATCAGATAGAAATATTAGAAAAAGAAAATAAAAGAAATTGGTTTGAAAAATATGGTTCCTATATTGGATTTATTATTGGAACAGCCGCCGCGATATTAACTGAAAAATACGTTTTTCAGGCTTCTAAATAATTGTTATATTTATTATGTTTGTGAAATAACAATATTGAAGATTTAATTTATAATGCACGGTGCGTCTAATGCTTCTCGTTGGAGGCAAATCGTTGGGCGACTTAAGCACCAACGCTTCTATAGAAGGCTTGAGTGTCTGGCGGTCTTGTTGACGCATCGTGCAATATAGATTTAATTTAAAAATTTTGTTCCTCGGCTAAAAGGGTCTTGCGTTTTAATATGCAAGGCCCTTTTGTTTGATAAAGGAGATATATGGGAGATGTAGAAAATAAAATATTTAATGAATTGGAGGAAAAATTTCCTCACTGCTTATTTACGCAAAGAGGAAAAACTATTATTTTGAATGATGGTGGATTTCATAACGAAATTCCTATTTTTAATATGACCAAATTGAAAGGAGAGTACGACATTGGTATACATAAAGAATTAATAGAATTTTTGAATCAAAATGGATTTGTAGCAATATATAAAAATAATAAACTTTATATTTCTAACCAGGAGGAATGAGTAGGCAAATCTACAATCAAAAAAAAGATCTATAATTTCTTATTATAATCTAATAAAAAAATCTAATCTAAGGAGAAAATAATGAATTTAAAAGAAAGTGTTTTAGAGGTTCTTAAAAAAGATGATAAACAAACCTCCCATGAATTGGCCAACAAATGCAAAGTGCCTATTGAAGCAATACATACATGTATATATTTATTAAGAAAAGCCGGGCACAATATACAGAGTAAAGATAGGAAATATTTTATGGATATTCAAGAAAATATTTCAAAACAAACTGGAGATATAGCTAAGCGCTCTTCATTTGAGGTTCTTGAAAAACTAAAAGAAGGTCCATTAAGTAAAGAGGAGTTAATGTCAAAATTGGGGATGTCTTCTCAATCTGTGATAAATTTTATCCATACTCTGAGAAATAGATATGACGAAAACATCAAATTACATTGGAGAGATCGGAAATATTACTTGAATTCTCAAACAAAGGAGTCGGACAAAATCAACAATAATGTGTCTAGTTTTAAAGAAGGAATACCTGGGATTCCAAGTCAGGATATAATAAAAGAAATGTCAGCTATACTACAAGAAGAATTGAAACATCTTCATGCAATTAATGCCATGATTGATGCTTACAAAAATGTAAAAGGTCAATTTGCATTGTAATTAAACTTTAACCGTATTAATGAAAGGGTTATATGGCTAAAAGAACAATGATTATTCCTAAAACGGGGATTAAGTTGTATGATGATATCTTAGATTATCTGAAAAGGAGATCTCCAAACCCACAAAACGCACAATACTGCAGGCATGTGGCCGCACATTGCCATTCGAGCATGTATCATGTTAAAAACGCCATTAAAGCCATCCAATTAAATATGAATATAGGTATCCTCAAAACCCGACATCGTGGATACGTATTATCAGGACTGGCGAATCAAATAGATGACCTCGATTCTTTAAGAGGAACTATGGGCATTTTGGCATGGATAGACAGGGATCTAAGGTCGTCAGTTAATGATATCAGGGCTAATTGGCCGCGTCACCAGATTGACCCAGTATTAAATTATATATTCAGACCCAATGCTAATCAGCATTATGCCTCGGATATAAATTTGCTTAAAGCCCTCTTCGATAAAGTAAACACCGGCCTGTCTAAGAATTCTAATTTTAGAATTTAGAACAATATTCAAATTGTTATTTATTCTAAAATTATGGTATAATAATAGTAGAAGATTTATCGGCGGTATGGGGTGGGGTTAATCAAACTCCATTTCGGATGCCATAGATAGCGCTACTCTTCTATAAGAAGGGTAAAATAATAGGCCAGCATAAAAAATGATAGGCTGCAACCTATCTGATAATCTGGCGGCCCTTGCAGGGGAAGCTCTTGCGCGGAGAAAACTTGTAAAAGGTCTGAGAGACGCACAACATGCTCTCAGGCCTTTTGCATTTTATCATGATTTCTTTTTTTTAAGGTGGCAGATATGGAGGGCGATAGATTATATTTTTTAATATCTATTTCTGAAAACTTCAAAGATAAATTCATCTCTTTTTTACATAATCTGAATATAACTAATAAAGATGGATCAGTAGCAATTGAAACCGTTTATGGTAAAAAAAAATTTGCCGTTATACCTGAAAGTCAGGAGATTTAAATGGAAAATAAAGAAATGGAATTTAAAAGACAGAGTGATTATAGTAAATTTAAAAGACCAAGAGTGCTACATGGATATACTATCATCATTCAGTCAGGCTGTGGTAAGTTACACGTGACTGTTAATTTTAGCGGAGCTTATCCAATGGAAGTTTATGCAAGAAGCAGCACCTCTGGCGGATGTGAAGCAAATGTAAATTGTATTGGAAGACTCATTTCCAAGATGCTCCAATTTGGTACCCCTATAGAAGAGGTATTGGATCAGTTGCATTCAGTTAAATGCCCTACTGCCATGAAATCAAAAGATACTAAAATTATTATTGAAGAACTTGAAGATCAACCTGTTCATATCAAATCATGTTCTGATGCTATAGGAAGGGCTATAGAAACAGCCATGAACATGATGGGTACTGTAGAAACAAAACCTCCGGATATTAATAAAAATATTCCAAACAATGTTGAGCCCAAACATGCCTAATCATACTGTGGGATATATTCAAGATATAATCCATTCTAATAAAGGGTTTTTTTTGCTTGTTTTTACGTCACCTAATTGTTCACATTGTTATGGAATTGAATCGAGAATGGGATTTTTAAAAACAGAATTTAATGCTAAATTAATAATTGTTAATGCGGATGAAAATAGATTGTTAGCAGAACAATATCTGGTGGAAAATTTGCCTACAGTTTTAATATATAAAAAAAATGATCTTATAGATTGCATAGTGGGGCACAATCCAATATCGAGATATTTTTCAAAATTAAATATTGCAATTAATAATTAAATTTAGTATATTTAATTTAAGGTTCTTTGAAGACTATGAATATGGGGGGATGTTCCGTCCTCTCTTCATTTTACTATTTTCCATTTTTCTTTCTCCATCTTAAATGATGGGGAGTATGGGAATGCCTTGAAAAATGGAAAATAGTGCGTCGGGGACTGGAGGCGCCAACCGGTACCTTTAGCACAACCTCGGGCCCGCCTGGTAGATATAATAGGCGCACGCACTCAATCAAGTTCAAAGACCTTATTCACTTAGAGGAAGCGCTCTATGTTTCGTAGAGCATTATTGTTTCCTGCCTTCTTAGCTCGCCCTGCGGGCTTCACTAAGAAGGAGGTTAACTGCAGCTCTAACATGGACCTCATCCAGGGGCTGTGAACTCTGTGAGCTGGAAGTTTTAATAACCTTCCTATTCATTCTTCAGTAAGTGGATAAAGCCTGACATGTTAAAGTGTCAGGCTTTTTTTTTATCGTAAAAAAAAATAATTTATCAAAAAAACCTTTAATTTATAAGGAGCTTTCATGAGTCCAGAACAATTTAATATAATTCTTAATCGTAGAATTGATTTAATTAAAAAAGTATTATCAGCAAAAGAAAAAGAATACGCTTGCCATAATGATAGATTGCATAATTTTAATAGAGCGGGAATGGCGCTTAATATTAGCAGAGAACAAGCATTAATGGGCATGATGATCAAGCATTTTATATCTATCCTTGATATGATAGAATACAATAAGAAATTAACAGTTGAATTGGTAGAGGAAAAAATAGGCGATACTATTAATTATCTTATTTTACTCGAAGCGTCATTTAAAGAAACAATTGAAAATACCGCTTGGGTTGAAGAGGCTGAGAACAATAGTTTATTAAATTCAAATAAAAAAAAGACCTCCAAATAGGAGGTCTTTTTTTTTAGCTATTAAATATTATTAAAGATTAGAAGGAATATTATTTTGATCCGATACAATATTAAGATCGGCAATATTAGTACCTTTAACATATCCGACCGTATCAGATGTAAGAATGGGCCTACAACGAACAAATTCCATATTTACAGATTCTGTAAGAACGTTCATATTGGCCGATATTCCCAAATTATATGTGCTGATACTGCATCCTTCAAAATAAGTCTGACCAACCGTATCTGTCTGTTGGTCTTTAAAGAAAAATGCTAAACCGACAGGTTGATCAAAAAATGAAGAAGCCAAGTTCATTGCTAAATTGCCAGAGCTTATATTGGCCATTTTTTGATAAGCCTCTTCGCCATTAGAATCATAATAAGGGTTGGAAATAAATTGAGCATACTTCTTGGATTGAGAAGAATAATCATGCGCAACCTCACCCATATATAATGCTTTCATCATACTGGGGCCATCAAAGAATACTCTGCTCAAACTAATGCCGCCAACAGTTCTTCCTGGAATAATATAACTAAGTTTAGATCCTATTTCAAATATTCTACTTAAAGGCTTATTTAAACTTATCTGAGCAGTTTCGACCAATCCTATAGGGACTATACGAAAACCTGCCGTCCCCTGCCCAGCCTTATTAAGATCTGCAGGACCTGCGGCTATCAGAACGGTTCCAGCCTCTACTATATCATGAATACCAATAGAATCTTTGGTTTGAATACCCTGAGGAGATATATAGGCTTGAGAAACATGCTTATCTTCCCATTCCCAGCCCCCACTATGATCTATCATTTCTTGAAGATTTACTTTCTGAGTAGATTCGTCACTCATTGGATCCTCCTAATTTTAGTTTTTATCATTTAGTTAAATTTAACGCGTTTTAACAAGTAAAGTAATATCATAATAATTCCCAGCAATAAAAGCTGTTGCCGTAAGGAAGAAATTAATCTTATCATCAATGACCGCATCTCGTTCTATTTTATCCACTGTAAGTTTGGCTATAATGCCATCAGTAACCAATTTGGTGCAAACGATTGAACAGACCTGGCCTAAAAACTTAAAAAGATTGGGATCGTTAATATTATAACGCCCAACATAAGGGGCTACAGCCGATCTTACCGTTTTAGCGCAAACGTCAGCCTGTTTAGTGATCGATCTTTCACGATACTGTACTGCGTCCATATTGGTTGTAAGATCATGCCTGGAGCGAATGGTGGGAGTTATAGTGGCATCCTGAATCATGATGTCTACGCCGCCTCCGCCTATTTCATCAAGCTGAGCTTTTCTGAAATATGTATTAGTACCCAGCTGGATATTAGAAAGGCCAGGTATGCTGAAAGGCATATTAGTAAGCGACTGAGAAACTATAACCCCACCATCCATACCACAAACTGAAGCGGCAATAAAATATGGAGGCACAAGCAAGTTTTCATTGCCATAACTGGCAGAGAACCATCCAGGCCACACCATACCTACGCGCCTATTACCATATTTGATTGACCCTCCACGATTGGCCTGATCATCCTTGCGGCCACTCTCAAATTTAAAGGAAGGAGTAGTTACGGCATCACCAACATAATCAGTATTTACGGTAGTAACCACTGTAGGAGTAGACGTAACTGTAGCTGTGGTAATATAAGCAGTTACACTATAAATCTGAACTTTATCTCCAGTAGTGAGACCAGCGCTAAGAGGATTAAATGAACCATGGAGTGTTATTACTCCAGTATCTTTATTAATACTTCCGGTATCATTGCCCATAAGATAAATGTCATCTAAATCATAACAAATAACACCTATTCTTTCATGGGCTTCGTATGGCTCCGACTGTTCATCACAATAGGCGCCAATAATACCATTAACGCCGGCATCAGTGGTGCCAAAGCAATGACTATAAACATCAAAAAGCTTAAGTTCCTCAAGAGCATTTTCATATTCAGTAGCAAGACTGTCTGAGGAATCAACATTGACTCCATAACAAACTTTACCACCGGAGCGGCCAAAAATAATATTCATCATAAAAGCCAATTCATTGCGAGGATCTATAGTCTGATCATCTGAACGGACCCAAGCGTCACGTATATCTTTAACGCTGGTTATACGTTTTACAACATTATGTTCCTCAGAACGAATTGCCCTGAAATCGCTAATTATTTCAGTTGTTACCATAGGCTGCCATGCTTGAATAAAATCGCCAGTGGCAATGGGCGTATCGCCTGAGACCCCAGATCGATTCATAGCAGTTATGGTTGTAATAGTATAATAAGTTCCATCAAATGAAATGGTGTCGATTGCATATATTCTTTTATAAGTAGTATCTCTTTCTTCTGCAGAACTTGCGGTATTAGCAGCAGTAATTATAAACAAATCACCCTTATTTAACGCAGGAACATCGTTATCGCTTGGCGCAGGTGTTGTAGAGGTCGTAGTGGGAAGAGTTATTGTCTTGGGAATTTTGAATGAAGTTTTAGTTGAAGAAACACTGGATATTTTAACACCAACATTGCCATGGAGTCTTTTTAAACCGTAACTCTGAGAAAAACCCACCAATCTGTTAATGCTGTAAGAATAAAGCTGAATAGTGGATCCAATACTGGTTGCAAAAGCCTTATATTTCAGATAATCACTATCAGCATGCCCAGCACCAAGGGCTTCTGTATTAAATCTTAAAGTATGTTTATTTATAATCGCGGTTACTGTTGCCAGTTCGGGATCATTAATAGATCCAGATATGGCAAGACTAGAAAGAGATATAATATCTCCAACCTTTACTTTAGCTGCGATAAAATCAGCAGAAGCATCGTATAACACTTCAGGATAATTAGGAAGATCATTACTGGCGCATCCAACAATAATCTTATCCCCATCAGTAATATCTACACTATAAGCTTTTGATAAAAATATTTTGGTTTCATCATTACCAATAGAACCTATAATGCCAACATCAAGCCAACTTGAGCCTGAATGTATAAAAACTCTTTGTCCAGGTTTCAATTGAGCGGTAACTATTGCTCCGCCAATAATTGAAATAATATTAAGACTTGTTGCTGATATGGTTACGTCACCAGTAGTAAGGACGGCATTATAATACGGAAGTATGGCCTGACAAGAACCCGCTACCTTTTCAGTATTGGGAAGAACATACATTTCATCTCTGGCTATAGCCACACCATTAGAAGAAAAATCCGTTGAGTCCAAAGCAAGATCTATTTGACCAACAAGACTATTTGCATAAGCCGCAGGAGGGTAAAAATCAAATGCCCTTTTTCCAGCAATAGATTCATTATAAACTACTTTATTACTTGTCCCCCATAAAAGATCAGTAGTATGATCGGCATCGTCTTTCTGGCCAATGCCATAAAAAGTGCCCAACGATTGTTTGTTATATACGTCGTATGCGGTAGCCACAGCAACCGATGGTAAACTTTCAACTGCAACAGCTCCAGGCGAAACAACAAATTGCTGTCTGACTGATACGTTTGGACCCTGATAGGTACCCATGTTATTCTCCTTATAAAAAGTGAAAAATTTATCTTAAATTATCTATTTCGTAGTATTGTTCGGAACTTCCATTTTTAAATGTAATGAACTCCATAATAAATTATATTCAATATTACTTTTTGATTCCGGCGCAACCCATGGTACAGGTTGATTATTTATATCATGAGTTTCAAGTTTTAAAGTATGATTATCCGTTATTTCTTTTACAGTATATAATTGGGCATTATCATCATCTTTAAATCTAATATAATACCAGCCTTTATTCAACTCTTGTTCAAGCAATCTTGGGTTATTATCAGGATCAATCCCAAAATTCTGAGTAGTATCGACAAGAACATCCGAATCTTTGATAACACTTCCTTTATCAGATAGTGGAGCATCTGTACTTGATTTATCAGTTTGATATATTGTAGCAGATTTCCACACTTTAGGTTCTCGAAGTGGCTTTATCCACCCCATTTGCAATGATACAAAAATCCTAACTGTTACTTCCCATCTTCGTATTTCAGTATCTTTAACCACAGGCACTTCAGGACCGATATCGAGATGGTATAAATTTCTAACAAAACTAAGATTATCTATAATACCATGTCTGTCGGCCTGAAGCATAACAGCTATATAATTGGCCAAACTTGAAGCTTCAGCACTTTCCTTGGAGCCACATATTATGTTCATTGTACCATTGGCTATGGCAACATATTGTGGATTCAGGAAAGTATTGGCCTCGGCACCTTTTAAATTATCGAGAATCCTATTATCAAATTGAAAACCTCCTCGTTCAACCACTACAAATGGGGCACTCATTGGTTTTTCATTATCTATTACAAATGGAGCGCATATCCTGATAAAACTCTTTCTATCATCAGGATCCCATCTATACTCGGATGGAGTTATTTCCGGATTCTTAAAAATCCATTGTAAATAACTTAATAGGCCATCCATTATGGCTGAAACAGGAAAATTTATCATTGGCGCTGGCATTGTATTATCCCTTGATTCTTTCAAAGAACCATATGATCATGTTTAATTTTATTATATCATTCATGGTAAACAATTTCAACAAGGTATTTATTTTGTTTTGATTAATAAATCTTTTATATAAAAAAACGCATCTTTAGCTGGATAAAATGCCTGATCATTTTTTTTAACAAACTCTTGCCCCCATGGTTCAAATTGATTTGATCGCAAAAGATTTTTTGATTTTAATAAATTAGTATTGTAATGATATCCAAATAATTCAGGATTAGATAAGCCCCATAATATTATACCTGGAATAATCTGAGGCATGGTGTTTACCATATGTTGAAGAAAATTATCCACTGAAATCCATGTATAGCATTTTGAAATTTTATCTTGCAAATCTTTTAATGAATAATCAAAACAATATTCGTCCATATTATCTAATGGTTTTTCATTTTTAGAACCTATTTGAACAAGTTTATATCCAAGGGGTTTTATCATTGCGATTAATTCATTCCAATATGGATAACTCTTGGGGTGATCATCTTTGTGACTATAAGGACTTATTATTATTTCATTTTCAGAACCATATTTAATGATATCTTTTGATCCAAATTTGCCGCGAACAGGCTCTCCAGATAATTGATAGATTTGTTTATAAGCCCACGCAATACCTTTGTTCCAATTATTATTTGCCATAAATTTATAAATATTATAGTTATCTATATTTTTAAGCAACATTTTAGATTCAGCTATTGAGGCCAATTTAATATCTGGAATGTCTTTAAAAACTTCAGGAAAAGTAACAAAGAAAATATGAGTTTTATTTTTATATTTTTCAAAATATAATGGCAGGACACTTTTAAAAGCAAAATGATCGCCAAGACCATGTTCTAATACAACAAAAGAATAGTCATTTAATTTAACCCCCGACTCTGTCATTTTTTTTAAAAATACGCGCTCGTCATTGGATGCATATTCTTTTGTCTTATTAATATAACTATTGTCTCTATTGCCTCCGGTATTATCGCGCAAATGCCACGTAATAGCGCTTGGATCAAAAATATTTGTATAACCCTTTTTAGTCATATTGTAAGTTAACATCGTTTCTTCTCTATGGCATATTGGCGATAATTCACGCGAGTATTCAGCTATAGATTTTCTATAAATAAATGTGCTGTGAAGATGATCGACAATTTTAGGCTGAGAATTTTTAGGATACATATACCACTGTTCGTTTGCTCCAAGAAAAATATCTTCAATTTTATTAGATGCTATAGAAGACGGCGACATAATACCATTTCCATCTATTACGCATCCCCCGACAGCGCCCGTCTTATCGGTTACATGTTTTAATAGTTTTTCAAGTACATCATATTCGGGAACCCCATCGTCATCAACTCTCCACAAAAATTCTGTTTTAGCTTTTTGGATTGATGATATATGATTTGTAACCCAACTGGTACTATTAGAAAAAACAACTTCCCATGATATTCCCTTAGCGGATATAATTGAAAAAATATGGGAATATAATGGATCTTTTCTTAAATCTTTATGTTCGCCATCATCATAAATTATTAAATGTTTGGGCTTAACAGTTTGATTTGCTATAGCCATTAAAGTCAATGGTAGTGTGGTATGATATCTATTTTTAGTTAAAATTACACAAGTTACATCAGTATTTGTTTTCTTATATTTATTTCTTAAAATTTCTAAATTTCTTTTAAAAATGTCGCTCCATCCAGGTAAATTATTAACTGTAGCTTCGGCTTCATGATATAAGGGAAATTGAGTAGTCCAGCGACCATTTTCTATATATGGCTTATCATCAATCGGAACTCTAATTAATTCTAAGCCAACTAATTTAACCCTCATGCAATAATCGATATCTTCACTCGATCCTGGAGAAAATATTTCATCTAAAAGCCCAACAGAATTGATTGTTCTTTTAGATATCATTACACAGAAAAAAATAAGAAAATCAATATCTATTTCACTGTTATGTACACAAACAGTCCCAGTAACACCGCATTTATCATTATTTATAAACGGCTCATTCAAACATTTTAACCAACGATCTTTTTCCCAATAATCAAGAATTCTGCAATCATTATTTAATAAAACAACATAATCCCCAGATGAAGATGTTATGCCAGTGTTAATGGCTTTAGGATAACCTATCGGTTCTGAAAAATCCAATAATTTAAAAGAAGGCCCCAGCGATTTTACATATTCTTGCGTGCCATCAGTACAACCATTGGCAACTACTATTATTTCTATACTTTCATTTAATGTGGTATTTTTGATTATACTTTCACAACATGGTTTAAGGCATGTTTCTAAATTATTAAACGTAGGTATAATAATGGAAAATTTTATGTTATTTTTTACAAATTTATCATCAATCCATTTCATTAATATAAGACTAAAACCGTTATCTTGAGGTGTTTTGTATATTATATTATTTTCGGTTAAGTATAAATATTCAAATCCTGGAAAATCTTTTTCTGTTAATCTATGCAATTTATGATGTGGACCATATCCGCCAGGCGTTTCATTATATGGTGTAGTGGTAAGCAGACATTTACAATGTTGTTTTAGTCGTTGTGCCAATTCTTTACCGTTTTCAATATGTTCTAAAAATTCAAAAGCTATGATCGTATCATATTGTTCAAACTTAAAATCATTAACATTGGCTTTTTGAAATTTTACACCAGGAATATCTCCAAAATTTTTTATAGCATAATCTATAATATTTTGATCATAATCAATTCCGGTATAATCTAAATTTGGAATATCTTTAAAAAATCTTAATCCATATCCGTAACTACAACCTAATTCTAAAATCTTGGATCCATAAATATTTCTACTACACCATTCATATCTAATCTTTTCTTTTGGATTTATATTATCATTTTTTCCAAATACAGCTCTTTCTCCATTATTTCCAAATTTAAATTGATCATTATATCGATCTTGTAATATTTTACGATTTCTTTCAATTATATCATTCCAATTTGGAATTTCATGACAAGTAATACCAGCTCTATGATATAAAGGAAAAGTACTAATCCATTGCCCATTTTTAATATAAGGTGTTTCTCCTACAGGGACCCTAACAAGTTTAAAACCAGCCCTAATTGTTTTCATACAAAAATCAGTATCTTCACCAGCCCCAGGAGTAAATGCTTCATCTAAATCTCCTATTAAATCAAACATTGATCTTGGAATCATTACACAACAAAAAGTTAAAACATATGCACCAGCCGCTGAACACCAATTCATTACCGACCCAGTAATTCCGCATTTTTTATTTTTTATAAATGGACCATTAAGGGTTTCTATCCATTTATTTTTTTCCCAATAATCAAGAATAGTGCAATCGTTATTAAATAAAACAATATATTCACCTAAAGCTATTTTAAGTCCAGAATTTATGGCCTTAGGATATCCTATAGCTTCAGGAAAATCTAGTAGTTTAAATTGTGGGCCTAATGACTTTATATAATCTTGAGTTCCATCAGTACAACCATTAGCAACTATTATTATTTCAATATCTTCATTTAACGTGGTATTTTTTATTATACTTTCGCAGCATGGTTTTAAACAATCATTTAAATGTTGAAACGTGGGGATAATAATGGAAAACTTCAAGAATCCCTCCTGTGATTATTGAATTAAATTGGCCACCATTTATTAATATAATATATTTGTAATTAAGATGCAAATGCTTTTGTAATAGTGGAAAAATAATTGGTACCGTTATAATATATAGACACTATATCAATAGCACTTGCTGTAGTGCTTAATACTAATCCTAAAGCTGTACCCCCAGGTGCTCTTACAGTATTGGGCCAAGTTGCGACTTTACTACCAGTACCGTCTTGAGTGCATCTTAATACTAAATTGCAGGGCCCATTAGGAGCTGAAAAGATAAAAGTGCAATTTCCAGTTAAGGTTATTTTTTGTTTTTGCCCATTAATCCAGTTAATTGTGGTAGCCCCGCTACCATTACCATTATCGTACTCAGATACATATGATGCTGTTTTTAAGGCGGACATATCGCCAGAATCGCTTAATATTACAGAGCTATTTTGAATGGTTTTGCCATCAGCGCCACTCCATCTAACAATAGCCTTATCTGTAGAAGAAACTGGCATAACATATCCAGATCCAGAATAACCAGAAGTTCCTGACGTTCCAGACGCCCCAGATATTCCAGATGTTCCAGAAGTCCCAGACACACCAGAAGTTCCAGACGTTCCAGATGCTCCAGATGTTCCAGAAGTTCCAGAAGTTCCAGAAGTTCCAGAGGTTCCAGAAGTACCTATTCCAGAGACTCCAGACGTTCCAGAAGTTCCTGATGTTCCAGACACCCCAGATATTCCAGATGTCCCAGAAGCCCCAGACACACCAGAAGTTCCAGATGCTCCAGATGTTCCAGATGTTCCAGATGTTCCAGATGTTCCAGATGTTCCAGAGGTTCCAGAAGTACCTATTCCAGAGGCTCCAGACGTTCCAGAAGTTCCTGACGTTCCAGATACCCCAGATATTCCAGATGTCCCAGAAGTCCCAGACATACCAGAAGTTCCAGACGTTCCAGATGCTCCAGATGTTCCAGATGTTCCAGATATTCCAGAGGTTCCAGATGTTCCAGAAGTACCTATTCCAGAAGCCCCAGACGCTCCAGAAGCTCCTGATGTTCCAGATGCCCCAGATATTCCAGATGTCCCAGAAACCCCAGACGTTCCAGACGCTCCAGACGTTCCAGAAGTTCCAGAAGTTCCTGAAGTTCCAGACGCTCCAGATGTTCCAGATTCTCCAGATGTCCCAGATGTTCCAGAAACTCCTGATGTTCCAGATCTTCCTGACGTCCCAGATGTTCCTGATGCCCCTGATATTCCAGACGTTCCAGAATAACCAGAATAGCCATAAGTATTAGGATTTATAGAACGATAAACCCCATTAGCGTCTCGATATCCTAAATTTCCAGTATCGTTCTCAATCCCTATTTGACATAAATCTATATGGCTATTTAAATCCGAACTAGTGTTATTAATTTCGGTAATGTGGACCTGTTCGGCATTAATATCATTATAAGTATTGGGCATAAACTTTTCCTTTTTTTATATTAACTATTTATTAAGAGTTAATTCCAAATTCTAAACCAGCTATTAAAGATAATATTGGACCAACACCCCAAAATGTTTGAGGTTCATTTTGACTATTATAATCAGTTAAAATCCAATCTGTGGAACGAGCAATATTTGAGATTCTTATTTCATCTAATGAACCATAGAAATACGTTTGTGCCGATGCTGTACCTCGACCAATAACCAATTGTGTAGTATAGCTACCTGTTCCCGCCGTATTTACTGTAATGCTTCGCTGAAACGTTCCATTAAGATAAAAAGATAAAGTCGTTCCCGAATATACTAGACTTGCCCTATACCATACCCCAGCACTTATGGCAGTTTGGTCGGTAGCATTCCATAAGATATTAGGCGCATGACGAGCCACACCTATACCAGTGGTCCATTGGAAAATCCTGTAATCGACTTTTGCGCCATCATCGTAATGCGAAACTAAGGCAGAATGGTCATCTGTGTCAGTGGTACTAACTGCATTGAACCAGACCTCTTCAGTTATATCTCCACTAGTTATTCCTAAATTTTGTGAAACTGCTGCGTATTGTGTCGTACCATTACAACTTCGCGCCTTGCCAATGTTGTTGTATCCTGTAGTTTCAGTTGTTCCACTATTAGTTAATGTATAACCGTTGGAAGTAGAGTCTGCAAGAGTGGCTGGGCTTCCCACACCATCTCCGTGATAAACAGCTTTATGGCTTGTGCTGTCCCAAACAGCATATTGTCCATAAGTTGCTGTTGGTTGATACGGCAACGCATCAGATTTTCCCCACCATACATAAATTTTAATATCTACAGAAGAACTAATCGAAGGTACCTTTACCCATATTTCTGCCGAGGAAGTGCTTGGGGTTCCTGTATTATTAAACGAAACAATTTCAAAAGGTAATTGCACAAGCCCGCCTACATCACTAGAAAATCTTATATCACTACCATCTGAATTTGCCCCTAATCCACTTGTAAATATTTGTTGATCTAAATTCGATGTTCCTTGTGACCCAGTCCATACAAAAGGTGTAGTAAAGTTAGAATAAGTTGGGGCACCTAAACTGCATTTTGTATGATTTTGAGTTAGTATAAGTTCCTGTTTCCATCCAATTGGAAAAATAGGAATAGTAAACCGTTCGTCATAATAAATAAAAGTCTCTGGTGAACTTTGTGCTGCATAAGCACTTTTGGTATACGCCTCACTAGCTATACTATTTCCTATTCTTATTTCGTCAAGATAGCCATTGAGATATCCATCACCCGCCCAATTTGATTTTCCTAAATAGCAATTAGGTCGAGCTGCATCACGTAACCAACTTGGTGCAGATGTGGCAGAACCTACTACGACACCATTTATATATAAATTCAGTGTTCCTGCCGAACCATCCCATGTATATATAAAATGTTTCCACGCACCTGTTGACCATAAATTAGTATCTTGCCGGTAATAGTTGTTTGTGTTGTTAAACAGATGTATAGATCCTGTGACTGGACTGGTACCAGAATCGTGGTGTATTTCAAAGTTGTCCTGTCCTGCTCCGTTACCAAAATCAATTATACGAGAACCCTGTTCAGCAAACGAGTTCCAATACACCCACCCCATAGCCGTCCAATAAGTTCCAAAATTCGGATTTCCAGCAGAAAGGCCTCCATTGATATACATATAGTTACTTGATCCATTGAAACTTCTTGCTTTACCAATAACACCATTTACTACTGATGTGCCAGAGTTTGTCATGTTAAACGAAGATCCAACCGAATTGTTCATATTCGTACTGCCTGTATCATCACCATGATATACCATATTCCATCCCGGAAAAGCATTATAACGGCCAAAGGAATGACTGCTTGAATACTGCGTAGCAAGTGAATACCCCCACCAAAGATAAAAAGCCGTATCAACTATTGTTGATAAAGAAGGTAATTTTACCCATATTTCTGCACGATAATTTACAGTATCAAAAGTCACCACATCAAAAGGCAATTCCGTCAATCCTGCCGCATCTATACTAAACCTCAAATCACCACCACCATTCAATGCGGAATAAGCGCCTCCATCTATTAAATATGATGGTATATTAGATGTTTCTGCGGTCCATATTAAAAGCACAGCAAAAGCCGAGTAGTCATTCTTAACCTTAGAAGAATTGACATTAAGTTTTAGTCTGTATTTCCACAGAGCTGTGTCTAATCTAATATCTGCCATTATTTTCTCTTATTGAAGTATATTTGTTGGGATTTCGCCTTCATAAAATGCTTGTTCAGTTTCAGTGCCCTCATTAATAACATAAAAATTAACTTGGCGCTGAATTCCTATTGGTATTCCGTCTTTTATCTTTGTTTCAAAAACATTGGTTAAATATCTTTTTGTTATAAGATTTAATTCATTCTGGGCATGAGGTTCAACCTGCACGATTGCAGTAAAACGCGAAACAAGATCAGCAAGTAACTCAGTCTTTGTCATAACATCTCCCTTGTTGTTGGATTAAAAGAAAACAAAAAAGCTTCCACCTAATGTTGTTATTGCACCTACACTCCAAAAAGTCTGAGGCGAATTTTGGCTATTATAATCAGTCAAAACCCATGCCGCAGAACGTTCTATACTTGATACGCGAAATTCATCTATTGAGCCATCATAAGAAAATGACCCACCCGGATAAATACCCATTTCAAAGTCGGTTATGGTTCCAAATGCCTTAGTTTTACCTGTGTCAGATTGTATCTGTGAACCGTTACGATAAATTCTCATTGTCCCTGCAGCCACATCTTTTGTAAACACCCAATAATTCCATTGCCCTTTCCAGTGTGATGAATCGTTGTCAAGAATATTTATTCTATCATAATTTCCTGCACAGTCCCAATAAATATTCTGATCGTCACCCCACGGACAATGCACATTTAGTTGTCGTGCTGGGCCTGCGGAAATCGCACCAAAAAGAGTGCCTTGCATCGGTTGGGTCGGCCCTCCATAATTCCACAATCCAATCGTAATCTTTCCACCTGATACTATAGTTGTATTAAGTACTGATACTGGAGGTGTAATGGCTTGACCGGAAACATTGAACTGGAACGCCTTGCCCAATTTTCCATCTATTAGTGTCGGCCAACTTGTAGCCGTAATACAATTTCTTGCATACGAAGTTGAGTCAGCACAAGCAGATGCAGTTTTCATGTGATAAACAGCTTCATGGCTTGTGCTATCCCAAACACCATACTGTCCGTAGGTTTCACTTGGAAGATATGCTATCGCATCTGATTTTCCCCACCAGACATATATTATCGTGTCAGTAGAACTATTTACCGAAGAAACCTTAACCCATATTTCTGCAGAACCATTCCCTGATTTACTAAATGATACAATTTCAAATGGCAGTTCTGTCGTTCCGGCAGCACCACTTGTGAAACGTATATCAGAACCATCAGAATTTGCACCTCCATTTGACGCAAAAATCTGAGAAGGCAGATTAGATGTTCCTGCCGTTCCTGTCCAGATAAATGGTGTAGTAAAATTACTCTGAGTGCCTGTTCCTACTTTAGTATGGTCTTGAGTTAATAAACACCTATACTTCCATCCTGTTGGAAAAATTATACTATTAACAGTTCCAACACTCCAGAATGTCTGTGGCGAATTCTGATTATTATAATCAGTTGAAAGCCACTCAGCAGAACGAGCAATATTTGAGATTCTTATTTCATCTAATGAACCGTAAAAATATGTTTGAGCTGTTGCTGTGCCGCGTCCAATAACTAATTGTGTAGTATAAGTACCTGATCCAGATGAGCTTACTGTTACACTACGTTGGAACGAACCGTTAAGATAAAAAGACAAAGTTGTTCCTGAATATACTAAGTCTGCTTTATACCAAGTGCCTGCACTTATTGCTGTTTCCGAAGTAGAGTTCCATGCAACAGCAGGTGCGTGACGAGCTACACCTATTCCTGTTGTATACTGAAATATTCTATAATCAATTTTTGCCGTATCATCATAATGAGAAATCAAGGCTGAGTGGTCATCAGAATCAGTGGTATTAACAGCATTAAACCATAACGATTCTGTAACATTATCGTTTGTTATTCCTTGATTATCGGAACGAGATGCATATTGAGATAATCCATCACAACTTCTAGCCTTTCCAATCTTGCCTGTCGTTGATGTTGTTCCACTATTAGTTGCCGTATAACCATTGGAAGTAGAATCTGCAAGATCACCTGAACCATCTCCATGATAAACAGCTTTATAAGAAGTCATCCAGACATTATTGCTTCCATATGTATCTGTAGGCCCATAAGCTGTAGCGTCAGATTTCCCCCACCAAACATAAGCCACTACATCAGTGATAGAATTAACTGATGGAATTTTAACCCATATTTCAGCGGAGGATGTTCCAGGTGTTCCTGTATTGGTAATAGCTACAATTTCAAAAGGTAATTCGGTTGTTCCTTTTCTATCGCTAGTAAAACGTATGTCACTTCCGTCAGATTTTGCGCCTACTCCGCTAGTAAATATTTCTTGAGGCAAATTTGACGTACCAGAAGAACCGGTCCACACAAACAAGCTTGGAAAATCTGATTGTGTGCCTGTACCAACTTTTGTGTGGTCTTGCACTAAGCGACATTTATAAGCCCAACCAGTAGGAAACGCCATGTTATGTCTCCTGACTTAAGGCTATTAAGTCCCATTTATCATCAGCCGCATGATAAATAAATCCCATATACAAAGTCTTTGATAAAACAGTTGTAGTAGGCAAAGCATTCCCCATTGCCCGATACTTATCTCCAAAAGAAATAGCTCTTGCTGTTCCATTATCTTTTATTCTGATTATTAATTTTTCTCCCAATACCGGCGTTGATGTAGAATGATTATTTATAGTTATTGCACCAGCTAAGGCGGTTATTGCGTAAATATCATATGTATCTATTTCAGGTGTCAAAGAAGTGTTAGAGGCCACACTTAAAGATCTTGGCTGATTCCTTTTATTAGTAAATGTAGTTGTGCTACTTGCAGTAACTCCTGCATATCCCGAAACACCAGAAGTTCCAGATGTTCCAGATGTTCCAGATGTCCCTGATGTTCCAGACACCCCAGACGTTCCAGATGTTCCAGAATACCCAGACGTTCCAGACGTTCCAGACGTTCCAGACGTTCCAGACGTTCCAGACGTTCCAGACGTTCCAGACGTTCCAGATGTTCCAGATGTTCCAGACGTCCCAGATGTCCCAGATGTTCCAGAATATCCACTTGTTCCAGATGTTCCAGATGTTCCAGATGTTCCAGATGTTCCAGATGTTCCAGATGTTCCAGATGTTCCAGATGTTCCAGATGTTCCAGATGTTCCAGATGTTCCAGATGTTCCAGATGTTCCAGATGTTCCAGAATATCCACTTGTTCCAGATGTTCCAGAATATCCACTTGTTCCAGATGTTCCAGATATTCCAGACGTCCCAGACGCTCCAGACGCTCCAGACACTCCAGACACTCCAGATGTGCCACTATATCCAGAAACCCCTTGAACAGTAAATGTAGTTTCTACCCAAGAAGAATCAGTCGTGCCCTGATATGTCCATGTCGCATTATGAGCATTAGCTTCACTATTTATAGCGACCACTCTAATTATAATTCTGTCTGTACTAAGTATTGATATTGGAGATTCTATTGTCCAATAGGTGTCATATGCGGTCACATCCACTGTAAGGGCCCCTGTAGATCCTACTACACCTCCAGATAGGGCGGTTACCACACCTGTAGCGGATCGTTTTTCTATTACATAACCCGCTGATACATGCGCATTATTTGCAGAAAATCTACCATGAAATTTCCACGTTCCAACTGGTATTGAGGTCTCGCCTGGAACCGTTGCAACTGTTAGATAGCTATCAAAAGGAACATATGAAGAAGCGCTGGTTATTCCAGTAAGATTTTCTGTTGTTTCAGTACCTGTTGCCGGAACTCTTGTCAATTTTTCACAATTTATTGTAATGGTAGCGGTAGTATTATTATTTGAATTAGTTAAAGAACCATATCCATTAGTAACAGTTATTGTCGAAGCAGTAACTGAGCGTATTGCCCATTCGTGGGTATCCATGGCTGTTGAAGAATTTGTAACTATAAATTTTTGACCAACTACCCAATTATCAGTTACAAAACTACCCGCGCCACTTCGAACTATCGTGCCGGCGGCAGCAGAAAATGTAAAAGTATCTCCACCTGAAGCTTGTGAAGTAGGAGTGGTAATATCAGAACTTGTAGTATCAAACCAAAATTTTTGTCCAGTTACAGCCCCTTGTACTCCACTATACCCACTATTTCCAGAATATCCAGATGTCCCGGATGTTCCAGATGCTCCAGATGTTCCAGATGCTCCAGACGCTCCAGATGTTCCAGAATATCCGCTTGTTCCAGACGCCCCAGACGCTCCAGACGCCCCAGATGTTCCAGATTCTCCAGATGTTCCAGATTCTCCAGATGTTCCAGATTCTCCAGACGTTCCAGATTCTCCGGATGTTCCAGATTCTCCAGAATATCCAGATTCGCCAGATGTTCCAGATGTTCCAGATACTCCAGATGCTCCAGACGTACCAGACGCCCCAGAATATCCTGACGTGCCAGAATAACCTTGTAATCCTGGTTCATCAGAAAAATTTATAGGTCTTGCAAAATCTTCTGGGACAGTTTCTAAATTCCATCTTTTTGCATACATGAATTGAAAGTATACGTCTTCAATGAATGCTTTTTCTACTTCGCCATCATTATAAATATATGTAGTAAGTGTCCATGTTCCCGAATATCCAGAAATTCCGCCAGAATGCGTAATCTTACCATAATATTCATTGCCGCTTTCATCTGCTATTGGATTATGATTAATACCATTTCTTAAATTACATATATCTTCATAGCCGCTTACCGGGACGCCTTCAGTTGTGTCAGGAAAAGAATCAACCGCCCTTTCTCCAATCATAGAATCGCTAATATCATATTGAGAAATTCCTGAATATCCAGAAACGCCCACAAAAGCTTGTGTATTAGATATAATTTTTCTACCTTCAAAATTTGCGGTACTTCCTGATATTCCAGATTCTCCAGAATATCCTGATTCACCAGAATATCCTGATTCACCAGAATATCCTGATTCACCAGAATATCCAGATTCGCCTGACGTTCCAGATGTCCCAGATGTCCCAGATGTTCCAGATGCCCCAGATTTTCCTGAAGTTCCAGATGCTCCAGATTCTCCAGAATATCCTGATTCTCCAGAATATCCAGATTCGCCTGATGTTCCAGACGCTCCAGATGTTCCAGATGTTCCAGACGTTCCAGATTTTCCTGAAGTTCCAGATGTTCCGGATTCTCCAGAATATCCTGATTCTCCAGAATAACCCGATTCTCCAGAATATCCTGATTCTCCAGAATATCCTGATTCTCCAGAATATCCAGATTCACCTGATGTTCCAGACGTTCCAGACGCCCCAGATGTTCCAGATGTTCCAGACGTTCCAGATTTTCCTGAAGTTCCAGATGTTCCGGATTCTCCAGAATATCCTGATTCTCCAGAATATCCTGATTCTCCAGAATATCCAGATTCGCCTGATGTTCCAGACGTTCCAGACGCCCCAGATGTTCCAGATGTTCCAGACGTTCCAGATTTTCCTGAAGTTCCAGATGTACCAGATTCTCCAGACGTTCCAGATTCTCCAGAATATCCTGATTCCCCAGAATACCCTGATTCTCCAGAATATCCTGATTCTCCAGAATATCCTGATTCTCCAGAATATCCAGATTCACCTGATGCTCCAGATGTTCCAGACGTTCCAGATGTTCCAGATGTTCCAGATGCTCCAGATGTTCCAGATTTTCCTGAAGTTCCAGATATACCAGATTCTCCAGATGTTCCTGATTCTCCAGAATACCCTGATTCTCCAGAATATCCTGATTCTCCAGAATATCCTGATTCTCCAGAATATCCAGATTCACCTGATGTTCCAGATGTTCCAGACGTTCCAGATGTTCCAGATGTTCCAGATGTTCCAGATGTTCCAGATGTTCCAGATGTTCCAGACGTTCCAGATTTTCCTGAAGTTCCAGATGTACCAGATTCTCCAGAATATCCTGATTCTCCAGAATATCCTGATTCTCCAGAATGTCCTGATTCTCCAGAATATCCAGATGTCCCGGATGTTCCAGATGCTCCAGATGTTCCAGATGCTCCAGACGCTCCAGATGTTCCAGAATATCCGCTTGTTCCAGACGCCCCAGACGCTCCAGACGCCCCAGATGTTCCAGATTCTCCAGATGTTCCAGATTCTCCAGATGTTCCAGATTCTCCAGACGTTCCAGATTCTCCGGATGTTCCAGATTCTCCAGAATATCCAGATTCGCCAGATGTTCCAGATGTTCCAGATACTCCAGATGCTCCAGACGTACCAGACGCCCCAGAATATCCTGACGTGCCAGAATAACCTTGTAATCCTGGTTCATCAGAAAAATTTATAGGTCTTGCAAAATCTTCTGGGACAGTTTCTAAATTCCATCTTTTTGCATACATGAATTGAAAGTATACGTCTTCAATGAATGCTTTTTCTACTTCGCCATCATTATAAATATATGTAGTAAGTGTCCATGTTCCCGAATATCCAGAAATTCCGCCAGAATGCGTAATCTTACCATAATATTCATTGCCGCTTTCATCTGCTATTGGATTATGATTAATACCATTTCTTAAATTACATATATCTTCATAGCCGCTTACCGGGACGCCTTCAGTTGTGTCAGGAAAAGAATCAACCGCCCTTTCTCCAATCATAGAATCGCTAATATCATATTGAGAAATTCCTGAATATCCAGAAACGCCCACAAAAGCTTGTGTATTAGATATAATTTTTCTACCTTCAAAATTTGCGGTACTTCCTGATATTCCAGATTCTCCAGAATATCCTGATTCACCAGAATATCCTGATTCACCAGAATATCCTGATTCACCAGAATATCCAGATTCGCCTGACGTTCCAGATGTCCCAGATGTCCCAGATGTTCCAGATGCCCCAGATTTTCCTGAAGTTCCAGATGCTCCAGATTCTCCAGAATATCCTGATTCTCCAGAATATCCAGATTCGCCTGATGTTCCAGACGCTCCAGATGTTCCAGATGTTCCAGACGTTCCAGATTTTCCTGAAGTTCCAGATGTTCCGGATTCTCCAGAATATCCTGATTCTCCAGAATAACCCGATTCTCCAGAATATCCTGATTCTCCAGAATATCCTGATTCTCCAGAATATCCAGATTCACCTGATGTTCCAGACGTTCCAGACGCCCCAGATGTTCCAGATGTTCCAGACGTTCCAGATTTTCCTGAAGTTCCAGATGTTCCGGATTCTCCAGAATATCCTGATTCTCCAGAATATCCTGATTCTCCAGAATATCCAGATTCGCCTGATGTTCCAGACGTTCCAGACGCCCCAGATGTTCCAGATGTTCCAGACGTTCCAGATTTTCCTGAAGTTCCAGATGTACCAGATTCTCCAGACGTTCCAGATTCTCCAGAATATCCTGATTCCCCAGAATACCCTGATTCTCCAGAATATCCTGATTCTCCAGAATATCCTGATTCTCCAGAATATCCAGATTCACCTGATGCTCCAGATGTTCCAGACGTTCCAGATGTTCCAGATGTTCCAGATGCTCCAGATGTTCCAGATTTTCCTGAAGTTCCAGATATACCAGATTCTCCAGATGTTCCTGATTCTCCAGAATACCCTGATTCTCCAGAATATCCTGATTCTCCAGAATATCCTGATTCTCCAGAATATCCAGATTCACCTGATGTTCCAGATGTTCCAGACGTTCCAGATGTTCCAGATGTTCCAGATGTTCCAGATGTTCCAGATGTTCCAGATTTTCCTGAAGTTCCAGATGTACCAGATTCTCCAGACGTTCCAGATTCTCCAGAATATCCTGATTCTCCAGAATATCCTGATTCTCCAGAATATCCAGATTTACCTGATGTTCCAGATGTTCCAGATGTTCCAGATGTTCCAGATGTTCCGGATTTTCCTGAAGTTCCAGATGTACCAGATTCTCCAGAATACCCAGATTCTCCAGAATATCCTGATTCTCCAGAATATCCAGATTCACCTGATGCCCCAGATGCTCCTGAATATCCTGAATATCCTATACTATCTGGATTTATAGTATGATAAGTCCCATGGGAATCTCTATATCCAAGATTGCCGGTATCATTTTCAATGGCTATTTGACCAAGATCTAAATGTTGGCGCAATAAAGTTTCAGAATTATTGATCTCGGTAATATGCACCTGTTCGGCAAGCGGGTCTTCATATATATCGTCTGACATAATATTTTCTTTCAATGGTTAAGTGCATGTTTAATATTCAATAATTATCCAATATGATACGCTGTAGCAAGATAATTATTCTGCATATTAGGCAACCCTGAACCTCGCTCAAAGAATGTAAGATATGATTTTTGAAATCTTTTAAAATCCTCATGGCCAAAACCATAAATATTTTGATAAAATAAAATTATTTGTTTAGGAGCAATGGTAATATTCATACTGTAATTGCTTGGAAAATAAGAACCAAATTCAGCATATTTTAAATATCGAATAGTTTCCAATATATTAGATTTTTCATGAATTCCATTATATTTTTTAAATTGATCAAATTGAGACCAAGATGGAAAAGTGGACTCATTAAAAATGGACGCATTTCTTGCAAGAATTTGATATTTCGTAACACTATCTTCCGGATTTAAGATTGTATCAATAGGCGCATCTAAATAAGCTTTAAAATAATCACCATTATTTAATTGTAAATATAAAAATTTATGTGTAGGCCAGGGTATATGAACAAAACTACCAACTACATCGTTTGCCGAAACGCCCATATAATCATTATAAAGGGGCTCTTTTAAAATAGATTTTTTATATAATTGTAATCTAACTAAGCCTTGTTCTTTATTGTGCCATATTGCTTGAGTTATATGATAAATGCCACTATAATCAGAGGTTTTATTGGTATTATTATAAATTAAAATCTCAGGATATTTAATCCCTTTTGATGTATCATATACAAAATTAATCATATGTTGAATAGGCATTGGACCCTCTGCCGAATATATTACTATCGACGCTGGCGTATACTGTTCTTCAGCGGCGACATCTTTTAAAATAAAATTATTAGTTAATTTTAAATATAACAAATCTTCTTTCAGTAAATCAGAAACATCGGATAATTTAATAATTCCATTAAGTCTATCTATAATTGAAATTATTGATATATCGCCATATTTAGTTAAAAATTTACCACCCACCTGAACAAAAGGATGTAGTGCATTAGGGCTTTTTAATTCAACAGTTATTAAATTATTGTTCTTATCAATACTTATAATTTTATATGGATAAGATTCGTATAATCCTATTACTTTACCATCATCTGGCGATAATGGCTGCCCATAATATGAATTCATCGCCTGCTTGTATTCTAATCCATTATTAATGTTTTGAATGCCTTTCATAATACTGGATATAGCCATTTTTCCACTATAATTATTGTGATTATAAATATTCCAATCTGAAATATTAATTAAATTTCCATATAATTCATATAAATAATTTTCTATAATAGATACTTTTTGACAATAAACTATAGAATCAATAGGAATGGCCCCGTCTTCAAATATATTTCGATTAAATTCTAAAATATAATTATTAAAAGTAAAATCTATATCTTTTCTAAATTCTACAGGGTATCCACCGCTAATATGTGAATGTAGGTACTGAATATCTATTACATTTTTATCGATATCATAAGCTTTAGCTGTGGTCAAATAAATATTAAAAGTTTCATTTTCAAGATAAGATAAATCACCATCAACTTTTATCATAAATTTACTTTTTGATTCATCAGAGACCCATTCACCTTGATTTGTAGTTCCTATAGTACCATTAGAGGAATTATAACCACTATACCATTTCCATATATTACCTTCATATGGATAATATCTTCCATTAGGTTGTTCCGCGCATTTATATAAAGACAATTTTAAAAACTCTACAGCATACTCGTCTAAATCGGTTCCGCCAAAAATTGGCAAAAGGGCTGAACTATAATTTAAACCGGATTTATTAATAAATGTAGCCCAAGGGGTACCCGTACTGGAGGCACTAATAACATCATTAATATTATCGCCTGACGCGACCTTAATTAATAAATAATCATCACCCCATATAATTTCAGACTCATCAGCGCTGATAACCTGAACATTATAATGCGAAATATCTTTATAATCAGGTTGATCTGGAGTGTATAGCCCCTCTATCGACATTACGCCAATTAAATCGTCTGAAATTTCACCATTACTAAATGATTTATCTATTTCAGCATAATGTTTTCTATCATTGGGCTCTTTAGATGATAATAAATTTAATATTTTAAAATATTGGTCTTTAATATCTGATCTATTGGCCTTAACAACAATATAATTATTTAAACCAATTTCCCTTATTTTATAATAATCTGAAGAAGAGATTTCTATTAAATCTTGATAAATAGGTTTTAAATTTGAATCGTATTGAGGTTCTATAGATACTTCACGAATAGCCCTGATAGTATAATTATCATTTTTATTTGTAGGATCAAGATTTAAGGGCTTAGAAGTTAACGGCCCTAAAATTATTTCATAATAATCTTCAATTGGATATATTTCAGATTGTTCAGGTGCGGAACTATTATATAATCGTGTTGATTTGGTAATTAAATTGTTAGTGGCTAATCTCAACCCTTGCCAATAATTCTCAAATAATTCCCTATCATCATCAGATAAATAGTCCCAGAAAGTGGTTAAATAATCCCACAAATTTAAATTAAATTTATCCTCTTGAACTAAAGGATAATATTGCGTATTATCGTTCTGGCTCATAATGTAGTTGCCGATAATGATGTGATTCTAAAAAATTCTATCGAATTCGCCTCTAATTGGTCGGTAAATGTTCCAGTTATAAGATTGCCTAAATTATCATATCTGATGTAAGACACAGTTATAGGTTCTTGAATATTATTAACTATATTTTGATTATATAAATAACTAACAAGATCTTTAACAACAAATACACCATCTATATTGTCATCAAAATATTTTTTTATAGCATCAGTAACCTGATTGTCGCTTGATTTTCCAGTATAATAAATGGCAAATGAAAGACTGATTGGCGATTTATGTTTAACAAGGATATCTCCATATACTCTGCCAAAAATAGGACCTTCAAAAAAATCCTGCATAGCAGATATGGATGGATAGGTGGTATATTCAACGGTAATAGAGTCAGAATCAATATTATTTAAATATATTTTAACGATCTCTTTTGACGATCTTACTAATAATAAATCTGAACGCATTACCGTATAATCTGAATTTGATAAAATTTTAGTTTCATTAAGAGTGGCCCCTATAGTAACGGATAAAATATCAATAATAGGCATATTACAACCAAGCGCCCTGCTCATTTCAAAATAATTATCATTAATTTGTTTAGTTAAAGTGATTGAGGATGAAATTAAATTTTCATAATTACTTAATGTAGCCACGTAAATATCCGATTTGTTATTGGCATGATACGATCCTGAAGAACCACTTTCAGCTTTTATATAATCAATATGAAGAACCGAATGTATGTCATCTTCAGTTTCATTTGAATATCTACTTTTTAATTTGGTAGTTCCGGTTGTTATAAATAAAATAAAAATATTAGTTCCAAATCTATTTAAAACTTTATAACGATCTATGCCGTCTAAATCCTGTGTAAATAATGATTCTAAACTATTTTTAGAGCCATCTGGGTTAGATAATCCAGATATTGCAGTCCAGGCTCCACTGGTTAATTCAGTGGATCCGGTAGCAACGCTTTGCCCCTCTTTATCCCATATATAAGCCTGAAAGCCATCTGTTAAGGTGTTATTTATGGCGCTGGAGCCATTAGCACGAGCGTATAAAGTAATAGGGCCATCAAGATGTTCTACATTCAAAGCAAACATTGCTGTGGCTTTCTTTTCTGAAATATCAAAAGCTTTTAAATTTGTTATTTGCCATTGATCGGCAGTAGATAGACTTTTGGTATCTAATGATATTTTCATCATAGTTCCATAACGAGTAGAAGATATATTTCTTAATTCGGTGCCATAAACACTTAACAGCGCACTCTGTGTTTGAATTCTTAATACATTTTCTGATGGCGTAGTGTCTGGACTTGATTCCGCTGTTTTATGCAAATAAAGGGTCATTCTTAAATCGTCATAAATAATAAATTCAAATTCATATTCTGATAAAGGTTCTATGCGCCACAAGGTTTCAAATAAAGCGTTAATATCGCCTATGGTGTGCTGTTGTTCTTCATCCTCATCCACAAGATATACTTGAGCAGTTCCATATTTTTCAGCATGAGCGAAATAAATAGAAGCATTATTAGGAGGGGGCGTTCCCTCAGAAATCTCATTTTGAGGAACAAATTTATTATTTATTCTAATTCCAAAACCAATTCCAGTATAACCGTCTACTGTATTATCATTAGTTCCACCTATCATTATCTGAAGATTGCTATTAGCTGTAAGGGCTGAATCGTCAGCGACATCGGGCCATGTAAAAGTTCCGGACAATTTAACACCAATACGTTTATTGATATCTTTACCAACAGACAAAGAATTCAGCGCTCCACCGCAAATATTAATAGTATTATTGGTAAAATTTAAAACTTTAATATCTTCTGCGCCATCGGCTAACGGCCCAAGATTACTAGGAGTAAATCCATTAGCGCCATAAATCCATTCTGGAGACGGAACAATTACAGGAGTATACCCAACATTTTCATCAATAATATTAAATAGGTCTTTTGTTGCAACTTCCATATATGTTTTATAATCATCAAAAAATATCCCTTTATACATATCGTCGGTGCATTCCTGATTTAATGCATAACCATGAAATGCCGGTTCTTGAGAATTAATATCACTAGGTTCTATGGTAAGAGGATAATCATAATCTGTGGGGATAGAAAGAGGACCCCATTGACCAGCGTTAACATTCCCAGCTTCAAATGGATATATCTGATAAAAACCTATACTTTTAATAAGATTTTCACCTTGAACTTTTCCAAGAAACGTTACTTGCTGCGGAGGGGCTGATAAATCTATAGCTTCAACTAAATCGCGATTCATATATCTGTCGCCGGCTGAAGCTATGTATTGGGATCGTATAATAGGAAAAAATTCAGGCAATCTGGCATATATACTACGCTTATTCATTAAGCTTCTGTCATTAATAGCATATGTTAATCTTTTAAAATATTGTTCATTATTTTCATATTTAGAACCATTTTTAATAGCCTCAGGATTAGATACCATTTTATAAGTAAAATCAATATTTGTTATTTGGGATATTCCGCCAACATCAATATTGTAAGAACCCCCTCTTACTGTAGCTATAATTGGAACGTCAATATAATAAATAGCAAATCGATCTGTAGAACGTAAAAATGATCCACTATTGATATATCCAGGTTGAATGGCTTGATATTGTAATCCATCAGAACTTATAAACCTGGTGTCGGCAGTTATTTCAATATTAACCTTTTGATCAAACCATATTCTTGCATAGCCAAAGGCATAATCTCCATATACTCTAGGTTCAAAAAATTTATTACCAAAAAAATCCAATTCCTGTTCAGACATATTTTGCCAATTAGTTACATCATTTATTCTATGCTCGCTGGCTAAAGAATTATAGAAATCGCCCAAAATTATACCTGAAGGCTTTACAGCCAATTCATCAATTACAGTTCCTTTTTGGCCGGAAGACTCTGAAACCTCGGACCATTTTTTTCTAATAAAAGCTGTAAAATTAAACATAGTATTCCTTGGGGGTTAAAGAGGCCCTATTATTGAATATATATATAATATACCTTTAAACCATCTTTTCTTCAATATGTTATTTTAAAAGTAATTAGGAAATAACTATAATAGTGAGATTTAATTTAGACTGATCATCTTTAACTAAACAAAGGAGTTTAATATGGGAAAGCTGCATGAACACATTGCGGTGGAAAATGACATCAAAGGAACGCTATCGAAAATTATAGCAGAAGCCGCGACTACGTTCACCAAAAAAGACACGCATTTTGATGAGTCTTCAAGGCTTTATACTCCGTTTGTAGATGGAGATAAAGATATTCCAGAAACTGAAGTAACGCATATGGTTACTACAGTAAAAGACAAGCTTGACTATGTATTTCCATATCTGGCCAAAAACCTAGATCATACATATCAGAAGGAATTGGCCAATACGGTAGCAAAAGCTGATGTGGTTCTGGAGAACGGGACGGTTTTGGCAGAAAAAGTGCCGGTGCTTGTTCTGGTTCAGCTGGAGAATACATTAGAAGGCTTCAGAAAAAATGTTCTGGAAATCATTCCCACATTGGATCCCAAGATTGATTGGGAACCTGATACGTCAGCTAAAAATGTGTGGAAGACCCGCAATGCCATCAAAACAGTCAGAACGAAGAAAATAAATAAGCCAGTAATCGTAGTGCCGGCTTCAGACAAGTTTCAGGCACAAGGGCAATTGGTGCCTGAAGACATCCCTGTGGGCGAATTTGTCAAAACAGCTCGCACAGGAAGGTTCTCACCTCTTCAGAAAAGTGATATTCTTGCTAAAATGGACGTAATCATAGCTGCTGTAAAAAAGGCTCGCGCAAGGGCCAATGATACGCCTATTGAGAACGTAACAATTGGCAAGAAGATTGTGGATTTTATTCTTGGTTGAATATTAATTTATATATTGCTAGTGTAGGATAGTCGGGAGGCTTTGAAGTGGGGGCGCTAGTTTCCATGGAGCCAAAAGTGGAATACCGATCTGCAATATATAAAATAATATAATTGTATAAAGATTGACAATGCGAACTTATAACTTCGCATTGTTATTATAGACACAATAGTCATATTTATATTCAGATTAATGAATAAAACTCAGGCTATTATGTGTCCCATGCTAAAAACAAAAATGGTCGATTTTGGTCTACAAAATCGTTATCCAAGCCCAATCACCGGTTCAAATCCGGTCTGGCTCTCTAAGAACATCTATATGATGTTTTTAAAGAGCCGGTAGCTTAGAGGTCAAAGCGGGGTGATAACAGTAAAATACGATTTGTTGTAACCATTATCTTCTATGTAGCTCATCCTATAAAGATGATAACTATATAACTGACCGCCTGGGGGGAAGGGTATTCCCCCTGGGTATTTTTTTACCTTTTTTTATAAAACGTTATTTTAAGGTATTTTATGGTATAACTATATTGGAGAGGGTATATCCGTACCTGATCCATAAACCTTTTTCCAGGGAGTGTATATGAATCCGGTTACAGCGCCCGCAGGAGCATTTGGTAAGGAAGTTATCAATAGCGTCATTTTTGGCGCTATCGCAGGAATTCTGATGGGGGTCACAGGGAGTGTCGTGACCAAAGCTTTGCAGCCCAGGGTTGACAAAGCAAATCAGGCCACCGGCAAGCCCGCCGGTGATACCAAGAATTAATTGGGTGCTGTTAATGAAAAGCACCAGAAGAAATTCTGGTGCTTTTTTTACTTAATCTTTTTTTTTACTTATTACGATCTTATACTTCCTTCACCATGCACATCAACCTGTTGTCCTTTTGCAGGGGTATCATTTGGGGATTTATTATTATTCTGATTTTCTTCATTGTCAGGCGTGACTGCTTGCCCTTCATCACCACCCTCCACTTTCTGAAGCATGGTATAATAATCTGCCTTTTCAGCCAAATGATCTAATGCTATCTTTTTTCGAGTGGCAGGATCTTCACTATGTTCAGCTTCAACCTCAATACCCATTTCCAGCTGTTGAGGATCAACAGTATTGGGATCTAATCCCTGAGATTTTCCACCTCTTAAAAATTGAATATACTTACCAGCTAAAATATAAGCAGCGGCTTCGGCTTGAGGAATATCATATCCTTTAGATTCCGCGAATTCATGAAACATTTCATCTGTTGGAGTAGGGTTCTGTTGAAAAAAATCAAATATCATTTTGGGGTCAATAGCACTTGTTCCTGTAGACGCCGCTTCTTCAGCAGGCTCATTTCCTGTAATCTCTTTTTCACCATTATTCTGAGGTTTATTTTCTCCAAAGTTTCCTTTATTATTTTGTTCCTTATTTTGTTCTTTACCTTCTGTATTATCTGGTTTCTTATTTTTATCTTTGCTTTCATTATCTTGTTTGACTGGTTTGTTTCCCATTCCTTTAGGAGGGAATGGCTTCTTATCTGATCCTTTTTTAGCAGTATTAGATTTATTTGTTTCAGACTTAGACTGTTTTGATTCATCCGCAGGTATCTCCGCAGCTAATTTGGTTAAAAGATCTGAATTTTCCATAAGCACCTCTTTTGTGTTAAGTTTATATATTTTAACATACTTTACTACCACGTATAATTCCCCGTAACGTACTCGGGGATAGGGTGATTTAACGGATTGCTGATTGATTTCCAACTCTGTGTGGTTCCTTCTTCAAGAACTTTTGCAATTCTATTGTGGGCCAATCTGGCTATCCAGTCCTCAGATGATTGGGCTTTTGCCTGAATTCCAGTAGGAGTTAAAAATGGCTCATGTTTAATTCTGTCTTTAAAAACTTTGATTCTTTTGAATCCCCTTTCATCAAGTTTATTAATAACACTTTCATCTATTTTAGTATTCGCTTTAAATGGCCCATAATTTTGAGCCAGATGATCCCCTTCAGTATCATAAATACTTTCTTCTTTTAAATTATTATTATTGTAATGTTCAACAGTCGTTAAAGGCGCGACGTCACCTTTTAAATAATTAGGATGACTGCCTGGTTCAAGTATTCTTGTGGTATTAGTTAATCCTCTGACTACAGTTTCAATATCGCGTTTATCCAATTTACCTTCCATCAATTCATTTATATGATTAACAAGAAATTTTTGAGTTTCAGGCATACCTTTATATTTTAAAATATCATGAGCCGACGGAGTGCCAGTGCTTAACAGATCGCCGGATTTGACTAAAACACCAGGTTTAACTAATGGTTGATTGTTGGCATCAATATATCGTATTTCTTGTTTTTCTCCATTATCCAAATGAACATCCCATCCGCCAATGGGAGATTTTTTAATATCTTTTACAACACCATCGATACTCGCCAATGTGGCTTTGTCAGGATTATTTTTAGTAAATCGTAACGTATCAAATAATTGATCAAATACTGTAGATCCTGGTTTTTTCTGAATTTGTAATGCGCCTCCGGTATGGAATGCTTTCATCGCCATGTTTAATGAAGGCTCAGTGATCGTGTGGGCTGAGATGATTCCAATATTATCTCCAATATTAGGTTTTTTTCCATCATAATTTACACCATATGAAAACGAAGAAAAGCCGTCTCCAGGAGTTGGGTCCGTTATTGGAGACTGAACATAAACTTTTTTAATTCCATGTTGGCTTAATTTATTCGCCACATCAGATGTTACAATATCATTTCGTTTTGCTATAATTTTTCCATTATCAGCTTTTGCGTCTTGCGCAAGGAACCTGTTTAATATGCCTTTATTGTCATTAATATCATATTCAAAACCTTTATTATCAACCGGCTCATCGTGAGTTATTCTGGTTTCATAAATTGAATTAATCAAATCTTTTGTAAGCCATCCAGGCTTTGAAGAAGAAATTGATTTTTTAATATTACCACCACGGGCCCCATGTGCAGCAGACCAATATCCAAAAGTATCCAATCCTTCAGAATAAGATTTAGTAATAGGCAGAGGTATAGGTCTATCTTCCGCATCAGTAACTATTCCAGGCATTAAAGCAATAGCGCTTATATTATCAATACCTTTAGTTCCTCCTGATTTCAAGCCAACGCCTATCATGGTATTTTCGCCATATTTATTTTCAAGTTCTTTTCTACCCTTCATTGTCATGGAACTGAACGCTTTAACTATAGACATGGGGTCTTTTTTATCTGAATTTTTTTCCGCCTCTCTTACAAGAGAATCTCTTAAATCTCTATCAACAACCGTATCTGAAACACCAAGGGTGAAGCCAAAAATAGTAGAATAGTTATTTCCAACATCTTTAATTTTATCGGCTAATCCTAAAGCAATTTTTCCATTGTGTTTTTTGGTGACATCTCTAATCCACGATTCTACATTTTTACCATTCAATTCGATATCGTATTTTTTTAAATCATCAGGAACCACACTGTTAATTTCATGCATACCAAAGGGAGCTTTTTTATCTCCAACCGTTACGGAGTCGGCATAGGTAAATTTATTCTGTTTAAAAGCATTACGAGCCTGTTCCAGCGTATCAAATTTTAGACCAGTATCCTGTCCACCTTTACCCTTGGAGACAAGCCAGCTGCCTACAATCATGTCCATTTGAGGTACATTAAGAACTGAATCGTATCCAGTTTTAAGCATAGAGGCTGAGGGTTTCATTTTTTCAGCTTCGGCAATGGCTTTGGGGGAAATGGGGACGTGTAACTGAAAGGTATCAAAAACAGGAATTCCATTTGAACACATAAACGTCATTGGCCCCGGAACGGTAATGTCATATAAACATTGTTTTTTATCAATAAAATTAACTTTATCGGCGGTAAGCCATGTTATAGTATTATTATTAACAATTTCAATCCATTCACTTGGCAAACAATTATTAGACATAGAAATTATTTTTTTAGACATTAATCTCCCAAGCAAACCTTTTCGACAAGCCTTTCTCATTGAATCTCGCATTATTGGATCTTTAATAAATTTTTCGCATTTATCATACAAATCTTTATTCCAAGGCACCCTATCTACCATATTAATTGTTCTATTGGTAGCCATTGATGAAGATAAAAATTTTCTATATATTAAAGATTTTTCTTTATTCTTAAATATTAATTCTTTGCCCCTTATATCAATAGAAGACATGCCAATATTATAATATGAATTATTATTTTTACTATAATAACTTATTAAACATGATATATTTAAACTTTTACACATAGTTAAAATTTCGTCGGCAAGACGCAAAGATGTTGTTGCATATCTAAATTTAAAAGATCCATTACTATTAGAAAAGCCTATACTTCCGTCGGTATCAAGCATTCCAGATAACAAACCAAGTTTAAATTCTTTAGGGGAAGACATATAACATGGCGGCAAGTGTTTGTTATAACAATTATGCCCAATTATATTTCTTAAATTTTCTGCCAAAGAAATATTTGATAATGATATATTTTTTCCAATATATTCATTTTTACTATTACAAATTTTCTTTTTATATTCATTAGACCAAAATGTTGGTTCTGTTTTTAACAATTTTATAATATTAGATTTAAAAGAATTTTCAATATCTTGATGAATGGTCGCTATGTCGATTTTTTTTCCACTAGTACTACCGTTTCCTATCATGATTCCTAAAAAATATCCAAATTCTTTTGTTAATTCTACACTATCAACACAATTAATAGACATTTTGTTTCTTTTAGAATAATTATTTAATAAAATATGTGTCACTGATTCCTCAATATTAAGTTGTTTAACTTTAGGTATTTGTTTTCCTACAATTTGTTTAGGGCTAATTTTTTCAAGATTCCAAGTATTAGTATTTAAATACACTGCACTATGATCGTCAGATAATATTAATGAATTTTTATCAGACATAGTAATTATACATGAGTTTAAATTTGGATGAATAGAAAAATGAGATACCGGTACAGATATGATTTGTTTTGTTTTATTGTCGATTGTTATAATTTTTATTCCTTTAGGAACCTCATATTCAATATTATTGCTATTTGTTAGCCGTTGAGTTCCCTCGATTCGGGGGAAATCTTCAATATTAATATGTATAATCTTTTCGCTGTCATTAATAATTAATCTATTTAATGTTGGCATACTAACAATCCTTTCTGATAAGTATTTAATTGGATTATAATAAATATACTTATTTGAAAGGAATTGTGCAAGATATTTTTCATGTAAATTATTTAATTTATTTCTATCAAAATCTCCGCCAAAATGAATTATTTTCTCATTCTTAATTTCATGTTTAATAATATTAAAATTAACTATAACAAAGACACTTTCCAACCCGCTATCTCCGTCAAAATCCCCTCCAAAGTTTTTACTTACCACTACTCCTGGCACCTCTATAGATTTACCTTCTGTCAATATCGGTTTAAATGCAGTCATATTCCATCTGTGTAATGATGGCGCTCTGTTAGCTATTATTAATCGCTCATCAGCCACAACGTCCCTAGCTCTTTCTGCAACAGAAGTTTTATCTTCTATTTGTTTTTGTGCTTCAAGAGGCGTATACCCCCAACTCACCATTTTTTTCATTATAAAAGGTCTGAATATTTTAGAAGCCATTTCTTTAGGTATACCCATCTGATCTCCACCCAAATCTGGATTTAAAATAATAGTGGAGCGACCAACAAGATCCTGGCGTCTTTCTAAAACCTTATCTTGAAAGAAGCCTTCTTTTGATTGATTAGAACCCGCAATCTGTTCTACAAATCCTTTTTTATTTTTAATTCTATTAAGATATGAAGTTGGCGCTTGAAGGCCGGTAACAGATTTTAAGTCGTTATATAACTGCCCCCTGGCTTCGGCTAATTGTAAGTTTTTAATATCCTCATTAGGGATTGATTTATCAAGTTGAGATTTTAAATCTTTTAACGCATTGGCTGTATGAGCTGTCTGTTGATACAAATCATTTATATCAGACATTATAATGGCGCCATCTCCAGCCATAGGTATCACCGGTCTGTATTTAGAAGGAGTGACCAATACGTTAGAAACTAAATAATCGGCAGGCTTCATTTTATGTTCTTTTAGTGCCCTTAAATATTTAATTTTTTTATTAAGTTTATCTATTTTTGTTGAATTTCTTTCATTTTTTAAAGCTTCAGTAGCTTGGTCTAAAGTTTCATTTACATCAATTGCTCCCAACATCGTCTCAAGGGCAGGTCCACCTGAAATGGAATCAGGAGTTCCAGGGCTAACTAGTTGTCCCGTTTTTTTATTAATAAATTGTTTGCCAGTAATGACGCCTTCCAATTTTATTAAAGGCATATCTAAAAGATTGGCTGCGGCATTCGCGGCAATTGGATTAAGTGTTTTTTCTGGTAATGAGAAATGTGTAAAATGATCACCAAAAATTCCACCAGCTTTAACAGGGTCAAACAGCCCTTCTTTAATGGGGGCCATGTCTTTTAAACGATATGTTTCCGTAGGATTTAATAATTCTCCGCGAGACCGCTCCAATATATCCTTATCAGTCAGGGGTTTTAAAATAAAATTTTTCCCTTTTTGTTGAACATTAATTCCAGAGCCTTGCATATTAGCAAGAAGCTTATCCCACACAAAAGCTTTATTAGGCGGAGGCAAAGTTTGACCTGTTTCCATAGCTTTCCAATATTCATCATTGCGCTGCCCCTTTATTGAAAACATTTCTCTTAAATTTTCTTTAGCCCCACGAGCAAGTAGTGCGGCCGTTTCCATGCGACCAATATTTTTACCACCAGTTTCGCCACCAGATGCGGGCTGCTCATTAGAATCGTATTCATCACGGTATCTGGCTGAATATTTATGATCTATTTTATGTTCTAGTTTAAGTATATGAGCAAAACCTGTTGCGACAGGATTTTTGTATGGCTGCTTAGTATCTGGATCGATTAATATATCCTTATCGGAAACTCCAGCTTCTTTCATATCTTGTAAAATTTTTCTAGAATTATCTTCTGGTGAAAAATTTCTAATAGGATATTGCTGTCCGGTTTTCCAGGCAATTTTACCAGCAGCGGATTCTAATAATTGCGAGGTATTGATTCTATTAGAAACTCCTATAGGACTCATGGTTAAATCAATATTTTTACCAGTTGTTGGATTAAATGGCATTTCATTATCCGGAACTATCTTTGCTATTATATGTTTATTGCCATGCAATCCCGATATTTTATCGGCAACCTTTAAAGGTTCTTCTGTTTTAACGCTGACAACAACACTATTGCCTGATTTTTTTACATCTGTAACCGTTCCAATATGATCGTTATCCCAACGAATGGCATTGTCAGCCATATCTCTTTTCAATTGCTTGTCAAGTCTTCCAATAGCAATATCATCAGCAGTAGGAGATTTGCGCTCCAAATGAGCAATAACAATATCATCACGTTTTACTGTTTGGCCAGGAAGAATAACACCTTCTTTATCTAATTTTTTCATGTTTTCTGAGGTCAGTTCTTCAGGATAATAAGCCTTATATTTATTTGCAGAAAATACGCCTTTTGATGTACGTTTAGTTTTTAAATCATATATATGTTGAGATGTTAATTTTTTTGCAGCAGACTCAGACATGATTGCAGAATCTTCATAATTGTAACCTTTATAAGGCATATAGGCCACATGAAGATTGGCGCCCAAAGCCATCTGACCATCTTTGGTAAAATTATTATCAGCTAATATATCATTAACTTTTACTTTATCACCAACTTTTACTAAAGGTTCATTATGTAAATAACTTTCAGAATTTAATGAAAAATTATGATAAACAGGAATGACATATTCTTTGCCCGATTTATCTGAAAGAGTAATTTTATTAGGAGTTATTTTTTTAACTTCCCCGTCTATGGGGGACTTAGGAATTGCTATAAGACTGGCCAATTCTTCGCCAAAAGGTTTACCCTTATCATTAATAATTTTAAATAAAGGTTTTTCACGATTTTTTAATGATATGGCTTGCTCTTGCATTTTAGAGGCTGTTAATCCACGGTTGCCTTGAATGGAATCAAGAAATGGGATTGAGTTGGCTGAAGTATCGAACATACCCATAGGACTGGCTATTATATAATCTACGTCGCCTTTTTTAACTTCGCCCAATTTGCCGGCTCGCACTATTTTAATTTTATCTGAAATCGGATTAGGCTTCTTGTCGCCCATATTATTAAATTGAAATTGATCTGGAAAAGCCACATTTTTATTATGAACATCAATGGGTCTTAAAAGAACATATTCACCATTGGGCTTCATAAATTTAGAATAAAGATCGTTTCCAACTTTGATAGTATCATAAGAAGTATGCACAGCAATCCCAATGTTACCACCTTCAGGCGTATGCAATGGGTCTACAAAGCCAACTTCACTATTTGATATCTGTCTGGCCTCATTGGTCACTGCGTTAGCGGAACCTATACCGCCTTCGCCCATCACGGTAAATTTAGTACCTTCTCCAATAATAGCCATTGGATTTGTTTGATTGGGAGGGCTGGATAATTGGCTATTGGTAATTGTGCCTATAGTATAAGCATTAAATGTTTGAGGACTTAAAGATTTATTAATAGAACGATTTCTATTTAACTTGAATTTAATGTTATTAACAATCTTTCCGGCATTTTTAATTAAATTCTCTTTAATGTGATCCTCTACATCATAAAAAGATTTAAATACTAATGCTTCTCTATCATCGCTATCTACGACGCCGCGATTTATATCTATAATTTTTTTAGAAGCATCGAGTATGGCGTCTTTATTTACATTGGTATATGGCTTACCAAGAGTGATCTGTGTAACATCCGGATCTAATTTGGTGGCAAACAATCTGGTTTTAATTTGTTCAGAAACATTTAATGGATTTAAATCTTTAGCTGGTTGTTTACCGAACACCGCTTCATAAAATTTTTTTTGATTGACGTCTTGCTGGCGAGTATAGGCCATTGAGTTAATATCGAAAACATCCTGACCCCATGAATTAATTAGTTCTTTATCGGTGATTCCAACAGATCTTAAAGCATTAATTAAAGGCACATGCTTTGTGCCATAGGCCATTGAGAATATTTTTCTTTCAGGGTCAAATTCAATTTTAAAATTATTATTAAATCCTCGCGCAAAATCTATTGTTTTGTCTACATTAAAAAAAGAACTAATTTCACCGTTCTTTTGATATTTAGTATAGACACCAGGTTTTAATCTGGCTTGTTTTATAAATTGATATTCATTCCCTCCGATTAAAAACGTCCCCCTGTCAGTCAGCTTGGGGATATCTGCTATTTTCATGTTATTAACTTTATCAATGACTTTATTGGTTTTTTTATCTATTAATTCTAAATCAGCCCTGATATCATTGGACCATAATTGGCCTTTATTACGCACATCTTTTTGTTCTTCTATATCTTTATTATCATACTTTTCAACAATTTTAACATTATTGGCTTTTAATTGAATATTAGGATCGTCAATGGAATTTAAAATTTGCCCAACTGTAGTTTTTACAGCAGTATTAATAAGAATATTATTTCTTACATCCTGATCTAAATTTAATAATTTATTTAAAATCTGTTGAGAGGATTCGGTTGACATTTTATTACCTTAAGTGTGAGTGGTTAATACTATAAATATAATAAATGGCTTATTTATTGTGATATTTATTAAAAATAACTGAAATAACTATTATGGATGATTTAATATTTTTTGTCTTTAAATTAATAGCCCCTAATCTAAATATTACTATTGAAAAGAAAAAAAATCCACTATAATGAAGAGGTCGGTCTTCATTTATTTATTCACAACAACAAAGGGGTCTTATGAGAGCTTATACATTTGTGTTAGGAAGGTTGATGCCTGGTATCGCTACCACCAAAGATGAAGCGTTAAAGGAAGAGATCGTGTTTCTGGGTAATAACGATGGTCCTAAATCAAAATGTAAGAAGGTATCGATGGATAAAAGCAATCCAGCCCAAATAAAAGATGGACTGATTACTTTTGCTCACCCAAGAACTATTGGAAAAGATAAGAGCAGGTTTCTTGTTTTAGCACGACCCGACCGTGGAATCAATAACGTGCTGTTGAGGGTTAACACCGGCTCATTGGATTCTAACAGCAAGTCGCGTGGATGGTGGACACCTAAGGATGGAAATGCACAAGTTAAATATGAAGCAAAAGGGTGTCGTCCTAATGGCAGCACATATTGTGATGACTTGGTAACATTGGCTCCGGGAGATAGCATCATTGCTTATCCAGAAGGTGAAGAAAAAGGTTACGAACTCAAGAATACGATGGGGAAGTTGCACATGTGGAGAGAAAAATAATAATTAAAATTATATAAAGAATTTGGTTTGGTTGAATTAATATTCAGCCAAACCAATTCTCTCTTTACTTTTTTTCAGGAGGGTTATGTTTGCAATAATGTTAATGATTCTTGGCTGGTAAATTTAATTTCCAGATTAGAATTATTATTGGAGGAATAGATGGGTGTTTTTGATATTTTTAAATTTAAAAAACAAAAAAAATACGATATCACTGAAAAGCGACTAAAGAAATATGCAAAAATTACATTTAAATGTATTATTGGATTTTATAAAGATATTTATAAATTAGCCGTCGCCCAAGATGAACTGGATTCTTGGAAAAAATTTATACGCGAAATGGAAGATGAGTTTGGATTTGGAATCAATTCCAAATTCAGCATGGAATATTTAGAAAACATTAATTTCAAGTTAGTATCAATATATCATTATGGTATTTCAAAAATTATAAAAAGAAAATTATCATATTCTGATTATAGTTTATATAAATCTATGATGGAAAAAACTCTGGATAATAGTATTAAGTCCAGGATTACATCCAACGAATCCATCATAATGAACATGCTTAATGTTGATCCATCAATATTGCCTATTAAATATGTTCAAATGGTTTTATCGATTAATGACTTTGTTCATGCTACTAATTTGATTATTAAAGAATTAAAAAAAGTAAATGATTTTAAAAATTATGATTCATATATGCAATATTATGAGTATGTTAAAAATAAAGTTCAAATAATTAATAATCTACTTCATGAAAATGGATTTTATAATACTCATAATTTAGAAAGATTTACTCTTTTGGCAATGTCGTATGTATGTGGGTTTCCAACTATGGATACGTTATATAAAAAACCAATAAATGATGGTGAAACGGTTCCGGATGAAATGATTAAAGAAATTCAAAAACGATTATTTCAGATGGTTGGTAAAAATATAGACGAACTTGATGCATAAAAGGATCAAATCTAAAATTTGATCCTATTTTTTTTATTATATTACAGGAGAATTATGACTACTAAAAGATTATGTAAAACAAATAAAGAAGCGCTTAGATGGTGTAAATCCAGAGGCGCCGTGATAGAATTTGGAGACTGGAGAAAATTCATAGGTATGAGGCATATTCCTGAAGGAATAACCTGCATGGTGGCTATAACAAAATTAAAAAAAAATGAAAAAGTAAGTTACGCCCCAGAGGATAGTATAAGCAAAACCCTTTTAGACGCAGTAAATAAATGGATTAAAAAAATAAATTTAAAAAAAAAGTAGTATATTTTTTTAATTACATACCACTATATATAGTGTGGTATTTAATAAAAAACACAACATGTAGTTAAGTTAAATTTATTAACAATTAGTATAAAGTTTTATATAGATTTTAATTATTTATTATGATATATTTAAAATCTAACAAGGTTAAAAAAATGCCAATCCATTCTATCAATATTTCATTCAATTCAACCTCAACAATAATGGAGCTGTTATGTCAAACACAAAAGTGTATGATGGTAAATTTTCAAATGGCGTTGCATATGAAATTCATCATTCAACAGGTTTTTCCAATCAGTCGGAATTGGCTGTTAAAATAGGAGATGCTTTCATCACTGTTATTAAGTCCTCACAAAAACGAAATGGCAATATAGAATTTTCCGCATCATCCAATGGAAAAGTTATAATTAAAACCGTTAAAGATCTTCCCGCAGAATCTCTCAAATCTCTTTAATAAATAATATTATTTATTAAATATATTTTTTTACATTTTTCCACCAATAAGAGGTTTACATGGGCGATAAATATAAAGTTAAAAAAGACGATCTTCGTGCTTTATTTTCCACAGCCGACATGCTCATGGAAAACCGCTATCACGGCCTATATGAAAAATTTGGCTGGAAAAAGGGTTCCAATGGGAATTATCATTGCTGGAATGTAGGCGCTCACTCAAAGGGCGCTGACCTTCATGCGTCATTGTCGGTAGATAATAGAACTGGTCTATGGCATTGTTTTTCCTGCGGTATTAAAGGCAATTTCCAATCGTATTGGAAAGAATACCTGAAAGGAAGACATGGCGACTCATATACTGATTTTATTATCGATTTTTTAGGTTTGCAGAATAAAATAAATTTCAGCAAAGAACTTAGCGATCCAGACTATGAAAAGAATTCAAAACAGATATGTGAACTATTTGACAGGCTTCAAACAGAAAGAGTAAAAGAGCGCGGTAAGCCTATGATGTTGTCGAGCAGCCTTACAGAAATAATAAAAGAGACAACATCATTACCTATGTCTGAATTAAACGAGATGGTAGATAGATTATTGAAGGATACTGAAGCTTTAAATTATCTACATGAAACCCGCAGAATTACTCCTGAAGTAATCAAGAAATACAAATTGGGATTAACAGACAAGGGAAAATTTATCTTTCCCCAGATCGGTGCTGATGGTTCATTAATTAACCTGAAAGCATATGATCCACGCAATCCTAATACTGATTTCAAGTGGAGTTATCCTCATAGAGGGCTTGGATATGGTCCAATGCCTATCAATAACTTTACTCACCAAAAGATCTATTTCTTTGCCGGCGAACCTGACTGTTATTGCGCTTTAGCTATGGGAATAGACGGGGCGGTAACATTAGGGAGTGAAGCCATGACGGACGTAGATAAGATATTTGGAGAAGATAAAGCCAAACAATTGTTTTATGGAAAAGAAACAGTTGTTTGTCTGGATGCTGACGATTCAGGAATGATCGCGTCAAAAAAGTTAGCTGATTCTCTATATAAATATGTTAAACAGGTTAAAATCATTAATTTTAATATATCAGAAATAAATCCTAATGGATTAGATCCTAATAAAATGATTAAGATTTCTAAAGATGGTAAAGAAAAAATGAAAAGAGCGGAAAAAGATTTTACCGAATTTATGGTAAAAAATGGGTTTGGTAAAGAAGCCATTGATATGTTTTATGCTTTAGAAAAAGAAACAATAGTATATACACAAAATACAGACAGGACATCCAGAGAAATTTTTAAAGTAACCTTACAAGAATCAAGAATGCCAAAGTATTATAGTTTTGATGGTAGTAAGGTCATTCGTTTAGTGGCGTCAGTGGGAGATTTTGATGGAAGGGCCATTTTATATCCTAAAGAAATTGGTGTTAAATGTGGCGCAATGTGCAATCCCGACAATGTTACGACAATGTGCAGATATTGCAAATTACCTACATTATCAGGATTTAACAAAGCTTCTAGTCAAACATTACATATTGAACGGGAGCTACCCAAGGAATTTGAAAATGATCCCACTTATATTAAAGCTACCGAACACGATATATTAGGACTTGTAGAAGTAACTGAAAATCAGAAATTACAGCAAATTAAAAAATTGTGTCAGATTAATGACCACTGTAAAAGCGCTATTATTCAAGATTTGGCTCATGAAAAACTTTTACACGTCAGATTGGTTAAAGATATTAACGAATTTGGCGATCCTACCGATTCGGCCGGACAGACATTTACAGCTATTGATATGGACGCTTATATGGTTGAAAAGGATATTTATCCTAATCGATCTTATGAATTTGAGGCCGTTTTAACCACATCTTGGAATGGCCAGCAAAGCGTATTATTTTGCCATAAAGCCGAACCAATAGCGACTTGTATTGATACATTTAAAATGGATCAGCAGAATTATGAAATTCTGCAAGTTTTTAAGCCAAAGCCAAATGAAACTATTAAACAGCATCTTAAAAGGCGATATGACATATTCGCCAACGCCTGCGGTGTAACTGAAAGGCGAGAAATGTTTTTTGTAGAAGATTTGGTTTTCTTCTCTCCATTGCAAATTAATAATAAAAAACTTTTACCAGGAATCACCAGAGGATGGGTAGAAGCTCTTATTATTGGAGATACAAGAACATGCAAAACATTGATAACTAAATGGTTAAGAAATCATTATAAAATGGGTGATATGGTGACTGGATCTACCGCAGTTACTCGTTCAGGATTGTTGGGCGGCATTAGAACGGGATTAAACAGACCAATGGTTTCATGGGGTAAAATACCAATGAATGATGGCGGTTTAATTATTATAGATGAATTGAGCAACGTTGATATTAAAACGTTGATTGATTTAACCGGTTGTCGCTCAGAGGGCATTGCTTCTATTGATGGCATCGCTTCTGGTAAAGTATTAGCAAGAACCAGAAAAATAATGCTCTCAAATCCCAGGGCTATGCGTTCTGAAAATGAAAAGAATCCACCCTATGGAATTATAGGTGTTAAGGATTTTTGTGTAAAAGATGAGGTTCTATCTCGTTTTGATATAGTGCTTATTGTTCGGGAAAGCGATGTTCCCGCAGCTTCATATGTTTCATCATATGAACAAATAAACACTGAATTTAACGAGCTTCAATGTCAGACATTGATACGTTGGATTTATTCAAGAAAACCCGATCAATATGTATTTGAAGAAGGTTTTGAAGAAGCCATCGATAAGTATATGAAAAAAATGCTTATTAAATATCATGAATCCACACAGTTGGTTAATCAGGAAATGCGAGCTAAATTAATGAGAATGTCTATGGCATTAGCTGGCGGATTGGCGTCTATGCCGGAAGACGATTGGGATAAAATATATACGAAAATAGAACATCTTGATTATATAGTAGAATTTTTAGACCAAATATATTGTCACCCAAATATGCAGATGGACCACTATTCTAAGATGAAGCGGGCCTCTGAAAAATTAGGCGACATGGCTTTTATGAATAATATCTGTAAATACATAGATATTAATCAACTCATTTACGATGATGATTTTACTGAAAAACATATACAACAAATGTTTTATGACTATTTGGAGCGAGTGCAAACAAAAGATTTATATATTCCCGATGTTAATAATGTTAAATTGCAGAGTATAGGACTTAAGATATATGAAAGTACCCCTAAACTTATCAATCTGCTTGTATCAAAAAATTGTTTTACCAGATCCAAAAAGGGTACTTATAGAAAAACTAAACAATTCAACATATGGTTATTAAAAAGATTGGAGTTAGGTAATGAAGCCCCTACATCCAATATACTTGAGTGTGTCAAAAATCAACAAAACTCTATTATCATTGAGGCTACAGAGAGATTTGGACGACCTGGTAGGCAAAATTCGATCTAAAGAAGAAGTTGATACGTATAATTGGAAATATAAACAATTAAAATCCGTATTGGATTTTTATATTGAAGAAAAGTATTGTAAGATTTATAAAAATGAATTGATGCAATGGGAAGAATTAAATTCGGCAGTGTATTATGTTGAACAAACTAAGGAAAAAATGTTGAAAGCAAAGATACTGTCAACACCTGGAATGAAAGACTATCTAGTGGTACATTCGGTATTTAAGACAAATGATTTTAAAAGTACCGATTGGTTTATTAAAGAAATGTTACAAATTCTTGTAATTACCGATGAAGATGTTCTAAGGCTTCATAAATTACAATATGTACCACCAGAATTATTAAATAAATTATCAATGTTTGATCCTGAACCTATAGGATTAAGAGTTGATAATGTAAGAGTAGAATATACGCATGGGTTTAAAAATAGTATTGATTTAATTGAGACGGATTGGGAAGAAATAAAGGCCAATACCGTTAATGTTCAAGAAGTGTTGAGTAAATATAAGCCAATTGATGCGGGGACCAGATCTGTAATAGACAATTCGTTTTATGATGGCATCCCGTTTTAATTAGTTATTATTAACGAACATTTGTAATAACTATAATAGAGTAATTAACCTTAACTTATGGAGGAACCATGAGTGATTTAAGTCAGTTTTTTTCAGAAGTCAGCCAGGAAGAAAAGAAGAGATTGCAAAGCGGAGCCGATAATGCAAGATCTGAAATGGGCGCAGTTGCTATAGCTTATCCTGGGAAATATGTGTGTGAAATTCCGGCATTTTCATACAAAGAAAGAGACACCAATAAAACCGTATGTTTTCCTGATATTTTCATATCTCCCAAGAAGGGTAGCTTAAATTTAGTTCTTAGTTTTAAAGTTGTTGATGGGACCGATAAGGTTCCTAAAGGTGCATCTATATTTATGAATATCGTATTGGTCCCTAAAGATAAAAGTCAAGAAAATATTGATAAAATTCTAATGTATACCAAGCCGCGTTTGATGATTCTAACTGGAACCACCCATCTTGATATGACGCAGGAGTGGTTTGAGGAATGGTTGATGCCTAAATTCGAATGGAAGAATGATCAATTCGTTTTAATAAAAGATCATAAAATGAAGCAAAGAGTGTTGGTCACTGTAGACGAAAAGCAGGGCACTGATGATAAAATAAGATTGTCAGTTGTAGATATTGCTGTCGCTACGCCATCTGAAAAAAGCGTATCGTTTGATATGAAAAATGCAAACGCCACAATTGATCCCGCTTTGAATATGAATGTTTCTGATAGAAATATTTCATATGAAGAGGCGCAAAATAGTGGTGTAGTAGCGGCACCCAACATTCCTGATATGGAAGCTTTCTAAATCTTTATGGCTGGTTTATTTTTTTATAATAAACCAGCTAATCTTTTTTTACGGAGGAACTATGATTAAGGGACTTACTCATTCTGAAGATGGAGTAATGAACAAGGTTACTAAATACAAAGGTAAAATATCGACTGGGTACGCCCCTAATGAAGGGCCTAATAAGGAAAATCATCCGGTTCCAGCGGGCTTCTTTAGAATATTAAAAGAAGTTATAAAAAACCAAAGAATAGGCATGACTCAACAAATAGTTGCAGTTAAAGATTGGGTTTTAAATGAGTCTGTTCAAAAAATGTTAGAACAAAGCTGCAACAATAATCCTCTGCCAAGAAGAATAGAAGTGGTTTGTTTATATAAAGATTTTACTGAAATGTGGGAAAGTTCATTATGTATGTATTCTGGGACTGAAGGACTTTTATGTAAAAGTCATGGTATAGGAACTTTGGCAAAATATTTAACAATTAATGGCAACGATCGAACATGGCAGCAGAAAAATTGTTTATATGAAAATTGTCCGGAATTCAAAGCTGGAAAATGCAAACCTATGGGATTGATGAAATGTTTTCCAATTATTGATATGTCTCCAAATCCATATCGATTTGAAACTAGAAGCATTAATACCATTATAGGTATCGAATCATCATTTTATGATTTGATGACATTAATGCGAGCTGCTCATATGGTAAAACAAATAGAGGCCGGTCGTGAACTTCCATTTGATGGATTGTTTGGGGCTAAGGTTTTTTTAATACAAAGAAAAGTTAAATCTGGTGGAAAAAATGTATTTATTACTGATATGGAACCAACCCCAGATTTTTCAACTTCTATTATGGAACCTATTAAAAGAGGATTGGCAGCTAAAGCAAAACAATCCAGAATGATAGGCGAGGCTGGATCTGTTTCGCTACTTGGTGATGCCAGTGACAGATTACTTGAAGCGTCACGACTGGCTTTAACAGATGCTACTGAAGCGGAAACTGTCCCATTAGATATAGACTCTCAACGCGAAATTGCTATCAATTTTGGATCCAATGCAGATGAGGAGTCTACCACTCAATCTATTATTATAGAAAAAAATATTATTCCAGAAGATTTAAGTAAAAAGGCTGCTGAAACATTATTGTCTCCTTCAGCATCGCCGGATAAATAATAAATTTTGCATAAGATGTTTTTTTTGTTCAACGTTTCGTTGGATAGTGAAAGTATAATCGATCGTCACGACTGGGACGCATCTAATAAAGTTAAATCGACACCTCATCTAAGACGCTGCCTGCAGCTTTCTTATCTGAGGGTACGATTTAATTTTATTAGATGCTATCGTGACTAGCTGTATTCGGGAGGATGGCCATTGCACACGTTATATTTTTTAGCTCGAAATCAATCGCAAAGCCCCGTCATAGTTCTAAACTGGCTTTCGACAACGTTAGGACCTCTTCAGAGGTAATCTCATACATAGTGATCTATGTATGAGATTCCTCCGAAAGGTCCAAACGTTAGTCGTCGCCGGTATTAGAACATGACAAGCTTTGCGATTGATTTCAGTGCTGCAAAATATAACTAACGGCTCGCACTCACTAATAATCTGAATCCGATCGATCAATCGAATGTGATCTTCGACATGATCGAACAGCTTCAGATTATTCTGGGTTCGTGTCGAGCCTTGCAACTGAGCCATCCTCCAGTCATTTAATCAATCTTAGTTATGCAAAAAAAAATAAATTTATTAAAAAGGGAATATAATTATGCCAAAAAAAACATTAAGCAGAGATTTCATGAAACCAGTTAAACCCGACAATCATTTAGCTCAAATAGTTGGAAATGGACTTTTAACCAGGCCGCAGATAACGCAAAAAATCTGGAATTATATTAAATTACATAATTTACAGAAAATATCTGATGGCAGGATAATAAAACCAGACCGCAAATTAAAACCAATTTTTAACAACAAAGCTACTGTTAGTATATTTAATATGTCGAATCTTATTAGAAATCATTTTGAAATTATTTAACATTAGAAGTATTGGGCGTTGTTTCGACGCTTGCGCTTATATAATAAGTAGACGACATTGAAAATCATGTTTCTCACGTTTAATTGCTCACGAGTACGTGGCAATTAAACTCTAGAAACATATTTTTCAATGAGCGTGTCGATTTTTAGTAATGTCAAAAAAAAGCAATATAGTTAAAAGTGCTAGATGTTTCGTCTAGTATGATTTTCTCTAAAAAAAATATAGGGAAAACCCCAATAGGCTCATCCAAACCCGTGCGGATTTGGATTCGCCCCTTAATTTTACACATTCAATATTAAGTATATTGCTTTAATTAGATGAAAGGAACACAATGCCGACATTTAATGCAAAAGTTTTATGTCACGCAGTAGTTAAAGTTAATGATGGAGTAGATCCTATTGAATTTATTAAAAATAACAATGAATATATCGTTGAACCGAAAAATGCGGATGGTTGCATTGTTGCATTTAAACCAAAAGAAGTTAATATTTTAAAAAGAGGTGAACTAACAGATGATAAACTATCTGATAAATTAGATCAATTTATCCATTTCTCATTTAGGGGTTCTTTAATTTGCGTTGATACTATTAATAGAACCGTAATTAGTTCTGGAAAAGCCAAGCCTGAAGAAATGACAGGACCTAAAGAAAAGGGTTATTGGCCATTAAATGTAGAAACATCTTAAATAAAGAAAAAGATTAATACAAGATTGTTTTGGTCAACGCTTCGTTGACTAGATAAATAATATAAACAATAGTTTAGACTCTCACGACCACTACCGGCGACCGCTCCTTGCATCAAAGGGCGTCACAAAATATTAATTGAACGTATTCACCAACGCTACGATGCTCCACGATCTACGTGTATGTCAGGTAAACCTGAAATACACTACGACTCGTTGCGCATCTACGCTCTCGATAGCCATTGAATATATCATCTTCTTGCGCTCATACGCTTACGCGATGGCTTAGAAGATGATACGAGCCTCGGTTTCATATCACTAAAGTTATATGAAACCTCGGTATGTCAAATGGCTATCATCGGGGTTCTACGTTCTCACCTGCACAGCCTTCAGTATCCTATCTCATAGCATAGCAATCCTCCACCTCTAAGAGGTGTTTGATTGCCATGCTTACACATTCGATAGGTCTTCCGGCTGTGTCGTGAACATTAATATTAAGTGGCGCTTTGAGACCTTTGATGCAAGACGCTTCCGCCGTACGTGGTCGTTCAAGTTAAACTATATCAAAATTAGTTGTATTATCTTTTTTAATTCATATTCAAAGGGGATGTAATGCATACATTATTTTATATTATATTATTATTCTTTTTTATAATTGGGTGCGTTGGTACTATTTTTATTCAAATAAAGATGTTGTTAAAAAAAGATAAATTTATATCAATGAGAGATAATGAAATTATTGACCTTAGAAAAGGTATAGATAAATTAGAAGAAAATATAGCTCAAAAAGAAACCTCAATTTTAACTCTTTATCAAAAAATAGAACAAGAATCTAAAAGAAAAAATGAATTACATACCAGGGTAGTTGAGTTGGAAGACGGCATTAAAAACGGCGTTGGTATAACATTAAGAAATGAAATCACTACCGTTAAGAGTGAATTTACTGATGTTGAACTGACTATTATGTCAAATGGAGTATACGAATTGATCCCTCATATTAGTAGAAATTTATCAGATTTTAAATTCTATATTTTATTAATTGAAAAGATTCAAAATATTGTCAAAAAAATGGATGAGTCCAAAAACCAAAATACGAAAGGTGTTTAAATGGATGTCGTATACGGATTGGTCGGCGTTGATTGTGAAACTACTGGACTTAATTATCAAAAAGATGAAATATTAGAAGTTACAGCCATTGAATTTAATGAATATGGACAAATTGGTAAAACCATATCTCAATTGTGTAAGCCAATGAGCGGATATATATCTCCTGAAGTTTCAAAAATAAATGGCATTACTTATGATATGGTAAGGGAATGTCCCAATTATTTAACTGACGGTATAAGAGATAAAATATCTGAATTTATAGGGTCAAGAACCGTGGTCGGGCATAATGTTATAGAGTTTGATTCTAAATTTATGAGAATAAATTTTAAAAAAGCTTATGATACTCTTTTAATGTGCAGATCAAAATTTAGTGGTGGAAACAAATTAAAAACAGCTTGTTTAAGGGTAAATATTAAATGGGATGATAAAGAATCCCATCGTTCAGAATACGATGTTAAAAAATGTATAGAATTATATTGTAAATTAAGGGAAATGGAAGAAAAGGAAAAAGCCAAAAAATCCGCTACCCCTTTATTTGCTATACCGGCCGAAGTGCAGGCCGTTTATAATAACAATCAAGAAATAATAAAAGAAACTATCGATTTGGATTCTTTAAATGATGTAAAAGTCGGCGTTATTTTAAATGAATCTGATAAAAAATTATTTGCTACTCAAACATATTCTTATTCGAGATTAAATCTGTTTAATCAATGCGCATTTAAATGGTATATGCAATATATAAAAGGATTCATAGAGCCTGAGCATGATTATTTTGTTACTGGCAAAATATGTCATAAAGTGGCGGAATGGACTGGTGAATGGTGCTATAAAGAAACTTTTAAAAATAAAATGGAAATATTTTTAACTCAACGTAAAATCAATTTTCAAGATGTTGTTTTACTTGAAGCGCTAGCCAAATTATATAATAAAAAAAATAAGGATATTACAGTCAGAGATTTTGCTGAATATGTAGCTAAAACACCTGGCGTGGTACCGACGTATTTTCCTGATATGAAAAATATAGGAGAATTAATTTATACAATCGATAAATCAATACCGGAAAACTCCTATGAAAGACTATCCATGCCGGATTTGTATACTTATAATAAAATAATAGAAAATGCTATTAATTACTATAAATGCACTAATCCGGAAATAATCAATGAATGTAAAAGAATAATGTCAAGATTTTATACTTTAAAAGATTTTTCATTAACACCAGGGGATTTAACTTTAACTGAAAAAAAATTAGTATTTGATAAAGAATGGAAACCATTAAAAGATTTTTATGCTAATAATGCCTTTTTCAGAGGCGTAATCGATGTGCTCAGTTATTTTGGGGAGTATGTCATTATAACGGATTATAAAACTTCTAGAAAAACCATGAATATTGAACAGTTAAAAGAAGATAGACAAACAATGACTTATGTTCTTTTAACTTATATGTTTTTGCCGCGAGGGAGTTTTAAAAAGATTATTGTAAGAATTGAATATATTAGATTTGGTGAAACTGTAGAATATGAAATAAATAATCCACAAGAAGTCGTGGACAGGGCATTACAATGGATTAACGATTCAATACAATCCATTGAAAAAGAGATGCTTAAAACTGACGGTACGGCTTTTATGCCTAAACGAAATGAATATTGTCATACCTGTTATCTTGGGGAAGATGGGAAGTGTCCATTATTTAATAAACAGATTGCAGGAAAATTAAATGACCCTTTTTCATGTTCAGTTTCAACAATAGATGAATGCAAAGCCGCGTGGAAACGTATAGAAACCAATAAGGCTGAATCTTCACGTTTAACGAAGCTTTGTAAAACTTTTGTTGAACAATGTGAAAATCCAATTAAAATAGATGACAATGCTTTGTTGGATTTTTATGCTGCAAAATATCGAGAATATGATGTTGAAAAAACCCTTAATTGGCTGCTTGGGGATAAAAAAATAGATATAACGAAAATTATTAAATATATCGGCATATCCGGAGCTGAAATTAAAAAACTTATGGAAGATGAAAGAATAGATATAACCCCAGAAGAATTGAATAACATTTCTAAAGTTAAACAAAAAATGATATTTGATGCGCTAGTTCCTGAAGAGATTAAAAGAAACGACATTAAAAAAGCATAGTTTCTTTGACATTACCGCCCCGAGGCGCGTGTCGCTATAGAGGGAAATTATGTGATTAAATGTGGGGTTACATATTCATTATATCTATATACTGTATTATTGATGGAAGTATTACATGCATAATAATAGATTTAAAAAAGCGACAAAAATTTAAAGAAAAATCTAAAAATAAAGGGGATCAATAATGATCCCCAATTTTTATTTAACAAAGGATATGTAAGATCATGGATAGTATCATTATTCCGCCCAACAGATTTTATATAGAAAATGATATTGCAACGGAATTAATTAAAAAATATAATATACAATATTTGCGTTTTGTTTATATTCGCGATATAGACGGGAGAATAGTTTTAATAGCTAAAAAATTAAATAATAATGAAATTCCATCAAATAGGTCATGGATGAAAATAAAAGGCAGATCTCACTTTCATACATTTACGCCTAAGGTGTTAAAACCATATATTGGAAAAAATATTAATTTATATTATGAAAATATATTTCCAGAACCAAATGAAATCTTTAGAATAAAACCAATAGATTTTATATTTAATTTTAGAACTCAAATATATAATAAAGAAACTCCATATTTTACAGCCAATAGCCAGATGGTGATTCCTAAAATATTTATTAAGAATTATATAGGTAAAAATATTTCTCATGATAAAATATGTTTTGATAATACAACCACGGAAAATATTAAATCTGGAAATTTGATTGTTCTTATTAAAGACCAATCAATACAAGATTTGGCTTATAATTTAGATGATTTTATATGTTTTGTAAGATCCGCTAAATTAACTAAAATGATGGATATAATAAAATCTTTTAATAAAATACTTATAAATTTTCAATATTCGTATTTTGTTAAAGAATGTAATGCTATTGTTTTTAAGGAGGATATTAATGCAGAATAATGAATTAAGCGAAAAATATGTAGAGTATGCGGAAATGTTAAATGAATTAACTACTAATGAATTAAAAGTCCAAAATATCAGAAGATTAGTAGATGAATTAAAAGGAAAAATAGCATCTTCTGAGAATGGCGATAGTTGCGGAATGGAATTGTCCGCTCATGCTTTTAAGCAATTATCAGAACGGTTAGAAAAACTATCTATGGAAAATAATAATATTTATAATGATGTATTTAATAAACCAAATAAATCAGAATGCTTACTCTTGCCGTCTAATTTAAAATGTTTTATTATTACTTTAATATCCGATGCCCACAAGAAAGGTGAATATCAAAAAGAATCTTCTAAAAATACTCCAGGAGGATTCGAATACAGATTTACCATTAATATAAAAAAATGGGGAACTGAAGATAAGGAACTGCATCTAGTATGTATTATTGAAAATTATACTATTAAAACTGGATATTTTAATTGGATATAAAGGAGCAATATGATAATCTCTTTATTTAAAAATGAGGGTTTTTTAATTGAATGTGACAATGTTGATTTGTTAGCTGATATGCAGGCGGTTATGGATGGTTATAAAATAAGAAATAAACCTCAAATAGTGGTTCCATTAAAAGCCGGAGCTTTAATTCTAAAATATAAAGATCACGGACTCTCTATGGATAGTATTACCACAAATTCTATAAATAAATTAATAGAAAATAATAAATTAAGAATTATTAACATTCAAAAAATTAAAGATCAATATGGAAAAGAAATAAAATTTGATTATGAATATAAGGGCAAATATACGCCAATGGCTCATCAAAAAATAATGTTTAATGCTATATATTATACCGATGCTGCGGCCATCATAGCCGATCCAGGTACGTGTAAAACAGGCCCCTATCTGTGGGCTATAGATAAAAGAATTAAAAAAGGAATAATTAAAAAGGCGCTTGTGGTCACTCTTTCAGATCTAAAAAAAAATATATTAGAAGAAATGTCTGTTCAAGTACCGGATCTTAAAGGCGTAATATTAAAAAATAAAGATCAATCTAATAAAATCTTAAATAAATTATTTAATGCTAAAAGAAGTTTAGATAAAAATATTGATTATAATATTTATATAGCTAATTATGAATCCATGTATTCATTAGTAGATTTAATAAATTCTGATTATTTTGATATGGTAGTGCTAGATGAGGCTCATAGAATAGGATTTCCCACTTCAAGACAAACTAAGGCCATAATAGAAACTTTTGAAAATTGTAAGTTCAAATATATAATAACAGGCACATTACATGCTAATAATATAATGTCATTTTTTATGCCATTTAGATTTTTAGGAGCCGACACCGTGCCTTACGCTAATTATTATGAATTTAGAAGGCATTATATGTATACCGTGGATCCTAATCAATATATCTGGGTGCCGTGTTCTGGGGCTAAAGAGACTGTTAAACAAATTACTGGAAATTTATCAGTAATGTTTAAAAAAGATGACTGCCTTGAATTGCCCCCGTTAATATATGAAAAATATTCTTGTCCCATGCATTCTAAACAAGAAAAATTATATACACAATTAAAAAATGACCTTGTTGCCGTTATAGATGATATGTGTTCAAAATGTAATAAACAATTTAAATGCGACAATTCTTGTGAGAGTCAAATTGTGGCTAAAAATTCATTAGTGCTTTCTGGTAAACTTTCTCAAATAGCTTCAGGGTTTTATATTAATACCAATATAGGTATAGATCCTGAAAGCGGATCTGAATATAATAATAGTAATATTATTACACTTGAAGAAAACCCAAAGATGCAATTATTAATTACTACACTTAATAATATTCCGGAAGGTTCTCAAGTAATCATATGGACTAATTATATTCATGCTTGTAAGCTTATTTCTGAAGCTCTGAATAAAGCCTTTGGCGAAGAATCGTATATAACGTGTTTTGGAAATGAAGATGCTTACGATCAAGTGAAAAAGTTTCAATCATCAAAAATATCATATATAGTGGCCAACCCTAAAAAAATGGGAGTTGGACAGAATATTCAATTTTCTCATTATCAAATATTTTATAGTAACTCCAGATCGTGGGTTATTAGAGACCAGGCTGAAGGTAGACAGCATAGGCAGGGTCAAAAAGAAAAAGTAACAGTTATTGATCTGATTACAGAAAATACTATGGATGAAGTAGCTTTAAAATCCTTGAAGGCCAAACAGGATCTTAATCTTACCCTGTCACAATTATCCAGAGTTTTAAAAAATTCTAAAGCAATCGATGCCATTATAAATAATCGATCTAGTTAGTTTTTAGCTATTGATTGGAGGGCTATGGCAAGAAAAGCTGTTGTTAATTTAAGTAAAAGTCAACTTGAAATGTATCAAAAAACGTATAAAACAGATATTGAAATAGCGAAAGCCGTTGGAGTGTCTCGGCAATGGATATATATATTAAGAAAAAAATATAATATATTACCTATTAAATCTAAAGATGTAAAAATAAATAGGAATAAAGCTATTTATACATCTTTTATGGCTGATACGAAAAGAAAAGAATTGGCACATAAACACAAGGTTTCATATATAACTATTTGTAGAATTATTAACAAAAACAAGGGGGAAGCGTGTTAATAAATAATAATGATTTTCTTAAAAAGGTATTATTATTTGCTGCTGAGGAACTATATAAAATTCAATTTGATTTTGATGCACTGATGCCCCATTTAGAAGATTCTATTAAAGATAAATCTAATTGGATTTCAGATACAATAGAACAATGGTTTGAACAAGTTCAAGAAAAATATCCTAAAGAATTTGGTAATACAGCCATTTGCGATGTTAATGATGTTCCTGAATTAACTAAAATAACCGAAAATAAGTCAAAAAATTTATCAAGTAAATTTTATAAACTTAAGATAGGTGAATGTTTTGATCTTGATAATTTTACTAAAATAACTAAAGTTATGGATGGTTGGATATACGATGGCGTTCATGGCGTGGCATTTATACCTAAACCATACGGAGCACCAGATGATGTTGATGAAGAGGGGTTAAATCAAGATGTCTGAAGAATCAAATCTTCAATCTAAAATACTTAATGATCTTAGATCGTTTGGTAAATATTGTGAATGTTTTAAAATAATCAAAGCAAGCGATAATGGGGAACCTGATATATTTTTTACTACAATATTAACCGGTGGCGTTTTATTAGAATTAAAACGCCTAACCGGCTCTGCTGAAAAACTTCAAATATTTAAAATAAATAAACTTAATAAATGCGGAACTAAAACATTTGTATGTCATTCGTGGCAAGAATGGGTATCTATTAAAAAAATATTAAATTTAGAAAAATTTACTGTAGAATTAGTTCATAAACATAAGTCTTCGTTATAATTAATTCAATTCTGAAATAACAATAATATAGGATTTATTCCTTTTTTTAAACTTGGAGGGTGTATGTATGGATTTGTAGAACCATGGATTACAGAATTACTTGATGTTCAATTTGATGCCTATAATATTGGCGATGGATTAATCGCCAACATTGTCAGTGCTGATAATTTTGAAAGAATTTTGCATATATTTTTACATATATTTAGTGATAGGACCAATATTAGAAATGGAAAAAATAGTATTGAAAGGCCAATAAAAATTAGTTCGAACGTAATCGGTATGCATCTATTACTTATGAGGTACTGGATTAATGAAGATATTCTTTACGCTTTAACAGATGGCCAAATTAAAGCCAGAGATAGCTTTGTGGCTTTTATGGAGATGCCTAATCCCAGATTTAATTTAGAACATATTAAAGATATGTTTATTCGTATAGCTATGGAGCATAGATTTGGTTTGCGTGACGGAATAAGACTTATTAATACCGAAGAGACACATACTACTGAATTAACAGATCAACATGATGCTATTGATGACGAGAGGGGGATTCTCGCCGAATTAAGGGATCAATATAATATTATTGATATTAATAATCCCAATGTTGGGGTTGTCCCTGACGCTTTAATTGAACACGTTCCTGTTGAACAAGCTCCTGTTGAACAAGGTATTAACATAGAACAGAAAGTCAACATGGATAAAAAACAAGAGAAAAACGAAAGTATAAAAAAGATTTTTATTGAAGATGTAATAACAAACGTACAAAAAATATATTCTTTATATCAATTCACTACCCCCAATAATAATTGTATAATATGCGATCAGACCCCCAATGAAATTAGAATGAATATATTATTTGATTTGGCAGATAAATTGAATAAAAATATTATAATGACTTTACATTATAATAGTGCATATCTTAAAATAATAAAAAAAAGTTATAATACTAAAGAGGTCGAACAGCACACATTGTTTATTGATACATGCCCTATATATTCTTCTGAAGAAAAGAAGTTTGTAAAATTGGTTAAAAATTCATATACTATATGCATGGGTACAATGACAATGCAGCCATTATTGGTATATGGAACGGATGTTAATAATGATGTTAATCTATTATACAAAAGTCATAAAACAGACGAATCTATCGAAAAAATAAAAAATGGAGAAAATTCTCCATATTATAAATATGATCAAATATTTAAAGATACCTACACAAATGTGGTGTGGGCTGTTAAAGATCGATGTGTTATTCACGTGCTTTGTCAGCAATGTTCTGAACGATTTATGGATACTATATTGATTGAACTCACAAAAAGAATAAATAATAAATTATCATATAAAGAATTGTTGGCAATAGATAAAGCATATTTCGACAATATGAATGCCAACAATATGGATTCATATATTAATTTCGCTTTAGAGAATTCAAAAAGAATATATGATGATATGAATAACGAGTTAAAAAAATTAAGAATCTCTTTTAACTCATATATGTCTCAAGCTATGGAAACCGCAAAAATTGCCCAAAGAATTGAAGATCAACTGTCAGCTTTTGACATGAATGGATTTGAGGCAAAAGAAAAAGAAAAGGCTATAAAAAATTATAAAGATACCATGGGAATAGACAAAGTTAAGTGTATATGTATTGAAGATAATAAAATACATATATACACAAAAAATTTATACGTTAAAGATCCTCGAAGTAAGAAATGGCATGACATTGGAACTTTCCATATTATTCTTGGAATGCTTGGGAAATCGTATGATACCTCCAATACTATTGCTATTTTTAATACCAAATATAATGGCATGGGTATGAATAATGATTTTCAGGCGCCCCATGTATATGGTGATGGCCACGTATGTCATGGAAATATGGCCGCATCAATGGTTGAATCTTATAAGCAAAGAAATCTATTTGAATTAATTTATCAAATCATAATATTCTTACAATCTGTTAATGTGGGAGATGCTGCCGGAGCTTATATCCATACTTGGCCTGAAGTAACCGAAGATATGGTTAAGCGCGATGAAGATGGCGCAACTTATGATGAGATTAGTGAAATAGAAAAAAAATGGGATAATCAACTGGCGGAAGCGTTGCCAATTCACATATAACAAGGAATAAGCAATGACGACACTTACTTTTGAAAATTCAACTGGATTGAATTTGAACAATTTTCCAGCAGAGCTTTTAATTTTGGCCACCAATGTAAGTACAAATGCAACTGGTCTGTTAACTATTGATGTCGATAATGGTTTGCTACCACGCTTCTCAGCAGATTTAAATGTTCTTAATCGCAATCTGATATTTTGTCAGATTAATGCTAACTCTATATATATACGAGATACTGAGCGGGCCATGAATCAAATGCAAAATATTGTTCGACAAAATGCTGAACAATTGCTGCAACCAGAACCAACGCGAGAGCCAATAGCTCCAGCACCAGCAACAGTTGCAATAATGAATGATCCTGACGAATCAGCGGAAGATAGTTTTGAAGTAATGAATAATGATAGACAATTTCCAATAAATCAATGTTTAGAAGAAGAAATTTTGCCTTTTATGGCAACAAAATTAAGAAATGCGTGCAGTCCAAATGCGGCAGCAATTCTGAATATTCTTAATCAACTTCAGGATTTAACATGTCGCACCATTATTCTTAAGAATAAATTAACCGAACTAACGAAAAATATAGTTCCAGAAGATAAAATAATAAAATTGAAGGAACAAATGGATCAATTGATAAGAGAAGACAATTTAATAGATAAAGTTCAAATAAATAAAGATACCGGATGGCTGTGGATTACTACCAAAAATCTTCAAACTGAAGAGTTGGAAGATGGCACCAAAAGAGATATTGGAGTTATGTTAATCCAATTAAATCTTAATGTTATGTTATCTACAGTAACACTTGAAAGTGAACATCTACTTCTAAAAATCTTTAATAAAACAAGATATGTATATGATAACGAAGCTGATTGTGAATTTGAAAGTGGCCATATTAGGCATGACGGCACAGTATGTTTAGGCAATGGATATGAGCCATTATTCGCATCGTTATCAAGAAATAATTTGTTACAGGCTATCGATCTTATCATCAAATTTATAAGAAACCCCGACATTGATGATGCGTGGGGAAAAATGATACTTCATTTTCCCGAGGTAGCATAAAATGAAAAATATAACGCAAGGCACCACTTATACTGTGCTTAAACCAGAAAAAAAGGTTCCTCCCACAATAACATTCACATCAAAAGCATTAAAGTGGATAGAGGCTATTATTGATAACCATGAAAATGAAGTTGGTTTTTATGGTATTGTGGAGGAAGATGAAGTGAATTATTCTTATCGTGTTGTGGATATATTCTATCCTAAACATCAATTAGCCACTTCAGCTACATGCGAGATATCTCCTGAAGGAGAGGCCGCAATAATGAATTGGCTTATTGAGCATAACAGAACAACGGACATTGCCAATATGATGTTGTGGGGGCATTCCCATCACACAATGGGAATTTCTCCGTCAGCTCAAGATGATAAACAGGCTATAGATAGAATGGAATCTACAAGACATAATATAATTCGAATTATAGTCAATAAAGAAAAATTAATGTCAGTTTCTTTCTTTGATTATAAAAAACAATTAAGATTTGACAATATTATATGGCAAGAAGAAAAAATAAGCGACGAAACTATTAATTTGGAAATGCTGAATAAAATTCGCGCTATTTTAGATTCCGACGCCGCACATGATAAAAAAATAGATGAAATAGATAAAGTTATGTACGTTGATGTTGAAATGGAAAACATCACTGCAAAAGTTAAAGAACTTAAAAAAATTAATATACCTGAAAATAATTATCAAAACAACCATCAAATATATGGTCGAGATTATAGCAATTATCCAACATTTGGTGGATGCCGTAAACATGGTAAAAATAAGAAAAATGATCTTCTTCAAACAGATGCTTTTGATGATTTTAATAATTACCCCCGCTCGACATCTGTTGAAAAAGAAGTAGAAGAATTAATGAGTGAATGGAATGGGATGGGGGAGTAATATGAATTATTCCCGCCAAGCCCAATTACTTGACCCACAACAAATCAAAAACAGATCTATTACTATTATAGGAGCCGGCGCTACTGGATCTTATATGGCATTATTCTTGGCCCAAATGGGCTGGGGAAATCAGCCTTTTAATCAAGGAGAACTAAAAGTATTTGATGGAGATGTGGTAGAAGAACATAACTTGGCCAACCAGGTTTATGAAAAAAGCCATATCGGAAAGCCTAAAGTCGAAGCGTTAAAAGAAGTAATTATTAGAAAATGCGGCTTCGAAATTCAGGTTTATAATCAGATGGTAACCGACAAAACACCAACTGATTTAATCCAATCAACATACGTTTTAATCCTGACAGACACCATGAAAAGCAGAAAAGAAATCTTTGAACATCACCTAAAAACACCATTCAATACCGACCTTGTTATTGAAACAAGAATGGGTTTACGAGATGGAAGGGTATATGCATTTAATCCTAACATGGGTGAACACGTCAAAGAATGGAAAGCCACTCTGTATGACGACAATGTCGCAGAAGCTTCCCTATGTGGTGCAAGTCAGTCGATTGTCTCTACGGTAGGATTTTTGTCGAGTCTTGCCACTGGAAGAATAATACAGCATTTTAATTACCAGTATGGCAGCGATAGTCTTAGAGGACCTAAGGGTAATAATGACTTCATGATGTGGAATGAAGTTCATTTTTCACTTTATCCTGAATGTTTTTATCTTAGACGATTTGGCACCAATGAACCGGTAGTAACTGCTTAATCGACAGGCATTATTAACTTTTTTTTGAAAGGCTTTACCATGATCGTAGTTAAAATCATGCAGCTGAACTGCCCGGTCGAAACTTATGCGCTCCAGCCTGGAGCTACTGTTCAAGATTTATTTGAAGAATCAAATAAAGAATATGTAGAGGGTGAAGTTACCCGTCGTCATCAGCGTGTTTCTGAAAATGACACTCTTTTTGACGGTGATGTAATCATGATTTCTAAAATGACGAAGGGAAATCAGGATTTGTTTGAGGTTGAAATTCTGCGCATTAGTGGTGGTGGACGCGTCCTTACTCTTACTGCGCAGCCGGGATATACCATCAAACAGGTTCTTGATCAGCTTCCTACAGAGGATCGCGCACAGTTTTTTCGTGCCGATGGAACATCTGCTTATGAATTTCGGCTGAGTGGAGCTGGAAGTTCAAGCGAACCTGTTCCTATGACATATGCACTGAATGCCCCTGCTGGTGGAAAAGTGCGTATTCTGTGCAGTCAGGTTGTTAAAGGTAATTAATTGGATACCGAACGTTAACTAAGGAAGGGAATAGTAATATTCCCCTCCTTATATTGTTAGGATAAACTATGGGTGCGTTATTGCATATACTACAATTTGGTGATAGTGAATGTACTACTTATGTGGTTGAAATTGCAAGCATATCGCATTGTAAGTTTCGATATCCAAAAGAATTACCAATCGCGCTTTCTACAAAAGATCGATATCCAAGTTTGGATATTCATCTTATGTCAGAAGCGAAAATTCAATTGTATTTGAATAGTAAAACTGTTTTTAGAGTTATCGAAGATGATGGGCCTGTTAAAGAGACCACTTCTTTAAAAGAATTTGAAAATTCCATCATTGAGTTGATTCAAGGAAACGGAATTACTGGTAGTTCAATGGACCCGCAATTAGAGACCCAAAGTGATACATAACAACTATTACCAAAAAAATAATAATAAGGCCCCGAAAGGGGCCTTGTTTTACCTATTATTTTTTTAGCTATTAGAAAGAAATATGGCTGAGCCTAGATGATTAATCTAAACCCAGCCACCGATCGCACAGGAGGGAACAAGGGTGGCCTTGCGATCTTAAATAGAAGCACTTAAAGAGCGAGGAGGTTTAACTTCAGGTAAACGATTTACTATTCCAGGATCAGAATTTGCCCCTGCTGCTGATGGCGGATCATCTGCCGTACTAGCACCCTGTGTATAAGTAGGTATTTGACCAGTAGCAATATTTTGAGGCGTAAGAGTTGGGGCAATGTCCGCTTCGATTAGATTCATTTCTTTTAAGTTGCGATAGACTTCTTCATAAAGACTGGGGGTGGAATTTTTCATAGCCAACATTCGTATTTTAAATTCTTCAGGATCAACTTTAGCCAATCTTGAAAATCTTTGGGTAAGTAATAAAATAAGATTAGGTACGGATATAGTTTGAGGGTCATGGCCTTTATTGACAGCCATATTCCCAACTTCCTGTTGAACCCCAGTAGCGTTTTGTTCAGAATTGATTTGTCTATCCTGATCGCGCTTAATTTGAGCCTCATTCTGGCTCACCTCAAGCCTTCTGGCCTGTTCTACCTGAGCATCTGCCCCATATAAGGCCTGAATTATTGTAGCGGCTCCTTGGGCTTCTGCCGACCCTTCAGCCTCTTTTATTTTAAGTTCTATTCTCTTGTCCAAATCATCTTCAATGCTTTTAAATTCCTTCTCTGGGTCAAGACCCAATTCCTTTTGAACCGTAGTTTTAGAAACTAAACTATCAGAATTAAGTTGTTCTGAAGCCTGTATCATAATTTTCTTTTTTTCCAAATCATCAGCCATCTTAAAATCAGACATTCTAAGAGATATTTTTGGTATATCCATAAATTTGGCTATATTTTTAACAACAAATTCAAGCAATAAATGCATATCATTTCTATGATTAAGAAAAGAGTTTTCCACCACCCTTAAAGACACATTACTTCCAGACCAGGATGCTCCACCACGTATGATTTCAGGTATCACGCCCATTCCTGTAATAATTGTGTTCTCAGTATCTCTGATTTCAGGAGAAATCATAAGAAGTCTGGCGTCACCACTGAAGTTCTGCATCCCAAGCGGTATAGGAACAATAGATATATAGTTTGGATCTGAGCGCCAACGCCTGATTTCTTGTTCAACTTTAGCGCGCCAATCACTTAAACTAATAGTAGCATGAGGGCTAACGTCGCCAACAGGCTGAGGAAATAAAATTCTTAAAGGAACGATATGATCAAAAGCGATCATTTCATTACCCTTTTTTAATACTTTTGTATGAAAAATATCTTTTAAAACAGCCATCACAGATGGGATGCCCCAGCCTCGTTCTGCAGGAACAATATATTGAGGACCTGAGCGTTTTAAATGAAAAACGTTATCAGCCATTAATTTTAATTGTTTACGTTTTTCAACAGCACTAATAATTTCAAGTCTTGTGCTATTAATAATATCCATATCACCGCGACGTATAGCAAATTGCAAATCTGGCGGTATTGTATAATAATAAAAATGATCTCCAGTAATAGAGTTATATTTAATATCAAGATAAAGCAAATCCCAATGCACCAAGCCTAATTTACTTATTTCTTTTGTATTAACATCACGGGCTTCCATTTCACCAACATAACCGCATTTTTTATCAGGGCATTTAGCTTTAAATTTAAAGTTTTCAAATTTTACTTGAAGCCCATCAGTAGTATATTGTTTTTTACAAAGCGGACATTTTAACATTCTTTTAAACGGATAATTAATAGATATTAAAGAATTGCCATAAGCGTGATAATCCATGCCGCACTGTTTCAATGATTTTAAAATATTCATTGAATTTTCAAGAATATTTTTCCATTTTTCTACTGTTTTATCGTCCTTTATTTTAGTCTCGCCCTCATCGTCGCCATAAATAAGAGAAGTAATGGGATATTCGGACATTTTGGTAATACACTGAGAAAGCAGTCCATCGCTTACTACATATGCTGCGATAAATTTTAATATACCTTTAATAGTGCGAGGGATAAACGTACTGGTCATATCAAGAAAAGGCGAATCATAACGTATAGATCCTCTTGAAAAAGAAACCTGAACGTTATTACCGGCCCCGCCAATTCCTTGACCACTCTCAGGTGAGGTTATTGAGGTTCCACCAATATCATCAAATTGTCCCATGATTACTCCTTTTAGGATCCATATGCAGCCGCAGATGCTTCTGCACTTAATAGCCGCCTTGCCTGAACATCAATAATATTATCTTCGATATTAATATTTTCACCTTTGACCAATTGGCTGAATCGCTCTAAAATTTTTGGCCATTGATCCTTCATATCTTGTGATACTGTTGCGCCTATTCTATCTTTAATCATATCCATAAGCGAAGGCGGGGGAGTGTAAATACCATCATCGTTTAATAAAACACAAATATACCTAATAATATCTCCACCAAATTTTCCTTCTCTATCAGGTCTGATATAATTCATCATTTTAACTGCATTAATAGCCATTCCTGGAGATGGTTTTTTTAAACATTCAAAATCAGCCATTGCTCCAGAAAATGCTAAAGCCAACTGGTTAAATTCATACCAATCAAAAAATGCTCTATCACTATTGCATAAATGACGTATTGCAAAAACCTTTTCTCTATTTAACCCTTCTAACACAACAGCATAATGTATCCATAATACATGTTCAATAGTTTCAGTTTCCCATTCCCACCAATTCGGACTTAAATTTTTATTTAAAAAATCATAAATAAACTCAACAGAACTTTTTTCATTATTAAAAACAGTATTGAAATTAACTATTCTTTCGTTCGGTTTTGCAGTAGAATTTTTAATTCTATCATTAATTTCATTTTTTATTTTTTCAACCTCATCTTTATTGCCCGATATTTCAGCATCATAAAGAGCGGTTGATAATTTTGTGGCCATAGTTATCTCTCAAGAACTTTAAGAAATACTTCTTTTTCTATAGAACTCATTCCTTTAACTACCCCTGCCGGATCGTTGATAAATTCTTTTTTAGTTTTAACATCAAGATATTCGCCCACTTTTTTAAACTCACCGGATAAATCGGAGGCTATTTTTTTTAAATCATTTTCAGTATAATCACCGATAATTTTATCAGAATCAAAATTAGAATGATTAAGACTGCCAAAAACAGTCATAATAGGATCTAATATCGATTTATCCCATTGATATTCTAAACCGGCCAGTTTATCAAACTCAAAAATTGAATCTACTGTGGTGTAGGCGCTTTGATTAGATGCTGCTGTTTTTATTTTATCTATCAATTCGTTCGTATTAACATTTTTATCATTAATTTTAATATCCTTATTAACACAGGCGTGTTTGCGCATATCCATATTTTTTTCAAAATCAGGAGATACGGATGAGCGATTCAGCATTGGTCTGGAATAATTTTTAATCCAGTCATAATCCAGATTAATTCGCAAATCACTTGCGCGTTTTTCAATAGCGGTGGCAAATGCGGATCGTTCTCTTGGATGAAATCTGGGAAGATAACGATCAAGATAGGCTGCTGTTTTTACGAGTTGATCTTTTGTTTCAATTGGATATTTCCCTTTAAGAGCATAATTCATATACGTTCTCCTTTTATTTAATTTATGTTGACCAGCCAATACATATTCCACCACTAAACGAAAGTTTTTTCGCTAATCCAGTAGTATCCGCGATGCCTGATACGCCAACATTTTCAGCCGCACTAAATCCTGAACCAGAAACAGTCCCAGTGCATGTTAAACTCCCGCCTATAGCGGCATTTAATTGAACAATAAGAGTTTTAATTGTTGCTATGGCTGTTCGAGCGTCTAATGTTGATAAAAATGTTCCAACATCAGCCGTTAAACTATCTTTTACTACAATATTTTCAAAAACAGAATCTAAACCAGTAGCAATTCCTCGAACGGAAGTTGATTCTACACTTGTAACGGATCCGGAACTTGTTATTACTTTTCCTAAATAAACACAATCGTCAGGATCTGGTTCTGGTAATGCATCGGTTGGCGATCGTATAATTATACTATCAACTACTTCATTAACTTGATTCCCTTTAGAAGCAGCCAAATCATCATATACTATATTCTCTGGAGTTCCATTAGAAACAAAACCAGTTTTCTTTCCTTCAGGATATATATCCCCATCTAAAGTATCAAGAATATGTTTTAAATAAATGTAAGTGGTGGTGTTTCCAGGGACGGTAACTTTTAATTCTGACTCAACAACAATAATGTCCCCATTTGGTGTTACCGCCAACCCCGAACCAACATTAATATATAAACCTGAAGCGGGTTTAGTTAAAATTAATCCATTAACAACTCTTCCAAAACCAATAGCATCACCCACTATCCCTTTGTTCGTGCGACGTATATTAGCCATCATGGCCGATTGAACAGACCATGGAGTAATTCCTTTAACATTACCTTCGGTGCCGTAATCTGTACCAAAGATTTCATTTAATCGTTGCTTTAAACCATTTTTAATATTGACTCGTCTCATTTTATTTTCCTTTGCTTAATTCATCAATATCGATCTGAGGCAGAGTTTTGGATGTAGATCCTGCCATATCGATTTTTGCTTGTGAATTATTATTATTATTAAGAGAATCTTGCCCAGCAAGCACAGGCTCAGGCAATTGATAAGCCAAACACCATTCATCTATATTTTCTTTAGGAAGTTGTTCGGCTATTAGTTCTGATAACGTATTTACGGAACCTATAAATTGATTTAACTTTGACCTGGATTCATTGATAAATTTCTGAGCCTTTTTCATTTCTTCACTTAGACCTGAAGCCATAGAATCATATGATTCAAGTTTTTCAAAAAGTTTTATAGAAGATTCCGGTCTTAATTCTTTTTTGCCCATTAAATAAGCTACAGCAACAAGACTTCTTTGAGTAGGATTTAATACTACAAGCTGTTCACGAGTCATAAATCACCCTCCTGTTAATTGTTAGTGGCCACCCATTAACTAACCGTATTACTATAATTATACAATTCAGTTGCATTGTTTTGGACTGAAATATTTTCAAATACGGAAAAGCGCTGATTAACATCCTCATTAATATCCATTATATTAGAAAACATTCCATCATAAGCATATATTCTAAAAATTTTAGGAGTAGGACTGGATCCTATATTTCCAGAAATAAATCTTGAACTTCTCCATTTTTCCAGACCCATAGATTTATTTGCTGTTCCTTCAGATATATTATTTATAATGCCATACCATTCAATATATTCGCTATCATTTTGTATAATTAATTTAAGAATATCTCCTATTGAAGCGTGGTTTGATAATTCTACAATATATCCTGGAGACAGTTCTGAAATAGTTATATTATTGCTATCAGTTATAGTGATAATTATAGACATATCTATAGGCCCGGTAGCCGGTGAAATATATTTAGGATTATTGGCTACAATAGAATAATAATCAAGAGGTATCACAAGTCTTGAATCTTTATAAAATCTAATAGCAGGAACTCCTGCCCAGCGTATTCTTTTATAAAAATTAGAAAAAATAGTTATAGGAGCAAAGTATTCTATATCAAATCTAGAAATAGTCAATCTGGAATCGGCGCTTAAATTAAAAAACTCTCGTATATACGGCAGTTCAAAATAAGGATCATTCACATAATATGGAACTAAGTTTTGATCATAAATTGGAAAAGTATTTCCATATTGATATATATCTATAAGTTGTGATTCTAATTGAATAAAACCATAAAAATTATTCAATTTTTTAGAATTAACTAAATCATTAAAAAGAGAAATTTCGGATGTATCATAATTTTCTTTATTGGCCTTAAAACATTGTATTTTTCCACTATCAGGGGAATGTATTATTCTGGATATTTTTATACCTGATTCATAAATATCATAAATACCATTAGGAGCCGGTTTAGAAACAAAATATCCATCATCATCGGATTGAATAGTATCAACAATATAGGCGCCATTGGGAGTAGGCTGTTTAATAATTACCGTAGCATTTCTTAAAATATTACCAGCACTATCGGACACGTGGCCTTCAATGGATTTAGATCTTAAATTAGCAACCATTAGTAGCTCCTTAATTATTTAGATACAAATTTAAAATAAGTCATGCCAAACCTTCTAGTAACTTCAAGTATAATATTTTTTTCAAAATCAAAGCCTTCATCAAAGGTTACTATTTCACCATCATAAGAAGCCCATGGAAAATTCATCCATTTATTAACAGCCTCGGCTTCTACTTCTTCATTCCCCCATAAATATTGTATCGTACTCTCATTATCATTTGTATAAGAAATTGGATATTTCTTTCTTTTAAGAACCCTGATTCTTAAATATATTTTTTTATTTTCATCAATAAATCGCTCTAAATCAGTGGGGGCTCCCTCAATATTACTTATATTAGATCTGATATCGATATATCTTGAAATAAGATTACCCGCGATCCCTTGCACGACCAGGCTGGTATATAATTGAAAAGACGTATTTTTATTCATTTGTTTTTGAGGATAACATATAGCAAATTGCCCATAATCTGAAGCCTCGATATTTCCGCTATCTATTGATGGCATGACGCCCATGGTAGCTGGATTATAATATATATACGCTTTATAATCTAAAGCCTCAGCTTTAATATAACAAATATGATATGTTTTATTTAACCTGGTATCAAATAATACTAAATTAGATTTACCATTAATGATATCGTTGGGTTCTCCAAAATGAACATAATCAGGAATTTTTTGATGAAGATCTTTTAAATATTTTAATTGTACCGAATAAATTAAAACGTCTTCAAAAAGTGCGCTTTCTGGTTGTAATGAACCTTTATCTACATACAAATAATCTAAAATATGAAGGCCAGCCACCTTATCAGTATTTGAATTAACCGGAGAAACCGGTCTCCAGTTTTCGCCTCTTATAACATCAAGTTTGGATTTATTATCCCACATTTCAATTACAATATCAGAAGAAGAATCTAATGAAGTTAAATCGTTATTTAAAATAGTATTTATATTTTCAGTATTTAAATCGGGCGTTGCGTTAACCATTGAATTGGCAAAACCTGAAAACATTCCACACAACCATCTTTTCATATCTGGAATTGAAGCGTTATCTTTTTGTTGTAGTGTAAAATTATTAAATAACGCTGATGTATTGATTTCACATATATATGAAGGGTTTTCATTATTAATATAAGAAAGCAATCTACTTTCAGCAAATTTCCATTTTCTATTATCGATTAATCCAACCACTTTAATATCTTTAGAAAAATATTGTTCTTCATTATCTTCTAAAACTCGTATATCATAAGTGCCGTATTTCCTAAATTCTGATAAGTCTTTTCCTGGTTTAGTTATTGCAATAAGAGCAAATTGATTATTAACCCATACCAAAGATGCCGGATATACAATAAAATTTTTTTGTGTTTCAATTATATTATTCATACCGCCACCAGAATTATAAGGCAAGGTTTTTATAATTCCTGAATCGGCGTATTGTGTTAATATATTATGCATTCCAAATGAATCGTCCGCAAAAGGAACATGGCGGCTATTTGCTTTGTTGTATCGTTTTGCATTCCCTGATCCAAATGCCTCCCACGATCCAGCTGGAATATATGATAATTTTTTTAATATCCATGTTTCTTTATAATCAGAAAAATTAGATAACAATCTTTCTGTATATGAACCTGGGCAATATGGAAATTCAATATTATAAATAGTTTCATATCCGCCATCTTTAGAACGAGATGTTCTAAAAGAATTGTTTTTTTCAACTATTTTTATATATCCATTAATACCGGAAAGTTTAATCATTGGATAAATTTTTTCATATTGTCTGGACGAATAAATACCAGTCCTGGTGAGAGCTGTGGTAAAATCATATTCATTATTAGCTATGGGATCCATTCCACCGCCCTCTAAGGCTTTAGGGGCGTTTATTGGATAATAATTGGAACAATATATATTAAGATAATTTTTAACACTTATTTCTAAACCATTAGTAATTGTTTTAGATATAAAACCTAGTCCATTAATTTTTATAACAGCGTCAGGCGTCGTAATTGGAGTTGAAGTATATTTATCCGCATATTTTGATATTGAAATAGGCAGTCTATAAACTGAATGATTGCCTTGACCAACTATCCCCAAAGTAGACGTCGTAGGTATCGTAACAGGTGCAGATGTTGTGATTGTAGTGGTAGTAGGAGTTACGATGTCGCGACCTATTAAATCATCAACACAGTCGTCCTGCCTTTTAAAAAAATTATCAATACTACCTCCAAATTTATTATAATAATCACTTTCTGTTAGTATATAATTATATTTATTTAATGGGTCATTTATAGTAAAAGTTTCAATGATATCAGTATTATAATCTTCTAATTGTATTAATTTATCTATTTCATTAATCATATTTTTAGAAGACTTAATTTTTAAAAAGATATCCGGATTATTATAAAAATCGGATTCACTGGCAAATTTAACAGGATCACCATTACTATTAACAAACATATATCCAACAACTTCTCCACCACACATCGGAACTGTTGTAAAATAAGGCTCGGTCATTACTACGGCAGAATGTCTTCTATTTCTTTCCGTATCAATATCAATTCCAGAATATAAATATTTGCCATCCACTTTTTTATGTACAATAAATTGATGAGAAGCGCTGCCTGGAGGAGCAAAAGGCTCGCCAGCATCAGGTTTATTTAACATATGTTTACAAACATTATATACAATTCTTGATTGATCATTTATCTCATCAGGAATCGAGCCGCTATTAAAAGTCATTTGGCCAGATCGCAGATGCGGTTCTCCCATGCGACTACCCCAATTGGCTATTACTTTAGCTGGCTCAAAAATACCATTACGAATAATATTTGGAAAAAACATTACAAAAGAATTCCATTCTTCAGGATATATTGACTGCCACTTTTCAGGATGATTTTCATCAGTTTCATAAAAATTAACTACACCATAATAAGGTGTATAACCTTGATTATAATAATGTATCGTATCGTTATAATAATCAATCCACTCGTTCTGTTGGGTAAAATAAGCATACCTGGGATTGCATATATTTATTTTTACATCAAATAATCTAACTATATCTATAGTAGAAGGGTCCCCAGTAAATATATGTTGAAATATTTCATAATGAGCTTCGTTGGGATCAAATAAATCCTCTTGGTACGCATTAATATCAACAGAGGCTTTATTTAATTCAAGAGTATTGGTTATACTCCAAGGATATGCAAAATAATATCTATCATAAAATTTAGCCTTACCTAAAGCACCAGTATTATCAGCATCATCTAAATGAATTAAATAACCCGACACACAAAATGCCGGCGCTCTCCAGAATTCATGTTTATAATCGAATATTGTAGTTTTTTCGTCTATAGAAACCCTCTGTTTATCAGAAACATTAAAATATTCTATCATATCAGATTCGGACCCTTTATTAGAAATAATAGAATATTGTTTTTTAGTTAATTCAAAAGTATTGGGAGCAAATTTTTGCCTTTGTATAAGAGAAAAGAAATCATAATTTTCATATATTCGAGTTACGTTTCCAAACTCCTGATAAAATATTTCCTGATCGCTAAAAAAAGATATATAACAAGAATGTGGATTCATCGTATTATTAAGTGGTGATTTATGAATAAAATCAGCAATCCACGCATAATAATCAGACGAATAACCTTTAGCGATATCGCTGGCTATAAATTTATTATCTTCAAAAAAGCTAGCAATAGCCTTTTGTTGTTGGGTTGTTTTTTGTGAATTAATAAGTTTCATAATTAGTTAGTGATCAAAGACCTTCCACCGAATTTAACGTTTTTAATTGGATTCCTATCCCCAGACGCACCTTTATTAAAAGTATCAGTTATATAAACAGATAACGTATGTGTGAGTTCGCTAAATCTAAATACATATCGTCCATCGCTGAATACATTACTGAATATATTGCCGAAACAATCAGGCTTTTTTGTAATTACTAATGTTCTAGTCGGTTCATCATAATAAGCTTCAAAATCTTGAACAAATATATCTTTTTTATCACTCATTATTTTATAATCAGCATCCACTATTTTCAAAGTAATGAGTATTTTTGATTCTCTTGCATATTCATCACGTTTAGAAACATCAGCATCAAATTGGCTGTACAAATCTTTTAAAATAATATTATTTGAGCTGGATACATACTGTTTATTAGAATAATCAGAATTTAATTTATCCTGATAAATCGCTTCTATATTATTGGGATTAAAAAAGAAATCATAAACCTCCAGCTCATATGGCCCTATATCTATAATATTATAATTAAAAACTCTGATATTACCAACAATATCATTCGCCTCAGTGATAAAAATATTATCTCCCGCATCAACTATAGGGGAGATTTTTTCTGGTTTAAAAGTTTTAGACATTATTGTTTCAATATCAAAAAGCTGGTCAACAAGAACTACGTCGGACAATACGGGGTCGGTATCAACCAATGATTTATATGTTTTAGTGTTATTTATATAAAGATGACTTGAAGTATCATAATTATATGTTAATGTATTATGGATCTCGTCTTGGGTTGTTACCAAGCAGGGAGAGAATGTTAAATTGCTATTAAACCTGGATAATATAGCCGAATTAGCTATTAAGTTACTTGTTAAATTATTTTTAGATAAATATAAATTACTTGATGAATGCGCGTTTCTATAAATAAAAAATGTATTAAAAGCATATACCACACCTTTAGGTATATCAAATACAGCATCCGAATTAAGTTGAACAATACAATTTGAATATTTAAATCTTATAATGTCCGTTACCGACGATGGGGCCAGATAATCCGCCAAAGCCGATTCGTCACTGTATATTTTTAAATCTTCATAAGTAATAGTATACTGTTTGGAACCTTCATCTATAAGTGAGGTTGTATAAATTAAAGAGGCTGGCCCATTTTCCAATTCAGGTAAATATGTTTTAATTACAACGGTTCTCGACGCTCTATCCAGTAATTTAAATACACCACTGAATTGCTGATTAGCTTCAACATTAATTTCTAAATTATACCCTTGAACATAAGCATTATTAGCAAGAAATTCGTTAATACCCCCAGTGCCTTCAATGCTGGGAAATTGATACTGTAATGGCAATGATGATAAAATATGTTTCCTTAAATGAATAACAAACGTAGGTGGGACGTTTGTAGAAAAGGAATTTACATTTATAATTACAGGATTAACCATTAAAGATCCAGTTCCATAAGCATCAAAATATTCAAAAGCGCCCCTATCCCACAAGGCAGGTTCTCTTTTACTTAAAGTTATATCAGTGTCGAATGCGTATTCTGAAATAGCAGATAAATCAATTGCAGTATCGTATGCAGAAAAATCAACACCCCTATTTAAATCAAAACTTCCATCTTCTACATTAACAAATTTAATAATAGTATTTCTATAGTTGGTATAATAAGTATATCTCTCAGTATAATAGCTAGGAAATCCATAATAATCATCAACAACATTGTTTAAATAATTAATATTATTATCTAATAACGCATATGCAATTACAAAATTTTGAAATATAGATTTTTGAATAATATTATTTTTGATATCAAATGGTATAGTATTTTCCCCACCCTGAACATATACTCTTGTAATATAAATCCCTCTAAGACAATGGTAGATAGTATTATTAAAAATGTTTCCTTTAATGCGGTCTATATATGGATCGGTTGTTCCTGTCCGAACGCCATCACCACTACAATTATATATAAGATTATTAATTATATAATCTTTACAATATAAAAAAGGAACTATGGATGCGTTTGAATAAATACCATGACCAGAATTTGAATTTGATATACCACAATTATAAATTATATTTCCAATAATAGTATGATTATTGCAACCAAACAATTGAATTCCATCCCCGCTATCATTAGAGATTATAAGACCTTCTATAATAATATTATTTATAGAATTAAATTTTAAAGCAAAATAATTATTCGCCCTGATGGTATATCCATTTTCAACATGGCCATTATGTCTCTGTCTGGAATTAACTTCATTTATAATATCATAAGGGGCGTAAATTCTTATAGTACAATCAGGAGTGGTTGTTACTGAATTAAGTTCAATAGGGCCTCTGTCAATACCGTCATTATATGCAACTACGTTAAGTTGAAGTTCTGATGAAGCCAAATTTTTTCCGGTAGGAAGTTTAGACCAAACAGAATTAGATATATCTGATAATAAAGAATAAATAGAATTAAATGGTTTTATTATATGTTTTACTTCACCAGAAATATTATCAATAGCCTTGCCATAATAATCGGTAACCATCCATTCATGTAAAGAAATCTTTTGTTTAATTAGGCACCCATTAACAAAATTTGATGAAATAATTTCATTACCCACGCCCATTTGTGGATGGATCTGATCTGTATAATTTCCATCACTATCCGCAAATGTTATAATACTTATATCTTCTTTAATTCTTATGCCAGAGGTTTTATTAATTGAATAATGTAATGTATCATCATGCGCAATTTTAATATCCTGATCTAATCCAATTCCATAATATACTTTATATGGTTGATACTCAAGAGCGCCACGATCCCAACGAGCATTTCTTGTAAGACCACAGGCGTCAATAGAAAAAGCATAATTACTACTAATATTAATATAACTGGGAAAGTTATGATTATTAGTAATAAATGGCATTGCATTAGACATTGCATATATATCATTTATATTTAAATGATAAATATTATTATCTTTATTTTCAAATAACATTGTAACATTAGAAATACATTCATTATGGATTCCTGCGCTGGCATCTTGACTTATACAATATCGTAAAAATATAGATGCATTATAATAATCTGAAATATACCCTGAAGGGGAATTGTTTTGAACTATGTTATTAAAAAGAATATCATTAGTTTCATTATATATTCCATATTTTCCACAATTAACTACAGTATTATTGCAAACAAAATCTGAACCGGAACACTTAATTCCGGTATCGGACTTATTAGCAATAATATTATTAATAATAACTGATTCTGTGGCGGAAGAAGCGTCAATTCCATTTGATCCACCCATAATCAAACAAGAAGTGACTTTTGATTCAATAGAATATGTATCAAAAATTACTCCGGTTCCTGGCTCTTGTGTTAGTATGATTAAGCCATCTATTATAATGTATGGAACCCCAATTTTAATACAATCTCCTGATGCTGGTTCTATTCTAACTTCATTAAAAACCTCAGCGTCAGTAATGTAACCCTTGTGTCTTTGAGAAGAATTACATTCATTAATATTATCTGATGGAGGATATATTCTTAAATAATAATTTTTATTTGAAGCATAATAATTATAAGCAATATTACTAATATCTACTTTGACCGTGTGAGCTAAATTACTTTTATACATCGGAATATTTATTTGACATCTTGCATCAATTAAAGAATTAAATAAACCACCATATCCATTTTTAAATAATGTCCGTAAATCAGAAATGGCTGCATTTAATTCTTCATAACTATGTTTAATTGAATTTAAAGCGACATTGCTTATATCGTTTGGAATGGCCCCATATACGGTTCTAACCTCCCACTGTTTATATGAATATTTTTTATATAAATAACATTTGTGATGAGCTGTCGCATGATAATCTACAGTGTCACCAATGCCTATGTTTCCGTCTTGATCGATACTAAATTCAGCAATTCCATTAATAATTGTAATAGTAGGATCTAATCCGGATTTTAAATCATCAGTAGTTTTACTAGATGAAAAATTAAAAATGAGTGGACTAACATTAGGAACACTGTCGGCCCCCATAGACCATTCTATTAAATCATCTGAGTCCATGCTGAGATAATCCATATCAATATCATAATTAGTCATTATATCGAAGCCATAAGAATATATTGGACGAACAAGACCTTTATTAAGTGCGGCAAAGTCGTGTCTAGCCAAATGATAGTTGTTATTATCAGGATCAAGAAAATTAATATCTATATTTTTATATCCGCTGGCTCCGGTTATATCATTTGAAATACAGTTTTCAAAAGCTCCATAATCACCTGCGCAACTATAGCCAACCGGAAGCGGATCTAATGAAACATCTACTTGAACAAGATTGTTTGTTAAAGACGCATCTGCGGAACTCACATTCCTGCTAATTCCGCATGTTAAAGCATTGGGCACAGTATTATTAGATGCTCCACCATTTACGATATCAATGCCGGTATCGGTATTATATATAATATTGTTAAAAATTTTAATATCAGTAGAGCCTGCAATTTGTTTAATACCATAATCCCCAGACGCTGCAGATCCTATAATTAAATTGCCATCTATTAAATTCAAAACACAACCTGTTTGAATTAAAATTCCAATTCCGACAGATTTAATAATTAAACCTTCTACGTTAACATAAGAATTATTTATAATTATTCCGCCGGCTGAAGATTCAATGCCAAAAGCGCTGGTACTATATATTCCAGAATGTCTTTGTTTTGTATTACATTGAGTAATAGTATTCCATGGGGTGGATATTACCATTTTATAATCTTGACTACACGACCAACCATTAATAGTTACATTACCAGCATCGAATCCGCCATCATTATAGCACCATATAAATAAATTTGCTTTATTGGTTATAAGATCAACTGATCCAAATTCATGAGCTATATTCAAACCAACAAAAGCGTCATGAAGATTGTGCGTTACCCTGGCTATACTGGCAACACTAACATTATCACAATCGTAACTATTATTTAATAATGATCCATACCTATCCCTGATTATCCAGGTATAATTATTGCCCTTTTCTGCAAGATAATATCCAGGTATTATAGGGGTTCCTGTGGTAGAAGTCGTAGTAGTGGTTGTGGTACCACCAGAAGCCAATATAATTTTATCACCAACACCGATACGATGGTCAATATCATGATTGGAAAATGTAATAATACTATTTTTAATAGATGCCGTTAAACCAACTGAAATAAAATTATCTGTAGATATTCCTAAAGAAAAATTAGCAATATTGTCTAAAGATGGTACAAAATAAACGCATCCTATACACCAATTGGAGACTGTTCTATAATTGCCTTCAAAATCATCATAAACACTATAATCACTATCAGTAGACAATATAACCGCATCGGTCATATCAAGAGAAGTAGCGAATGAAATATGATAATTATTAGGAAAATTATTTCTAAAAATTATTTTTTTATTAACTTGGTTATAAGATCCCTGAAACTTATACAATGATTCATCCTCAGACCAACAACTGTCTACTGTAATAAAATCAGGATCATAAATGGTGGCAGAATATCCCTTTTCCGTACTTCCTTGTTCAAGATTATTTTTTAATATAGCTTTATTAGTAAATTGTTCTTCAGGATGAATTTCAATATTAATACCACGTTTATTTTTAATTAAAGTATTATTATAAATAAAATGATAACCATTAACAGTACGAGAGGATATGTGACTGATATTAATACCATATTCTTTACATTTATAAATAAGGTTATTAACTATTACTATTTTTTCACTTTCTATATTATTACAATTTATACCATTTTTTCCACAAGAATATATGATATTATTTTTAATAATTTGATTATTACCACCTACGGTAATAATTATTCCATTTGCTTCAGATGACGTTATTTGCAACCCATCAATGACAACATTGTCTTTTGATATGGTTAAACCATCTATGGTCGTAGTCAGATTCCATAGCGTAAAATCTAACACTCCAGAATGACGCCTTCTTACGTTACATTCTTTAAAAATATCATAAGGAGTAGTTATAGTAAGAAATCTAGTAAAATCAAATTCTAATACAACATTAAAAGCAATTGGGTTAGTTTCTGTTCCATATGAACAATAAATGGTTGGTTTAAGATCTGATGTTATAAAACTGGAAGTGTTTATTAAACTGTAAATTAACGGATCACCCATACCACTATTATTGACAGTTTGATCCAAGTTATTAAAAATAGTTGTTATAGTTGTAATGGATGTAAGCGCTTTATTTTCAGGTATTTTACCCTGACCTGTTGAATCGTTTTTAGTTACCAACCAACTTGTATCAGTATATTTCTCATATAGAATATATTGTGAAGCATCAGACATTGTAACTAAACAGCCACTACATAAATACTGATTGGTTTGTGAAGTATCAAAATTCATTACACCATTAGTGATAGATGCAGAAGGAGTCCCTGTTTTTAAATCTAATATTGATCCTATAGCAACTTTTAATTCTCTAACATAATGATAAGCTCCTATAGGCCATGTGTTATCAATGCTATTATCGGAAACATCAGTAATAAAAGAATATATTAAATCATTGGATAAATCTTTTCCCATTCTTACAGCTTCATCAGAAGCTTTCGGATCAAGCCTATAATCATTATTTGATTCATCTTTAAATTGAATAGTAATATTAGGGTGACAATCGGTTCCGCCTGAAGAAGAATTGTCTTTAGTGATACAATTAAATAATTGTCCTGAACCAACAACTATATCGGCTATGGTACAGTTTTGAACAAGATTATTGGTTATTATTGAAGCATAAGAACCATTTATTATACCTTGTTCCGTAATACCTTTACCAATAATAGTATTATTATAAATATAACCAGTTACACTGGTAAATATAGCGCCCTTTTTCATGCCATAAATAATATTGCCTTTAATTATAACCGAACTGGGTGCGGCAATATTATCAAATATTGCGTATTGAGCATTAGTTAAAAGATTGTTTATGATCTTGATTCCATTTTTTAAGCCTACTATTAATCCATTAGTATTTCCTGAATTGCCATCTATCCACAAACCATCAATTTGCATATTGGCTATAGGTGTAATCCCATTAATACCATCAACCACCGATAATTTATATCCTCCAGGAATTCCTGAATGTTTCTGACGAGAATTGCATTCACTTTTTAAATCTATAGGAGCAAATATTTTAATATAATAATTAGAATCAGTAATCCATAAAGGGCCCGGATCTATCGAACTAGATACGGAATCATTCATTTCATAACATGCTATTCTTAAAATAGTGTTTAATTTTGTTAAATCATAAGCGCCAACAAGGGCATGTGCGCCATCTACTGCGGCTTTCAAACCTGAAAATGTTTTATTTATTGATATTAATGTTTCTTTTGTGACATTCTGAGCAAAAACTAGTTTGCCACCGACGCTCTGTAGAACTTCCCATTTAGTGGTTGAAATTTTTCTATTTAAAATAACTGAACCATGCGTAAAAGTTACCGTATCTCCAACCCCAATATATGGATGAGTTTGAGGATACGAAAATTCAAGTATTCCATTTTGAATATTTAATAAAACATCCAAGCCCTTGGCTGATTTGGTTATATATTCATCAGTATATGAGGTTTGTTTACCAACAGATATAGTTATAAAACCAGGATAGTTCTTAGTGCCATGAGAAAAAGCGGCTGAACCCCCAATGGGCGAAGCGAGGCTATGAGCTTTGTGCCCTATCATATTTTATTTCCTAATTATGGAGCAGGCGTGGTTCCTACTAATATATATGGAACAACTGGCCCTCTATGAGTAACCCTTGATGGATCGGTTGCATATGTTATACCGATTCCTCCCTCAAAAGCTTTAGCCTGAAATTTACAATTTTCTAAATTTCCAAAATTTTCAATCGTAGCATACCATCGTATCCAGGCTTCACCGCCACTAACCTCAACCTGATAAGGCAATCCCATCCAGGTGTCTTCAAAAGAATCGTTATCAATAGAAAACTCATTAATTTTAAAAGAGCGCATATTAGAAGAATCCGTAGCGCTTACTAAAGCAATATATTTATGTTTATCGATAAGTTTTGAAATAAATAGCCATAATTCTATCGTCCAAATATCAACATCAGATTGATAATACATAGTTACACTAATAGGGGCGACCGCCACATTGGCAACCAGATCCCACATAGTAATACTAACAGTTATAGTGTAAATGCTATGATCGTTTGCGATTGGAAGCTGATCGGTATCATCAATAACATTGTTGCCGTCAAAAGCCATGACGGTGTCAGAATTAAAGTTAATAACTTGAGGAATTTTCATGCCAATCTCCTTATATGATTTAAAAAAAATATTATGATTCTATATGCCGCCAAAAAGTACCATCAAATATAAACATCATTGCAATTTTATAACCAATACCAGCTCCCAGCGATCTGGCGCCCGGAGGTGTTCCAACATCGCCAAATTTAAATACATTATATGTACTCCCCGGGGCAACATAACTAATAAGAGTACATGTTTTTGTTATATCGGCCATACTAAATATTATCGTATCCCCCGATTTAAATCCACAACTTGGATCAATGCCATAAATGTTTTTAAAATCAAGAGTATTATCTAATAAATAAAAATTAGCATTTCTATTCAATGTCAAAAAATACCCTTTCACTGGTCCTACTTCTGTTTTGGTATAAGTTCCGGTTTGACCATTTGTTGATAATTCCCCACCATATGTTAAATTTTTTCCGGCAGTTATATTTCCGGCGGTTGCCGCAATATTACCATTATTAGATGTGATACTAAAGTTTGCTGTAACATTACCATGAGCATATACATCCCCATTGGTTGAAGTTATATTATCATGCACTGATAAAGCGCCGTTAGTTGAAGTTATATTACCAGGCACTGATAAAGCGCCGTTAGTTGAAGTTATATTATCATGCACTGATAAAGCGCCGTTAGTTGAAGTTATATTACCATGTACTGATAAATTACCGGCATTGGATGTTATATCCCCCTCAGAAATAATTAAACCTGTTGAAATTCGAGTAGATATTATTGTAACAATTGACGCGCCAGTAAATTCAACAGAGGCCGCCGTATCAACAGATTGATCAATAGAATGTAAATACTTCCAAGTTGTTTCAGATATACTATTTGGAAACTTTAGGTTTATTAATTGAGTAATTGCAAAATCAGTAAGAGAAGGTAATGTAGTAGCATAAGTATTAACTAAATCTCTAAAAGTTACAAAATCATCATGAAATGCAGCGATAGATCCTACGCCTTGAACTAAACAAAGAGAAAAATAACCCTCATCTGCGCTAATATAATTATCTCCTCCGATATTAATTCTATTTACACAATCAATATAATTTGCTTTTATATAACTAAGAGGAGACTCGCTTCCTAACGAGGCTAAAACACCATCAATAGTTCCACTAATTAAATCGGAACCCGCGCCTGAAATAGGGAAAGAGAATTGATTGGATGCAACTTTAGAAAATCCATAATTACATAAAATATCTTTATCAAATATGTATTTAACTACTGAGGTCTGCATACTGTCTCCTTATTGTCCCTGGTTTAATATTAGTGTTAAATTGGTTAATATTATAGAAGTGCTAGATGACCAATCAGTCCTATTAAATTCTATATCCGAACCTGAACGTATTTTGCCGGCTGTTCCTTTTATAAGCATATCATTATGAGGCAATCCTGTTACAGTCCCATCAATAGTAAAATATGTAACTTTTCCAGGCCGACTTGCTGAACCTCTAAGATCAAAAGTACCATCTGAACTCTTGAATTTATATGCAGCAAGCGCGTCTGTACCAATGGAAATAATATCCGCAAATCCTATTGTACACAATCCCACGTCATTTTTATCATAAAAAATTATTTGATGTTGAGCGCCAACGCCAATCATTAAGGCATCACGAAGAAGCTTAAGCATGTTTTGGCGCATATTAACGTCAAGTTGCATAGAACACCTCTTAATTAATTATATAATAAAATCTTACAAATAGGTTATCTTTTAATTCTTAAAACACCATTTACTAACTCAAAATCGTCCGTACTGAAGTTAAGAATAACATGCTGATGACCGTCGGTTATCTGCAATGGGGCGTCTACCGTGACAGGCATATGGTCATTAAAGAATGGCATTGTACTGCCAGTCCTGCCCTCATCAGTTATTGGAACTTGTGGTATATTATTAATATCTAAAAAATATTCATTATCATCCGCGTTGAGCTCTTCAAGAATAAGAAGTTGGCTCAAAATATAATTCTGTTTAGATAATATTAACGCGCTTTCACTCAATCTGGGCAATTTAGTAGTTTCAACATGAGATACCACATAACGCTTATAATCATCTGCGTTAACTATCAAATCTTTAGGTCTGACCAATGGATAATTAGAAAGTCTGGCTCTTTTAGTGTCCTGAACATTTTCCCATTCTTTTTGTAAATCTGATTTCTTAGGATCTGAATCAAACGACATTTGAACGCTGATAGGCTGATAGTATCCAACTACAAAACCAGAACCCTTGCAGGTATCGCAATGAGATCTGACACGCTGTTGACGCTGAGGCGACCAACAAGTGGGGCACCTGGCTCCAAACGATTTGCGCTTTATAATTAAACAGGGTTCACCGCAATAATGCTGATATAAAAGTTCTTCTGCATAGCGCATGGTTTCATGAATACCATCACTATACATTCCGATAAAGACTTTATCTGAAAAGAATTGATTAGTTGGATGGGCTTTTTCTATAGCTAAAACCTTGTAATAACTATCCTGATTAAAATCATATTGTCTTAATTGGTGTGTATATGAAAGCGGTCCAACGGCGCCATCTATTTCAACAGGGTTGCCTTGCGCATCAAGAACAGGCAGATAATCAGAAACAGGATCTCTGCTCCAATGAATCTGAAACTTATAGTCATCCACAGATTCGCCTATTGGAGGCGAAGACGTGGTAGTTGTAGGAGAAGATGTGGTGGTAGTCGTTGTTGGGGGCGCAGGGGTGGTGGTTGGAGTGGGCTGAAGATCCCATTCAATGTAAAAAAAGTTTTCTTTGGTTTTTATGACTTCTACTGAGGAAAAAACCATACACCACCCATTAAGTTATTTATTATAATTATACTAATATAACAACCAAAAAAGCTATGAATAACTAATAAAACACGCCCTGCTCATCCCATTTTTTAAACAAATCTTCAAACGAACATTTCTGATTATTTAAAACAAATTGCCTGATAGATTCGGAAGATTGAACACCAAGCTTGGCTACATTTTCCCACAATTTATATGTTTCACCAATACTGTCTTTTCTGTCTTTTAATCCATTAGCCACAACTTCTGAAGCTATATCATAAGAACACCCGACTACCGCTTCTTGTTTTAATCTGGCAATAATTCCAGATTTATTAGATGGTTTGCCCATAAATTTATCACAAATAGTATTTAATGCTTTTTCTCCACCTATACAATACGCCTGTTGCATACAATTACGATACCATAAATCCATAGACCATTGATAGCTTCTTTTACCATTATAATGAATATGATTTGTAGTTGGAACTACAAAATTACGATATCCAAACAGCCAACTTTTAAAAGTTACAAAGGGTTCTCTTCCTCCATACCCTCGTTGCCCTGGATGATACCCCCCTATTTTATCCCATGTTTCATGTTTAATCATAAAAAAGCCATGACCACTGCCCGCTATAGGATAAGCCTCTTCAGAAATCTTTTTATGATTATAAGTACCATGAAAATGCTGCCATAAATACCAATCAGGAGATCCTTTTTGCCATTCACGATATAAGTATTGGAAACATCGTGTATTTGGGATAAAATTAAATGCATTATCATGCGGGATCCCAGTCCATGTAATTGGGGCGTGGACAAGTCCGGCGTCTTCATATTTATCTATTACTTTTATACATTCAGTAAAAATATTCGGATGTACAATTACATGGCTATCGGTAAAGCAAAGATATTTTCCTTTTGCTAAAGCTGCAGCATCATTAGCAGCCGGTCCATTGGCCGGTATTTTGGATATAATTAATTGGGAATTATGAAATTTATGAAAGTCTTTGCAATCAATAAGTCCAGAGGCGCTTGAAATTGCCTGTTCAGTTGAATTGTTTGCGCATATTATAAATTCATGTGTTAGTTTGGAACATGTTAAAGTTATAGCCAAATTATTTAACGTAAAATATAAATGCGGCCAATCTTCTGCGTATGGTATACAAACAGAAACATCAATGTTGGAATTTTCCATTATTTTATTCCTTCTACCCTAAAATCTCTTAATCCCATACCATGAGATAATCCGATACCAATATGTTTAATTTTGAATCCTATATTTGACATGGCCTCAGCCATAATAGTTCCAGTCCATCCGCTTTTATGGCCCCAAATTTCTCCGTATTTATTTCGTGAACCAAAATCCTCGCCAAAAATACAATAAATATATCCTTTAACATTTTTATTGTTAATTATATAATGCTCATATGCGCCAATAACATCTGGCCCTTCTACAATTAAACAACCCCCGGATTTTAATAATAAAAAACAATCTTTTAATGTTTTTATAACTTCAAGGCGATTTATATGTTCTAAACTATGATAAGCGGTAATAGTTTCAAAGCTTTCTAATTTAAATATATTTCCAATATTTTGTATTTTTCCAAGTATATTTGTGTTTCGGCCATTTTTAACAATTTTAATACAATCAAAATTAATATAATTGGGTAATAATTGTTCCCCAGATCCTAAATTCAATTTCATATTTTATTTCTTTTGTAACATTGACATAATCTCAATATCGATATTTATTTTTTCTGATATTTTTTGAACTTTTACTAAAACTCCAGGAGCATACCAATCCACTCTATTATAAATTATTTTATTATCTTTAAAAATATTTTCGACATCAACAGTTGTATATCTCCAATAATCATGAGGATAAGAATGATAAGGAAATCCAGGGCTTCGTGTACTTATTAAAATTATTCCGTTATTTTTACATAATTGAAACATATTATTAAGAGCGAGTTTCCAATCTTCGCAATGTTCTAATGTTTCTGTAGATATGACTAAATCGAAACTATTCTTTTGAAAAACATCTAAAAGATTATTAACATTTATAATTTTATCTACATTTTTTCCATCTTGAACATCTATTCCAATATATTTTATAGGTTTAAAAGATTCAACATGAGATCTTAATGAACCATTAACATTTCTAGAACCCACCTCTAATACCATTTTATTAAAGCAATCTTCATGCAATAAAACCTCTTTTCCAAAATCTAAAACACATTTGTTCATATTTTACCCCTGAGTCCCATTATTACCTTGTCTGTAAAATAATGCTTTAATATTTTTTTTGTATTCTGATAAAATTTTTCTATTCCATTATTACAACCTTGTGAATGACATAAGCTCCCTTTATTGTTTTTATCCCACCAAAAACCATTAGTAGTTATTAAATATTGAGCATTACATTTAAACATTCTGCCATGAGCTAAATTTTTTTTGTAATGATTTTCATCGTTCCATACCATAACAACAGAACCGTCTATTTTTTCTAAATCTTCTAAAAAGGAAATATTTTTAATTATTATGTCATCATGACAAAATAAAACATCGCTTTTTTTATTCCATATATTTTTTACAAAATAATCATAACAATGAAATTCTAATCCTATATTTTCAATTATAACACAAGGTATATTAAAACAATTGCCGGATCTATGACCAACAATATAAACATTATCGCATAATGAAAATGGTTTAATACAATCTTCAAAATAATACCAACCAGCTATACATATTTGCATTTTTATCTCTTTGATGCTTCTATTAATGCTTCATTAAATAATTTCTCTCCAAAATGTTCTTTTATAGGAGCCAGATTTAATTCTAATTCGTTGAAATTTATTATATAGTTCACAATGCGATCCATTAAAATTACAGGATGGGGAATTTTACGATCAAAATGATGAAGCCATTTTAATTGAGGTAAACAAATTACCCTTCTTCCGGCTTTTCTATATTTTTCGTGAATAATCCCCTCTTCGGCCCCTCCAAATCCTTTGCATTTAGGATTAAATCCTAACCAACCTTTTTTGCTTGTCATAAAACACCCACAACCCATTCCCCATATATCAAATAGAGTTTCTGGGACAACTTGGCTACAATTAGACCAAATCCCCCACATTTGGCTCCTCCAAACTGGCTCCCAACTACACGTATAATTTTTCATATCATTGTAAAGCAATGGGCCATGATACAAATCATCCGATATAGGTAAATTAATAAGAGCGTTGGGGGCAAGCAAAACATGAGAATCAATCACTAACACCATTTCTCCTTTAGCAAGTTCAAATACTTTATTTTTAGCATAACTTGGACCATTTGTTTCTATACATTTTTCATATCTTACAATACCGACCCCTTGGTTTTTAATAAATTTTTCTAATTCATGATCTCCAAAATTGTCTATAACAAGAATTTCGCAATTTTCTAAAGAATGATACATTCTGAGCGCCTGAATAGTAAAATAACATTCTGAAAAATTATTATAACTAGGCATACCTATTGTCAATTTAAATTCCAAAATAACCCTCCTATTTTTTACAATATTTTTTAACATATTTTGCTAATTTATAAACATTTTTTAAATCTTCTTTTAAAAATCCTAATGCCGTATTGCAATAATGACATAATATGCCTCTATTTTTTTTAGTTTTATGATCATGATCCACATGGATCTTTTTAGAATTTAATTGTCTTAAATCTCTTCCACATACTAAACATTTATTATTTTGTTTTAAAATCATTTCTTTTTTTTGTCGCAGCGTAATTCCATGCGATTTCATACAATTATAATTTGTATAATATAATTTAATTTTAATTGGATGTTTTTTACGATATTTTTTCATATATAATGTTTTTTCAGCTAGATGCTTTTTGTTATAAATATTTACTCTTAAATTACATAGATTTCTATGGGATTCACGATATCGCCTGCTTCTTAATAAGGCTTCTTTTAAATGATTTTTTTGATAATTTTTTGAACGAATACTATCACATTTTTTACACCATGAAAAAAGGCCATCTTTTGATCTTTTCCTTTTACTAAATTTATCAATATTTTTAATAACTTTGCATTTAGTACATTTTTTAGTTTTCATTTTTATTTACAATATTTTTTAATATAATTTGCTAATTTATAAATTTTTTTTAAATCTTCTCCAAGCATACCAAGGGCTCCGTTGCACCAAGCGCACAAAACCCCTCTAACATTTTTTGTTTTATGATCATGGTCAATATGAGTATTTTTAGAATTTTTAAAAATTTTTCCACAAGATAAACATTTATTATTTTGATTTAAAATCATTTTATTTTTTTGTTCAATATTAATATTATAATTTCTTTTTAAATTATAATTTTTTCTATATTTAATAATTGATTTCTTATGATTTTTACAATACTGTTTCATATATAATGATTTATTTTTTTTTTTTTGATTTTATTGCGGAATTATTAACAGAAGACTCCATAAAAAAACCACCCCTTTGAAAAAAAAGCCCTGCCTAAATATAATATCAGGCAGGGCTCGTGTTAAACTATTTGTTTAGGTTAATGAACCACTACCATTGCGGGAGTTAACGTTCTGAAGATAAGATATCCTTCAGTTGTATTTATTTCTTCCGCCCTGGCAACAACTTCATAAGTTCCATCAATCTGGTTCGTTTCGGCAGATATAAGTTGACCCAGAGAATCGGGGTCAACTGACACCACCAACCTATCTCCCTGATTAATAATACCATCATATCCCGTCGCTGAAACCTTACAACGAATTCCATAACTTTCCATGGTAGTAATACGACCAACGGAAGCGTCATAGCCTTCATATTTATTATAAGGTTTAGAACCTATTACCAACTTATTAACCTTTGAAGGAGTAAAAGGGATAATATTTGCTAATGAACCATCACTTCTTACTCTTGCCCAACGACCAATATGTTCATAGAATGTTTGATCAATTGGTCTCGTAACCCTTTCGACCAGATGCATTAGCGTAAGAATTTGAAGTTCATAACGAATACCATCATCATCCTCAGGAACTGGAGGGGCTTCTGTAGTAGTCGTTGTGGTCGTTGGACCAGGAGTAGTGGTAGTTGTGGTACCAGGAGCAGCTGTCGTAGTCGTCGTAGTAGGAGCAGCTGTCGTAGTCGTCGTAGTAGGAGCAGCTGTCGTAGTCGTCGTAGTAGGAGCAGCTGTCGTAGTCGTCGTA